>Ga0315289_10000055_pt1 | contig 178280 bp, 262 predicted proteins | sample YL17G11_40_MG_FD_203452 | JGI IMG/M metagenome (GOLD analysis project Ga0315289, IMG submission 203452) | Sediment microbial communities from Yellowstone Lake, YNP, Wyoming, USA - YL17G11_40 | ecosystem: Environmental > Aquatic > Freshwater > Lake > Sediment | place: USA: Wyoming | collected... | reverse complement strand
ACATTCCTGGAATACATAATACAGCGCCAGCTATAAAGCCTAATGTTCCTGAGAACACTATTTTGGCTATGCCTATGACAACCGGCATTGCCTCTACTGGAGTTGCTTTAACGGCATTTATTATTTGAATTATGCCTCCAATAAAAGCCCACCAAACTCCAACGTATAGGCCTACGATTATCCCCACAAATACAAGAATTCCGCCTATTGCTTTCATTTATTTCTCCTCCTTACCAATTTAATTTTTTTATACAATGTTGTTCAGCAAAAGGTTTTCTTATAAACGCCTGATGTCATTGTGCCTCCTTAATCAATTTATACTCGCCGACTCCGCCCACGATCTTAACAGTTTGCTCTTCGGCATAAGGTCTAACGTCTCCGACCTTATTCACTATTATGTCAACCGACCCAATCTTAAGGCTTTTCTCTTTAAGCTTTGGTTTAATTTCAGCGTTGAACTTGGCCTCTGATATGTCTTTTGCTATTACGAGCTCGTTTAAAAGAACCTCTCCGTCTTCAGTGGGATTAACCACCACAACCTGATATAATCCTCTATTTTCTGCCATCTTTTTTCCACCTCCCTTTACTTCTTGCAACTCTTCTTTGGAACACCATCTCATGCCTGAATCAAACTCGACATTAAATTCATTTATGCCCGTTTGCTTGATTTCTTTTATGGTACCTATTCCTCTAACGCCTGTAGACCGTCCAATATATTCGACCTTGCTTCCAATTCCTAATTGAGACATTATTTTCACCTCCTATGGTACTAATTTTCTGAGCTTTTCATGAACCATTAAATATTTCTTTGCTAATCTTTTTCTCTCTTTAGCGTCTTTAAGTTGAGGTAGCCTCATAAGATTATGATGCGCATCAACAAATTTAATTGTAATTGCTAGTTCATCTCTGCTTTTTACTATTTTATTTATATAATTCCCATATGTTTCATTATCTTTATGAGTTAACAACTTCAAGGCATCTAAAATATAATCTGGAAACATATGAAGATCGCTTGAAGTTATTTCTGTATCTTCCAGCACATCATGTAATATTGCTACGATTTGATAGTCTATTCCCCGATCTTTAACAATCTCCATTACATATAAAGGATGTAAAATGTAAAGCAAACCTTGCTTGTCTACTTGTTCGCCGTGAGCATGTAAAGCTATGTCAATAGCCTCATATAAGTGCCAATTTTTGCAAAGTTTCATTTAAATATTTTCTCCCTCACCCAAATTAATAATCCTGTTCCTATAAAAAACAATATAACAACTGCTATTTGAAGCAGCTCTATAGTTTTCTTGTCGATCATTTTTTCTCCTCAGTCCATACTACAGATTCAACTTCTGGAATAGACTCTCTCAATGCCTTAACCGCCTCTTCTGGGGTATTGACAGCTTCTACAACAGTGTCTAGAAATTCACCGCTGCGAGTTTTGAAAGCTATTGTAAAATTCTTAGTTCCGCACATTTTTTATCACTCTCCTCTATATATATTATAACATATATTTGTGACTTTGTACATTATTTATCGTAATTTTTTAAACTAAAAACTTCGTATTTTTTACGCCTATACCGCTCTATTCTCTCATAATAGCCATATCTATTATCAAAATAGACTATATATAAAGGATGATCACTTTTTAACATTAACCAATTAAGAATAAGTCTTCCTGTGCGCCCATTACCATCCACAAAAGGATGCACAATTTCAAATTCATCATGTATAGCCCATATTTCTTTAATTGTTTTGACTTTTTTAGCCATGACAATTAATTCTCTCATTTTAGGTCTTATTGCAATGGGCAATTCCGCAATCCTGCCCCCAATAGACACGAGACAGTCTCTGTACTTGCCGTTATGCTTATCGGCCACCAATCCTTTGGTCAGTAGTTTGTGCATCGCTAATATGTGCTCTTCTGTTAAATCATCTTTATAATTTACAGCCAGATACTCATAAGCGCGGAGATGACCTTGTATCTCATCATTATCAACAGTCTCGGGGTATTTTATGGCCTCTTCATATTTGGCATAATCATAGTCTATACCCTCTATTTTATTGCTATTTCTTACAAAGTCGATAGTATCTTTCATAGGAAAATCATAGGCTTTCATCTAGTAAACCCTCCTTAAGTAATTTGCTTCTTTTTTTGAAAATTTCGCTTTTGCTGGGAACTTGTTTTGCGATTAACAAATTTGCATCAAAAACTTCGATATTCCCGTCTTCCATTTTCAAAACATAATACTTAATGCGATGATAACTAAAACCTGAGATTCTTAATCCCGACCTGCGTTGTGTAGTTTCAAAGTAATATGGGTCCCTGTCCACCACGTCAATGCCTGTCAAATTGTGTCTTAATTCCATTCTTTGTCTAAATTCTTCGTTTTCTCTTTCATTATTATCCATAATATCCCTCTCTATTGCTGTTAACATGGCGTCTTGACGTAAATTATTTACCAAATTCTCTAACAAAATCCTTAGCGAATCCATCGGCTTCCTCCTCGTCGTTCATGTCTATTTTTTTTTCTTCTAAATCTTGAATGAAGTGCTTAAATTCATGCGCTAATGTTTCTAATAAGTATTTTAAACTTAATCCTTTATAATGACAGCATATAATGTGGTCTCCTGGAATATAATATCCCCTATCTGAACAATACACTTTGCCGCTCTCATAATGTACTTTAAAAGGTCCTGCATTAATAAGATGCATCTCACATGTTATTGAAGATTTATTTTGCTTTCTCAATAAGCTAATAAACTCTTTAATTACTTTTGCGTCATTTCTTTTTAATTCTTTTGTTTTTAGCTTTAACATATTCCGTCCTTATGGTCGTTCCGCACACTGTACATTGATAAGTTTTTACCTTACCTTGAATAAATTTATTACATAACTGATTTGTTTGACACTTGCAACACCATTCTATTCCCCCTGTCGAATTAATGAATATCATTTTCTTTAAATATCCTTTTATAATAAATTTTACGAGGTGCAATATCCTCATTAACGTCTATTTTACCTGTAATGCTCTCATAATACTTTAAAAACCTGGCGCAAGCTAATTTTTCATCTGAGCATTTTTTAAAATTTTTGCATTCTATATTATTGTTTAAACAGGGACTTTCTAAATTAAAAAAATCTATTCCCATTTTATCCCCTCTTTCTTAATTAATGTCGAAGGCCGGAATCGAACCGGCATGTCCTTACGAACGAGGGCTTTTAAGGCCCTTGTGTCTACCAGTTCCACCACTTCGACTTTTACCTACCATTGCATACCACTTAAAAACCATATTAAAGCCGCTATATAAATTAAAGTCGCTATATAAAACATTTATTTCTCATAAGGTTGTACTTTATGACCTTTTAATTTTAAATTTAATAATTCTATATCATTTTTTAATAATTCTGATGAATTTATTCTATCTTTTATTTTTTTATATATTTTAAGAATATTGCGAGCGTCGTCTATCCCCCTGTGATGAGTTCCGTCTAGTGGTATTCCCTCTATTTCTAGAGCTTTTTTCATACCGCATTGTTTGCATCTTTTGTGAAGCTTTGCCCATACTGCCTTAAGGTTAACATGATTAAAACACCATTTAGCACCTTGAAAATATGAAGAGTATTGCTTTTGAAGCATGTTCCTGTCATAATCGCCCCATGAAACTATCGTATCTTCTCCGAGCCATTTTATGAAGCTTTGAACTACAATGTTGAACTTCTCGGCGCTTTCCACTTGATCTTGCGTTATGCTTGTTAATTCTTTGCAAAATTTCGACAGAATAGGGTTTTTTTGTAGGCTTGATAAAAGCTTGGAATTCACTTCCATCTTCTTTAATGGCGCCTATTTCGATTATTTCTGAATCTATATTCCTTGAAATATCGCAAGTGGACTCAATGTCAACTATACAAATTCCCATATTTTTCCTTTCTTACAAAGACACGAAACTTTCTTTATTGACTAAATGCTTAATGGCTCTTCCTAATGATACTAATCTGCCGGTCGCTTCATTATAAGTATCTGCCATTTTAGCGTAAGTGACCCTCTTGCTATTTCCCACATATATCTCATTACAATACAAATCTAAAAGAGGCGGATTTTTAACCTTCAATAAACATGTGGTGAATTTTCCGCGTTTATCTGAAACAAAGCATATTTGCAAAGTTTCCATTGCTTGGTCTTCTTTTATAGTCCTTTTAATAAATTCATATTCCTCTTCTGACAAGTTCCTAAACGTATTCATTTATTTATTCACTTCCTTTGTTTGACAATTCTTTTATCTGAGCATCTATGATTGCCAATGCCCGACTTAAACAACCACAATTAAACATAGCAAGATTGTCTAACTTTATCTCTCTCATTCTTTTACCTCCCACATTTTATTTTATAGTCTTGATAACAAAATGCCTTTTAGTAAAATCTTTTAAAGCTACTCCAAGACAATCATCACATAATGCCATACTTCCCTTTTTACCATCTTTTTTGTTTTTATTTGCTTCAGTAATTATAACTGTAGGTTTGTTTGTACATCTCACAAGCGTTCCTACTGGGAGTCCACCTAATGTCATAAAATTAGTTCCACAGGGCTTTTCAGCTTGACATTGTTTTTTATCTGGCGGTATTAACTTCATTCTTTTACCTCCCCAATTTCCATTCAGGCAATAATTTCTTTATTTCCTTTTTTGTTAGCCACTTATCACACCTACAGCACAAGACTTTTAACTTTCTTTTAATAAACTTTGGGTATAACCATCCCCAATGGTCACACTTCATTCTTTTACCTCCCACAGTATTTCTTTTATTGCTTGGTCAAATACATCAAGTCCTTTCATTGGCTTAAAGCAATATGTCCTTTTTGCCTTCTCCACTATCCCTATAACCCAATCCCTCTTCACATATCCTGCTTCCTTGATGGCGAGGGCTTGCCTCTCAACAATTTCCATTTGCTCAGCACTCAACCCCCCTACTGATTCTGAAAAGGGTTGTGCCAATATGCTTGCTGTTTCTTCGCCCCAAGTATTACAGGTTTTAGTTTCCTGCCATTGCTCACACCGCAAACATCTATGGTCACACCACTTATGCCCCATAAAGAAGCAGAGTATTCTAGCTCTCATTCTTTTACCTCCCTTATCTCAGTACCTTCATTCTTATAGCATAAACCCCTTTGAATCCGAGTCTATCTGATAATGCAGGTCCCAAGTCCACATCTCTTTTCAACCTTGCATTCGGCCCCCAGTCCAAGCATATTCCTACGGCATATTTTTTGGTCTTAGGATTATAAAACATTGCCTTTGTCCCCATAGGAACATGTCTTGAGGCAAAGAATAATGTTTTGTCATTGACTCTGGTCCCGCTATACATAATTGCTTTTTCTAAACCATCACCTTTACCGAAATAAGACGCAACTACATTAATCCACCCTGTTGCTTGAGAAAATCCCATTTCAGCTTCCCACATGTCAATTCTAGACATTAAAGAGGCATATTGAGCTTGATGTATGCCGATTATTATAACAAACGCTATCAGCCAGAAATTATCTCTTATAATTTTTCGAAAATTCTTCCATAACCATTTCATATTATCACCTCTATTGAACACATTGCAAACTAGGCTGACTGTCCGTTGTTGAAAATGTCCTTATTCAATCAAGTCGACTAACCCTTAATCTAAATAACGCCTATTTTTCAACCGCAAATTGCTCCTGACAGCTTGGCTTGGTGTGTTCGAAGATAGTCTTATGAGTTATATACAATTCGCATATAACTGCGGCTTCAAACCCCAACTTTGGCACCAGCCTATTTAACAGCTCCACATTTTCCGCATTTACCATTAATAGCGTGAGTCATACAAAAACAGCTTTCACACGAGCTTACTTCTGAAGGATCAAAATCTTCTTTTTTAAGCTCGGGCATTTTAAGTTCTTTTCTAATGGCATTTATCCTGTCTATTAAGCCTCCACTTAGAAAATCTATTCCATATGCAAGACCTCCGCCTCTTTCCATGCTAGCATTACTTCTAGGGTCGCCTTCAAGCATGTTTAGCCACTTTTTGAGTTGTGCTTTATTATCAAGCCACATCGCTGTGTCTCGCATCTCTTTTTCTATTTCGTCGCCAGTCTTTCCGTCAGCTTCCCATCCATCGCAACCTGAGCACGAACCGTAATGCCACTCATAGAAGCAATATTTTTTACCCTTTTTAGCCAAAATAGTTGCATGACCTTGATAATCAGCCGAACTGTCCTCCCAGATAATATCCCACTTGCCCCATACTTGTCCAGCTATATCGCCGTATCTACATTGACTTGCTATTGTTTCATTCCATTTCATATTTTACCTCTGTATCAAAACCACATTAACTGGATAATTAGATATTGGTAGAGTAGATATTCCGAAAACAATATATTTATTGTCAATTTTAGAGATTATTACTTCACTATTAGGTGTAGCTCCATTACTGTCTATATATTTTCCTTTTAATATTCCATTGTTGATATTGCTTCCCAATTCCAAAGTAATACAATTTGTATAATCTGGGCTTCCATCTTCAAAGTTGTTCCCTGCCCAATTGTATATCTGCAATGCTCCTTCTCTTGACGGGTCTTTCCTGGCTCCGATAAGTTTAGTTTCTGCCGTACTTGTAGCGCCAACAGCATTGGTATAATATATAACTCCTCTATAATCTAAATCTGCAGCGACATCAACAGAACTAATCTCAGTATTCGGGTCGCCCAAATTAATTATGCTATTACTATTAGCGCCGCAATCTGATACTCCTATTCCGCTTTCCATAATACAGGTTTTAAAGTCTTCTCCTGGTTCATAAAATAGTCCATTGTCAAAAATCATTCCGTCTGTTTGCCATGAGGCGGCAAATGAACCGTCTATATAATTGCCTGTAGCATAATCGGTATATGTGTTATCAAGTTGAGAGACTATTTCGCCTGTCCCATAGGCTGGTGAAGGACCGAAATTATCCCAATATGCACCAGGCATAACCACCCAATTGAATTTGCCTACATAGGCGGAATTTGCTTTTGCAGCGCATATAATAACTCTGTTCATATTGTCATTTATTCCGGGCTTGATTATCAGCATTGTTCCCGGAATTTCTAGTCCGTATATTATTGTTCCGGTTGGCATATTCACATTATCGCTTGTAGATTCTATTGTTGCCTTCATATATCCATTAGAGGTAATTGAATATAGGCCAGAAAAATAAAGGCCTGTCATTTCATTGCTGCCGCTAAATGTATAATTCTCAGTAGTCCAGTCCCATGCATCGCCGGGGGATTGTGTCCCAAAATAATGATGAACTGTTGAATACGTCTTGTCCTTGCTATTATCTACAGGGCTTTGACCGCATCCACACAACATTACGCCTAAACACATTGAAACTACCAATACACTAATCCAATTTTTCATATTAATCACTCTCCTATCTTTATTATAATGCACTTTTCAGCGAACTTGAACTCCAGGGGAAGGATTCGAACCTCCGTTAACGGGTTCAAAGCCCGCTGGCCTACCATTAGCCGACCCTGGAATGTGTCAGGAAATGGTATCGCACCATTGTCTCAACCTTTTCAGGGTTGCGCTAATCTCAGCTATCCCGGCGTTAAATTGAATCATATTTTTCCATTAAGGTAATTTCTGCAAAATGTTTTTGCATAGCGTCTTTACCTACTTCCAACATTTGCCCTAAAAGAATATCTTGTTTATCTTTTGAATGCCCTAAAAACTCTATTCTTAATTGCTGCATATCTATAAATACTTGAGCAGCTTTTTGTAAACCCTCTTTGCTCATCTATTCTTCATCCTTAAGTAAATAATCATCATTAACAACCTTAAATGATAATCTCCCTTTCAATAACTCTGAATATGTTTCCTTTATCGGTCTTATAACTATGCCTTCTCGGTTTTTCTGTGTCCCTACATATTTACCTTTAGCTTTTTCAATAAGTTCTTCCATTATATAATCAAAATCCAAATCTCTTCCTTCAAATGGAACTGTTCTAAGATTTAATTCTCTTGCTGTATTTAAAAATTCCTCTAAATCCAAATATTTTCTATTATCTATATCATATATAGAAAACACAAATAATTCTAATTCTTTAAGTCCCAAAGGATTCTTCTGTATGCCAAGCCCTGCGATTTCCCCTTGTATCGCCAAGTTCTTACCCAGTGCATTCAGCTTATTCTGTAAATCGTATTTCTGTGCTATTTGCATATAAGCGTTTTGGGACTCTAATTTATGTTCCCAATTTCTGCCGCATACACCAAACTTATCGTTGTGCTTATAAAATGTGGCGCTTGTTCCGTCTACCTTGACAGTGATGTAATATTCCTTGCCTTTCATTTCCTCAATAAGACCGGGTTCCGACTGGATGCGTATCTCGTCTGTCTTGGGTATTATTTCTGTAGGAAATTTCCCCTCTAAAATTCCTTTCAGTTGGACGGGAATTGCTATCTCATATTTTGTAATGCCTAATATTTCTGTAACATCTAATCCTTCTTCTGCACTTAATACTTTGTCTATTGCCATTTCCATCATTTTTCCTAATTCTAAACCAGAAGGTGCTGAAAAAGTTAATTTTCCATCTAAAATAGATAGCGGCATTACAAGTCCTTGAGATAAAGTCTTCCTGAGCTTGCAACTCTTTAATCTAAATCCTTCTTTGCCATCTTCTAAAAGGCGATAACTAGATTTTCTTAAGAATTCAAACTCTTCTCTTATGGGCAAAAATGAGTCTATTTCAAAAAATACGCATAAATCTCCTGGTTTAAATTCTCCTTTTTTCACCACTACTTGCCACCCAAGAACCTTAACCTTCTCTATGTTGTCAGCTCCTTCTATGGGTTCAACTGCTAATATTTTTTGTATAGAAGCTAATTTTCTATTTGTCTTTTCACAAGCGCATATACCCATTATTATTTTTTTATTACATTTATCACAAACACCTGATAAGTCAACTCCATAATCAAATACGTTCATTTGTTTTAACCTCCTATTATATTATAATGCAACTTTCAACAAACTTGAACTAAATGTTTTCGTTAAATAAACGCAATCGCTTGACCTTGTTAATGCTGTGTATATTTTGTATATTGTCAAACATTTCGTCTAATATTTCATCCAAATTACCGAACTGATCTACAGATATTTCTCTATTCTCCAACTGTCCTCTTGATCGAAACCACTTTGTTTTATCTGACTTGTGAAATTCGATCAGCCTCACCCTTGAATCGTTTTCAATCCATAACAGTTTAGAAAAGTCCCAGTCTACTTGACAGCGAAATTTTCTGCGTCCCTTAATAACAGTAACTTTTGTATGAAAATCCTCGTACAAATCTTTCATAAATATCATTCTGCTATTAGATACACAATTCCATCCGTCTTCTATTAATTTGTTATAAATTTTAAGTAAATCTGGCTCTAATCTTTTAATAACTAAGGGTATCATTTTTCTACTTCAAAAATTATTTCTTTCTTTTCTTTAGTAATTAATATAGTGTCATTAGGCTTAAATTTGTCCTTAAGCATCTCTTCAGCCAATGGATTTTCTATCCTGCGAACTATGAATTTCTTCAAACTTCTAGCGCCATATTCTTTGTCAAATCCAGATTCCACCAACAACTTCTTGACGTCTTGGTCTATCTTTATATTGAGCTCTTGCTTTTTCATTCTTGCAGACAAGTCGTTTATCATCAATTCTACTATCTTATACATGTCGTCCTCTTCCAGATTGTGGAATACTATGACGTCGTCTATCCTGTTCAAGAATTCAGGCTTAAAAAACTCCTTCATGGCATTCTCTGTAGCTGTTCTAAGCCTCTCATATTCGTCTTTAGTTTCGATCTTTGCATTAAACCCTATAATGTCCTTTTTTAACGCCCCTATGTTTGAAGTCATTATTATGATGGAATTCCTACAATCGGCTTTTCTTCCTCTGCCATCAGTTATTACCCCGTCTTCAGTCACTTGCAATAATACGTTAAATATGTCTGGATGAGCTTTTTCAATTTCATCTAACAATATAACTGAATAAGGGTGCCTTCTTAAGTGTTCTATTAATTGCCCGCCTTGCTCAAATCCAATATATCCTGGAGGCGCTCCTATTAGTCTAGAAACTGTATGTTTTTCTTGATACTCTGACATGTCAATTTTTATAAAGTGCTCGGGAGAATCAAATAGATATTCGGCTAGTGTTTTGGCCACTAAAGTTTTACCCACTCCGGTCTTACCGGCAAATATGAAAGAGCCTATTGGCTTGTTGTGGTCGTTTATACCGACTCTCGATCTTCGTATCGAATTGCAAAGCGCCTTTATTGCCTGGTCTTGACCTATGATTTTCTCGTGCAGCTTATCTTCTAAATGCAATAGTTTAGTTTTCTCTTCCTTCAATAGTTCAGTTGCGGGTATTTTAGTCCATCTGCTAACCACTTGCGCTATGTCGTTTTTCTCGACATTTAGAACTATTTTGCTATTGTCCTCTGTTCTTTTTTCGAGTTTCTGATTAAGCAGTTTTTCTTCTTTTACAGTATCTTTTTTATTTTTCTTATCTAGCGCTATTTGCTTTTTAAGGGATTTAATGTCTTCTGGTAATTCCAACTTGCTTAATTTTACCTTAGCACTGGCCTCGTCCATCAAATCTATTGCTTTATCCGGCAAGAATCTGTTGGCTATGAATTTAGTTGACATTTCAACGGCCGCGTCAATAGCCTCGTTGCTTATATTCACATTGTGAAAATTATCATATCTATATTTTACGCCTTTTAAGATTTCTTTTGCCTCGTCTACCGTAGGTTCTGAAACGTCAATAAGTTGGAATCTTCTTTCTAGCGCCTTGTCATTTTCTATATGTTGGCTGTATTCTTCTCGAGTTGTTGCTCCTATACATTGTAATTCCCCTCTCGCCAACATGGGTTTCAATATATTGGCGGCGTCCATGCTTCCTTGAGCCGAACCTGCGCCTATCAACGTATGCAATTCGTCTATGAAAAGAATAACCTCTCTTGAGCGAGATTTTACCTCATCGAGAACAGCCTTTATTCTCTCTTCAAACTCTCCTCTAAACCTAGTTCCCGCCACCATCGAGTTTAAGTCCAGCGCTAAGACTTGCTTATTTAATATGTTTTCAGGTACATCACCTTCAACTATTTTTCTTGCCAATCCCTCTACTATTGCAGTTTTACCAACACCGGCTTCTCCGACCAGCACAGGGTTGTTCTTGGTCCTTCTAGACAATATGTGTATCATTCTCTCTATTTCTAAGGTTCTACCTATACAAGGATCGAGTTCATCGGCTTTGGCCATTTTAGTCAGATTCCTGCTGTACTTTTCTAATGCTGTTTTCTTAGAATCATTTTCTTTATATTTTCTAACTAGGTCAATATCGCCGGGTAATTGAGCCTCTATTTCCTCCAATATCTTAATTATGTCTAATCCAAATTGCTGTTTCAGCACTCTACACAATTCGCTGTCTCTTTGTTCCAAGATTGCTATTAGAATATGTTCAGGCTCCACTTCTGGAAACTCTATTTTATTTATTATATTGACACTGGCTTTTAATGTATTGGCTACTTCAACTGATAAAAGTGGTTCAACTTGACTACCCCTATCAACTAAATCAGCAACAGCAGTTAAAGCCCAATCTATTTTTTGTTTTAAACTATCAATATTCACGCCGATGCTTATTAAAGTGTTATATGTGCTGCCTTGCTCGAGAACGATTCCGTATAATAAATGGTATTCGGTGACATATTTATGCCTTCTGTTCTTAGCCTCTCTCCTTGCATAATAAATAGACTTCTTGGTGGCGTCGCTTAATTTGTTATAAATTTCTTTAACTTGTTCGTCGTTGCTTAGTTGATATTTGTTATAGCATACATCACATATATTTTTAACGCGCCTGGCGCCATTTATATTAAATATGGCTTCAAATGTCGCTTCATTTTGACGGCAATCTTCACATATCATATACTTTCCTCCGTAATTCCATTACGTCTATATTTGACCGAACTATTATATTTGGCTCTTCTGACTCTTTCGAATTCAGGCTCGCTCATTTTTTTTATGTATTTACTATCTAACTTCTCAAGAATTTCTTTTTCACAATGATTATAATATTCAACTTCAACCGAAGCTAATTCATATCTGGATTTAATATCTGCTAAATCTCTTTCAGCTGATCGACGCTTCCTTTTAATCTTGTCCAGTTCCCTGGACAATGTATAGTCTATTATGTTCACATCAGTATTATTATGCATTTTTCTTCTCATTTGAACTAATTCTTTATAAACAACAAGTTCTTTAAATCAAAAATCAATTCTTTGTTATATTCTTGCTCCATACAATATTTCTTAACTTGATTAGTTATTAATCCGCTGACAACAGCAACATTATATATTATGCTCTTCTCGGTGCATTTTAATTCCTCTGCTTCTTTTTCAGTATATAAATATTTTTCAAAGAACTTTATCTCGTCCTTATCATGAGGCTTTACTGTGTATATTCTCATAACTTCGGCGCCCATTCTGCCATCTATGAATAATTTTATGGAGGGATTATATTTGATATTCTTCCATATATCGTTTCTTACGTTCATACTGTCAACAGCAGATATAATTATGCCTTCAAGAGATTGATTTTTGTATTTTTTTGAAACAATCTTAATATCTATATTATCGAACTCTTTTATTATTGCCTTCAAACTTTCAACTTTTGAATTACCGCAATCTTGTTCTCTGTAAAATTGATTAGAAATATTGTGAGTGTCTATGTCGTCATCATCATATACTGTTATATCAGTGCATCCCATTTTTGCTAATGTCAAACACACAAATGAACCGACGGCCCCTGCACCTATTATAGTTATAGGAATGCTTAACTTATCATTATTAACTATATCTAACTGTCTCCAATATTTTTGTTCACTCATTAATATGCTCCAATTCTTTCTGGCACTCTTCTTTTAATGCAGCATCTTTCGCATCTATCATTACGTCCAATTCTACATTATCAAAAGTGCATTCAATTGGATTAAATATGTCTAATCTGGCCAATATGTCGCCGTTTTTATTTGTTACGAGCGATATTAAATAGCTGTTGCTGGCTGCAAATTCACTAATAGTATGAGTATCAGTTCCACTCCAAAATGCACCAAAATTAGCATGAGAGTGCCACCAGAATTTCAACAGGCTAACATCTTCTTTCTTCTCATACAGTCTACACAGTAATTTTGCAATGTCTTCACTGTCTAATTCAGTTGATGCCCCTGTGTTATATTGTTTAAGACAATAGACATCTGTAATAATAAAATCATTACCCGATCGCTCTGCCTTACCTAGACCTGATACCTCACCTTCAGCCAGATCGGTAAAAAATCTTATTTTCTTGAATGTTTCTGGTGTTAAAAATATTTTGGATTTTAACATTTATGCGTCATCCCCTGGCTTGCTTACTCTCTCCCAGGCCTCTACTTTTTTATACGGACTTCTTTCATTGTAGCTACATAAATATTTGTGTATGATGTCAAACACGAGCGCATATTCGTGATTGCCCATTAACTTGGGCAAACTTGATTGTAAGTCTCCGAGGCACGGAGTGCCGTTTCCTTGAACATGTGGATGATTATACCCCTCTTTTTTACTTGTCAAATTATCGATATTAATAGTACCATCTTGAATAACAACTTTAAACTTACCTATTTTGTACCACTGATTTTTATCTTGTATATATATCATATTAGTAAAGCCTACCAGCGCCGGTCTGTTGTTGCTAAATGAAACTTGAATATTTTTGTAATTTTTCATAGACTTGAGCGCCTTGAATTCCTCTCTATATTTTTCTATGCTCTTCTCTTTGTTGTTTTTCAGGTCGTTTGACTCGATTTGTATATCATTTAACGCTCTAACATACAACATTAATTGCTTACTGGTCTGCTCTATTTCCTTGCTTATTTGCTTTTCTTTGTCATCGCAAGTCTTTATTCTATGGTCATGCCTAGTTTGACATGTCTGAATATAGCTTTCTTGCTCTTCTTTAAATTTCTTGTCTTCTATTTTATCATCTACTTTAGCCATTTTTTTCTCCTTTACACGGAACTAAGGTTTTGGTAAAGATGTCCAATGCTCCCAATTTTTATCGGCGGACTCACCGTCCTTAATCCCTATCACACTAAAATTTTAGTGAATACCCCCTTTGACTTTCGGGACTGCTGTGACAAACTGCGCTTGATCAGGGGTAATCTTCGTATCAAGCCCCACAGATTTGCCTTGGATTCTGATGTCATCACCGGTTTGATACTTTACACCTGCCCTGTCTAACGCATCCTTAACAGATATTTCCTCTGTTATGTTCAACTTAGACACATCTCCACCAAGACGATGGAATGTAATTTCTGCCATAACTTTTTCACCCCCCTTTTACAATAAAATTTGGTATTCCAAATGAATCATAAGCTGCTTTGTCTTCTTTTAAATCGCCCAATGCAAATACTACATTATATTTCTTTAATACTTCTTTTATTTTGCTTGTTTTAAAATTAAATATGTTTTCATAATCGTCATTTTCTCTCATTAACACTATTCCTATTGGAAAATTGTTGTTTTTAAGCCATTTTTTGGTGATACCTAAAAGTTTACCATGCCTTCCTGTCAAGTATATTATCTGTTTACCTTCTGAAAAATATTTCAATACTATTTTTTTTATTTCTTTAATAGGCTTGTCGTTTAACAGCAAGTTCTCGTCAAAGTAAATATCCCAATTGACATTTTTCAATTTATTAGTGTTATTGGTCGCCGCACTCCACCTAGGCATATCACATGCCGCTGTTCCGTCAATGTCGCATATCACGGCCTCTTTTTTTCTGGTCATTATGCCCTCCAACTTTTAGGCTTAATCTCTTCGTATATTTCATCGCATATTGAACAACGCTTATATGTTTTATTTTTTTTCAACCCGTAACCTGACGCATGCGTGACATTATATGGTAAAGGGATATGATGTTTACATTTCAGTCCCTCTAATTTGTCAATGGCATCCTTAATTTTTCTACCTTTTAACATTTTTATTATTTCGTCTGCTATTGATGATTCTATTCTCATTAATATCTCCTATTATAATGCATTTAACACAAAACTTGAACTATATGGCCTCGTCTATAATTCCTATTTTCTTCATCTTATTGAGAGCGTTATGCTTTAGTTTGTGTATTCTTTTGCTCTTTTTCTTTTTTCTATAAAATTTTATTTTTTCTACTATAGGTTCTGCTGACCTTTCTGATTCTACGGTTCCAGTCCAAAACCATGCATCTTTGGGGCCTATCCTCCATTTTTCGTATTCTTTGCTATCTCCCCAAGCACATTTAAATTCGTCTATTAACCATTCTTTATTATTCATTTAAATCACCTCGTCTACAACGCTTATATATGGCTCTGGATTAATAGCCGCACTTGGCAATCTACTATTTAATCGTACCTCGAAATGAAGATGAGGATGAGGAATCCCGTTCTGCGTGGCATCCCCACTACATCCAGACAAACCTATAATTTGACCTCTTTCCGTTTTGTCTCCTATTTTAACTAGTGCTTCTGACAAATGTGCAAAGTATGAAAATATAGTATTCTCTGCATCTATTATTACCTTCTCAACTACATATAACCCGAACAAAGTTTTATCATCGTAAACGTTGACTATTTCTCCTCCTGAAGCATAACACTTAACTCCTACTGGCGCTAAATAATCTATGCCCATATGAGAAGTCTTTCCCGTCATCTTTTGTATTTCTGCAGGATAGACTTCTCCGAATAACATCCCCTCTTTAATATCTTTTTGAACTGGTCGTAAAAGCTTTACAGGTTCATTCACCTTATCTTCTTCTCTAATACTATTATAACATATTTTTTCATCTTTGTACATACCCAACAAACATAGAATTTGTTTAAAACACATTACGCGCGCACCTCGCATCTATCAAAATTTTTCTTGATTTTCTTGCACCATTCTTCCAATGTCGCCCGCTTATAAGGCTTTATATCCTTATATTTGTTATTCAGCATATTAACCTTGTTGTTGAACTGCTGAATATAGAACCTCTTGGCTCCTTTGAACTTTTCTGCTATTTGTTCTATATTGTCGTCTTTAACCAATGTTGGAACCGCTGTCAAACGAAATTCATAATTTTTCATCTTCTTTACTAGCTTGATGCTGAGATTATAGTTCCGCCTATTGAATAAATCCACTTTAACATCCATTGCCACGTAATCAACCAATTTCCTACTTATTAATTTTCTGAGCATTCTGGGGTTAGTTCCATTTGTATCAACCTTAATAAGTATTCCTAATTCTTTTTTTATCTTCTCGCAGAACTTGATCAAACTCCATTGGGTCGTAGGCTCACCGCCACATATGGAAATAGCATCCACCCATTTTTTAGTCTTGTTTTTACTCTTAATGAAATTTATGATTTTGTCTTCTTTTATTCTTTCAGTCAATTTCCATTTGTTTCTCACTAAGACTAATTTTGGATTATGACAATTATGCGAAATCATATTATTAGATATATAATATGGTATTGGTTCACATGAAAAATCTATAACTTTGTCATATCCTATTTTTTTTATACTCAAAATTTTATATTTTTTCAAGTTTGCCATATTCTATTACCCCTGAATAATCATGTTTTAAATAATCTAGTATTTGTAATCTTAAGCTATCATTAAATTTATCCTTATCTATGAAAATGACTAGACAATTCCAATTACATTCATTATATTTTTTTATTCTATTAATGGCATAATTATTTTTAGTTCTATAAAACCAATGTGAAGTCATTTCAATAACTTTCTTTTTACTTCTCAATATAAAATCAGGGTTTTGTCTTTTAATCCAAACTGAACCATTACCTACAAATTCAATTTTTTTATCTAATATATAAAATATTTTCTCATATTTTTTTTCTAATCCACTTTTTTTATTTGGCCAAAGCTCATACATAGTTTTGACCATCTTTTTAACTGTATTTTCATTAAACATAGGATTATTTTTTTTCATATTTTTGGACATATTTTTATAGCATCCAGTTTTATTTTTGGTTTCTAAAATCTTATTATTAATAATTTCTCTTTCTTTGAAAGTTTTATTTTTAAATGTATTTTTCATCTTTTGTTTAATATTAACTCTGAACATTGGATTATTAATCTTCATTCTATTAGAAGATTTAATATGCTGATTGTTCTTATAATAAGTTTTCTGTCTTTTTAAAATTGATTCTTTTAACATTTTTTTTCCTATGGCATTCTTAGCCATTTTTTCATAAACATGATTTATTTTTTTAGTGTTCATAACTTTTTTAACAATTAATTTATTTTTCATTGGATTGTTTAATTTCATTCTTAAGCTATTATTTAAATTACACACCATAAATTATATCCCCTATTTTTAAATTCTTTACTTTTTTTAAATTCTTTTCACTCATAAATAAATGATTTTTGCCTACTTTAATTTTTTTACCACCTTTAAATTTAATCTCATAAAGTTCTTTTATGTCTTCTATATAAGTCGTAACTTTGGTTTTTCCGAAAGGTGTTTTTAAAATATCTCCCACATTAATTAAATCGGCTCTTTTTGTTTTACCATTTTTTAAAGTTATTTTAGTGTCGTTTGACACACAATATGGACACCTTCTATTGCATCCATAAGTGAAAATTAATGTGCTTACCTTGTCTGGATAATCCAGTAAGCTCACTTTATGCCAGCCTCTTATATCCATGTTATCTTTCTTCTTTCAACATTTCATCCATTGTTTTAAATTCTGTTTTATCACAATGTTTACATACCTGCTTAAATCTTACAGGAACTACTGCATTTCCTAAACTATCAGTCATTATTGCATTTTTATTATCCCAACAATGTCCACCCATCTTTAAACATTCACTTTCATTCATATTATACCTCCTTATTTCGCTATTTCTTTAGCCTGACTTAAATTAATTCCTTCAACCGAAACTTCTTCTTTTGAAGCAAAATAATCAGCAATACAAACTATATATTCATCTAGTTTAGTGGGCTGAGGGCAATTTTTGTGCCAATGACTCATGTGACTAGCTACCATTCTGCCTATCTCTTCTGACTTTTTAAATGACTTTTCGTCAATTATCTTTTTGCCCTCTAAAGGATGCTGATCAAGAGGAAACATTCTGCACCATCCCGTTGCTGGGTAATAATTGGCACACTTTTCTACATTGCCTTTGTGAGAAAATTCGTAATTGCCCACATCATGAAGTATCGATGCAGAAATAATGCTATCTCTCTCTATGCCTATAACATTAAATTCTCTACACAATTCATTCGCGAACCAGGTCGTTCTGCGTAAATGAAGTTCAACAACAGGATCACTTCTGTGATATTTTCCGCTTAAACTTGTTGGTTGAGTTTTTATTTTCTCCTCGTATTTGTCTACCAGCCTACGAGTATTTTCTTTTATCTCTATATCTTGAATAAGATTGACTTCTTTTTCTAAAATCATAATTTATACTTTCCTTTCTGACGGGCTTTCAGTTCTTGTTTTTTAGATTTATTCCAAACTTTGATAGAACTAAAATATCCAACTATGCGCGTCAATAAATCAACATTTTCTGAGCCGCATTCTTTGCAACAGATTACTTTTTTCTTTTTGTCCATTTTTCAACCTCCTTTTTTTTCGTATTCCTCTCCAGCCCTTATCCAATTTTTATACTTCCTTGTCCACCTATAAAGTTTTTCTATTAATTTTTCAAAATTCTTATCTTGATAATAAACTACATTGTCTATAGTTTCTTGATTCCTATAAGTACCAAACCATTTACCTTTAACTCTAAAAAAATACAATCTATATGTTTTTGTCCAATTATATATTTTCTTATGACATTTAGGACATTTATTAGAAAATATATCAGTAATTTTTTCTGGCAATTTATCCATTTTTTCTAACCAATTCATGTTATCTCCTTATAATTTAATTATGGCGCCAAAGGGAGTCGAACCCTTGTTAGCGAGTTGAAGGCCCGCTGGCCTACCGTTAGCCGATGACGCCAGATATTTATTATAATACATTTATTATAAAAATTAAACTATTCATCTTCAACTTGAGAAAAGCCTCTGGTCACCCTTCCGCAATCATGACATATTATCAATTCAGGACTTAACGTTAATTGAGCTGATTGAGTATTTCTCCATGTCTTTTCTACCAAATTAAATACTGCTTCTTTTGTGGGCCTTTGCTCTCCTAAGAAAACATGCGTTATGGCTCCTGCCTCTATAAGTTGATTGAATTTAGATTGTTTGTCTATCCTGTCTAATATATCAATATCTGCATCTGCGGTAAAATGAGTAGAATTCGTATAATATACATCTCCGTTATCTTTATTGCCTTTAATATACTTTTTAGCCTCTGGAAATTTATTCAAGTCTATTTTAGCCAATCTAGCTGCCGCACTTTCTGCAGGAGATTCTTCTAATACGACTTTTAATTTATATTCTTTGGCAAATTCTTTACATTCGGAATACATATGAGCGACTATTTTTATACCCATATTCAACGCATCATCCGATTCATGCAACTGTTTTCCCATTATTCTTTGAACGCACTCATTTAATCCTAGCATTCCTATAATATATGTTGACTTTTCTAAGTCGATATATGGTTTTCCGTCTTCAGATGGTTTTCCTACTTGCCAAAGAGGTTTATTTTCATCGTCCATTAAACTTTGTATAAACTTCTTTTTCTGCAGATGGGCTTTCATAGCTATTTTCATTGCCCAGATTATTTCATCTACAGTTTTATTAAAATCACCCTTACCCCTATAAGCAGCTTGCGGAAGATTAATAGTCACGTTTTGGAACCCACAAAATCTCAAACTTTCAGGATTTTTAACCATAGTCATATCTGTTATAGTTTCTCGAAGACGACAGCAATTATGTATTATAAAATCATTTGCAGCATAATGATTATATTTTTCTGTTTCTAAATCATAAACATATCCATCATATTTTTCTATTTTTATATCATCTATTTCACGAAATTTCATTTTTTTACTCCTCTAAAAATTCTTTACATTTTTTAAAAGTTTTTTCTTTATTTTTATAATAATCACTTTCCCAAATAACAAGTACTTTATATCCCTTATTTAAAACTTTATTTATTTTGATACTATCATTTTCCCAAATTTCTTTAGCTGTTAATTTTTCAAATGGATTAGAAACGTCTTCAGCTTTATAAATAGAAGGATTAGCATGAAATTTATCACCGTTAAATTCAATTATCTTTTTAATATCATTTATTACGAAATCAAAATTATATCTAGTTCCACATGAGAATTCATGATTTAATTTGTCAAAATAAACATATTTGTATTTAGATAAATTTAATTTATTGTATAATTTAAAAAATAATTCTTGAGAGATCTTTGATGAACAATTGGGAAAAAGCTTATTCATTCTCTTAATATATTTTTCTTTACCAATCTTTTCGCCAAATTTTTCAATCCAAAATTCTTCAATGTATTGTCTTTTCCATTTTTTGAGATAATTATCAAATTTTTCTTTAGCAACAACTTTCCCATATTTAACTGTTAATGCCTCTAAATTGTTAGAAACTGTCTTTTTATTGCGTTCTATGTATTTCCTTTCACCTTCATTTTCTCCATATCTTTCTATATACCATTTTAAAGTAAATCTTCCTTTAGCCGCTTCCCTTAATTTTGCTCTTGTTACATCGCTACGCTTTATGCCTCTCATTTGATGACCATTAATAAATCTTCTTTTAGATGTTATTATTGTTTCAAATATTTCATTACAACCACATTGACAATAGTGAGTTTCCCTTTCTTTCCATGCTGGATTATTTTCTTTAGTTTTATCGCCAAATTTATACCAACATATTAATGAACAATATTTCCTATTTTCTGTTATCCTACATTCGAAATTTTTACCACATTTACATGTTTTAAACTGTCTTTCTATTTTAGGTCTACCTTTTTTATTTTTAATCATATTTTTACACATTTTTATTAATTCTCCATTGGGATTAAATATAAATCTTTATTTTCATATAATTTTTCTGCAGTTATTTCAATTAACTCATTATTTTTTTTACATTTAACAGTAAATTTATGATCGGGCGTACAAATTAATTCTTTATTATTAATCATTGTTTTAATAATATTACCTTTATATTTTTTTCTCATCAATGCATTCATATTTACATTCTCTTTTTTGTTATTTTTTATATCAAAATCATCAATTTTTATATTTTTAATTTTTATAACTTCAGAGCCATCTTGTCTTTTTTCGACATTTTTACTTAATTTTTCAAATAAATCTTCAATTTGTACTTTTTTATTATTAATCTTGATCAATGAATTACCAGAAATGCATTGCGCCAATTGAGCCTCTGACCTATCAAAGAAGAAATATGTTATTCCTTTGTCTGCCGACAACTCGCAGGCATATTCCATTAGTTTTTTTTGAGTTTCATCAGTAAAGCACTCTTCATTAACATGTAGGTCAAATTTAGGAAATGGGAATACTCCGTGATTAGAATCGCCCTCGTGCCATACTTCCATTAAGGCTTGAGCAAATTCTTGAGATTTTTTCTCAAAATCTTTATATGTTAATTGCCTTGTATGATAAGCTCTAAGTCTTATGTATTCTATTATTTTCTTGCCTTCATATTCTAGCGGAAATAACTCATAATATTGTAATATTTTCTCATGCGTCAATTCGTCTCTTTCTTTAGTCAATATCCATAAAGATTCTCTGAATTCCTTGTTTTCTCTTCTTTGTTCTGATGGTTCCATACCATCGATTATTAATTCAGTAATATATTTACCATTTTGACCTATTGTTGGAACATCTGCTAATATGCTAGGTACTCCTAAATGTATATTAAAGTCTATAAATAAAGTCTGCCCTCCCCTGCTAAAAGCATTTTGAGAACATGAAAATATAAGGTATTGAGCCTGTTGCTTTAATTCTTTTTTAGTCATTCCTAATAAAAACGGAGCATAAAATATATTCACGTAGCTTATTCCTAGGGCTCCTGCATAAAAAGCCTGCATTGAAGCTAGGAAAGTATTTAAATGACCTGTTAACGTTAAAGCATATTTCGCAGGTGACGATTTTGTTGACAGATTCTGCAAACTTAATCCATATTTCTTTATGTATTCTAATGAATGAGATGAACAGTTGTGAATTAATAAGTTATTGCATATAAACGTTCCTGATTTTGTAGTTACGTCATAAACAAAATCGCTTGAATTAATTACTTTTTGTATTTTTTTTATTTTAACTTGTTGCATAAACACTTTTAACCTTTCTGACGCATTTATTAATATAATTTTTAACAATATATCGTTCTCTTTTAAATCTTTTGCCTGTTTTGTAATCTCTATTTCATTTTCTAAAATTATGCAAGGATGATCTTCTGTAACCCATAGGCTATCCCCTTCTGTTGTGTCTATTTTTAAAATTTTCTTATCTGTTTTGTGTTTTAATACTTTTTTTAGCTCCACCCATTCATTTTTATCCCTAATAAATAAATCTTTGGGATATTTTATATGTGCATCTAATTCTGGATCATATAATTCCTCTTCGCATATAACATCATATAAATTTTTCATACAAATTTTTCTAGATGGCCCATTTATGCCACTTTTAATCTCTATGGTACTATTTAACCCGTCTAGACTGTATACCCTGTCAATATACCCTAAATCGTGTAGATGTATTTCTCCGTTCAGATGTGAATTGGCGACCTCAGTAGAAAATACTCGGTTAAGAGCATATTGTTTTAATATAGACTCGGCTATAAACATGTTTACTGCCTCGGGACTATTTGATTGAACATTACTATTCTCATTAGTTTTATCGAACAATACTTGCTCTAAATCATAAGTGGGTATAATTAATGCTTTTTGTTTTTGGAGCTTTTTCTTTTCGCCCCTTATAAGCAATTCCTCATCAACCAAAGACCTGATGAATTCTGTTGAAATGCTTTCAATCTCGAGTTTTAATAATTTGTTCTCTACCGCGTTTGCTATATCTTTTGCTAATTTTTCAGTCACTCCGGCTTCTTTTTGCAGACTATCAGCGACTCTAGATTTATCCCACTCAGTTATCATTTCATAAGTAGAAAAAGATTCTACATTAAGTGATTTGTCAGTAGTATCTGCTTTAGATTGTTTTGTTATTACTTTAATTTTTTTCTTGGTCATTTTATTATTTCTATCTCCCAATTCTTAATATCATCAAAACTTTTAAAAAACAAAGGAAACATTTCAGTATCGCTCATCTTCTTTTTCATCCAAAACCCTTTATTCCAACCGCTATAAATATATTTACCTTTTAACTTACACCCGATCATATCAAAATCTTCTGGCAAATCTTTAATCTTAATTTTTTGCTTTTTCATAAATTTATCTCCGATATTTTATTCATTTCGTTTTCCTTCTAAGTGTTTTAAAATTCCTTCATGATTATTGTAAAACTTACCGTCAATTTCCAAAATTGGAGCAAGTGAAATATTAACGCCTTTCATGACTAAAATAGCTAAATTATCTGGATTACTCAAGTCGAGCTCTTTAAACTCTATTTTTCTTTCTTTCATTATTTTTTTTAGGCCTTTACATTTTTCACAAGTAGGCAAAGTATATAATATAACTGTCATACCTATCTCCTTAAATTTTCTCTTTCTCTCATATTTCTATAGGCCGAAGCCGCTTCAAACACTATAAAAATAACTATCATGTATATGGCTGTGGGCAATACATCAAAAAATGCCAGTCTTAAACCTTCGCATTTCATAAAAGAAACTACAATCATCGCCAATGGAACCGATATTAGACCACCTATTATAAACTCTGTTATGTCCCTGAACATATTTCTTCCTCCTTTATTTTTATGTGCTCCTCATTAAATGTCAACTGGGTGACTTTGCCGTCTTGAATAATAACCTTAGCGTTTAACTGAATGGTCGCATAACCTCCTTTTCTCCTTACCTTATGAACGCGCTCCAACATTTCGTCTATGTAGGGCTTTAATTCAATCTCTATTTTCTTATTTATTTTTAATTCGGTCATTAAGTGTGTGATCCTATATTGAACCCCGACTTTTCAGACTTGCCCAAATTCTTACAAAGATAGTGCTTTATTTTTATGCTCTCAATCTTACCACTAAAATAATCATAATATCCTATTGCTTGAGACATTTCGTCTTTAATTTTACCATAATCAGGTACATTTTCTTCTACCCACCTAACTCTTGAGGCTTCTGAGGTAAAGTTTGGGGGCGCATTTCTTTTATTTTCTCTTAATATTTTTTCTAGCTTGCCTTCCACTTCCGCTTTATAATATGATGCTCTTGCTACTTGAATAGTAAACCAGTCATGAATTCTGGCAAATTTTATAGCATAAATATCGTGTTCGGCGGGCGTCAACTCATAGTCTGTTAATTCAAGCGCCGTATCATATTCTTTCTCGATCTTATCTATCCACTCTGGTATTTCTGTTTTGCCCAACTCTTCTATTTTAAATTTCAATATGTCGTCTAGTGTTTTTACTGTCATATTATTTCCTCCATTTTTTTGTAAATTTGTCTGAACTTTGTTGAAATGCCTCGTAATATCCTGGAGTTCTAGAAACTGTTTGACTTCCAAGGTGCTGTATAAAGGTGAATCCGTCAATGAATATTTTATATCCTTTTTCTTTGACTCTTTTACAATAATCCGCATCATCAAAGGCATTCATAAATTGTTCGTCCATCAATCCTATATCTTCTATTATTTTTTGATTTGCAAGCCAGCAAACTGCAGAAACTACTGAGGTTTCTATGTATTTGTTAGGCAATTGTTCTATTCCTGGGCATCTAGCCTCATTTACAGCTATGAAATTTGTCGTAGGACTAACTATGCCTATTTTTTCTTGATGATTAAAACATTTATGCAGGTTAGCCAACCAATTATTATGTTTTATTACGGTGTCATTATTAAGAATTAGTTTATATTCATTTTTAGACTCTTTTAATCCCGCATTAACCGCTTTTGCAAACCCTTGTTGACCATTCAGTCTGATTATTCTAATTCCTTCAACTTTAAAATTTGCAAGCAATTTGAAAGGCTCTCCATCGCTGTTGTCAACAATTATTGTTTCAAAAGACATTCCTGCATCAAATGATGATAAACTATTAATACATTGATGCGTTAAATGTTTTATATTACCTGAAGGAATTATTATATCTATCAATTCATACCTCCAACTCGAAATTTAAAAATTTTATAAAATCATCATAATTAAGAGTTTTAGAAGCCCCCGTTATTAGGTTTTTTACTATGTTGTTTCTTTGAAAAGGATAATCAGACTGAATTATGTATACTTGCCTTACTTGATCGGGTTCATGTTCCATAACTATTTTAGCATCCTTGGCTCTCCTCAATAATAAATTAAGTTGAACTTGTGACATTGAATCCTTATGATGCTTATACTCTATGTCTCTAATGTATTCTTTACCATTTAAGTTGATTTTATGTTGGATGCAATCGCCGTCGATCACCGTCATGTCTTTTCTGCAATGCTTATTTATTAGCTTGTTTAGATGATTGCCACCAAAATGCCTAAATTCTTTTTCGTCTTTAAAATATTCATCTGCAACGCCAAATACATTATCTAAAAAATTTATCATATTTTTACCTTCTTCTTACCGCCCTTATAGTCATTATAATTATCAAAATACAACTTATTGTTTTTTACAGCCATTAATTGCTTCCATTTCATATAGTCTGTTTCACCGCCTGGGTCAATATGAGCTATTTTTATTTCTGGCCAAAAACACGTTATATAGTTTGACATGCCTAATCTAATGTTTAGGTCCGGGTCTTCATATCCGTATTTGTCGTATTCCTCGTTAAATTTCCCTATTTTATCGAATATTTCATTCTTGTAGACCGTGGCGCAGCCTAAAGTTCCTTCTGGCGGCAATTCTAAATTAATGCCCAGAACATTTATTTTATTTTCAAATTCTGGCAATAATTTATACGGCTTTAATCCAATTGCGCCTATTTTACAAACATTTGTTTTTTTAATCCGGGGATCATTCACGTTAATTTCTAACGGAAATTCTAACAAGTGTATTATCGTTTCGAGCCAATCTTTACTGGTACTATCATCAAAAACCATATCATTATCGAGTTTCATAAAATGCTGATCTTTCATTCTATGTTCTAATATCACATTCATTCCTTTGGAAACTCCTATATTTACAGGCTCATATATTATATGTAAATTTTCTTTATTTAATGACTTTAAATACTTGACAGTCTCATCATTAGAACCATTATCTAAAATAACCAAATCAAACATTAGATCGGTATTTTTATATAATGCTTCTATGGCTTGTTGAGTAAAGTCTACTCTATTATATGAAAGCATTGCCACTAAAATAGGATTATGCATTTATATTTCCCTCAATTTTAAGTTTTAAAATCTTGTGCATTTCTTCTTCAGCTGGATTTGTTTTAATTCCTCTTATTATAGATTTACTCATTTATCATCCTTAAAGCGGAATGCGAACCTTTCCGCCGTCATGAGCGTATTCTATCCTGGCGTTTCCAGCCAGTATTCCATTATGTCTCAGAGCATTGGTCTTTAAAGCCCTTAATTCAGCGCTTTCTGGCAAATTTTCGGCATCTATGTGCTTTGCCTGAACTTTTGCGTGATATACATTTTTAAACCCCACTCTTATTGCCCTGTTGCCATAATCAGTGTCTTCAAATCCATACAATCCGAACTTTTCGTTATATCCGCCTATTCTGTCTATAACATCTGAATGCACAAATTTTCCTGCCCCCAAACAAGCGTATGGCATAGGGTCCTCTATTTCATATCTGTGCCCATTGGTTAAATCCAAAAAACGCCTAGGAAAATGTTCAGACATAGGCCTATTATAATTAAATGGCGATAATGCTACCAATTTTACATTGTCAATATCTCGTCTGCTGTTCTCGGTGATGTCTATCATCTCAGTCAGCCAGCTCTCGTAATTATTTGGCAATACCATGTCATTGTCGAGCTTCATGTAGTGTTGCCCGGGTTGCCTCAATCTCATTCCTATGTTTAAGGCTTTTGATACCCCTAAATTAGTTCCATTATATACTACTCTTGAAGTTGAACCATTGCCATATTTTTTATCTTCAAAATTCTTTAATAGTTCTAATGAAGGTGCTGCTGAACCATTATCTACCACAATTAAATCAAAAGGCTCGCTTGTATAATTGAACAACGCCTCTAAACATTGTTTGGTGTAGGGTTGTCTGTTATAAGAAGTTACGCATATCAAGACGCGATTAGACATGATTATTATCTCCTATTCTTATAAATTTAAAATCTGGATATAATTGCTGAATCTCTTTTTGACGAATTACGTCTTTAGATTTATTTTTAGGTTTACTATGATGTTTTTCATCGTATTCCATAATAAGATTATTATTAAAATCTATATAATCTGGCCAATAACCTAATTCTTTAATGTAATATTCGTGAGGATTAGTTGCGTATTGTCCATTAGTATTGTTTTTAATATCATAGTTTTTAAAATATTCAACTTGTTCTTTGCTGTAAGAAGGGAATTTACCATTGTTTAATAAGACTCTTTCTACTGCTTTTTGTCTAGTTTTTATTTTTGCAGATTCTGTTTGGTTTTTACCTTTTTTTGCTTCACTCAATTTTTTTATTAATTTTTTAGCAGTTTCAATTCCATATCTCTCTTCATAAGTTTTATCTTTATAATGTTTATTTTTAAGAGCTTTACTTTGTTTTTTTCTAATTTCTTGTGCTTTTTCAATACCATACATTTCGCTGTAAGTCTTATTTTTATTTAGACCTTTTTTGGCTTTGCTTATATTTTCGCACCATTGTTCTGAGAACTTTATATATTTTCTGCTTCTACTTTGCTTTGTTTTAATTTCTTTAGCCTTATCAACTCCATATTTTTGTTCATAAGTCATATCTTTTATAGGTGAATCATGTCTTTTACCTTTCATAGATATGCTCGTATTTTTTCTATGTAATTCTGTTTGCTTATATCCTTTTTTAGGCATTATATCTCTCCCTATACCATCTAATTGTTGTCGATAAACCATCATAAAAATTAGTTGTTGGTTTCCACTTAAGTTCTTTTCGTATCTTATTAGAATTGATAGAATATATTCTATCATGTCCTAATCTATCAGCTACAAATTCTATTAAATTGGTTTTTTTATCAAGTTTATTAAGTATAATTTTAATCAAACTTAAATTGCTCATTTTATGCTTACTAGATATATTGTATATTTTATTAATGATATTGTTCTTTATTATCTGGTATATCGCCTCGCAGTGGTCGTCAACATAAATCCACTCTCTCTCGTTCTTTCCGTCTCCATACACCGGGATCTTCTCGTTATTTAAAGCCTTGCTTATAACCACTGGTATCAATTTTTCAGGGTATTGCTTTGGACCGTAATTATTGCTGCACCTTGTGATAGTTATGGGTATTTTGTAAGTATTAGCATACGCCTTGCATATCATCTCGGCGGCCGCTTTTGATGCCGCATAGGGCGAACCTGGATTAAATGAAGCGTCCTCTTTAAATGATTGCCCCGGTTTGGCGCTCCCGTAAACCTCATCTGTCGATATTTGAATAAATAATTTAAGCTTGCCATATTCTCTACAACAATCCAAAAGATTTTTTACGCCTAATATGTTAGAATGCATAAATGCATCGCTATCTTCAATGCTTCTATCAACATGACTTTCGGCCGCAAAATTAACAATATAGTCTATATTGTAATTGTCCAAAATGTATTTGATCGCCGCTTTATCGTTTATATCCGTCTTAATAAATACATGATTTGTGTCTAGATTTAAATCAACAACATTCAACATTGAGCCGGCGTATGTTAGCTTATCCACGTTGATTAACAAATTGAAATCTTTTTTATCCATGATATGTTTAATAAAATTGCTGCCTATAAATCCGCAGCCGCCTGTTATGAGTATATTATGCATTTTTATTTTTTTCCTTTACCCACTCTGAGCAACTTAAGAGGCTGTCAGGTGTTCCTGCATCACTCCAAAAAGTATTCAGTATTGTATAGCTTAATTTGCCTCTTTCTTTATATAAATTATTTAAATCGGTCACTTCTAACTCATTTCTTTGACTGGGTTTTATCTCTCTAATAAAATCAAAAACATTATTGTCATACATATAAAGACCGGTGACTGCTAAATCTGTTTTAGGAATTGCGGGTTTTTCTTCTATATTAATAATTTTGTTATTTTTAATTTCTGCTATTCCAAATCTTTGAGGATCTTTTACATTAGTTAAAAATAAATTAGCTTTAGGCGGCTTGGTTTTTATTCTCATGGCAACCTCTGGCTCATTTTGTTTATCAAATTCATTAACAATGCTTTTTAAATCAAACGTCTCAAATACATTATCGCCTAATATGACGCAACAATTATCGCTCTCTACAAATCTTTCACATAAACTTAAAGCCTCAGCTATTCCGCCTTCCCCATATTGAAACTCATATGTTAAATAATTAATTCCGAATTCCTTTCCGTTTCCTAATAAATCCAGTATATGACCCTTATATCTTCCCCCTGTCACTATGCAAATATCTGTTATTCCTGCTTTAACTAGCGTTCTCAAAGGATAAATTATCATAGGTGTATTATATACCGGCAAACAATGTTTGTTTGTCACCCTTTGAGTGATGAGACCCAACCTAGTCCCGAGCCCTCCACAAAGTACCACACCCTTCATATAGCGTTCTCCTTTATTCTTATGAATTTAAATTCTGGATAAAAATCTTGAATTTCTTTTTGTCGAATTATGTCTTCTTTTTTAAGTTTATCATTTTTATTGTAATGATGTTTTTCATCATATTCCATTATAAGTTTCTTATCAAAATTGATATAATCTGGCCAATAACCAAGCTCTTTAATATAATGCTCATGTGGGTTTGTTGCATATTGACCATTAGTGTTGTGTTGTTTATCATAACTTTTAAAAAACTCTACTTGTTGTTTACTGTAAGATGGAAAATAACCATTGTTTAAAAGTATTCTTTGAACAGCTTTTTGACGTATTTTTGCTTTAATTTCTGGCGTATTTAAAATAATTTTATTTTTTTTACTTATTTTTTTATTTCGTTCTTTTGAATATTTTATTCCTTTATGAGATTCGCTTAAACTGTTTTTATGTTCTTCAGTTAATTTTCTATTCTTAAGTGATAAACTAACTTTTAATGCAATATTTGGATTTTTCATAGGATTTTTATTTCCTAATATAGCCCTAACCTTTATTTTTCTTTGTTCTTTGGCATTTTTTACCCCATAAATCTCTTCATAGGTCTTGTTTTTTCTAAATTTACTTTGTAGTTTTTTGGCGTTTTTAGTGTGATGTTTACCCAGCATTGGACTTGGTAAATTTTTATGCACCTTACTTAAATTTTCAATATTTTGTTTAGTTCGTATATATATTCCTTTGGGCATATTATTTATCCTTTTTTAGTAATTTCACTGTTTTATTAATATTATCCTTTTTAGTAGTCTCTTGACCTAAAGATTCAAAATTTGTTGTAGAAGTTTTTTTATCAGGCGCAATAAATACCCTATGTTTCATCTCTTCAAATTTTTCTTCTTGTTCCTTATCACTAAGTCCAGCCGGTGCGTCAACTTTTTGTCCTGATGTAATTTTCGCTATAATTTCTGCCAATCCTGAAAAATCATTTGCGACAGGCTGTTGACTTGATTGGGGATTAACAACAATTATTTTATCTCCTATTTGACCTCTTTTCTCAAGAAATATTTTAAATGATGGAATTATTTGCAATATAAAATATGAAATAGACACTGTAATAACAATTACAGGCACCGAGATAATTATATAAATTATCACATAGCTCAAACTATCTTTCATATTTTTATCTCCAAAATTTTATCCATTTCTTTATCTTTAAATCTTAGAAATTTGAAATCTGGGTAAATTTTTTGAATTTCCTGTTGTCTTTCAATATCTTTTAGTTTTAAATTATCAAATTTATCAAAGTGATGTTTCTCATCAATTTCTATAATTAATTTCTTATCGAAATTTATATAATCAAGGAAATAATGTAAGCCTTTTATTAAATACTCTCCGTCACCATAAACTGCATATTGACCTTTTGTATTGTTAATTTTATCAAATTGTCTTAATACTTTACAGGCTTTTAAATTATAATTAGGTTCACATTTGCCATAATTATTCTCTATTCTTTGTATAGCTTTTAGCCTTTGTTTTATTTTACATTTTTTTGCTTTTTCCGCTCCCAATCTTTCTTCATAAGTCTTATTCTTATTTAATCCACTTTGAGAGATGCTTATATTTTTACAATGTTGCTGCGAAAATATTTTACCTTTTTTAGCTTTACTCTGTTTTATTTTTATTTCTTTAGATCTTTTTATCCCATAAAATTCCTCATAATTTTTATTTTTTTTAGGAGAAAGCCTGCCTTTATTAGCCTTACTTATTTTTTTATTTCTATTTAAAGTACAGGCGCTATTTTTTATTTTAACCCAAGTCTTTTTTAGTGTTTTTGAAATATTTTTATTATGTTTTTTAGTCCTTATATAAATTCCCGTAGGCATATTATCTCCTATATCTTAATTATTTTTGGCTTGTTATTCTTAATAAACTCATTGATCAATTTCTCATATTCTACTCTCATTGTAGGCATTTCTGGCTTCATCCATAAATTATTCTTTGACCATATTAATATATTTTTTCTTACTTTATATTCGCGACATCTAAAACAGTATATTTTGCTTTCATCGACCTGATCATTCGTCTCTTTGCCTTGCACTATATATTCACCACATCCAGAACATTGTAAAACGACGTCAATTCCGTTATCATATCTTTGCTTTCTGTTTAAAACCTGACCCCCTATTTTCTCGACAATGGTCTCTACTTCGCTAGATTGATAAGTGATAGGTATCTTAGATTTGCTGGAGCCCATTGATGATATAAATTCGTCGACTTCAGTATTATCTTTCATATTGATTCGTCCTTTATTTCCCCTTTTTTATTTTTTTCTTCCAATTTTTCATACTCTTTTATTGCGTCATCTCTTTCTTTTTTTAAGCACTCAACTTCATATTCTAGATTTTCAACTTCTTCTTCTGCATCCTCTAATTTACTATTTAATTCTTCCATGCAACTAGAGCAACAAGCTTCATCGTCTGAATCTATGCTGCTTGCACATTCATGACATTCTATTTCTGACACTTTTGCCTCTTAAAATATGCATAGCCTAATCCTATCGCGTCTGCCATGTCTTCAGTGATTTTATCTTTAATATTAATAGGGTATATTTTCATAATGTATTTTATCACGTCTTCTTTAGATGCGCTTCCGTTTCCTGTAACCATTTTCTTCATAGTTTTTGGGTGTATTTCCTCTAACTTACAAAATCCATACTCTATTAAACAGCAGATTTTGATAATCCCTACAACCTCATTAAGCACTCTCGCAGTTTTAGCATTTAAAAAATGCTTTTGCGCTTCTAGAACGACTACATTTGGATTTAGCGTTAACAACCTGTTTGATAAATCTAAATATATTTTCTTATACCTGCTATTAATATCAGTGTCCTTAGACAGGTCCAGGCTATCATATTTTATCAATCTGTCGTCTACAAAATATGCGTAGCCTATTTTTTTACTTGCTGGGTCGATTGCCATTATTATCATATTTACTTTCTTATAGGAAGCCGGCTGCAGAGGTATAATCGATAAAGTATACATACCACCGGCTCCTATTATTAATCGATATAGGCTTTCAATTGGCATCCCAATTAGGGCATTATATTTCCCTTTATTAAGCCTGTCGGCGCCTATATCATTATATAAGATCCATCTCCACTCTGAAATTGTACAATGTCTTCCTGTCCACGCCTAATTTGTGAGCCGCAGTTACAACCCCACCACTCTTATCAATGAACTTCTCTAAACTTGAACTGTTGCGAAACTTACTTCTTAACTTTTGCATTACTTTTTTTCACCCCCTTCTTTTTTATTAATCTGCAAATATTCTATAAGCTTCTCTAAATAATGCTTAGCTTTATATAAGTCTTCCAATCCGTTTTTTTTATCGTATCTGGTCACATATTTTATGATATTGCCTTCTAAATACCCTAAATGATGAGACAAAATATAATCCCAAGTCTCTATGCCTCCATCTCTGTAATATTGGCCTCCTCTATCATTGGCGCTACTCATATCTTTTTATCACCTCTTTAACATCATTGTCTGTTAAATACAAGCCCATTGTATTGTATTTAAGCTTATCACCTGAATAAAAATAATACGCTGGTAAATTTGCTTTTCTGAATACGTATTCATCAAATTTATCCTTATTTTTTTTCTTGTCACAATCTGTATATTCAATGAGTTGTTCCTCATTGTGCTTTTTAAACTTGTCGTCTTTGCTGCTATAAAAACACAGTATTTTCAAGCTTTAAAACGATCCTTTTTTAATATTGACATACTGTTCTTATTTCTTTTACAATCTACGCAGCTCATACCATTACAAGTTGTATTTTCATATTTGCACCCTTGACAGCTAGGAGCATCCTCAAAATGTTCAAAAAATGATTTGAAGAAAGCGAACACTTCAATTCTTAAGGCCTCTATGCTGCTGTTGTTAACATAATCAAAATCCCACACCAGCGGCAAGCTTGACGTGTTCATTGGATTGTAAAAACTTATCTTTTGCTGCTCTTTGTTGGTGTCACTATAATATTGCATGAACTTAGAATTTTTAGACTTGTCTAACAGTTCCTTCGTTAATGCGTCAATTTTGTTTTGAGATACGGTAACCTCTTTAGCCGGCCCTTCTTTTATCTCTATATGCTTTTGTTCGATGCCGCTGTCACATTCAAAACATGTAAACGCACTGTTAATATAATAACCTTGATGAATGGGTTTAGATTGTTTGCATTTTGAACAAGCCCCGTTAATCAATTTCATTCTATCGCAAAAAATCTTGGGGCACTTAACAGGCCCTTTCAAATCTCCGTTGTTGCTTAATGATACAATGTATTGATAGGCGGGACAGAAAAACATCACGCATGTCTCCCTTAATGGCTCATTGAATTTAACATTTAACATAATTTACCTCCATTATATCGCTTTTCTTACTGCCAAAATAAAGTCTTCGCCGTTATCCATTTTTTCTTTTAGTGTTTTGCTTATAGATTTTAATAATCCTTTTTTATCACATAAAACTCCACAATTTGAAATCCACTTGCTATCTTTTCCACAAGATATTCTATGTAATATCTGCCATTTTTGTTTAATTTGTTTTTTTAATGCCTCTATTTGTTTTTCTCTGTACTCGACCATTTCCCAAGCGTATTCTTTGTCTTCTCTTGCTTTTCTTAGAGCTCTGCATTCTTGACAATGTTTTTCTGGCCTATTGTGACAATTCGAATGTTTATTCTCCATTGTTTGTCTTCTTATCTATAAATGGCCAGCTTATCCAAATAGTTCTATCACATTTATCGCAAGTATATCCCTTGCCGCCCTGACTATCAGTATCAAAATATCTCCATTTTTTATTACAATCGGGGCATTTTCCTTTATTCCAAAGCTTACGTTCCATTATGTTTCCTATGATTGTCAATGAAATCATAAGTACAAAAAATGCAATCGGAAATACTATCATATTTTGTCCTTATTTACTCTTATAAATTCAAAATCTGGATATTTTTCTTGGATTTCTTGTTGACGCTGAATGTCTTGTTCTTTTAGTAACCCAGTTGATTTATTAAAATGATATTTTTCGTCATATTCCATAATTATTTTCTTATCAAAGTTAATATAATCAGGCCAGTAGCCAAGCTCTTTAATATAATACTCATGAGGATGAGTAGCATATTGTCCATTGGCGTTATTTTTTTTATCATAATTCTTAAAATATTCTACTTGTTTTTTACTGTAAGAAGGAAATTTACCATTGTTAAGCAAAACTCTTTGAACAGCTTTTTGACGCATTTTTGCCTTAATTTCCGGCCTATTTAAAGTTATCTTGGCATTTTCTTTCTGTTTTTTAATAGATTCTTTAGAACGTTTTTTACCTAAATGTGATAATCTATTTTTTAATTTTGATTCTTCTGATGATGGAATTCCTTTATTATGCGCGGGATTACCTTTACATCTTTTTATATTAGCAACTTGTATATTTTGTATATGTTGTAGAGATAATAGTCTTTTTTTACCTCTTAATTTAGAACTTCTCTTTTCTATAGTTTCTTTAGATTGTTTTTTGCCCAACATTCCAACATGATTTTCTTTTAAGCGTTTTTTGTGATATTCTGTTCTTATATAAACACCTGATGACATTATTGTGTCCCCTCTTTATCTTTACGAGAAAGAAATATGGGAGCGTTGATGGTCTTTTCTTGTCTTTCATGGTCTATCAAGAAAAATGCTTGCTTGGGCTTCTCATAATCGGCTTTAATAAAATTAGCGAATTCGTTCCAGCCAATTAAAGAACCGTTGCAAATAAAATTGCCGCCATCTCTTAGTTGATGGAAGTGCGCAAAAGCATCTAGATCGGCATGCTTAACCTTGTTCCATTGGGCTATAGCCTTATTAACGCTGATATATATCCCCCCGATTCCGCCGTGGTATTTCATTGCGTGGCCGTGATGGAATCTAATTGTAAATCCATTTATGTCTATATAAGAGTGATAACTTGTTGGAATAATAAATTTGACTCTTTTGTTATCTTTAAATTCTGATGCAAGTCCATGATATATAATATACTCTAAAGAATTACCGGCTTCTGTAGACATGTGAGTTTTGGGGGTAATTCTAGCGTGATTGCCTGAGTGACACGGTATTGTCAAGTTAATATCTGTGTTTTGCAGAATATAATTGATACCCGCCGATAAAATTTTCCAGGACTCTAACATGGCCTCGGTGGGCCTCATGGAATTGTTTTCCATCGCCTCTTCTCTTAATTGGCCGTTAATGAAATCGCCCAACAACGCCAATATAAGGTTCTCTATTTCGCTCTCTTTGCCAAATATTTTAAGAAGCCTTACTGTGCTGATGAAAAACATTTCTGCTCTTTCCTTTGCAATTTTAGGGTTATATTCGTTCTTGTTATTAACATTGGCAAGATGAACAGTTTCCTCATAATGCCAATCACTGGCCAAGGCAACCGCTGTAACTAAATTTCTGCTATCGTGCTTAATAGATTTTATCAAATAAGTGTTGGCGGAATCTATGATTCTCGTTGCCTCTAATAATGATTTAAGCGACTCGTTATCTTTGCAAACTATTTTGTATTTCTCTTCGCTTTGTTTTAATTTTGATGACAGACTGTCTAATTTTGAATCTTTAATTATTTCTTGATGAGGAGATAGCCCAAATTGAACTGGATTCAATTTATATAATCGTTTATATCTTTGCCATGTTCTTTCTGATACGCCCATTTCCGTCCAACATTCAAAATTATCTCCTTTATGTTTTTTAAGTAATTGTTCCATTTTACATTTATTTATTTTCATAAATTTACTCCAGTATCACTTTCTTTTATTCTTTTAAATTTAAAGTCAGGAAACATTTCTTGGATTTCTTTCTGACGCTGAATATCTTTAAAACTTAGCATTCCATTTTTATCATATTTCTTTCTAGAAGCAACTCGATTTAATATATGTTGTTTTGTTCTTATATAAACTCCTGATGTCATATTATTTTATCACCTACCAAATCTTTTTATTTTTACAATTTTCTTTGTACCCGCACCAGGAACAATCTTGTCCACGTCTAGGGTAAAATATTCCTGCATTGATGGCTTTATACACGTTGCTCGCTGCCAATAAAAACCTGTTAATTTTATTCTCGTCAATTGTTGATCTAATTTGTTGGAATTTTGGGACTTTTGTTTTTACCAATATATCAAATCTGACCCCACTGGGCAATTCTCCAAATATCTGCTTATGAGCAAATCCATATCCCATAAGCTGGTAGTTCTCGTCTGCGGCGTCTTCTTGATATGATTTTCCAGTTGTCTTATTGTCAACAACAACTTTGTCCGCATCTATTAAATCTATATAGCCTTTAAATTTCCACGGAATATCTATAATAACCGACTTGCTTTCTATATTTATTTCTTGTTTTGGAACATCTATTAAAAATTCGTGCTCAACATGCGTAGGCTGTATTCGGGGCGCTAATTTAGAACGATGCATTCTCACCAATTTTATACCCATATCTTTTTGTTGGCCTTCGTCATTCCTATCTGGAACATCTAATTTCTTTTTATCAAACTCATCACTAAATGCTGATTCTAATAATTCCATAGGAGCGTCAATTTTTGATGTTATTTTTTGTTTGAAATTGGTCTCTATTGCTTTGTGAGTTGCGCTTCCGACTATTAACCCGAAATCCGGTGGCTTTACTAGGCCTTCTACGTATCTAAAATACCATTGAAAAGGACACCTCATATATGTGTTGATCTGTGAGACGCTAAAATACTTTTTTATATCATCTAAACCGTGTTTAACGTTATTCATTAAATCCTCCTTATCATTTTTAAGAAATCAAGTTTATTTAGTATTATATATAGGTTGTCCTTGTATAATAATTCTATTTTTTTATCATTTAACCAATAATTATCTAATTCTTCTACAGTAAATTTAATGTTTTTGCTTTTAATTTGATATATCGTGCTTTCATTGTCTAATAAATGCGGAAATCTTTCATTGTTAAAATCTTGTTCTCTAATAATAACATATTCGTTTCCATTATATAAACAAGCGTCTAAAAATTCAATTACAAAAGCTGGTAATCTTGAAACTTTTTTAGCCTGACCTTCTAATTTGGTTAAGTCTTTTATATGCAAAGTATAAAACGGTCTCTTTGTGGTTTTACACTCTAATTTCCAATCATCAAGAAAATCTGGACTATTTAAACCTGAGTCTACATCGCCCTTCCAAGACGGTTGATTGCCACTTCCCGGAATGGCCTTGCCGTCTAATGATTTTGCCCATCTTAATTCTTGCTTTTTTGATTTGGTTTTCATGTTTCTTCTATTTCTTCTTCCCCACATTTTCTGCATATTCTTGTTTTAAAATCTTCCCAATAATCCCAGTCCGTGAAATCATGCCGACAAATAATCCATTTAAGCCATTTCATTATTCTTTGGCGCCAATTTAATTTTTCCATTTTCGCCTCCCATAAAGACAGCTATAGCCATAATGCTATTTTATATTATTAAAAAATGCCAGATTCATCGGCAGGAACTGGCGTAGGATCGTCGTCTGTGCCTTTCATCTTTTTCTTTAAATCCTCTCTAAAATCTATATGCCCGTCTCTGAACAAAAAGAACCTTTCGTCCTGTTCCCATTTGCCAAATATTTTGTCCTTATCAAGCTTAACAATAACCTCTTTTGCTTCTGCTTCTTTTTTATTAGGCCATGATTCACCTGACCGCACATTCATCCTTAAACTCGCGAAGAATTTTAAGGCTCTTCCTCCGGGTGTAACATTTGGATTGCCGTACATAACACCGATATTGCTTCTCAGCTGGTTTATGAATATGATTATGGTTCCTTGAGTTTTATTTTCCGCAGTTAAGCATCTCATTCCTTTGCTCATCTCTCTGGCAAGCAGAGCCATTTGGTTGTCTTCTATATTGCCCTCCAGCTCTTTCCTTGGAACTAAAGAGGCTACTGAGTCGACTATTACAATTTTGAATATTGTGCTTTTTACCAGGGTCCTGACTAACTGCAAGACCTCTCCTGATGTCATGGGCATTTTCTTTATCTTCTCAGGATCTTTTTCTATGGATTCTGGGTCGTCTTTTTCTAATCGCGAATATTGAAGCAGTTGAGTGTTTACGCCTTGCTTAATTGCCCAAGTTTCATCGTATGCATTTTCGCTATCTAAATAAGCGCACATAAATCCATATTTTTGCGCTTGTGCAATAAATCTTAAGGCAATAGTACTTTTACCTGAATGCTCAGGCCCATACAATTCTATAGTCCTGCCCATCGGTAATCCGGTTTCTTGATTTTCTCTAGTCAACAGGGCGTCCAATGTCCTAATGCCTGTTGGAATGCATTTGATCTTTAATTTAGGGTCGTCCGCGGTCGTCATTATGCCCTTACCATGCTGCTTATTTATAACCCTCATTAAAGTGTCTAAAACTTTTTTTTTGTCATCTGTTGATTTTAGTAATTCTTCCATGGTCAATTCCACTAACGTATTAGACTGCTTTTGTTTATCCTCCGATGATTTGTTTATGGGAATCTGCTCTACAATTTTCTTCTTTCTACCTCTTGGCAAATTTATCACTCTCCTCTATATATATTATAACATGAAATTACACTTTCGTAAAATGATAACTCACTCGATTTTAGTTTTTTTAGAAGGTTTTTTCTCAGTAAGTTCTAATGAAAAATCACTAAACTGACTGAATACCTTATATTTGTTCAATGCGGCTATTACTCTCTTATTAACCACTCTTCTATTAACCTTGGCTAGGAATTCTTTATAATTTCTATAAGGTTGATTTTGAACTATGCTATCAGCAGCCTTTTCACCAACATTTTTAACAATTGAAAATCCACACAACATCTCACTACCAAAAATAACAAATTTTGATTTGCTTTCATTTATTCTAGGTGAATGAATAACTATCTTCATCTTTTTGCATTCTCTAGCATAAAGTTTAAGGTCGTCTTCACTGCCAGAATTATTCAATAATGCAGTCATATATTCTAAAGGATAATATCTCTTTAAATATAAACATTGATAAGCTATATATGAATATGCTACAGCGTGAGAACGATTAAATGAATAACTTAAGAATTTTTCTATAAATCCAAATATCTCTTTTGCTTGATCCAATGTTGTTCCATTTTTAACACATCTATCTAAAAATCTTTGTTTTGCTTCATCAACTAAATGTCCTTGGCCTAATTGATATAATTTAGCTCCTTTAGATGTAACTTTTCTTAAATCATCAGCTTCTTCTAATGTATATCCTGCGACATCTCTCGCTATTCTCATTGAATCTTCTTGAAACAGCATTAGTCCGTAGCTTCTACTAAGAGGCTTTTCTAGTGATGAATGAACATATTTTATTTCTTTGATTCTATTCTTTCTCAATGCATATTCTTTAGCAAATCCTGATCTTAATGTCGCTGGTCTATGTAAAGCATTAACAGCAACTAAGTGTTCGAATTCTTGTATTCCTACTTCTTCTAATAAATTTTTAATAGAATAACTTTCAAATTGGAATACACCAGTTGTGTCAGCTTTATGAGCTAGTCTTAAAACCTCTGGGTCATTTAAAGGTAATTTATAAAATAAGAAATCATATAAATCTTTCTTTTTAGTTTGTTTTATTAAATCAATCGTATCTTTTATTGTTCCTAGTGTTGCTAACCCCAAACAGTCTAATTTCATTATTTTCATTTCTGATATACATTTAATATCTTCTCCGCCTTCATCCCATCCTGTTATTAACTCGTTTTTATATCTACATAATGGAACATTTTCAAATAAACTTCTATTGGATATTGCTAATCCTGCAGCATGAGTAGAAAAATGTCTTATTTGACCTTGTAATCTTGTTGCTATTGGCAATAGATGTGGATATTTTTTAAAATATTCACTAACTTGTGGAACATTTAACGCTTTATCAAAATCATCTGCATCAAATGGAATTGTTTTTGTTACAGCATCAATTTCGTCTAATGGCAATTCATATACTCTTGCCAAATCTTTTAATAAACCTCTAGGTTGAAATGTGCTGAAAGCTCCTATAGAAGACACACATTGTTCACCATATTTTGACACTAAATATTCTTTTATTTTATATCTGTATCTATGGTCAAAGTCTATGTCTATGTCAGGCATTTCCATTCTATTGGCATTTATAAACCTTTCAAATAACAAATCATGTTGTATTGGGTCAATTTTGGTTATATCTAATAAATAACACAGTAGACTTCCGCATGCTGATCCTCTACCAACACCAGTCATAACGCCATTTTTATTTGCCCATAAAACCACATCATATATAATATATAAGAAATCTAAGAGATTTTTCTCTTTTATAATCTTATATTCGTGTCTTATTCTATGAACATAAAGAGGAATCTTTGATGGTTCCATGTCTACGCTTATTTTATCCCATCTTGAATGTATCAAATCCTGAAGCGTCTTATCAACATCTATATGAGTGAATTTTGGGAGTTTATATGTTTTAGTGTCTATAGCAACATTAACCTTATCAGCTATTAAATTTGAGTTATCTAGTGCTTCATTAATTTCAATTTCATTTTCTTTATGATTAACCATAAAATCATTAAACATTTCTTCTCTAGTTTTAAAATGAAATCCAGTGTTATTGTTTAATCTACTTTTATCATATTGACTGATAGCAATTTTCATGTTTAACATCGTTAAAAACTGTTGAGCAATGTGATCGCCTTCATTTGTATAATGAACATCATTTGTGGCCACTAATTTTATATTGTGTTTTTTTGAAAGCTCTATTATTTTCTTATTAACCACTATTTGCTCTTTAAAATTATGAGGCTGAATCTCTAAATAAAAATCATCACCAAACATATTCTTAAACTTAACAACAGTGTTTTGCAGATCTTGCTCTGTTGAATATAGAATCTTATCTGCTATAATTCCAAATACACAAGCTGATAAAACCACTATGCCTTCTTTATATTTTTCAATTAAATTGAGGTCTATTCTTGGCTTATAATAAAATCCATCTATATAGCCAAATGAAGTTATTTTTAATAAATTTTTAAATCCTATATCATTTTTAGCTAAAAGAACTATGTGATTTTTCTTAGGTCTCTTCTTTTTGCCAAATTCGTCTTCTTCTTCATCAGAACCTTTTTTAGTCATATCATCAACAATATACGCTTCTACTCCTGGTATATATTTGATATTTTTAGACTTTGCATAAAGATACGCTCTTAGTGCGCTATTTATATTGCCATGTTCAGTAAACGCTACAGCCTTTTGGCCTAATTTTCCACACTTATCTATTACATCTCTTATTTTTGCAGCTGAATCTAATATTGAATATTCAGAATGCACATGAAGATGAACGAAATCTTTCATTTTTTCTCCTTGTATTGAACACATTTAACGCCAGCTTTCAATAAAAATTTTATTGGCTCTGGATTCCTATACTGTTCTAAATATACCACTCTTTTTGTTCCTGATTGAATAATAAGTTTTCCACATTCATAACATGGTGATAATGTTAAATATAAAACAGAGCCTTTAGCTGAGCCACCATTTCTTGCTAATTTTGCATATATATTCATTTCGGCGTGGATAACTTCTGGTAGAGTCATGTTTTTATCATCTTCACATTTATTATTAAAGCCAGTTGGAGTCCCATTCCATCCAAAAGATATTATGTTTTTATCTTTTACTAGTATGCCACCAACTTTATTTCTTTTAGCATATGACATTTCAGATACTCTTTTGGCAATATCTATAAAAAGCTTATCTCTATCTTTCATGTTTTTAATATCATAATACATTGACGAGTAAATTTAAACTCATCATCACATTTAATGTCCTTTCCTTGTCTAATTTTCTGCTCAATTGAACCTAAATTGTTGATAATATACATGGCTTCCTTATAACCATTAATTTTTGGAAATGCTATTGAGTCATATTTATCATTTTTTATAACATCTTTAACCATTTGAAAATGTCTTTCATAAATATGTAGACTACCATCATTATGGTAATAGTTTCCCATATATAAAGATGGATAATATTTTTTTAAAATCTCTAATACAAGTTCTTGCAATATAGTAAAGAATGGCAAGTCGTTGCCTAACCCAAAAATCAAATCATTTGACCTCATATTAACTATCATATGAAGCTTATTGTCTCTTATCAAAAACTGCAACGATGTTGTGCATATCTGATCTTTTGTATCATTATTCATTATAACACTTAGTCTATTTATAATGATAACTGCTTGTCTTGAGAACATGTCTTTTTTGAGTCTATCTATTACATTGTTGAAAAGTTGCTTCTCTTTAAATATATAATGCCCATAATTCGAATTAAGCTGACCTTTTTTACCACAGACATTAAGCCAGAATTTTGAATAGTTATCTATACCATCCAATTTGAGTTCACCTCGTAAGTACCAGCATAGCTCTGCGATGATATATTTTAAATTAATGTTCCTGCCTTCAAAGTTCATTATTCTATCATAAGGATTCTCTATGGTGAAGTTGTAATTAACTATCTCTTTTACTTTTAAATTTCTAGGACTATATGTTTTTGCATCATCTAAATCTTTGAATATTTTTACAAAAACGTCCTTATTGCTCATAAACCTTTTATATCCTTTATAACTCTGTTTGATATTTTCTCAAATGAGCTATTTCTATTTCTTTCCAATATCTGTTTAAATTTATTGCTCTTAATAAAATTTTTATATCCGTCTAATGCCTTGTTTAAAATCTTATCAAGGTCCTTATACTCTTCACTTATTCCTGGCTTAACATAGAATGGATAATTTTCTCCTAAAATTTGTCTATATTCAAATACTTTTGGAGTAACTATTATATTGTTGCACTCTATTGCTTCTCTTGATGCACAACCGCCATACAGTTCTTTTGTATATAGATGGACTGAAATCACTCCACCCCATAATAATTTTATATATTGTTCTCTGTTTAATGGCTTTGTTGAATATAGAAATATATTGCTAACACTTTTATTTAACTCTTCAAAGTCGACCTTCATGCTTGGATTAGTGAACACTACTTGAAAATCACTTCTCTTTTTAGCTAGCCTATTTATTGCTTTTATAAACTCCATATGTTTTGTGTAATTTATTTCACTTAATCTATTTAAAAACATTATAGTTGGCTTTTCAAACACATTTGAGACCTTATATTGATTTAACTCTTTTATTGAATAGCCAAAATCCCATATAGTAGATTTGTTAGCTATTTTCTTTATAAATTTATTATTGAATTTAAGCTTTGCATTATTTAAAAATGCATTAAAAGTTGATTTACAAGTAAACACGCATAAATCAGAACACTCAAATCCATCAAATTGTCTCCAATCATATGATATATCAATATCAACTTTATTTTGTCCTTTTATCATTGGAGTGTCCAACCAATAACAACAAGTTATTAGTTTAATATTGTCTTTGACATTAAACTTTAAATAGGTTTTTATGTTCCTAGAAATTTCAGCTATATTGTTCCATATAATATCTATTTTAGGCAATCCATATCTAAATAATAGATCGAATTCAGTTGTGTTGAAGTGTTGTCTAAGTAAAAAGGCATCTACTGGAAATTTATAGGGAATAAAATGAACTCTTTCATTGTCAAAAATTTCTTTATAATCTTTAATATCTGCAAAATTCTCTAATTCAGCAATTAATACATAAAAATTCCAATCTGTCTTTTCAATCAATTCGCTCAGGATGCCTCTCATCATTTGTATATTACTGTCACTGCTTATCCATTTCTTATTTTTATTATATATTGATTGTTGTAATATGTATAATATGTTCATTTTTTGCCATTCTTTAACCACGATATTATCACAGCTAATTGATTAATCAAATCTTCATCATCGGTTTTAAGTTTAAAAACTTTAATCTCAGTTTTATTAAAATATTGCTCATATAACTTTTTTATTTTGTTTATATGTTTAATGTCTATTATTTCATCATCATAAGTTCTATACTTATCTTTATAGCAATAGATTATTTTAGCATTAGATTTTGCATATAATGAATCATAATGTTTTATCTCTTTTAAATTTAATGACCTTTTATACATTTTTGCATATACATATTCTGATATAAAAAATCTATCAAAAATTATTCCATTGCCTTTTACCTCAATGTTTGATAGAAGGCTTGTAATATATTTTAATTCAATTGAAACATTAAAAGAACCTTTTTTAAAGTTATTGTGCTCTTCTGTGTTCTTAAAATATTGATAATCCAATATGTCTGCAAGATTCTTTGCTATTTCTGTTTTGCCACATCTATCTGGACCTTCAAAAATTATTATGTCATTTTTCATATACGTATAACACATCCCTGCTTAAATCTGGATTATTAATTGCATGCAAAACCCTTTTAACTTCTTTTGGCAATATTCCACAACTAATTTTAAACAAATCGTCATCCATGCTCCAACCAAAACATGTAATTAATTTATGCTCACAATGATTCATTATCTCTTTAAAAGTATATTCAAATTTATGATATTTAGGCCAATTCACTTTTTTGCCTAATTGGTTTGGAGTGCTTATTATTAATTTGCCGCCTTTCTTGAGTTTATCAAAACACATATCTATTAATTCAAATCCTTGCTCTTTATTTTTCATATGCTCAATTACATCCAACAATAAGATTATATCATATTGGTCTAACTTATAAATATCACTTATATCCTTCATTATTTTAAATTGTTGATTTTTACCTTTAAAATGTTCTTTGCAAACTCTATCTTCTATATCTAATCCCAAATATGAAAATTTAAACTTATCATAATTCAATAATCCAGCTATATAACATGTATCACAACCAATATCTAATATTTTTGGATTAGTTGTCTGCTTAATAAAATTTCTTACAAACTGATCTTTTACAAACTTACAAAAATAACCTGGGTCTAAATCTATTTTTGAGAGAGAGCTTCTTAGTGATGAGGTTTGTTGTGTTTTACTCAATATATTATAATACACCTTTTATGAGATTTAAACTGCAGTCTTGTTGATGAATTAATGTTTTGTCGTGTTTATACAAAAAAAAAGTTGGATGATATAAATAATGAGTTGAACAATTATATCCTATTGAACTGACTGCTTTTTTAGCATCTGACCCTAGAGCTATTATTATTTTAGGCTTTATTAAATTAATTTGTCTCTTAAGAAACTCTAAACAATTTGTTTTCTCTTCTTCTAATAATGCGCTGTTGTCTGGTGATGAACATTTACATATATTAGTAAAAAACATTTTCTTCAAAATCACTTCATCTCCAAGTTTTTCTCTTAAATACTTTCCTATTTTACACTCTAGCCATTTCTCTCTATAATAATCCATGAAATTTTCTTTTGAAATTTTAGAAGTGTCATTTTCAAGACCAGGATTCCTACCAACAATTACAAGCTTTATGTCGTCTATATTCCCATAGAATATGTGAGGCATTTGATTGGGAGTAACTGATCTTAATCTTTCACACTTACTGCAATTTAAAACTTCACTTTCTATAACTTTAAAATCATCATATAACGTCATCTTCTACGGCTTTCTTTACCCAAGGGATTATTTCATCCAAAGCGGTTTCAAGAGATGTGCCTGCATCGAAATTCAAAATAGCTTTAGCCTTTTCAGTGTTAGGAACTCTCTTTTGAACATCGTATAAAAATGGAGCATCTGAAATATATTTAAATTCTTCTCCAGGCTTAATCTTATCCCATATAATTTTTGCTAACTCTAAAACAGAATGTCCTTTGTCAGTTGATAGATTGAAATCGTCATTTAACGCTCGTGGAACTGTGATTGCCTTATATATTCCATTCGCTAAATCGCCTCCATAAGTATAATGTCTTATTTGATTACCATTTCCTAATATGTGTAATGGATTTTGTCCTTTAAATATTTTCTGAATTAAATCGGACACCACGTGACTCATTGCTAAATTAACATTACCACTCAATATTTTTTTATCTATCAAAGCTTTTTGTTCTCCAACTCCTACGCAATTAAATGGTCTAACTATAGTGACTGGCAAATCATATTGTTGTCTTGCTCCTTTAGCGAAATATTCAACTGCTAATTTTTGAAATCCATATGTCGATAATGGTGGTGGACAAATAAACTGATCACCTTCTTTTGATGGGAATGTGTTAGCAGATTCAAATACCATACTTGATGATATTGCTAATACTTGCTTTAATTTGTTGTCTTTGTATGCATCTACTGCAATATCAAATCCTGTAGCCGTTAATTTTTCATTTTCTGACATTAAATCATATGCAAGTTCGTGAAATAAAGATATTCCACCAATTATAGCTGCTCCTAACACCAATACATCAATATTATTATCCATTACCAATTCTTTTAACTTGTCTTTGTCTTTACAATCAAATTTATAGTGATGATATAATTGAAAATCATCATAGCTTTTCTTTACAGGTCCATATTTCCAATCATTGTCAACTCCAAACACTTCATGACCTTCGTTTAAAAGCTTTTGAATAGCATAACCAGCAATAAATCCTCTATCTCCAGTCCACAATATTTTCATGAAGTCCCCTCTTTCTTAATTAATTACCAATTCGTTTAGGTTTAAAATACCCCAAATATCTACAATAGTTTTACAACCGTATTCTTTTAACATACTCGCATTCAACTTTGAGAATTCATTGTGATTGATGGCTATAAATATAATATCTGAATTTTGTATAACATCATCTAATGACTTGTTATCAAAACTGTATTCATTAAACTTGTCGCAATATTGTCCTTGTGGAAGATTTGGCTCATGAATCAAAATATTGGATGGTACTTGTCTTTCAATATATCTAATCATTTTAGGGACTAAACTATCTCTTGTATCATCTGTATTTGATTTAAATGTGTAGCCTAATATTCCTATTCTTTTGCCATTAATTTTATCTTTTACTAGATCAGTGTAAAATTTAGGCATATATTCATTGATTTTGTGTGCTTGAAGCAACAAGTCTGTTTGAGGAAAATATTCGTTTATCATACCAAAATCTTTACGAAGACATGCGCCTGCAGCAAATCCAGGATATTTTAATCCACTATTTCTAGGATATTTTAAATTCATTACATTTAACAGTTTAAATATATCCACCTTAAATTTGTCAGCTATGTAAGTAAAGTAATTTGGAATTGCAAAATTGATATATCTGTATATATTACAAAACAACTTTGCCAACTCTGCCTCAATATAAGTACATTTTAGAATATCAACTTTTAGAACAGAGAAGACGTCTTGCGCGAGCATAAATGATATTTCATCACTTACTCCAATGATTTGCGGCAATTGTTCTAGTTCAATTAATGCCTTACCCTCTGCTATTCTCTCTGGACACATTGCTAAATAGAACTCATCACCAAATTTTAAATTACATGTTGATGATATGTAATTCTTTACAAATTCTGTTGTATATGGAGCCACTGTTGAGCGTAGAACTACTAATTTATTTTTAATATCTACTTTGTCAATTAGAGTTTTTATAACTCTTTTAATTTGACTGAGATCGGTCTCTATTTGCTGCATTAATGGAGTACCAACTGTTATTATATAACATTTCGCTTCTGGATATTTTTCTATTTCATTACCATCAAACACTTGTATTTTTGATGACAATAACAACTCATCATATCCAGGCTCATTAAATGGCATTATTTTGTTATTAACTTTATTAATAATATCTTTTGATATATCAATTGCTACAACAGACAATCCATTTTTTTCAAGTGATAAGCTTAAGGGAGCACCAACTCTCCCAAAGCCTATTATGGCAACATCATACATTAATAACCATTCTCCTGTCTCTGATGATTTACTTTGTTCTTATCTAAATAACCTTGATATATTGTTTCAGCTGTCCATCCATTAATTATTGCTAATTCAATAAAAAAGTGTAAGACATCAACGTATTCATCTAATAATTTTACCTTATCCACTGGAGTTAATTTCTTCCAGTGTTTTCTACGAGGAATTTCCTTGCGCATTTCTATGAGCTCTTCTATACAGTGGTCTATGAATTCGAGAGTTTTTAATTCCTGCTGCTCTTCATTAAGCTTATCGAAATCGATAAACCTGCTACCGAACTCTTTTTGGAACTCAAATATTTGTTCTAACTTCTCCATTATAAAACGTTATTGCTGCCCATTATGTCGTCTAAAACTGAGCCACTTTTCTTTTTAGGAGCGTATTCTCCCCTTAAAATCTTGGTGACCTCTTCGTCAGTCTTAGTAAAGCCCTTAATAACATCGTCCATGTTTATTTTTGTTACCAGAGCCTTTTCCTCTGGTTTAAGTTCGCCCGCGGTATTAACCAGGGCGTTTAAAGAATATTCCAAGAAATTATTCTTGCCTCTCCTCAATGAGATTGAGTAATCAACATTTGTTAGAGATTTGTTGAGTCTATAGCTTTCTGCCACTTTATTCATAACAGAAGCCGTGCCTTGAAATAATTTCGCCTCCTTGGATTCCCTGTCTATAATCACGGCAAACATTCTTTCCGCCACCATACCAACTGGAGCAGTGAATTCTTTTTGGGCAACTTTACACATCGGGCAATCAAATTTGTTGGTATCGGGATCGTTCTGGCACATAACACTTCCTTTAAATTTCCCTATTTTAATGAAGTGAAGAGGCAGACGAATAATATCCGGGGCCTCAGTCAAAAACCTTATTGTCTTGGTCTCATTTTCTTTTACCTTAAACCACGAAAACCCACTACCCTCATATTCATTAGAAACGTCATCCAAACCCTTTTTATAATTTACCATTTCAATCCTCCTTTATTTTACAAACACAAAAAACTACTTATCATCACCTCCTAGACTCAAATGTTATGCGCGAACTACAGAATATATGAAACGCTATCCAAATTGCTATTAGCTGTAATACGCTTATTTTACCTCCTATCCACATTATTAATTTATAGGCTATTATTGCCATTATTAATTTAAACATAAACTGCACTAATAATTTCGCCGCAACTTCATTACTCAATTAATTGTCCTCCTATTGCCGATAAATTCTCTATTTCGTCCCATCTCTTTATTAGAGACTCAAATTTGAAATAATTGTGAAACATGTCTTTGACCAAATCTAGATTCTTATTTCCTGAATCTATTTTTGTATCTATCCCATAATTTAATTTTATCACCTTTTTGTTGCTTTGTAAAATGGTAACGTTGTCCTTTATCGCCTGAAGCTTAGGATTTTCACCAGATTTGCTTATTATCTCATCTATATTGCCGTATTCATTAATTAACTTCGCGGCCTTCTTAACACCCATGTTTTTAATGCCTGATACATTATCCGATCCATCACCTGTAAGACACAATAAATCATACAATTGATTAGCTTCTACTCCATATTTTTCTTTGACCATTTGCTTGTCATATATTTTGTCGTCGCTTCCTGCTCTCAAAACTAATATGTTATCATCTATCAACTGTAAAAAATCGTGATCGCCTGAAACTATTATTACTTTATCTTTTGATTTTAATTTTTGGGCTAGGGTTGCTATAACATCGTCCGCCTCTTCGCCTTCTACCAAACATTGTTTCATGCCTAAGTCCTTCAATAACTGAACTATGGCGACATATTGTTGAAAGAATCCATTTTTAAGAGGCATTCTGTTTGATTTGTAATTGGGGTCTATTAGTTTTCTCTTGCCACTGCCTCCATCAAAACATATAATTAAATCTTTAGGCTTATATTTTTTTATTAGTGTTAATGTCATTACTAAGAACCCATAAATCATACCTGTTGGAGTGTGCTCATCTATTGACAGGTGCCTGTAGGCCCAGTGAGCCCGGTGCATCATGTTGTGTCCGTCTATAAGCATTAGCATTGATTATACCCACAATTTTTATATTGACTTGGTTTTTCTACGTCCAGAGTCATTTTAAGTTTTCTTATATAATATGGAAATCCACTACACATTTCAGGTTTAAACTGCTCTATACTACACATTGCTTTTTTGTTTTTAAATTTCAAATGTTTACATTCATAATGGTATCTTTTATCTTTACTAGAATAAAATTTAAAAATTAACATTGGATAAATCAAATCAACATCTTTAATATAATCATTTTTGCCTTTTCTCCACTTATTATATCCCTCTCTTAATCCTTTTGGACTGGTGGAAATCATCACATCTTTGCAGCATTGTCCACATCTTAAACATTTGCTCATACAATTATGCCCATATGCTTTATTCCCCACTCTATCTGTTCTTTAGTCATTCCGCCAGGATCCTTAATATCATCTGACGTATATTTAAAATAATAACACTTTACTTGATATTTTAAAACATCTACTATTTTTTTAGCGGCTATATGCCCTGTTTTATCGTTATCAGTACATATTATAATTTTATCAAAACGTCTTACAAGAATTTTAGCTTGATATGAAGACAAACTACTTCCTTGAATTGCAACTGCGGGATGACCAAGTTGAAAACACATCATAGCGTCTAGAGGGCCCTCTACTAATATAACTGTTTTCTCATCTCTGCTCACTTTGTTGAGGCCGAACAATATTTTTGACTTTTCATAACCTTTCTCGGGAACTATTGGCATATATTTGGCTCTACAATTTGGATCTACGCTTCTACCCAATACAGCGATCAAATTATTACCTTCATCGCGAACAGGAATCGTTACCTTATCATCAACAAAGCCTATCTCAAATTCCTTTAGAGTCTGAAGATTAAATCTGCGCTTCAGCATATAATCATAATTGTCATATTTATAACTATTAAGAATTTCATTCTCAAAACACAATGGTTTCGCACCTTTGATTACTTCTTCTCTTGTTAATAATTCATCAAGCTCATTTTTTAAATTAAGCAAAGCTATATCCTTACTAGTTAAATCTCCTAAAGATTTTATTGCATCTTCTTTGCTAATACTATCTATTTTAGAAATAAAACTTATTATTGATCCTTTTTCTCCACATGAAAAACAATTATATAAGCCACTTTTAATATTCATACTCATAGAAGGATTAGAATCTCCATGAAAAGGACAACAAAAAATTGCCTCATCTCCGCTAATTCTAATTCTTCTTATATTTCTAGAATGAAGAAAATCTATTATAAAATTTTTATTCCTAGCTAGCACATTTATCCTTAAATAACGATGAAAATACTTTATAATTATCATTTTCTATAACAATAATATTAATATTTGAATATTCTTTTTTATTCTCCATATATTTCAAATTAATCAATCAAACAACCCTTCATTTGTTCTTTCAGTAGTTGCAGTTGTTGCTGTTTGTTCTTCGGGCTCTTCTATAATAGAATTTCTTAAATCCCAATGCAATTTCATCTGCATATTCTCTTCATCTCGTTGTTTTATTATACCAAACAACATTTCACACTCGTCTTTCAGGGCCGTATTTTGGTGTATCGCTATAACAATATCAGCGTGATGAGAAATAGAGTCTGATCGGGCTACATCATCTAACTGTGGAAGCTCTTGAGAATTTCTATCAAAACCTCTATTAACCTGGGCAATAGCAATTATTGGTATGGATATTTGTTTGTCGTTAGCTATATTTTTTAAATCTTTCATTATGCTATCAACTGCCTGCCAATCTTTATTTTTCTTTTCATCTTGCATTAATGATATGTAATCAACCACGCAAATATCTGGCTTGTGCTCTAATATTTTATTATAAACCGTATTTTGCGTACACCTAGATGGATTTGATATAATGAAACTGGGCCTTCCCTCTTTTATATCTTGCAAGTGCTTTTTATATTTGGTCAAATCCTCTTCATTTAATTGGGCGTGTTTTATAAACTTGTGTTTTAATCCTGTAATTAAAGCGTCAAATCGATATGAGATTTGTATGTCGCTCATCTCTAATGAAATATACAAAGGCTTATATCCCGCCAGCCAAGCTGCTCTTGCAAAATGTGTACACAGGAAACTTTTGCCTGTTCCCGTTGGGGCCATAACAACTATTAACTCGCCGTTTTTAAATCCGCCCGTTAAATTGTCCACTGACTTAAAGCCTGAAGTAATCCCTATTAGGCCATGATTTGCACCCTGCGCGGTTTGTATGTATCTATCGAGTCTTCTTTCTGTGTTTTTTGTTATATCAATGTCTTCTTCGGTATGAATGCTGTTTTTTAACCCTTTGACTTCCGACGATATATATTCGATCACTTCCTGAGACTTGCCTTCTCTTAATTTATTGACGCTTTCCGATAATATGCTTGTTAAACGTCTCTCGCATTTCTTTTGTATAATCTCATCTATGAAAAAGTCAATTTGACCATTTTCTTCTATGGGTTCGAAATCTGGGTATTTTTGTTTTATAACTGAAGATGGGGCCACTTTCTTGAATTTATTGTAATAATCTAATAATAATAAATACACATTTTTATGCAGCTCTACATCAAAGAATGACGCATCTATTCTTTTTAATAATGGTATTATATGCCCTTGAGTAATAACAGCATTAATTAAACTATATTCTGCGTTCATTGTTTGTCCTCCTCAATTTCCAGAACATTAACTTTTTGCGAAACTCTTGCAGCCCTTTCATCCAATTATCATTGATTAGCTCCTCTACCACATTTACCAAAGTCTCAATATCAAATTCATACAAATGTCTTGTCCTATCTCCTTGTTTTAATTTTCTGGTAGTTATACATTTTTCAACTAATCGTTCTGTTATACTTTTCATTCTTTCGCCTCCTTCCTTTTACCTGCATGAGCCTTACATAAAGTTATAAACCAACCTCTTATCTTTACTATTTTGCCTTTCTTCCCACATTCCTCACAAATCTTAAGTGACTTATTCTCCGCTCCATCTATCAATTCCCGTATCTTATCGTTAACACCATATACATAAAATCTTAGTCCTGCAAATTTTTCCTTGATTTGAGCCACCATAAATTCTTTTGAAGGCTCCCTTTTCATCTCATCCTCTATCCTCGCACAGAGTTCCCATAGTAATTTGAACCATCCATCGCCGCATTCTATACCGAATAAGTTATAGGCATGGCGATCCATGTCTTTTGCGGGTCTTAAGAATTTGAACCTCTTAATTAATTTTTCCTGCAAACATCTTTTCATTTTTTCTCCTTATTTTATAGACCTATAGTTAGTTTGTTTAACTATTTCACGAAGGCGGCTGCTAATGTCTTTTCTAAAATCGGTTCCCATAATTTGTAAATTAATTGTCTTGCCGTATATCAACGAAGCGAGTGATTCGCCGAATGTGCTGCTATATGTTTCTTTTAGTTCTTCGACGTTTTTATTTGAAGTGATTATTGTAGGACCTTTTCTGTATCTTATAACGCCATCTAGCACGCTTTCGGTTAAATTGTTATTAGTTTTGTATTCTTTGCCCAAATCGTCTATAACAAGAAAATCCGAATTCTCTATATTCATTTCAAAGTTTGACTTTGCAACGTCACTTTTCCAGCCGCTGGTAAAAAGCTTGACAATCTCTGAATAAGACGCAAAGAAGCATGAATGTTTTTTCTTTAAAACTTCTTTTAAGGCGCCGATGGCCAATAGAGTTTTACCTGTACCATTTTTACCCCACAAAAATAATCCAATTGAATGCTTATAATATTTGTCTAAATTGCCAACGTAATCTTCCAGCTCTTTCTTATATTCTTCTTTACCATTAAAATCTGACAAGTCTTTGAACCAATATTCATACGGGATATTTGTTCTAGTATATAGCGCTGCTAATTTTTTTTGTCTTCTGCATTCGCAAACCGTATTTTCGTCTATTTGATTTGTGTCTTTTTTAATGCTTCCACACGCGGGACAAGTGTTTAAATCTTCTTTGTGCATAGTTCCTCTTTCTAAAAAAAGAGTGGGCCTAACCAGGCGCTAAGCCCACCCTTAAATATTTAACCGGACCGGTTATTTACTACTTTGCGGCTTTAGCTTTCTTTGCTTCTGTCGTAAGTCTTTTCCTTTCAAGGTTGGCCAAGGTTTTTATCTCTTGATATGTCTTCCTAGCCATGGTGACTTCCGATCCATAAGGCTTCTCGGCTATCTTTGCATATAAGAAATCCAAACCTGTTATCTTCTCCTTAAGCTGCTCTAATGCTGATTGTGTCATGATTCACCTCCTCTCTATAATTATTATAACATATAATTGTGACTTTGTAAACATTTGCCGGGTCACTCCGGTTACATAAACTAGACATTAATAGAATCTAACATACTAACAAAGAACGTTAAGCTGAGCATCCCCAGGATGCCTCTGGCCTATTACGGTTTCAATGATACAGCTATCCAGGTAATATGGTCACAATACTTAATTTTTTTGCCTTTTACTACAATTTCTCCATTAGCATCTGGTTTAACGCCTTCTGGGAGCATAACGTTGTTTATGCATTTTACTCTGTGAAAAGGTTTATTTGTTTTAGGTGAGATTGCAATTTGCTCAACCAAGCTACTTTGACATTTAGGGCAAACTTTGCCCTCTACAACTACTTCTGGATTGATGTTTGAATCGTCCTCATAAAATGAATTTTCTTGTATTAATACTTTTAGATCATCGATGTTTTTCTGCTCTTCGGCCTGATTGGCGATTTGTCTCTCTATTTCTATATATCCAAATTTACCGTGTGGAATCCTTGCTTTCACTATAGTCATCTTTCACCTCCTCATCTATTCTAATATTATTATATCATATTTCTTTAACTTTGTAAAATGACTACTTTTTTTCATCCTTCTCCTTTATTGTTTCTGTGCTGCCAAAATCGCTATCAATCAAAACATCGATCACATCTGCAATATCTCTTAATCTTAATATGTCCCTTAGCATTAATCCGTGGCCTGAGTTTGAATTTAGACTAGGTATTTCGTGAGAACGGTTGTATTTGGCGTATTTATCGTGTTTTTCTATCTCTTTAATGTACTTTGGAAAATGCTTCGTTGTTGTCATTTTTACATTCCCCTCTCTGTAAAATAATCGCTACTTAATACTAATGCACCTCCTTATTATAGACTTTCATTAAAGACATCTTGCTTTTGTTTTAACACCTTATATAAAATTGCCATTTGTTTTTCTGAGCCATCTATAGTATGAACACATGAACTTAATACTGCTGATTGTTCGTTCATTGTCCTTCCCATATGCTCAACTTTATTTTGCAATGGCCACATTATTTTCAAAGTCAACCATATATAATATAATACCAACAATATGTTTATCGAGCCCGATATGGTTGAAAATATAAGCGCCTGATTCATAATTCCCCTCTAATTACTTGTTCTTAATTCTTTTTACAAAATGATACAGCGCGCCCATGTCAACCAACCCATTGTGAAATAAGCATGTAATGAGCGCTATTGCTGGTTCTAATTTTATATCGTTAACTAGCGCTATCGCAATTAATGTCGATATAAACGTGGGGTTGTTTTTGAGTATATCCCTAGTCTCTTCCACCGAAGGGTATATTTTTTCCGGACGCTCATCTAGTGTTTTTTTAATGTCCATTTTTTTTCTCTTTGCCTGCTATCTCATGTTCATTTTCACATTCAAATCCTGCCAAGCCATTTCCACCATATTGCCTTCCGCATTTTTCACATTCACCACTTAAATACATTGGAGTATCGCCTAAATCTTCGACGAACACCGTCTCTCCGCATTCACATTCTATTTCCGAACTCGAACTCATTCTACATTCTTCTTTAGACATACTCAATCTTATCAACCCCTTATAAGTATATTATAATGCATAATTTGCTGAACTTGAACTAAATAGACTCGTTCTTTATGCCTAATTTGGACAGCTTTTGGTAAGTTTCTCCTTTATAATTGCTGCCTAGTTGATCAAAAAATTCATTTAAACCTCTGTCGTCCATCTCTTGCTTAAATATGTTCCAGTATTTAATCCATTTACTAGGAATTTTCATATGATCTGCTGTTAAATATTCTATTCTGTTAACAACATATTTGAAAGCATTAATTAGATGTTCGTCTTCCATGTCTTTTATAATGATATATTTGCCATCAGCAGTTTTCCAAGTCTCTAAATTACTCATATCGACTCTTTTAATATGTTTGATTCGACCGAAAACAAAATCTCTTCTGCCTCCGGGTATGCTTTAATAAAGAATGTCTTGGCTATATGCTCGTCTCCGCCTGTTAAAGAGAGATACTCGTTATATGTTTTTTGGTATTTGTTTCTTTTTTCAAATTTCTCTTTTATGTTGTCTATATAGGCATAAATATTTTTAGATATTACATCATATTTCTTTTTATTTTCTTCATAGGCGGCGTGTAATACGCTATATTCTTCTTTTTGTATTTTAAATCTTTTTAATTTTTCTGATAAACCATCAATAATGTTTTTATCATAAAGCATTTTTGATGATATTTGAAAATTAAATGGCTCCAGATATTTATAGTCATATCCCGCCCCGGCATAATCATATTCTTCGTGGAAAGTTTGACCTTCTGTCAAAATATCAAGCGCATTTTGTGCTAATTGTTTATCTTGAACTATCATGCTTGGCATTATAAAGCACTCCACTGTGGGCTTTATTTTGTCTGTTAATTCTGGCTTTATTGGAGCAGGTTCAAATTTGATTCCATCTTCGGCGCACTCATATTTGATATATTTATCTATATCAGATTCCGTTAATTTTAAGACCTCTTCGTTGCTGAGATTATTTATATCCATGCTCATTATGATTCTCCTCTAATATTATTATAACACATATTATAACACTTGTAAATGAATTAATTTATCTATTAGATTCCAAAACCATGAATAGTGTTTATCATCTATTTTTTTAATTTGAGAAAGTAGATTGTTTACTTCAGTCTCCACATATTTAATATCTCTATACTGCATATTTTTTCTCTGCATGGCTGGAAACAATTCCATACTCGGAACTAAATCTTGAAAATGCGCAGTATCGAAACCAAACCACCAAATATCTGAAGACAAAGATTCAAAAGGTAGGCCTTCTTTTTTTTCAAATTTACCTGAAAATGTCAAACCCCCATGAACGCGAATCTTATTTATGTCTTTTTGAATCTTAGTTTTACTGTTGCTGAAAACATCGTGGCCATAAAGAGTTGAGGTCCTAGGAACACCAACATATCCACATAAAGTCTTCAACTCAGGAGTGCGCATAATCAAACAATAATATCCGTCTTTACGCCAAAATTTGCTGTCACCCTCTTGCTCTATCTGTCTTTGTAAACTTGTTTTTATGGCCGCGTCCATTAAAAAAACCTACTTAAATGGCAAATATGCCATTTTGGATAAGAATAAACACGACCTTTATTTTCCCATTTGCCTATAAGATAGTGACCTATTTGAAAATATACTTTATAGCTACAGTTGGCGCATTGATCAGCTGGGGTGGCGAGGCTCCTGCCTATTTCAATTCTGCCAATTTTATCAGTAAAATAATCCACTATTGTAAAAAACAATACTATTAGAGCCGCGAACCCTATTAATATTTGGAATATCGTCGTTATTAATCTACTATTCTCTATTAAAAAATTGTACATTTAACTTGCCTCCTCTAATTGCTTTCTAAGATATGATACTCTAAATTTTGCATGTTCTAATGACGCCTTATGATCGAGTTCATCTACGTCACTTTTAAATTTTTTCTTTTTTTCAACCGACCGTAGATTTTCTACTGCTCTTCTTAAGTCTTCCATTATCAAGTTTTTTTCATCTATCCTATTCATTTTAATCTCCTTTAACATTCTCTATAATTATATTATAATGCATATTAAAAGAAACTTGAACTGAAAAAAATAGAGGGCGGATATTTATACTCCACCCATCTATTTAAGTATTTCTTCAGTGTGATTTAGTTATATCAACTATACCTGCTTTAACTAAATGTGCATGAGAAACATTTTTATATGTAATTTTTGTACCATCACTTTTTTCAACAACAACTTCTGGAAATGTCATAATTTCCATGGTTGCCTTAACAATATTAGAAGTTTGTTTAGCGACGTCTTCTATATTAGTTTGTGCCGGTAAAGTAGATAAGGCAACTGCTGGTCTAGAAATAGAGGCTGTTGGTACATTTCTAAGCATCGACTTTTTATAAGCACTTATAATACTATAAACGCTTATTCTGCTAGCTCCTACTTTTCTAATTATATCTTTAGGCTTTTTACCTGCGATATGAAGAGAAATAACCTTTGCTCTAACATCTGGCCTAACAATTCTTCTAACTTTATATTTTTTCTTACTTAATCTATTTGTTAGAGTTTTTAATGTGATTCTAAAATTATCACATATTTCCTTATTGGTCGCACCATTTTTTAATACCTGCTTTATTATTTCCCAATTTTTATCAAAATTCCAAGGATTCCGCCTATTGGGTAGCGCCTTATACACGCCCTCTTCTTGCAAAATAGCTTTTATTTCAGATGCAGATGTTTTAAGCGCTATTGCATAATCAAGATTCATTTTTTTACCCGCTTTATAATCTGAAACTATTTTCTGTTTTGCAACAGGATCTGTTACCCTTCTACTACGTATCTGTCTAATCTCTTCAACCATTTTAATTCCTCCTATTTTTTATACTTTACTAAAACAATAACTCATTTCTTATAATCTTCACCTCCTCTAAATATATTATAACATTTGGATCTTTAAATGTACACAGTTAATTTATATACTTTCATCGAGTATATCAAATTTAAACAGCTTCCACAGTTTGATATTAAATCCAACTATCTCGGTAACGTTCTTTACCTCTCTAGTAGTGTGAACTCTGCCATCATGTAATTGTTTGCTCATTCCGCCTTTCATTATGTTCTCTTGAATAACGTTAAAGGTGGTCCATAAATCAGTTCCCTTATCTTCCTCTCTGCGAGGTTCCAGCACTTGTTCAGGCGTAATAAAGCTTGAATGTGACCAGTGTATTCTTATGGCTTGTCTGGCAATGCTTATCCTTTCAGCTTGAGTAAGTTTTGTGTTCTTATATTCTCTGATCTTTGAAAGCGTCTCTGTGGTCTTCTCTATTGTAGACTCTATAAACTCATTAACAATATCTATATGACCAATGTGTTTTTTGTTTAACCCCGATACTTTGGTCTCGGCAATTATTAAGCCGTTCATGCACACTGTCCTAAATATGCCCGCATAAAATTTGAATCTTGTGCTTCGATCGTGTGAATTCATTACAACTATTTCTGGTATGTTTTCTCCGGTTGCAATCTCGGGATTCCTGAACCTTAACAAATGCCTCTTAAAATTTTGTCTATGAGCATTGTGTTTATGTGTTCCCTGTTGCTGGGCGCTTGTCACCTGCCAGCCAAATGTCTTTAATGTGTCTATTATCTCTTTTGTGGATATAAAATAATACCTATCTGAAGCTTCTTTCACCGGGGACGTTGCAAATACCGCTGGGGCCTTCAACTTAATACTCTCCATATTCATTGTTTCCATTTTTATCTCCTCCTTAACTTAACTTCTTTTCAAACTCCCTGTATTCTTGCAAACTCGTCATAACTTTCTGCCTGTAATCTTCGGGTTTTCTCTGTAATATTGACGGCATGTTTTTCTTATTCATTATTGTTATAGGCTTGCGAGTTTTATATGCCCACATTAATGCTTTTACTATTGCGAATTTCTTAACTCTTAATTTCCTTTTGCCGTAATAAAAGAATGGTTTCAGTCCTTGTTTGACCAATATTTGTTCTATATTATATAGATTATGTAGTATCTTATTTGCTTCTGATAAATTTTCTTGTTTCATTTTAACCCTTCCTTTCATTTCCTTATGTATATATTATAATGCATATATTGGAAGATTTGAACTGATTTATTGAATCTTCGATCGGCTTATCCTTATAATATTTTGAATATACAAGATCATCTATACAAAGTTTTGAACAACATTTGCCCCATGTATTCCAAATGTCTTTTAATTTGCTCATTTTACAAGCTATTATTTCGCCTACAATATATATTTTTCTGCCTCTATTGATTTTCTTGTGGCAAACTTCACATTTTTGGGTCACTTTGTTTTTCGCTATCATTAATTTATACATTTATTTTCACCACTTATCGTTCCAGTGTTCTGCCATTTTTTTCCAATTCCACCATAAAAAATAAGGAACACCAATAATTAATACGATTGTTTTTATGATTGTTTCTGATGTCACTTTTTACCTCCTCAATTATATTCTTTCTTATAAACTACTTTTCCACAATTTGAGCAAGTTATAGTTATTGTTCCGCGTATCTCTTCACCATAACCACATGTATCACAACCTTCTGTTTCATGTAAATCTTCTTTCATTTTGGCCGTATAAGGAGCTTCGCAGAACGGACACAATATTTTCAATTCCCCAGTTTCTATTTCGCTCATTTCTATTTAACCCCCTTTTCTTTCTCTTTAATTTCAAATGCCATCTCTTAAATCGTTCTATAATATTCATTTATATCATTCCCCTTTTGGCTAATTCTAAAAATGATTGTCCCCCAGATTTTATTGTGGGATTTAATATGTCCCAAATTTTATCCGCTTTCTTTTTACAAATAGGACATTCAATATAGCTAAACATTACATCTGTTGAACACCATTGAAATTTCATAGTTTCATGGGGCTTATATCCACATAAAACCCTACCTTTATAAATAGCATGAACTTTACTATTTTTAACACTATGCCCATTCTCATGTGCTCTTCCAAAATATCCTATGTCAATCATTTTTTGCCTCGTCGAATTCTTTTATATATTCCTTATATAGCCGGGCTGCGATGTTAACAAATTGATATTGTTTTTGTTTCCTAGCGTAATCCATTCCTTTGAGTTCTGCTATGATACCGATTGCTGCATTTCGTTTAATGTCCTTAGTTAATCCACTTCGCATTTGAATATACATATCTTCTATCAAATTTCTTCTCAATGCTTTTTCATGTTCTGTCATTTTATTCATCTCCTTATACTTATTATAATGCACTTGTTTGAAGACTTAAACTACTAATTTAATTAAGGTCTCTTTTTCGTTGAGTTCAGGATTATCCATAACCTTATCAAACAGTGACTTAAGTACTTCGCCAACTTTAGGCCCCGGGGGAATATTAAGTATTTTCATAATGTCTTCTCCTGATATGTCTAAATCCTTGATAGAGAAGGCGCTTTCGTTTTTTATTTCTTTTTCTACTTTTAATTTAAGAGTCTCTATATCTTCCAACTGTTCATTATCTGGCAGTGAGGCTAATTTATCAGCTCGCTTATGCTCTAGTAAATCATATATATTATCAACGCCTACAGCCGCAATCAATTTCCTAATGCCTTTTCTTGACAGGTTCAAGTCTACCAAATGATGCTTGATCAGCAACAGGACCCTATCGGATATATCATTAGGATATTTTAACCTCAACATAACATCTCGCGCTCTCATAACGCTTGTGTCTTCGTGCTCATAAAAATGTATCTCGCCATTCTCAATAGTCTGGGTGTCTACCTTCCCTACATCGTGCAACAGAGCTGTCAGTCTTAGCGTCAAGTCATTTTTTATTTGATCGACGGTTTCCATAGTGTGAATAAATGCATCATACATATGATATTTTTTTGGTTGTTCTATGCCGTTTAAAAGTTCCACTTCAGGCACAATATACATCATTAATCCTAGTTTTGATAAATACCTTAATCCTATTGAGGGTTTGTCTGACACCAAAATTTTGTTCAGTTCTTCCTGTATGCGTTCTCCACTTATTGTCTTTATTAGCTCAGCGCTTTCAATTATAAGATTTTGCGTGGTCCAGCCTATTTGAAAATTCAATTGTGAGGCGAACCTGCAGGCTCTTATCATCCTAAGCGGGTCTTCTGTAAAAGACTTTGACGTTATCACACATATCAATTTTTTGTCTATGTCTCTTTGACCTTCAACTATATCTGTTATCTTCCCTGTCAATAAATTTTTTGCCAATGCATTCATGGTAAAATCTCGCCTGTCCAAATCGTCCTGAAGACTGACGTTTTTAGTGTTAACCTCAAAATCCCGGTGTCCTACCCCCACGCTCTTTTCAGTCCGTGGAATTGCAATATCAACTGTTATATCCATTTCATTGGGCTTGAATTTTATTATACCGAAGCTTTTGCCCACCAAATAGGTTTTACCATAATAAGACAGATCATTAGCTATAGAATTATAATCACGATTTATGACGAGAAAATCCATGTCCTTACAAGGCCTGTTTAGAATCTCGTCTCTGACTACGCCGCCGACCTGATAAATATCTTTATCAAATAACTTAATCAACAGCTCGGTCAATTTTGTATTTTCTTGTTTCATATATATATTATAATGTATTTGTGTCAAGATGTAAACTGTTATTTTATGTTTTGGATGTGCCGGAGGAAATACACTAGTAAGGTGTTTAAGAGAGACTATAGATTCATTTGTAATTTTTAGAATTGAGCATAATTGAGGTTATCAATCCTCTCGGGCTCGTCTTTGGCATTAAGGTAGAATAAACCATTTGCCATAACCTCAAAGCATTCCGATATGTGCCGTCGGAAAGACAGTTTCTTAACTCCTTTTACATCTGCTTTTATTTTAAGTCGCGGAGTGAGGAACTGCGCCTCTAGATGATCGACTGGGTACATATATATAATAACATATAAACTCACAACTGTAAAATGACAAAAAAAGAGCAGGGAGTTTAATCCTGCTCTATCTAGTGGAATTATTATAGTATTACTTGATGCCCACATGTTCCAAGTCTCCAGGGGCAATCGGGTACCACTTCTTGCCGAAATACTTGGTCAAGTTTTTGCTGTGCCTTTTGTCCACGAATACCTCGCTTAAACACACAGGGTATTTTTCATATACGCCTACCAGTCTCAAGTGGAATCCTGTTGTCCTGCCCGAACCGCCTACACAGCCTATCTCGTCTCCTGCCAAAACATAATCGCCCCTGCAAACGCTCCAATCGTTCAAATGCTCATACGAAACCACCAGTCCCGATTTAGACGTTATCTCTATGAACATTCCTGTGTAAGGACGCCTTTCAGGCCTGAAAAATCTAGCGTCGCCGGTAGCTGTCACAAGACCGTCCGCTATGGCGTAAACAGGGGAATTTGGCCTCGCCGGTATATTTAAGGCTTTATACGTCAGGCCATTAGTGTCCGACCTAACAAGTGTATACCAGCTCGTGATGGAAACCCTGTCGCCTACCATGAAGCAGTCTTCTTCTTTCAGCGGAAATGTCATCAGCGAACCGTCGGCGTTCGGGTACCATTCAGGGATTTCTTCTGCGGTGCCGTTTTTAGTCAGCTGATTCTTCAGGTTTGTTATTTCTCTTTTTATCTCTCTTTTAGTATTCCTTACATCGCCTTGCAATTGCTTCCCGTAATCCTTGGCAGCATATACTGGGCATATTAAAAACACCAACATGACTAATATTAAAAGATTTCTAATAAAATCACCACCCTTAGAGTACTATTTTTCGTAGGTAATCTTTACAGTAATAATATCATTTTCAACCATGCCTGTGCAGTTAACTGTAATTATTGAGCCATTATATTCAACAGCTAAAGCATCTGTATAAGAAGACATTAAACTATAAACTGTAGTAGCATTTAAATCATAATACACTGCTGTAATCTCTACGATTTTGTCCATAGTGGCTTTGTTCCAGACTATCTCGTAATAATCGCCGCTGGCTATATCGGCCAAAGTAACAGTATGCCTGTCAATGTCCGTAGCGAGAAACACGCTTCCATCAGTCTTTATAGCACCTACATCTATATAATCTCCTGTAGTAACAGGTGTTAAAGTTGAACCTATTCTGTTCCATATCTTTAATTCATTCAAAGCTCCAATTAAAGAAATCGCAGTAAATCCTACGAGAGCTTGACCTGCAGAACCTTCGGTTAAAGGAATTCCAGACCCTGTCATTCTGTTATCCCTAAAATATAATTCTCCACCAAACTGAGTATCGTAGCCATTATAATATCCTGCCCATATATAAGTATAACCACCGGTTACTTGTATCCATCCAGCTCTACCCGCGTGATCGTTACAAAGAACTATACCATAAGCATTAGGATACAAAGTCTCTATATAAATCTGCGAAGAATCAGAGTATATCTTATGGTGCATATTATCATCAAGATAAATTGGACTAGTTGTGTGCATATCTAGAGAGCCGTAAATATACAAAGAAGGCAATCCTGTAGCTCCCGTTGGAGTTCTTAATGTAACTTTGCCGTATTTGTCGATAGTCATCCCATGTCCACTACTATATCCGCCTTGGAAGTTTATATTTGCCCCTACGCCCGCCGAATTATTAAGGATGTCTATATCGCCTTTTCCGGGGGTGGCAGAAGAAACTTGCAGCGTCATAGAAGGATCTGAAGTGATTATTGATATACCGGCGTTTCCCCCTATTGCACCGCCTGAAAATCCAATATATCCATCACAATAGCCGAAATTATATCCCCAATCAGGTGTACTGACCCACCAGCCTGTGACATCAGCGCTACCAGGATTTATTGGGGCGACTGTCCAAAGAGCATCGGCCCCGCCGGCGTCCATATAACCCATATAATTAAGCTTTGCAATATCAAAATAAATAATATTATCTTGCATATCCAAAGACGTGTCAATTGTGTGCCCCGCCAAAGACCACTCCAGGTCTTTAAGGCTCATGTGGCTTATGGCCGAGCCCATTTTTATCCAATCAGTTCCAACCCACAGGTACATAGACTCTTCGTCTTCAACAAAACAAGCCCACCCTATTTCTGGTATCGTAAAATCCCAGCTTATGCCATTATATTCGGTTATGTTGTTTTCCTGTCCCACCCAAGCGCCTGATGCCGAAACAGTTACAATATATCTATCTCCACTTACCGGACCTATAGGAGGCTCTGATAAATCTTTATCAAGAACCGATGTTTGCCAAGTTACCCCTGATGATATTCCAGCGATTAAATCGTCTACATATTTTTTGTCTGTAAGTTGAGTGTCATAACTAAATGTAGGATGAGCATTATAATAAGCCATTTTGCCGGCGTATAAAGTAAAACGAAGATTGCCATCATTCAATAAAGTTACCGCAGGCCCGCCATTTGCATTATACATTTGAACCGTATTGCCATCGGCTACGAAACCACTACTATTAGCAAAAATATCTGTAGCCAGCATGTCAATGGCTCCAGCCCCTCTAAAAGCCAAAGCTTGAGTTGCTTGATAATAATAAGCTCTAACAGTTCTGGCAGTATCAAAATATAAGTTAGCATAATCAGTTAAAGCAATATTGTCGCCGACATTTATAGGGGTTAAATCAGTACCGTCCCTGAACCAATATACATCCCCGCTCACACCTGATGTTGATGAAGTGCCTGTGATTGTAAAACTAGGATATGCTCCTGAAATGCTTATCCCCGTTCCACTCGTCAAGCTTACAACTTGGTCAGGAGCAGAATTAGTTATTGTACCTGTGCTATTATCATAAGAAATACCTGTTCCGCCTGAGAGAGTCGCAGTTTTTGTATTGATGTAATAAATTAAACTAGCGCTTACATCATCAGTGTAAGTCGCTGATTGATCGTAAGCATTTCCGCTCGCTGTCTCTGAATAGGTTTTTGACTGAGATAAAGTTGTTATATCTTGATCATTTACGTATTTTTTATCAATAATTTGAGTATCTGTAGAAAAAGATGGATGTGATGTATAGGATATAGTATTAGAAGTCGTCGTGCCTGAGCCCGTCACTTGTTGCAAACTAGGTATTCCGCCAGGCCCTGTAGCGTTTTCTACTTCGTAATCAAAAGCAGTAGCTCGCTGAGCAGTGGTGCTCAAATTTACAGTGAAACCTACGCCAGGATGTTTGTCTATATAGCGTACAACTCCTGCGCCAAATTGTGCCCCAGTATTATCTTTAAAAGTCACAGAAATAAAGCTGTCAGCCGTTACCGTAGTATCAGCCACCGTACATTTATATTTTCCTGCTGGGAATATCGCTATCGGCATTTAATTTTCCTCCTTATGAACTATTTTTGAATTAGCAATATCTGCTGGCGTAGTATTAGAATCTGGTATATTAGGACACAATGTTTTACCAGATTTTCTAAACATACTAGCTACTAATTCACTGCAAAACCACTTATTTTTATCGTTCCATTCATTTATTTTATTTCTTTGAAAAGTTACATACAACCACATTAAATAAATCAGCGCTTTCCAATCGTACCAATCCCCTATTTGTTTCCTGGCAAAATTTAAAGCAGTGTCAATCTGATATTCCATTATGTCATCTATTCTATAGACGTCATAATTTACCCAGTAATTTTTAGTTTGATGAACACCACTGGGTGTAGCCTCGATTATGGCATCATAATCATCCGCGGCTACTGCTATATGAACATATTTATTTTTTATAAAAAATGTAATAAACCAATTTAATATCTTATTAATTGAAGGGCTATTCCAAGTGCAAAGTAAAAGATCGCCTTTCATATTCCTCCTTAACTAAATTGTGAATTCTTCTTCCAACCGCCGTTATAGACATAAAGGTAATTATTCGAAGAATCATAAACTATGGGCACCATCCCAGTAGTGGCCGTAGGAACTCCCGAAGGCGCTCCTGTACAAGTTGAAACATAAGCAAATCCCGTTGTTGCAGTAGTTGATAAGGCCCCAGTTCCAAGTACTAGCCTCGATCCCTGTAAAATTGTTTCACCGCGGCTATCGCCAAAAGTAGTTACACCATATTCACTGACACCCGCTGAGTCTCTTGAATCAATTATACTTATTTCTTCTACTGTGCTTGCAGCGGGAATATAAGCTATTATTACAACCCCATTTCCACCTTTGCCAGAAGTTCCTCCTCCTCCAGCAGCAGTTCCTCCTCCGCCAGCGCCATAAGTATCAGTACCATCAGTTCCATTTTGGTTGGTAGTATAACCTCCAGCTCCTCCTCCGCCTTTGCCTCCTGGTCCTGGATGAGAATCATTTTGTGGCTGATAACCTCCACCGCCTCCACCACCGCATAGGTAATAATCTCCTGAAACAAGTTCACCCGTAGTTGACTCTGCAATAGGATTTACAACTCCATCTCCACCAGCACCGCCATAGTTTATTATAACACTGCCCGCGTCTTCTCCTACTTCAGAACCGCCTCCACCGCCACCTGCAATAAAATAAGTAGATAAAGGAGCACCATCTCCACCATCATATTGCTGGGTTCCGCTACCTGCTGTACCAGTATCGCCACCGCCTCCACCACCGCAACCACCATTTTTTCCGTTTCCATCACCATATCCACCACCAGCACCGCCACCCTCTGCCGCAGTCAGTGTTTCAAATTCAGAATCATTACCTTTATTTCCATCCCCGGCAGTTACACCTGCGCCGCCAGTTCCAACAGTAACATCATAAGAACCGGCAGTAATTTCATAAGAACCATCATACACATAGCCACCTGCTCCACCGCCACCGCCTAAGTTATGGCCACCTGAACCGCCACCAGCTACTACAAGTACTTTTGCATCTATAGTAGCTCCGATTGTAAATGTTCCATTTGAAGTAAAAGTATGAACAGTATAACCGCCGGAATGTGTAATAGCCCCGCCCGTTCCGTCTGCCCCGCCGACCGACACTTCATGATATAAATTGGCCTGATTAAGCGTTGCAATTCTGGTCAGTCTTGTATCGTTTGTATCAGTCAGCTTATATTCAGGAGCAGTTGAATCTATGGCTAAATCTCCCGTCATAGTGTCCCCTGATTTGGAAACAAAACTAGCTGATGAAGCATTTGTATAAGTGTAAGATTGACTTAATAAAGCGGCGTCTTGTATGACATCATAAGCCAGAAGACTTGATGAAGCGGTATTGGTGTAAGTCACACTTTGATTGTAAGCGTTGCCGCTTGCTGTCTCTGAATATGTTTTTGACTGGGCAAGTATTGACAAATCTTGGTTATCTACATAAACTTTTAGGCTTGCAGTTGCAGAATCAGTGTGAGTAACGCTTTGAGCATAGGCATTACCCGAGGCTGTCTCTGAATAGGTTTTTGACTGAGACAAAATAGATAAATCTTGATTGTCAACGTAAACCTTAAGACTGCCCGTAGCCGTGTTAGTATAAGTAATTGATTGAACATAAGAATTTCCACTTGCGTCTGCTGCAACTGTATCAACATACTGTTTATTAGTAGCATCTTTAGGCTGCGTAGGATCGCCTAAATTTGTAATTTTTATATTATTGGCATCATTACCATTAGCAAGAACTTCTTTAAGTTCGTTTTGAGCAGCTGCTCCAGCCTTTAATTCATTTAAAGCGCCAATAATAGATGTTGCTGTAAATCCTGCTAATCCTGCAGTTCCTGTTTGTGAAAGAGGAATAAGTGAACTCAAATGACTATCTTTCAAAGATAAATCTGTAAGAGTCATTAATATTTTTGTACTATCTGGGCTTCCTTGCCTAATAAATAAATCTATTTGGTCTTCTCTCATTGAAAGTTCAGACACTATCGCCCCATTAGTAGCCCCAAGTTGAGAATACGCGTGAGATGAATCATACCAAAAATTTGAATATCCACTATGCCAAGTCCCCGCAGGACCGCTATGGTCTTGTGCTGACAACCACACCCAACCCTGTTGTATGACGAGTGAATTATACCAAGTTTCAGGATCTGTTGTTATTAAAATACCAGCATTATCAGGAGTCTGCATAACCAACATATTATTTGAAATAGCGTCATAATAAATAGAATTAACTTTAGCAGTATCAAAATATAATTTGCTATCATTGTTTAAACCAACGCTATTTGTAGAAATAGTCGGATATAATATGTCATTATCATCAATCCAATTACAACCACCGCCTGCTGCTACGGCAGAATCTACATATAATTTATTAGCGGCATTTCCGCTGGCCGTAGGGGTATCAACATTTATAATTTTGTTAAAATTCATGTCTATCTGATATAAGCCGGCAGAATTACCGTTGGCCAAAACTTCTTTAAGTTCATTTTGAGCAGCTACTTTTGAATCGATATAGTTAACTAAATTTCCTGAAGCCGTGTCAGTATAAGCTATTAAATCAGACGAGGCTGAATTTGTATATGATATTGATAAATTGTTAAAATAAATATCTCGCTGGTCTATATAACTTACTAAGTTAGCAGAAGCTGCATTGGTATAGGAAACGCTTTGGCCATAAGAATTGCCGCTCGCTGTTTCTGAGTATGTTTTGGCTTGAGATAAAGTTATTATATCTTGATCATTTACATATTTTTTATCAATAATTTGAGTATCTGTAGAAAAAGATGGATGTGCCGTATAGGAAGCTATGTTATCAGTAGACATACTCCCTTTTATATATGTATTGCCAGTTGCTCCATCAACACCAAAAACTTTTGTAGGCACAATATTATATAGTTCTAAATTATCTGCTAAAGTATGTTGCTGAATTATAGTTCCAGTTCTATCCCAATATCCTCCGCCACTAGGTGAAGTATCTAAAATATAAGATGCTGTTCCTATTTTTTTAAGAAATCCACTAGGTCCTGTAAATACGTTATCTAGTTCTGCGCCTGTAATAGAAGTGAGATAAGTGGGGGTGGGGGTAGTACCTCCTGATATTGCTGTTGTAAAAGGTTGTCCAGTTCCAGTTAGTCCCATTTTTTTTCTCCCTATCTCTTATTTTATCATTACCAACGCTTGTGTAACGCCTACCTTTTGATTCGTATCATAAAGCTTACTGTGCTCATCACTCGTTAGTCCGCTGCCTCCCGGCAACTTAATGGTTTCTGTTCTAGTGGGTTGCGAATAGTTTATCCTAACTATATAATACCCGTTTGTGTCTATAAAAGGATCTCCACCACCATCCACCAATAGCACTCCGCCTATTACATTAAGAGTATGATTTGCTTCTTGTGGTTTTATTCTCCATCCATTTAAAAGGAAAAAGTAACTAGTGACATAAATACCGGCGCTTTCATTAACCGGGTCTCCTCCTACGACGTATATAGCTTGAGGAAACTTACTCCCGTTAGATTTAATCCAATCTTTCCAACGGGAGTATAAATCAACCACATCAATCTCTGTAGTTCCAGAAGTTAACGTAATTATTTTTGTTATTCCATCAAAACTATATCCCATTATTCAATCCTTACGCAGGGTTGCTGTAATTTCTTTCCAGAGGCGCGACAAGTGAAACGCTATTTGCTGTACTTTTTGCTATTGTTCCTGTAGCTTTTACAAACTGTCCTGTTGATAATCCAATAGCTACACAAGTTATTAGTGCATCATCAGCTGGTGATTCATTTGGAGCTGTATTTCCTCTTTGTTCATTTGTATCATAAGCAAACGTTAACTGAACAGATGATGCTCCGCTAACACCGGCAGTCATGGTTATTTCTGAAGCATCTTCTACTAATATTGCATCACTTGTTCCATAATCATACCCAGCATTAGATCCAGCATCATCATTGGTGAAGTAAACCCAATATTTTGCGTTTGGATCGTTCTTCAAATTGTCACCGAAATTTAATGTTAACACTGCTGTATAAGGAAATGTTCTTGATTCCCCTAAATCATCAATAAAAACTAATCTATTAATATCTGCTGGTAGATAATTATCAATAAATACTCCACCCTCTGTTACTTCATTTGTATAAAGAGTATCACCAACAAAATTTAACAATGTTCCTGTTTTCTGTCCTAATTGTTCTCCGGCGCCAGCGTCTATATCTCCCACTTGTCTTAATTGATACTGAACATATTCGTAAATTTGTTCTGCTGTGGCATTATTTCCATCAATTATTACATGGAAATCTCTATTAGTTCCGCCTATGTCTCTCTGTACTGGTGCTGCAGACCAAGTTATATCCATTCCTGAATATGGAACTCCTGACATTGCTGCATCATTATGCGTAATTTTAATATCAGCTGCATTTGCCAATGGAAACCTGTATGCTTGATAAGTTAATGAAGCAACACCGATGTCACTTATTTGAGAGAAAGCATAAGACTTTTGATAAATTCTGCAATAAATTTTCAAATAACCTCTATAATCAATACTCCCATGCGATCCGTCACCATAAACTTTTATCGCTTGATTTATAGGTCCTGTTAACTGAAAGCCAGAAACTGCCACTGTATCTGATTGCAAAAAATAAGCTTGATCATCTGAATCAATCGAGCCTAACGAAACTATTCCAGCCCATTCTTCTAAACTTATGCCACCCGCGTCTTTTACCGCCCAGCCACCCGTTCTTAACAAATATCTCGTAGTATCATCTTTCCAATCCCAACCATTGACCATTTCAAACTGTTCATCTGTGATTGGACCCATTGGAAATGGATACTTAATATATGTCGTATCACTCTTCCACAATTCCTTCAATTTTGAGTAAACACATTTTATGGTTACCCCTTCATCTCCCAAATTTCCTGCTTTGATTAACTGAACAGTTTTTGCTCCTACATCAATAGCTATACTAGTAGGATCGACTAGATTATCTGGGTCTATTATTAACGCAGTCATTTTGTTTCCTCCTTATTTTTTAACTCATTTATTAATTCGACTTCTATTATATAATCTCCATTACTTAATTCGATAATATCATCTCGATACGTTACTTTAGCAATCTTAAAAATAAAATCATTTAATAACACGTTTTGATTATTTATGTCAATCAATCTTCCTAAATATTTCTCATCCGTTGTTTTTATTATTTTGTGCATATTTTTTCCTTATGGATTACTATATTGTCTGTCTGTCTGTTGACTGATCGGAAGACTAGCATTACTTGTCCCTAAATTATAATTTTCTATTCTATAATAAATTTTGTCTGCTTTATGAATAGCAATGTCTACATAGGTACTTGCCGCATAAGTATAATTATAAATAAAAATAGTTTTTGCAGCATCATTAGGATCAGCTGTGGCCGTATTTTCTATCCCGTCTAATTCTGTCGTTGTTCCGTGAGTATAAATTCTTACTTCGCTGCCAGACGCTATACTTGTTAGAGTTAAAACAACCGGATTATCTATTTCTACAGTTCCTGTATATGTTGTTGGATCGGCTAAATTACTACAATCTAAATGAACTGTTCCGCCGCTTGTATTATCTATATCTTTAGTGTTGTTTATAAATTTCAATCCATTAAAAGAATAAGTACCTGCCGTTGGAATTCTTATTCCATAGGGGCAATTCATAAAATTACTATAAGTTATGTTGTGTGTATTTCCTGATATTAATGCAACCCCCTCATCGTTTGCTGAAATAAAATTGCAGTTCTTTATAACACAAGTTGTTGCCAACACTTCATCGCTTGTCTCAAAATTGCAATTCAATACTTCCACATTTGCTGAATTCGCCGGAAATTTAAAGGTAGAAGCATCAAAAAATGTAGTGCCATAAAGCTTAAAATTATCGACATCTGCATCTGTTCCGCCGTCTATTTTGAACTTAGGAGTTTGCGTAGAATCTTGGACTCTTATAACGCAGCCTTCTATTCCTGCCGTTCCTGCTTTAGAACCTAGAATAAACTCTGTCGTACTCGCCCCCCCTCCGCTATCAACCACTGTTATCCCATAAAGTGTGCTAGCTACTTTTCTATTCTCGAATACTGCTATTTGTGATTTTGCCTGAAACTTAGTCGCTGTACCCGCTGTATCTCCAAAAGTTAAGCCTCCTGTTAAGAAATATTGTCCTCCTATTTTTCTTAATACTCCCCAGCCCCCACCAACAGCAGTTTCTTCTTTAGTATTAATAGTATCAAAATCCATATAAGCTCCGCCATTATCCCCATATACGGTTAATCCGTCACACACACAAATATTATCTATCCAGGTATTCGCGGAATTTTTACCAGCGCCTGTTAGATTGATTCTAATTGTAATAACAGAAATAGACGTCATATCGGTCGGCTTTGTTCCCGAATCAGCGGCTAAAGAAGTATCTAATACACAATTATACCAGCCGCCTGGATATGGATAAGTACCACTTTTGCCGGAAATCAGCCAAAAGCCTTGATGGGTACCAGAATCGCCTGTTAATCCTATTTGTATTCCACCCGCGGCATAGGTATTTAATAGAGCTCCGTGTGTTGAAATAATCCAGAATCTTAAATGCTTGTTCAATAGATTTACTGGAGTAGTGGGAGTGAATATCATATCATTGTTTCCTGAAGTCTTAACTATAAAAGACAGCGAACCCGCTCCTTCTTTAAAAGCGCCTGTATCAGCAGTAGGCGTTGTTCCACTCCAAGCTCCCCCCGCTGTCGTAGTATCACAAGTACTTATTTGTGTGTAAGCTGTTCCCGCAACCGCTACTGTGCCCATTTATATTTCACCGGCCTTTAGAGTTATATTTTCCCATTTATCATAAAATTTATATTTACATTTTTTGAATACTATTGGAGGATTAGCCGGAAATATCTTGCATTTTTCAGGTCTATTGGGATCATCATAAATCATACAAGTATATATTTTATTTTCTATTTTAAGATATTCGCATTCCTCATTTGCGCAACATTCGCCGCATCTCCCGCATTCTCCTATTCTTTCATATCTTGGCTTGGTTATATCTATCATGAGTATACTACTGTTACTGTGTCTATTGTTCCGTCGACATTATAAGCGAAAGTTGACGTTCTAGTCACACCGCTTGCAGGACAAAATTCAATCATTGTGTGAATAGTTTTGTCTACATTATAAGTGAAGCTAATAACAGTAAAACTATTCTGTTTATCTCTAATTTCTTGTAATATATCTTTTGATGATGGCACTAGTTTTTATCCGTATGCTCGTACCAGTCAGCATAATATCCGAAATTGTCCGCAGTAGTGGCATTATTGGTTATTTGCACAGCGTATTTTGTTCCTTGTTTTAATATAAACTCGTGAACTCCTCTAGTTGACTCTCCTGTAGTTGTTTCACCGAATCTTCTTGTATAAATTAATGTTGCTCCTGCTAAACTTAAATTAGTTGGTGTGTGAAAAGCTGTTATTGTTGGGGTTGTTGCACTATTTCTATTCCTGTTGATTGCCGTAAGAGCCGTGCCATCGGTAAGTGTCGTTACTGTCTCATAAATTGCTATTGTACATTCATTGCCAGCATCTATTGCAAAAACAGCATGAACCCATTTTGTAGTATCGGGGGTATTAATTATTACTGTATGAGTCGCTCCCGCCCCCAAACTTGATACTATATTAGAACAAACAAACATGTCACCATCATGAATTTCTGAGTGCTCATACTCTATTGTTTTTATTACATGAGTCGCGCTGTCTACTCTCGCTGTTCTTAAAACAGTGTCATTAATATACCCTTGCATTTGTGTGACTTGTGCGCCATTAATTAAAATAGCATTTCCAGATGCCTGTAAAGTAGAAGTCGCAGCCCCAGTTGGCAAAGAAATTATTCCAGTAATATTACTTATATCACCGCTTATAGCAAAAGTTCCGGCACCCGCGTTAGAAGTTATACTCCAATCTCCATCTTGCTGGACAAATATTATGCCACTAACAGCCACCGTATTGGCTATATCAATATTCCCAGAATCAACAACGACATGCAAATCATTTCCATCGGGCTGTAATACTGTTATAGTTCCCGAAACAGCTTGAGTCCCCGCGCCTACATTGGCTGTTACTGTCCAATCTCCACTTTGAATTGCGTTAACATCTCCGCTTACATTAAAGGTGCTTGTGCCCATATTGGCATTAACGTTCCAAATCCCGCTTTGGACAGCATCAACACTACCACTTATGATAAAAGTTCCAGTTCCCGCGTTAGCATTAACACTCCAAGCTCCACTTTGGGCAGCATTAATGTTTCCGCTTATATCGAATGTGCCGCTTCCTGCATTAGCCGTTACGTTCCAATTTCCGCCTTGATCTGCGATTATTGTTCCTGAAACAGCCACAGTGTTTAATACATTCAAATCCCCTGAATCTACTACTATATGTAAATTTGTGCCATTTGGTTGAATTACAATTAATGTTCCACTGACTGCTTGTGTGCCCGCACTCACATTAGAAGTTACAGTCCAATTCCCACTTTGTATAGCGTTAATTGTTCCACTTACAGCTTGAGTGCAGGTAGCTGAATTAATATTTACATTTAATGAATCATTTGTGACAGAGGCAATATTCCCAGAATCGTCTTGAATTTTTACAGATAAGGCGCCATTAGCGTCTATTGCGGCCAAATTGCTGCCGCCTCCGTCTTTTAACTCCATCTGGCCACCGACAGTCACGCCACCACTTATAGAAATAGTCGCACTGGTGGGCAAAGGATTGAGGGCACTAATAACGTTACCGCTAGAATCAATCAATGTGACCCTATCGGCGTCTATTGTTTGTTCCCAGCGTCTTTGTACTATATCTTCTGGAGATACAAAAGGTTGCCCTGTGCCTGTTTTACCCATTTATTTACCTCTTATTTTTGCCATAAATCCACGTACTAATGTATTTCTCGTCCATGAATATTCCCAAACTCATAGGAGCTAAAGAGTTTAACCCTATAAACAGAACTATTTTGTGCAAATATTCTTGCGTGAAATACAAGTACCCACATATCATAAACAAGGCTATACATGATACTAATAAAAACTTTAAACTCTCGCCATTAAATTTTCTCTTTAATATCCATTGATTTAAAAATCCGCCTGTGACTAAACTGGTTAGTGCAAGTCCAATAACATTTCCTATGCTTACGTCCATTATTTTTCACCCCCAAGTTTTATTCGTATAAAAGTGTCCAACTTGGTAACAGCATCATTAAGATCTGAAATTTCTTTAGTCACATATAATAATAAATAACTAGCCACAACTATAGGAAAGCCTATAGTGCTTATGTATTTAAGTATTTCATTTAAATCCATTTTTGCGCCTTTCTTAAACTTGTGTTTAAAATATTATTAAGCCTTTACTCCATAGAAGTCAACGAGCAAATGATTGCCTCCCGCGATCGTAGTGCCAACTGTTGTGATATTTACGGACATTATATCTCCCGTTGTAAACGAGACTGTATTCGGCACGCCGCCCGAACTCGTATTGGCGCCGCTTGCGATATTAACCTTTGGATTTGTAGGAAATATGCTCGTCCCATTCTTGGTCACGTCAATGGTTATCCCGCTTCCGCCGGTAGGCGCTGTTTGAGCATAAGCTATAAAGCTAGTAACAGTTATAGGGTATGGAACTAACATTATAAATACTCCATTAGTAACAGAGGCGCTAGTTCCCAAATCCCAACAGGCGGATAATGCGGTTCCCCGCGCCTGTCCTACTACCAATAAGGTTCCATCAACTGTTAAATTATCATCTCCCGGGTCCGATGTACCGCCTACGTGGCAGCCGCCCTCAATGGACAATTTGGCCGCAGGCGCTGCGGTTCCTATGCCGACAGCTCCGTTATCTAATATAGAAAATCTACCGCCAGGGTTTCCTACCGAATCTATCGTAATTTTGCCAGCAGCACCAACTGAAAAAGCGCTATATCCCGCATCACAAACAAATCTGGCCGCGTCATATCCAGTGTCGGCATGAACAGTAAATTTAGTATAAGGCTCTTCTACGCCTCCAAATCCATAATCTTTATTTCCTATTCTTACAAATCCATTGGCGCCTATGCACATGGCGGGATTTAATGTCAGAGCACCCGCTCCACTTCTTTTAGTCGTATAAAAAGTCATTCTCGTTCCTTGTTTACCAGCAGTCGCATCTCCATCAGTTGTTTGTTCTACAATGTCAATAAAACCAGCTCCTGCTGTCCATCCACCGGCGGCAGCGGGTTTTCCCACAACGGCGTGTCTTACTAGTCCCCCGGTAAATAATGCTTTATCCCCGACGGCCAAGCCCACATCGGATCCGCTGCCGTTAATAGTTAAATTTTGCCAAGGGACCGGGGTGTTTATGCCAACATAATCAGCGGCATTGTCAAGATAAGTATACGGAGTGGCCCTACTCCAAAGACTGCCCGTAGCACTTCTGTCATCCACGTATTTTTTATTCGCCACTTGATAATCCGCCGAAGGCGCCTCTGTTGGCGTAACTATAAACGAAGTGAAGGTTTTTATTCCGTCTATTGTTTCATCGCCTGTATTACTAACCGCCCCGACATCATCCGCGGTTAAAACAACTATTCCTGTTTGCCCGTTGACAACCAAAACGTTGCCCGGACTTAATAATTCCTGCCAATCAGACATGCTGGCATTGTTGCCAGTCGTATTAATATAAGATTTGTTTTCATCGGTTCTTACGGCCACATCTCCCTGAACCACCGTAAGCGCCAATTGATCCCCCGAGCTTCCCACCACGTAAGTGTCATTAATGTTAACCGCGGGAATTATACTGCTGGGAAGCTTGTCTCCCGCGCCAATCAAAGGAATGGTTCCGTCAATAGTACCGGTGTCTTTTACCGCGGCAGTTCCCAGATTAAGTCCTGTGGCCGCATCGTCTACGTATTTTTTGTCGACTATTTCCGTGTCTTGGGTGAACGAGGGGTGGACATTGTAAGAGGCTATGCCCATCACATCAACTATATCAGAATCTAGAATTATCGTCCCCCTGATTCCGCTCGCCGCTCCTGTCTGTAGGGTTATATCCCCCGAATCAACAGTCGAACTGCCAGTTGTCAACGATATTCCGAATGAAGAAAAACCCCCCCCTACGGGAAGTGTCGATATGGTTGTCGGAACGCCTATGCTTTGTGTAAGAAGTTCCGTAGTCGATATGTTTGCTATAACATTCCCGGTTGTAAGGCTTATGTTTGTATTCGATATATTAATGCCAGTGGTCAAATTGGTATTAGAAATGTTCCAATAATTAGAAACGCCTATGATTCCGCTTAGGCCCGAATCATACCAAAAATAATTAAGTTTGGCTGTGTCAAAATATATTGGATGATCGTCGCCCATGTCTAGTTCCGTGGGGTCGATCGCCCCGTCGACTGTAAGTTTGCCCATCACATGTGCGTCTACGGTAGTTATAAGATTGGCCATTGTATAATCATCAGCATCTTTTAATATTCTAGAATCTACCACATCATCTCCGAGCAATCCTCCATCATTTGCGCCGGCATGAGCGTGATTTGATAATCCCCCGAATCCGCCGCCTATTGCAATAGAATAAATCCCAGAAGATCCAACCGTTAGTGAAACATTGGATCTGCCCAAAATGGTCCTAGTTAAGTTGTCTGATCTTGTGGCAAATCCGGCCTGTAAGGCTGTGGTTAAAGTGTCTCCAATGTTTATATTTGACAATTCGGCCGTTAAATATGCGGCAATAGTCCCATGAGTGCAAACAGGCGTTAATTCTCCGGCCAAAGTTGTTTCAGTGACAACTCCCAAGGCATCAGGGTTGTTTATTCCGCCACTCAAAGTTATAGACAGAGTAGCTAAAGTGTCTACAATTACAACCTGACCTGGGACTAAGGTGCTTCCACTAGTGTTGTAATAATAGTCGACTATGTTTCCATAGCCATCATGAGCTGTCGCCAGCCTATCGGTCAAATTGGCGGCGGCTCCTTTGGCGCCCAGGCCCAACTCAAGTTCTATTTTGCCGGTTGCGTCTTGCAGCTTGTTCACATGATCTGCGTATATTCTGTCGATATTATCTAATTTTGTCGTGAATGTATCATAACCTGCTGGGAAATTGCTGCTCATTTTAGCCTCCTGTTGTTTTTTTCATCCAAAAGCCATCTGGTTTTTCTGACACGATTATATATCCCCTTCTCGTTGCATAGTCTATTTCGCTTTTCATGACCTTGTGTATGAAAACAAGCACGGGCTTGTTTTCTTCATCGGCGTTTTTTTCCACTAAAGACAACATGTCATTGTCATACCCCTTGCCCCTGAACTCTTCTTTAATGAACCAAAAATATGGTTCATAGCGATCAATTTCAACAGTGTAGGCTATAAACCCCTGCAATATCTCATTGTCAACAATGCCATAGGCGTTAAAATTAGAAGTGAACCACTTTAAAAACTGCTCTTTTAGGGGGGCAACGCCGCCCGCCTCGATGTTTAATTTTGTCAAAAAATCATAGCTGATGTCAATCATTTCCTGGGCCCTGCTTATTGTTAGTTTTTTTATTTCAATCATAGCAGCACGGCTCCTCCCGGTATGTAATACATCCCGTCTGAACGCTTATTATAAATTTCGTTATATAAGAACCTCTGGTGCGAATCGGGAATAGACACGCCGTTGGCCCATATCACATGGTCCAGGTATTGATTGCATGAATCCTCCCATTGGATTCCATATTTACCGAAACCTTCATTTTCTCCCAACATGAATACTGAGTCATTAGCCCCGGCCGATTGGGAATTGGTGGCAGAAATTTTCGGCGTTTCATTGAAAGTGTTGGTCGAAAGATTGTGGGCCCACACCTTTAAGGCAGTCCCCCTTCTTTCAAAAACCACCATTGACCATTGACCCGTTGGAATAACCCCGCCGGGTGTTCCGTATAGGCTGCTCCCGAATCTAAACGTTATATTTCCAACACCGCCGCCGCCAGTTAACGCATTAAACCAATTGTTGCCATCAATGTCCCAATTCGCTTTTGACATTATGGCGTTAGAATCGCCGGTAAGTCCTTTTTCGTAATAAACGACCACAAACAAAAAGTCCCCCGTGCCTATTCTAAATATAGAGCTATCAACATGGCTCCAGCCATCGTTCGTCCCGCCGTACATGCCCGATGCCGTAAAAGATCCTGGGGGATCTGTCATCCAGGAGGGATCCATCTGGCCCGGATTTCCGTATATAGACAAATTTGCATGGCCCCAGCTATCTGTTTGGGTGGCCGGGGAACCGGTTCCTTCAAATTTCCACAGGCAACTCTTCGGGGAGTTCAAAGAAATAACTGCCATTAAACTACACCTCCGTATAAGGTCACAGTCAGGTGATTCCCCCCTGCAATTGTGGCGCCTACTTGGGATATGTCCACCCTAATTCTGTCTCCAGCGCTCGCAGGCGCTATGTCGGGAATGCCAGTGGTTATGTCGCTCGCGTTGTTTCCGTCGACTATCTTAGTTCTTTTGGATTGATCTGTGAAAATTGTCGTTCCATTTTTTAAAACGTCAATAAGCAAATCAGCCCCCGTGGGCGCGGTGTCAGCGTACGCTATGATCTGGGTAATTGTTATATCATATGGTATTAATATCTCGAATACTCCGTTAGAAACGAAGGCGTCCGTTCCCAAATCCCAGCAGGCCGCTATTTTTTGAATAGCCGCCGTGGATGCCGCCGTCAATGTGCCGGTTATTGTGACATCCCCGTCTATGTACGCGTTTCCGCCCATATACGTGTTTCCGCCAATCGATAAGTCCGATGTGGGCGTGTCGGTATTTATCATAACCTTGCCCTCATACGGTTGCAACAATAAATTTTGTCCCGTGGCAGATTGAATAACTAGATCTCCGCTTTTTAATCCTATAAAAGCCAGGCTGTCTCCTGAAGATGTGTCAGTGCTAGATTTTATCGCTATAGTATTATCAAACGTTCCTGACGTTGCCACCGTCAAAACGTCTCCGCCCGTACTTTGGCCTAATAGAACATCAATATAGGCTGTTTTAAATCTGTGAGTTGGGTCCCCCAAATCATATAATGAGGAAGCGGCCGGCCTGGTAGTACCAGTTATTTCAACTATATCACTTGCCGCATTTCCTAAATATGAACTACCATCAACTTGTAAATTCGATATTAAGGTTTCTGTTGCCGAAACTGTTTCAGCCCCTCTAACAGTTAGGTTTCCGTCTATGAATACGTTTCCAGCGGCGTCTATAGTCACGCCGGCCATTGTTCCTGGGCCGCTTCCGGTATAACCATAAGTACCGTCGATATGCCTTCCAGCTTTTACAGATTTAAATTCAAAAGTATCATTATGATATATTTTTGTATTTGATATTGAACCTGACGGAATATCAGATGCTGTAATGATTCCGGCCTTAAAAGTACCGTTATCATTTACGAATACGCCCAATCTGTTGGCCAAATTCCAGCCTGAAGGTTGACTCAAACCGGCTACATTTGCCCCAAGCTCATTTTCTATTGCATTGACTGCATCTTGCAAATCATTAATGTCAGCAGCTCGAATATCGGTCACGTTGTCTATTTTTACAGAGTAAACATCGTAATTATCCGGAAATCTAGTAGTCATATTGTCATCTCCTCATACATCTTTAATATATTCTCGTCAGCAATTATAAATATTTTATCAGGATACTGTTGTCTAACTAAATTCATTTTTATTTGCGATTTTTCATCAAAATATCCTTTAGTTTCTATATAAACAGGTTCTTTATCAAACCAAACTTTAAAATCAGGTAAGTAATTTCTCTTTCTATTATTAATAATATAAGGTAAAACTTTATGCATTTTTTCCCATCTTATATTATTTTTATCACATAATTTAGCAAATCTTAATTCATACGTACCTTGTAAATTTTCGCCATTATATTCATACCATTTACAATTTCCAGAACCAATTGGAGTTGGTTTACCATACATGGGATTATTTTGGCCACTCTTAGCCTTACTTAGTTTTCTTTTACATTCTTTTGCTTTTTCAATACCCATTCTTTCTTCATAGGTTTTGTTCATTTTAGCCGCACTCATTTTTTTTCTATCTTTTTTTGAACGTTTTTTATCTTTCCAATAACCTTCATTTCCTTTATGAGAATCACTTAAGTTCTTTCTAATTTCTTTAGTTCTTTCAAGTCCATATTCTTGTTCTAAAGTTTTGCCTTTACGACAACTAAAATAAGAATGATTCTTTATTCTAGTTGCTTTTATTCTTTCTCCAGCTTTTATTAATCTTATATCAGTTTTAGTAGTAAGTCCTTCATTCCAACTTTTTCTGCCTTTTAAGTTTTTTATATTATCTTCAGTTCTTATGTAAACGCCCGATGTCATATTATTTACTCCTAAATAGTAGTTGCATAAACTACTGTTCGCGCGTCAACAATGTACCCTTCATTGAGTGAGCTGGTGTCGGCATTATATATCTTGTTAGTATTATCACGAAGATAAATATAGGCCAAAGGTATAACCCCCGCAGGAATTGCCGGCGGAGTAGCGCCTCCAATATTATAAGTGCCTTGCAACTGTATTAGTTCGTAGCTGCCCAAATTGCGGGTATTTTTAGTTTCCTGGAATATGTTCCTATTAGCGTCTATAAAGTCTAGTGTAAAAGGAAACGCATCTATATCAGTTTTATTTATGTAGATCAAGTCTATTCTAGTTATTATTAATCCTCCGCCGCTATTTGGAGGTATATTTGCAATGGTCAAGCTTTCTGTAGATGTAATTTCTACTCTCTGCCAAGCGTCATAACCGACTCCGCCGGAAACCTCTACGGTCAATGACGGATAAGTAGTTGATAAAACCTGCAAAGATGACGGACCGTATATGGCACTACCAAGAACAAATTGAGTTTTAGTAGAATGAAAGTCTTTTAGATGTTGAACTGCAAAGCTTTCTGCATCTAAATATATCTGCCCCATGTCTTCTGCAGCAACGTGTTGCATATCATAAAAGTTTAACTTATCCATGAAACCCCCCCTATTTTAATTTGTAAAATTTTATTTATATCTTTTTCTTCGAATCTTAAAAAATTAAAATCAGGATATAAATTTTTTATTTCTTGTTGACGTTTAATATCTTTAGATTTTAATAAACCACTTTTATCAAAGTGATGTTTTTCATCAACTTCTATTATCAGTTTTTTGTCAAAATTAATGTAGTCTAGAAAATAACCAAGTTCTTCAATGTAATGTTCTCCATTACCATACATGGCATAATAACCTTGAGTATTATTTTTCTCATCGAATTGTTTAAATATTTCGCAAGCTTTAGGATTATAATTAGGACAACATTTACCATAGTTTTTATTTATTCTCTCAATGGCCTTTAACCTTTGTTTTCTTCTACATTCTTTGGCTATTTTGCTACCCATAGTCTGTTCATATATTTTACCTTTTTGCCATTTACTTAACTTTATACTTATTTCTTTTGCTCTCTCAACACCATATTCTTCTTCTAAAGTCTTACCTTTTCTAGAAGATATTTGTGAACCTTTCTTATTTTTATTCCAAGGAATTTGGTTTTTATGACTTTTGCTATTTATTCTTTTGTGATATTCTGTTCTTATATAAATTCCAGTGGGCATTAATAATATTGTCCGCCGTAGAATACTTGGGCATATACAGAACTTACTTGTCCGTATATGGCTCCTTTTGATACGATTATCAATTTGGTTTTTATACCGGCCGCTTTTGCTATGTCAATTGCCTCAGCAACCAAACTTATATTATCGTTGGCCAATTGCCCCCAAGATATTTGAGAATATTTGGCAGTATTGTATTTTATAAAGTCCGCATTTAACTGAAACTCCATAGTAAATCTTAAATCTTCATCGCCTGTTTTTACAAAATTATCTATATTAAAATCTCTATAATTTTGAATTGGGTACCTGTTATAATTAACTATGACTGCGGTTTTGCTTGGAAGCGGTATATCTAATATTACAGTATTGCCATTAAAATTATTAGTTGTCGCGTAATTAGTGCCGGTATGATTGACATCAATCGCCAAATATACGCTAACTACTTTTGCTATAGAATGATTCACTGAAACTTGATTAACATCATCAGCTATTTGATATTCGTCTACTACCAAATTATCAACTCTAGTGTTTTCATCTAATATAATTTGCCCGTCGCTATCAACAGTATTTTGCCATCCATATATTATGCCTGTGTCGATATTAAATAATGATGTATATACTGCATACCCTGGAAGCATATTGGTTTGTATAGTTATATTTCTTATATTGGATGTTATTAGGTCGTAATTATTCGACAATACCCTATGATGGATTATGGCGTCATATCCTAAAAATCCATGCGGCACCCAATCTATATTACTTCCCGATGTAATAGCATCTAAAGTATAAACTACTTGTAATAAATCTCCAGCGGTAACCGGAGTGGTCAGAGTTATTAAAGCACCAGATGAATTATTGGTAAAAGAACACCCAGAACAATAATTTGTGCCCGTATGCAATATGTCTAAAATGCTCCAACATTCCGGCATTGTATTTGTTAAAGCGCCGCTCGTAGTTTGAGCAATGGTGCTGGTTATAGCAGGAACAATTTCGATTTCTGTAACTGGCCATAAGTTTCCACCAAGCCACCATCTATCTTTTATATATTCTTCTTTAATTACTGTGGAACCAACATAAAATTCAGCCAATTCTTTTAAATTTGAAGAAGTAACCTGAGGTCTATCATAGCTTTCTAATAATCTAATTCTATAGGCTTCATCGTCTTCTAAATATATTCTTTTTACATTTAGAGTGGTTCCGTGTAAATCGAGGTCTCCGCTTATGGCCTCATTTATAGTAGAGGCTCTCCTCATTTGCTCAATATTGTTTTCATTATCGGTTAATTCATTGGCGACTGCGGTCATTAATTGATAATTTCTGGTTGAGGCGGCCTTATTGAAAATATTTGATAGACTATTTAAAAGTAATTTTCTTATGTTATCTAAACTCATATTATCTCGTTAAAATATTAATAGAAAATAGACGCGCCACCTCATTAGTTCCCACAGTAGTGTCTCCTGTTAAAGCCCCGTTGACAGTCAACACTGATAAATCTATATTTTTAACTCCCTGTACTCCCATGATTTTTTCTATCAAAGAGGCCCTCAATATACTTTGGCCCGTAACAAACGCATTTAAATACTGATTTATGGTTGTTTCAATATCGATGCTAACCGAAGTAGAGTCAAAACCGGTATCAATAAATGCAGTAAGAGAAATTGTAATGTCTTTAACTGTTGGGGCCAGGACGTTCACTCCCAATCCGCAAGCCCTCATGGCGGTCGCGCTTCCGGTTTCAACTCCATTTATGGTTCCATCAATTTTATCTTTTACGTTTCTTATCATTTCTAAGCTTGCTCCGCCGGAACCGTCATCTATAAATATGGTAACAAATCCATTTGGAGGATCGGATTCGTATATGTTTGCATTTTGAATTCCATTTACCGATAAAGCCGCAGCCTGTATAGCATTTTTAGTCGATTTTGATAGTGAGCTCAAATACAGCGGCACTCTAATTCTTAATTGATCGTCGGTTTCAATATCGGTTCCTCCGCTTGTGGATTCGTAATTTATAACTTCTTCTACGCCTGCGGGTTTTGAAGGAACATTGACTATAGTACTTGTTGCAACATTGCCAAAAGCTCCTGCGCCTGAAGATTGTACGGGAACATCTACTGATAAAGGTTGATACGTTACATAAAAAACCGTAGAATCATCGGGAGAAACTCCGCCACCAAGCCACTGTATTTTAGCTTGAGAGGCGTCGGCTGAATTTAAACTGTAATCTGTATTTTTTATAAAAGTATACCCCGACACACTCGCTGCTGTTCCTGTTACAGTATTTATATCATATACTTTTCTAGAAATTAAATTAATATTTGTTTGGCCTGTTAAAAATGTATATGGCTCGGCCACAATCTGCGTTTGAATTAATTTTTGCGAAGTTGTAAGAAATTCTACGCCTTGTATTAAATTTGTTGTTATGGTTTTTACACGCGTGCCTACAGTTATTATAACATCGCTGGTTGAAGGCAGACTTCTATAAAAAGTCACATTGCCTGTTGCCCTGGTGGCTAAGCGTCTTGTCAAATTAAAATCTGTCACCCTATTATCTAAATCGTCTCCAGTAGCTCTTGCAACAAAAGTTCCATCATAAACATTTTGTAATGTAGCATATAAACTGGCTAATCCATTACTAAATGCATAAAGCACACTATTAATAACACTTCCTACGTTGAAGTCTGTAAGAGCTGAACCAGAATTGCTAAGGAAAGCGCGGAGATTTTGAAAAATGCGATTTTGTGTGCGAAATTCAACTGGGCTCATAATTTTTTCTCCTATATATTATCTACGGTAGAATAATCTACATTAATTTGCGTGTTCGGTAAAGTAGTAGTTCCTAGTGTTAAAATATTTTTATCAAATGTACTTCCAGAGGCATAATCTGTTCCAGTTTTGGCAGTATCAGAGGCCAAATATGCGTCTGTAACATCATATATTGTATGAGCCAATGTTGCTACAATACCGTCTAGGGTCAAAGCTTTTTCATTTAATATTTGGGTAATTTGAATATTACTCATTAAAACGTCTAGAGTTATATAATCAATCTGTACCTGTGAATTAGAACTTGGAAGTGAAGTGCCTAAGGTGATTTTATTATCGCTCACAAATCCGCCAGTAAAGTAATTAGTGCCTGTTTTATTAGTATCAGTTATTAAAAATACACCAACAATATTATATATGGAATACTGAGTATAAATTGTCAAAGCATCTGTACTAGTTTGTATTTCACTCGTAACAGAATTTGTAGTAACAGGAAAAAATGAGAAAGGAAATACTAAATTAACTTCTATGCTTGATGTGGATTCTATAGGCTTAATTTTTATATAAATATCTAATTCTCTAGGATTTTCAGTATTAGTAGTTATAGTTAATACCTCTACTCTTTCTATTCTTGGCTCCATTTTTAATACTCTAGATATTTCGGTTCTTAGTCTTTCTTGTTGGGCCAGTGTATTTTTTTCTCCCACAATACCAAGCAAATTAATGCCATAGTCTAGATTATAAAAAATATTGCCTTGCTCAGTCGACAAAGCGTTTGATACTGCTTGAGCCAAATTGTCTAAAGATAATATGGGGTGTAAATCGCTAGAATTAGTAACCGCTAAGTCTCCGTTATCTAAAAACACATCAACTCCATAAATAGAAGTATCTACCATTAATAATCTCCTGAAATTGTATCTAATACTATAAAATTAAATTCAAAAGGCACCAAACTTTGTCTTTCTACAGATTGTGAATATCTTCTAGATTTAAACGTAACCTTATAATTTTGCTTACGATATAAATCTCTAAGCATCATATAATCGCCCCTATTAACTCTATTAGGATTATTATTCCACAAAAAGAATTTTTCTATCATATTTAAAAATGAACCATCTTTTCCGGCTATTGTACTGCCATTAAGAGTCGTAACATTGCTTTCATATCCATATGGAAGCTCTATTACACCAGATAGTGTTATGCTTTCTGGCGCCTTAGCCCACGTATCAACAAAAAAGTTATCTTCAGCTATATCAAAGGTGGTATATTTGCCACGTGTTTGTTGAACAGTTTTTCTAGAATCACCTGAAAAATCAAATCGTTCAATACCAAAACCAAAGTTATCACTATGAGTTGATATTGCTTGAAAATCTATAACATATAAATTTTGGTCTAATAGCCTTTTTGCTGCATCAGCATTTTTAGAAAGATTAAGTAAAGCATCTCTTTGTTTTTTGTTTAAAATTAATGAAACTGTTTTTGTAAAAATTGTATCAGCAGAATTGTCAGTTTGAATAGGTAATCCTAAAGTTATTGTGTCTTCATCAATTGTAGAATTCCATCCCTTATAATATCTTATTACAACCCATATTCTTCCATCTCCACTTGGTGTTATATTTCTAGCATCATCTTCTAACATTAATACCCTAAAAGTATCATCTCCGCCAAATTGTTTTTTATATCTTCCTTTTTTATTAGTAGAATAATTAACGCTTGTGTCACCTGGAGTAGTGCTTCCTGGCGCTGCCGCGGGATATACGTATTCAGTCGCCGAAGGAACATTAGCAAGCAAAATATGCGGTGTAGGATAACTTAAAGTTCCGGTGGGTGTACTTAATCTAACCCACACACCCTCATCTACTCTTTGAATTCTACCTTGTGAATACAAATTTCTTGCAGTTTGTATATCTAGTTTTGATAATCCAGATTCAGTAGAGCTATTATCAAATGGAGTACCTGATTGATTTACATCAGAAGATGTTATGCTTTTTACTTTGGAAAACTTTTGACCTGAATTTTGTATTTGATTTAATCCATATTTACCAGCGCTAGGACTAGCTCCAATATCAGCAGCTTTAGGTAAATTAATTTTTTGGGTCTCTTCAGTATATTTTGCTATTGTTTCGTTATTGCTCAAACTATCAGTTATAATTTTAGTTATATTAGATAATTCTCGAGTTGATTGTACTGATGGCACCCCCAATCCAGGCACTTTTTCGAAGTACTCTAATACAAGCATCGGTGGTTTATATTTATCAGACGTTAATTGCGCCATTATTTCATTCTCCTAAATTCAAAATCTGGGTATAATTTCTGAATTTGTTGCTGTCTAATAGCGTCTTTCTCAAGTCTTTTATTATGATATTTTTCATCAAACTCTATTATTATTTTTTTATCAAAGTTTATGTAATCAGGCCAATAACCGAGCTCTTTAATATAATGTTCTCCACCACCGTAAACAGCATAATGACCTTTGGTATTGTTTTTCTCGTCATAATTCTTAAAAAACTCGCATGCTTTTTTGTTATATCCCGGCATACAAATTCCATGATTTTCCTCTATTCTTTTAATAGCTAAAAATCTATTTATTTTCTTTCTTTTTTCAGAACAAGGTTTAATTTTTTTACCCTTATTAGGAGAAGGCTTACCGTACATAGAATTATTTTTTCCTATACCACCATGTCCTCTTTTAAATTTCCATTTAGAATTTATTTTCACTTCTTTTGAAAATCCACAATCACATTTGCAATAACGAGTTTCTCTAGCAATATAAATTTTACCTTTGCGAGATTGACTCATTTTTTTTATAGTTTTTACAGAATGATGTTTACCATACATAGGATTATTTTTACCCTTGCTATTATGACCTTGAACAAATTTATTATTAACTATTTGTTTACAACCGCATTTGCAATATTTGTTTTTATTCATAATTTATTTCCTATATATATCTAGAATAATCGTTGAGCTCTGAATTTATTTTTACTATGCTAACCGCGTTGTCATTAATAGAATTTTGTAAACTAAATTGTTGAGTAACGCTATTATTAAATTTATCCCTCCACAATCTTTTTTGATTATTTAAATATATGCCATCGCCCTCGGCGTTAACTTGAGCTATTATTGATTGAATTTCTGGTCTTGCCAACCAAGCACTTATTGCTTGTTGTCTAGTTGTAATTCCGCCTGAAGGACCACCCGTTAAAGTTGAAGCAAATCTGGCTTGGGACCAAGTTGCTCTTCCCGTAGGAGGAATCGTGTCCCATCCAACATTAGGTCCATAAACTCTAGCAGCGTCAACTAGATTTTGATTATAAAAAGCCCAAGTATTGTCTAAAAATGTTTGTTGGATTGTACTGTAATTTGCCTTGTAAATCTCTATTTCATTTATCCAAACATCACTTTCTAAAGACCTATATACTTTTACAGCAATCCATTGCTTCTTAGGCAAATAAATTAAATCTTGTGAATTATCATCTTGTATTGTTATTCCCAAACTATTTCCCGAAGAAGTATCTATATCTATCCATTCATTAGCCACATCTATGGGATTTTTTAAAAGCTCTATATAACTTCCAAATTGGGTATCTGATAATTTTACGCTTTCAATTCTTTCAAGTACAGATTCAGGAGAGGGATTTATTCTAATTTTGGTTAAATAAGCAGGCTGATCAAGCTGTATATACACTGTCGCAGGATTTAAATTTCTACTTTGATAAGCATTTGTTAATCCTATTTGTCCATCAATAGCTTTGTCGGGTACTGCAATTCCGCTATAATTAGAAGATGCAGGAATTGTTAATGTTAATGAACCTCTTGGAATTTTTATTTGCTGCTGATAGCCTTCTAAGGTAGAAGTAGTAATTTCTTGTCTATTATAAGTAAGCTCTTTCTCTAATTTATCGTAATAAATTTCAGAATTTCCGCCATAATAATACCAAGTTGATTGCAAAGGCCCGTATGTTAACCATTGCCAAGTCCCTATAGAATCAAATTCGTCTTGATAAAATTGGCTTTCATTAGGAAAAGATACTACATAGTCGTAACCTTCGTTATAAAATACTGAAAATTTTATATTAACATTATGTTCTTTTAATTTGTCATTCTTTGTGTTATATAAACTTGTAATAGAATCTTGTAAATCTAATTTTTCTTGATTTTTACTAACTGCCGATGCAGCCATGGTTCCAAGTTCACCGGAATCATAAATATAACTTGAATCAATTTTACCAGACATATTGCCAATTCTGATTAGTTGATTTCCCACGCCATCAATAGTGCCGGTTACAGGTGTGGTAATAGTTATAATAGGAAAATTAGAGACTGTTATATAATTATTATGTGTACCAGTTGGATTAAAAACAGTTATTTCTATTGCTTGGTTATAAGGTGATGTTCCGTTTTGATAATTATAACTAACTAGAACTGTCCCTGTAGCACTACCAACTACAATTTCTAATTGGCCATCTAAATCAATATCTTGTAAAGTGTATGGAATATCTTGTCCAGATTGTTTTACATAAACAGCACTTGTTAAATTTTGAAATGGCTTAGCATAATTTGTATAAGTTCCACCTATAAAATCTGTTGTTGAGTCTAAACTTTCATTAAATCCAGATGGTATTGATGTAAATGTTGGCATTATTTTATAACTCCATTACTTCCTATTGATGATATGAGTGGCCCTAAAAATGTTGATGTTCCCCCGTTAACTTGAATATTTATGATTTGAGTACCTGAAAGCCATTCATTATGCATATTTATTATACCTTCTGAAACTGAATCTATAAATTGCAACAAATATTTAGTTGCATTACCAGATTCATTTAATCTAACAGTGCCTTTTAAATACGCAATTATGTTATTTTTAATAACTGATTTTTGAAGTTTTACTGGAATATTACCTTCTAAAATTGAAAGATTGCCTATTCCATTAGAATAAGAACCTATGGGAGAACTTGGAGGTGATTGACATGAACATATTCCACCGGTTATTATTATATTGTTAATACTGGTCGTATCTAACCATTGATTAAAAGACACAACAAATCCGCTTGCAATCGATTCGCACAAATTCTTAAAATATGATTTTAACTCAACTATGGTTTTGCTCGGAAATTGATTTATTATATTAGATTTAACAACATTAGGACTTAATTTTTGTGACCATAACCCCATTAAAGCAATTCCTGTAGCTGGAGTTATTAATGGTCCAAGCGCGGAGCATGTTCCTCCATTAGCTTGAATGTTGTTTATCATTACTGTATTTTGCCAGTCTGAATGACTTTGAACTAATCCGCTAGATATGCCCAAAATAATATCTTTAGTTGCATTAGAAAGACCACCATTTTTTAAAGTTATTTCACTTTTTCCTAATGCAGATGTTGTAATATAGTTAGATAGTTTTAATTTTGTCCATTTCATTTTTTAACCAGCCTTTATATTAGGCAGTCCCTGAAATGGCTCTCCAGTGAAACGACAAAATCCAATTGTTTGAGCAGTTTGGACTCCTTGCGCTTTTGCTTCATCGCCCAGAACTACGCTTTTCCCCAGAACCTTAATGTCTTTTTTAGTGTATATCTCTATGTTACCATCCACGTCTATTTTAAATAGTGTACCAGAATTATGTAAAATATTACATTCGCATTTATTTACACTAGGTTCTGTTAATTCTATTTTAGTCCCCGTTTTATGATTTATTTTTATTTCTGATCGTGATATTGTTGACGAAGGATTGACAGCTTTTTCTAAATTTCTCATTCTTATAAAAGAATCAGATTGATGATGAATTACATAATCTTCAATAACTTCACCTTGCTCTGAAGGTTCATTTATACCGGGATTGTATATTGCTCCCAAACAAACTGCAAAATCAGGGTACCCCTCTAAATATGCACATACAACCCAATCTCCAATAGAGGGCATATAGACTTCACCTGATTTTAAAATTTTATTACTACCGCCGGTATTTGATGTTATTACTCTAACTCCTTGTATTGCTAATCTATGAGCTGCTGGTTTTACATCTATTGTATAAGCCTCGTGAACAATTTCAACTTCCACATTATTTGATATTTGTTGTTTTCCCACAACTCTCTTAGGATATACTTGTATAACCTGAGCTATAAATAATGTATTATCTAAAAATAAAGATGTATATTCTTCTGGCATTTTAATTCCTTTATTCGTTAAACTGACGATTAGGATCTGTTACACTTTGAACAGTTCCAGTAAGTATTATATCACCAATACCTGTTTGATTATTAGTAGAAGATATATACGTATTATCACCAGTAATAACTTTTTGAACAGCTTTTGTTGCAGGATTAACTGGTAATTTTTTATTAGGTTGATTAGAATATTTTATTTGTATGGGCTTAATGCTTTGACTTATTTGCGTGTTTTCTATCTCGCCTCTAGTAAAAGTTATTTGAGTAATCCAATGTTCTCCCCAAGTAAATTTATGACTTACACCATGTATATAAAAGTTAAAATTTCTTATAACATTATTAGCATCTTTAGCAAAATTTCTTATTTTACCTTTTTGGCCTATTTTATATTTAGCATCTCCGGTAACTATAAAAGTACCTTTCCACCAAAAATTTGCATATTTTTGAAATAGACTCCAAGCCGATGTATAAAACTTACTAAAAGTATCTGAATATAAATCATTTATAGATTCAGGTCTTATTCCATATCTTGCCCAAAATGCTAATATTCCTTCTCTAGTTGATAAATCATAATGGTCTAAATGAAATTTTTGTTTTTGTCTTATTTGCTGTAAAGTATTTATTAATTCTTGTTTTTGTTTTGCTGATTCTGACGAAGTAAGCGTACCTTTGTTTTTTAATTGTAAAGTTTGCAAATCATCTTTAAAACTCTTTTCAGATTCCTTAGCAAATTCTTGCACAGTTTCTTCCAAAACCGGGGCCATCCCAACAGTGCCTGCCATTATAGGAGCATTTGCAAAAACAGATGCACATGGTATAGAAAGAATCAAAGTTTTAAGTTCATCGTCGCTAATTGAAAAATTCCAGCTTATTATATCTTCTTCTTTTAATTCAACCCAATCTTTTATTAGTTTGTTTTGTTGAGTATCAATGGTGCTTTGAGAATTATAATCCCATGCATCTAATGCTTTTCTCATTACCACATTTCCTACTTCATCTACAAAGAATTCATTAAATGGTAATTGAGCGCTTTGTTTGCATAAATTAAACACAGGTGAATCAGAAGAAATATTAAATATGTTTCTATTTATAGAGTCTACATATTCCATTCTTCCCCAATCAAAATATCCTTTTTGAGGAATTAATTCTCCATTAGGCACATTAGCGCTTCTTGCTGAATCTAAATTTGTTCCCCAGTATATGTTATTAAAACTAGGATCAGCATTGTGTATTATTTGACTAAAATATTCAGAATCTTTTTCGTCTCCCCAAACTATAATATGAGCAGGTGTTTTTTCTATTTTTTTAGTATAAGCAGCTATTCCTCCAGCTTTGTCAACAACAGACTGTTTGACAAATTTTACTTCATTGTTAGATAATACTGCTTGGCAATATGTCGATAATACTAAATCTATGGCCTCATTTGGTCTTAATCCTAATAAAGCTATTTGACCCTCAACTTGTTTTAATAATAAGTCAGAAAATGGAAAATTAAAAAATAGATGATGGTTAATTAAAAATTTAGATAGGCATCTGCCTCTTATAATCACTCTGTTATTTGTTGAATTTTCGCCTATAGCAAAATTGTTGTCTACGGCATCTACAAATCCACAGAAAACTAAATGAGGATTTAATATTCTTTCGACTATATCTAAAGATGAGGTTGTTGTTAAATCTTGTTTTATTCTTGAACCTGAAGAATTTACAGTTTCATCAAAATTTCTTACAAATTGTCCATTTATATCATATACACCAAATCCAGTTTCAGGCAACTGATGAGATAAGTATATCTCAACATAATCCATAGGTTTTACTTTAAAAAATACTGAATCTTGACTATATGTAACTGAATTTTGTATAGATTTATCAAAAAAGTGTTGGTCATAATTCATTTCTATTGACCAACTACCCGTATCTGAATATAAATCTTTGCTTGTATTTATAGAAAATATATTATTAGGATTTATTTCTCCATCTGATGTGAATATCCTAATAAAATATTGAGGACCTGTCTCTTGAACCATTTAATTATTTCCTTTGAGGCTTGCCGATTATAGATTGTTTACCAGTAGATATGGTTCCTCCTGTAGAAGAAGACATGCTGGTTACTATTTTACCAAAATGACTAACCGCTCCAGCGAATGTTGATGCCCCATCAACTATTTTTTGACCCGCACCTTTAATATTTGTAGACGTATTTAATAAGGTTGTCATTCCCTCAGTAAAGCCTTTACCGATTTTTTCTGATTCTAATTTTAATGTTCCACCGTATGCATCCACAACACCTTTGAATCTTGTATCAGTAACTGTAGATTTAGCTTGTTCAGTTACAGAAGCTTGACTATGTCTAGTTCCTAATAATCTTGCTTTAACTTCTGGAGCTATGTCCATTCTTTCAATAGCCGCAGCAGCCTCAGGTCCTTGAAACATTGGTATACTTTGTAAAGCGGCTAATTGAGCAAATTCAGGTAATGCACCTACGCCTTTCATAGTAAATTTAGATACAGCTTCTATTTCTTTGGCAGTTATTGGAACTTTACCAGTTCCTATTTCAAATATTCTTTGATTTGATATTCCCGCTGCTCTTAAAAATGCAAATTGAGAAGCATTGTGTAAAGCTCCACCAAATCCTTGTCCAAGTTCTTGTACAGCAGAAACTCCAGCTTGACCACCTAATCCTATATTTGCTAAAGCGGATGTTGTATCTGCAACAGCAGTTATTCGGCCACCAATATTTCTATAATCAGTTATTGCAAGTTGTTTACCAACCTGAGCAAGAGCCGAAGCTCTCTCAATTTGTAGTTGAGGAGATTCTATTCCTACGGCTCTTGATTTATTTATAGCATCTTCAAAAGCCTTAGACATATCACCATCGGGTACCCATTGTTGTAAGTTTCTTGCAGCTTGTAATAATTGAACTCCAGCTTGACCATACACTACAAAAAAGTCTCTCATTCTTCCAGTAAATTCTGTTAATTGAGCCGCACTACCTCCACCAGTTTGAGCAAACATTTCTGTACCTTGTAATATTTGTTGAGCTGAAAGAACTTGGGCTCCGCCTAATCTACCCATTCCCATTAATTGACCCATACCGGCTTCGCCTTGAGTTAATCCACCACCCAATCCTCTAATTCTTGAAATTGTATAACCTGCTTCTAAAGCTTGTGGTACATATTGCTGTGCTTCTTGAAAAGCGGCTTGACCGGCTGCCAAAGCCATCCCTATAAGAGTTTGTCCTGTTGCTCCTGCCGCTCCTCTCGCTCCACCTTTTTCAAAAGCGCCTCTTATAGATTGCCCGGCATTTAATGCTCCCGACATTATCTCTATAAGATTACCGCTCATCATCCCACCAACCATTGCGGCTCCACCAACTCCACCCATTAAAGCTTGACGCCAAAATCCACCACTTGAAGAAGCTCTTCCGGCTTCATCATTCATTTGACGAATTGTTGAAGTTATTTTAGATATTTCATCTTCAAACTTAGGTAGAGAAGGCGCTCCCCCTCTAGCCATTTGCATAGACGCTTTTCCAATTTCGCCAGAATAAAGTTCAGGCGTAATTCCTTGTTTCCTAAAATAATCTCCTATTGCACCTTCTACCGCTCTAGGTACATTTCTTAACACATCAACTGTAGCACTTTGCTGAGGTAATTGCATTTCACCTCTAGCTAATCTAGCATTTTGGTCAGCGCTGGTTTTTAATATATTCGCAACATCTTTAAATGTATTAAGAATATCTCTTTGCTGTTGATCTGACATAGCCGCGCTATGAACAGATTCTGCTCTTCTTCCAGGACTGCCTGTAAAAATATCAAAAAACTCTGATGGCATTATTTTTTATTTTCCTCTATTTGTCTAATTATTTTATCTTGGGCTTCTTTTACTAATTCTTCTTTTGATTTTCTTCTTTGATCAGCTCTCTCATTGGCTTCTTCTATTTTCTTATTCCAAATATCATTTGCATCAACTTCGCTTATTCCACCACTATTTTGTTTTTCTTGTTCTAATACAGCATGCGCACATAACAAAAGATATTGCATAGCAGTGGTATCTTGCACAGCCCAGGGCAGCCCATATTTTTGCCAAATTTTGAATTTTATTTCTTCCCAAGCTGTGCTAATGCTTTTTTTAATGAATCAAAGTCAGTTTCTATAGATTGTTGAAATTCCATAAATTTAGTATATAAAGGAATAACTATTTCTTTGTAAGCTCTTCCCACAGCCTTCATTTGTTGTATCATTTGCCAGAATGATAAATCAATAACTATAGCCTTACCCTCATCATCAATCATTGTTATCCCATCGACCACTATGTCTAAAACAGCTATCATCCTTACGGCTGTCAATACCAACATATTGTTTAAATTACTTCCAATTATTTCTTGCTCTCTAACATTAACCTGAAGCTCTTCTTTAACCGAAGGCACGTGAACCGAAAATTGAAAGTTAATTCTCCTATTTTTATCCTTTTCATCTATCAAACATGTGGTTATCGTAGCCTTGTAATCTTTGCCCAATTCTATTTTTGCCAACTTAATAGGATCCAATTCTTGTACTTCTTTTTTATCTTCTACTTTTTTTTCTTCTTCCATTTCTGCACCCCCCTTTACTGTTTAAAAACCGAGTCTGTAAGATTCCTAGCGACTATATTTATATTCTCCATTACCGCCACATTAGCGGGTGTGATTATTGTACTTCTAGACGAAACCTTACATCCATTTAAAATATATAATTCTTGTCTGTTCCCTATTGTTCTGTTTAAAAACTCGTTAAGTTCTGAACTCTCGAAATTTGGAAATTTTACAATTGGATTTGTTACTCTTATATCAAATTCAAATATTGTAAATAAATCTCCAATATTCTTTTCACCAGTTAAAAGTTTATTTATAGTGTCTTCTATTTCATCAATTTTGGGAGTTGTAAAACTAGTAGCAAAATCATATATCGATCTTGCCACAGTTCCGACGCTATCCATAAATTGCCTCAATTGGTCTCCAGCGCTATTTAAATTTCCAACAGTATTCTTTATTCCTTGTATACCATTCAAGAAATCCAAAATATTTTTATCATTACCAAAAATAGAATCTAATTCTACAAAGGCTCTCTGGGCTGTTGCGTTATATTCAACTATGCCTAAAGCATGATGTTGAATTGTATGCTGATACAAATTTCTTACGGGCTGTAAATTATAATTGGCATTTATAGTTAAGTTCTGCAAATATCCGCATTCATGTCCCTTGGGCATTTCTACAATGCAGTTTTGGGCTGTAATTACCTGACGGATATACACCTTATATGCTCTCCTGTTTTATTCTTATAAATTTAAAATCTGGATATAATTGCTGAATCTCTTTTTGACGAATTACGTCTTTATCTTTTCGTTTATCATGATATTTCTCATCAAATTCCATTATAAGTTTTTTATCAAAATTAATATAGTCAAGAAAATAACCCAAATCTTTTATTTCATATTCTCCACCACTAGTTGCATATTGTCCGTTTGTATTATTATGTTCATCATAGCTTTTAAAAAATTCACATGCTTTTGGATTAAAATTAGGTCTGCAAATTCCATTATTTCTCGTAATTCTATTAATAGCAGCTTTTCTAGAATTAAGTCTATGTTCATCAGATTGAATTCTTCCAGACAAAGATTTACTTCTTTTTTTATTAGTTTCTAATCTTTTGTTATTATCCTTTAACCAGGCAAATCGTTTTTCTATAATTTCTTTGGATTGTTTTTTACCCAAATGAGCTAATCTATTTTTTAGTTTAGATTGTTCAGATGATGAAACATCTCTATTATATGCAGGCTTACCATATGATGGATTCTTATCTCCTATTTTGGCCTCACTTTGGCGTTTTTTAGTTTCTCCAGATAACTTCCAGTGTCTTCCTGTTTTACCATGTCTTTTATTTTTCATTATACTGACCTATTTTGGAAAAGACATGTAATATTCTGCATAATAACTATATTATTTAACTGTACTGAAAGCGTTTTTGCGGATATTGCACATTTAGAATACTTTGCAAATATTTCATTATTAGGATTTATCAACTCTATATCAAAATAAACAACAAAGTTTATTCTGTCTTTTGTTGCCTTTCCTAAAAAAATCTGATTCCAAAAGTCGTTTATCCCTTCGAACACTTTTATTACGGGACTTATGTTGACTGAGCCATCACCTAGCATATCGTTTGCTACTGTTGTAAGTGCTTGTGAAGAAGTTAAGCCGGGAGTAAGTTTATCAAAAAATAAATCTCCTTCGATCAAAGCACGAGCAGCAACGATTCTTCCGCTATACGTACCAGGTAAGAACTCAGTGATGTAGCTAGAACCTATTTGTTCAATAGGCTTTAAGTTGTAGTTTTCCTCCACAGTTATCTCTTGCAGTTGTCCTATTTTTTGACCGTCAAAAGTTATATTTGCGGTTAACGCGGTTAATGGAGATCCTATAATTCCAGGCATAAGTTTCCTTTATTAATTTTAATTTCTAATATTTTATTCATTTGTCTCTTTGGTTAATCCTTTGTTCCAAGCAATATGCCCTTTTATAAATGAACTCATATTAATCTCCTTGTAAAGATTTAGGGCCTTGGTGTACAAGCACCGTCGATTGATTCATGAGGTCAACCTTAGGCCCGGCATTTTATTTTTCCTTTATGTTGTTATACGACTGGCAAAGCTCTTAATAACTCTGCAGCCCTATTAGAATCTGTAGCTATTTTCCTCTTTCTGGCTAATAAAGTTACATCTGACATGATTATAACTCCACCAACGTCCAATGTTGCTCTTCTGGTATTCAAAGAGCAGTCTTCAAATGTCATAATTGGAGCGCCTTGTGAATTTTGAATTTGCACATCAAAATACAAGTTGACTATTTTGTCTCCCAAATCTATACCGCCTCCACCTGCAATAATAGCATTGACTAAATCTTGTGGCGTAACTGAGGCTGCTAATAAAGAAGTTTGATTAGTATTATTTGGAGCAACTCCAACAAATGGCGTTTTGCCGGCAAAGTCTCCCTGTTTAAGAGTATACAATAAATCTAAAACCAAATCCGTCTCTAACAACGCTCTTCTGGCTGTTAAATCATATTGAGCAACTCCAGGAACGTGTATAGCATCAACCCCGTTGCCTATCGCACTTAACCTACGATAATTGTTATTTTCATTCCAAGACAAAGACTGCAATTCGCCTATAGACTTTCCGAAAAACAATAGATTAGCTGTAATTGCTGTAAGCGGCGCACCTACTAAGTTACTCACAAATACCACCTCCTTTAAAATTTTCTACTTTCATTTCCAATATTTTACTCATATTTTCCTCCCTAAATCTTAAAAATTTAAAACCTGAATATAGTTCTTGTATTTCTCTTTGACGAATTACATCTTTAGATTTTAATAGTCCGTTTTTGTCAAAGTGATGCTTTTCATCTATTTCTATTATAAGCTTTTTATCGAAGTTTATATAGTCGAGAGAATAACCTAAAATCTGGAACTCATAAGGATTTGTTGCAAAAATTCCATTAGTATTATTTAATTCATCAAACTGTTTGAAAATTTCACAGGCATTTGAATTATAACCTGCGAAAAGTCCACCATTCTTTTTAATATTTTTACAAATGGCCAATCTTTTTTTTAATTTAATTTCTGATCTATTTTGGGCAATTCTCATGTTACATTTGTGTTCTTCTGTTCTTATTTTTCCACTATTTGCTTTACCAATCTTGGCTCTAGTTACACCAGAAACATAACGATTCATCATAGCTTTACTTATGTTATTCCTGTGCTTTTTAGAATTTTCTATACCAAATCTTTCTTCATAAGTTTTACCATTTTGCGTTTTACTAATAGATTCGGAATATTTAGCGACTCTACGATCTATTGCTTTAGTTAGGCCTTTATTCCAAGAAGGTTTGCCATATTGATGATTATTTTTGCCCAATTGTAAATCTCCAATTAATTTGCTTGTATTTTTGCATACTAACTGTTGATTTGGAAATTGTTTCTTAAAAATACTAAAAGCGATTGAATGTCTTTTTAAATGAGAAGTTGTAAGTTTTTTTATTTTATTTTTACATATTGGACAAATTATATAATCAATTCCTTCAATTACATTAGATTCTTTCATATAATAATCTCCAGCAGTTATTTTCCCTCCTTTTTAAAGAGACGGGCGGATCATAGACAAATAACCTACACCCACCCGTCTCTGTCATTCTGTTATATCGTGTTAACGAACTCTGTTGTCACAAATATCCAATCTATCGGACTTATTGGCGCTACTTGGAAACTTATATAAAATACTTTTGGATTATTTGGGTCCTTCGTAACGGTTATATTCCTATAACCTTGTATAATCTCAGCTTCTTTCAACTTACCTAAAACTGAAGATGTGGTAGACTGCATTTGACTTTCAACCCCGAATACTCCTTTCTTACCGATATAAGTTGTCTCTAGTATCGACCTTAAGTTACTATTGACGTAATCTCTTATTCTAAGAACACTGTACTCTTTGAATGGGTCTTCATCTGTTATAGATGGGTCTTGAACTGTAGTTATTCCTCTCACAATTCTTCGACCGGCTGGAACTTCTTCAATAGCCAATACACCATATTGAACTAAAGTATCTTTCTCAGATTCTGAAAACTTCTTTTCAATTGCTGATGCGGTTATTGTTTGATACGTTAACGGCGTCGCTACGTCCACTCCTGCTGCTTTTCCAACTATCTTTGCAGCAGTATAAGCCGCAGATTTACCATCAGTACCAGGAACAACAAAAACCATTCTTTCTGAATTCATGTTATAGGCCCTATCTACATAAGAATTGGTTGTGCCTATAGCTCCAACTGGGTCTCCTATTGCGGCTCCGACTATTGCTGTTCTTTCTGCCTTTTGGCTAGAATACGTTTCAACGTGTGTTTGAAATAAAGCATGAACAGTAGCATCTGTAGAACCCGCAGGATGTAATATGTTAACAAATTCTGTAGCATATAAATTTAATCCTGTAGTCCAATCACTTGTTATTAAAGGTGTTCCATCAGAACCACTTGCAAAATTGGTATATGTTATATTAGCAGGAATACCACTTGCTGAAGCTGTCACAGTGTCAACTAAATTAGAATTTGCATTAAAATAGGCCGATATTGCTGTACCATTTGCCAAATTATCTCCAACCTCTAATGTCGTTCTATTAGTCAAGCTATCATAAAACTGAATTGTAATCTTACTACCACTTGTTGTGGCTGCTTCGACCTTTGCTCTTATATCATTTGTATATGCACCGTAATCTTTAGACGTAAACGTTACAACTGCAGCGCTTGAAGCATCATTTATAGTAAGAGTAGATTGAGTTGCATCACCTATTCTTGTTAAATAAATTATTTGTGCCCCATGTTGCCAAGCGGCTGTAGCGGCGTCTAATAAATCCCCACCTCTAAAAACATTAGCGGCGGATATTGGGTCAGTAAATCTTGTAACCTGATTTGGTTCCCCGCCTTCAGCTGAACCTAACATAGCTACAATTCCACCGGGGGCCAGCGCTGTAGATGTTAGTCCAGATATATCTGTTTTTATAGAAACTTGCGGAACTCTAAAAAACTTTCCATTGAATGTTGGACTCATTGTTTTTCCTCCTTATTAATTCGTTCTTTTAACCAATAAATTTTTGTAAATACTTTTCCATTCTTTTCTTGTCTTTTCTTCATTTTGATTCTTTACATTGGCAAAAACTTTTAATGCTTGAACATATTGCTTATCTATTTCTAGAGTAAACTCTAAAAAGCTTATACTGTCATTTGCCCCCCTATCTTCCAGACTTTCTTTTATTTCTATCATAACTTTGCTCCTCCTATATATTTTGACCCGATGTCATTATCGTACTTACTGTTATTGCTTCTACCAACTCATCTGTTGTTGACTGCGCTAATTGAGTCTGAGTCAAATACGTTAATACCGCCCTGTATATTGTTCTAGGTAATTTGGCAATATCTAATTCTTGATCGCTGCCACCGACTCTATAAAATTTAATAAATTGAAACTTATCTAGTAATTCTGTTTTTTTCTTTTCGAACAAAATTTGTCTTGTTAATAGATACAAATCATCTCTATATTGGGCGTCTAAAGTCCATATTGCTATTTCAAAGACATCCGTTTGAAAATTGCCTCTTTGGTTTAACATACTTTGCGTTTGGGCTTCTTGAATTAATAAATCTGTAACAAATCTCATTTCCTCTGGAGCGGTTACCCTAGAAATAGTTATAATGGCTTTTTTGTCTATTTCTTCAACTGTGCGAGGATATGCAGTGACCACCTTTACGTCTATCTTTTCAGGATATAAAGTATGAAGTCTATTAAATTCATTTCTTAATAAAAGCCAAATTGCATATTTTGCGTCAATTATTGCCATTTATATTGTCTCCAATATTTTATTTTTTAAATATTTAGTCCAATCTTTTCTCTTAAAATTAGTTTGAGCGTGACATGAATTACAAAGACTTATTAAATTATTTTCATCATTGTTTTGTTTGTTATAATCTATATGATGAATATGGAGTTTTTTTTCTAATTGATTTTCTATAAACTTACATTCTTGGCAAGTGTGATTGTCTTTTGTTCTGATTCTTTCTTTTAAAGATTTGCTAAAAGCTTGTGGGTATATCTCAAAAGATTTTCCACCTTGCCAATTACCATTATTTTCTCCGCCAACTAACTTACTGTGTAATTTTCCTTTATGTTCTCTATTTAAACATTTTTTAGTAGAAGTTGTTCTACATTTAAAAGTTAACCTACAACCACAAACACATGTTCGTGTTTCTCTAGGAACTATAATTTTTCCCTTTGCTTTACTAATTTTACCAACACAGTAATGCCCATGAATATATTGTTTTTTTGAATTTATTTTACATTCAAATGATTTACCACAACCACATTTACAAAATCTAGTTTCTATTGTAATCCAATGATAATTATTTTCTTTTCGCATTTTATTTTTAGAAATATCAGAAAAGTGTGTACCTTTTCTACAATGTCCATTTATATATTTTTGTTTAGAAGTTATTTTACAAATGAAGGCTTCATTACAACCGCATGAACATAATTTAGTTATTCTTAATAATAATTTGGGCCCAGTTTTTTGTTTCATATTATAGTTCCGGTTCGAGTTCTGTTAAAAATTCCTGTACTCTCGTTACTATGCTCTGCTGTATTTTCTCTTTGGCTATTTCTACGAAATTGGTTTCTTCCCACCCAGGATGCATCCAGTTTTTGTTAGTTTTTGTTGGATTCATAGATACCCTTCTAAATATCAATCTACCATTCGCGTCTCTCATTGGTATTACCTTCCCCAGTCTGCTGTCAATCATGCTGAACGGCCCATATCCTCTATTCAAATACGAAGCATATGGAGCCTCAATTACATATCTAAAAGTACCTGGTTCTATTTGCCCTAAATATCTCACCGAATTTAAAAGATACCCTGTTCGTCTTTTTATTCCAACTTCAGCAATAGTGTTTACGATTACTTGTTCGCCTTTTTGAAATTCTTCTTCAATAGTGCTATCAAATCTAGCTTGCAAAGCTGCATCGCCGTTAAACATTAAAAATCAATTTTCCTTACATGAATTCTTTTTCCGAGAAACTCTCCCATTTGAATTGTTTGCGGCATTGACATAACTTTCCATACGCCATCTTGTCCATGTATCTTAATTTTATCTTGACAGAAGAATCCACCATCTGAATGATTTTTAGCGTTTACAGTTACATCATAAGGAACAGTTACTACACCATCTCCTAGCTTCCAAACTCCACTCTTCTCAAAAGGGCTATCATAGTTGGGTATATGGAATAAGGCCATCATAGTGGTCGCAACGGGATATAATGCTCCTGTAGAAAATGCGCCTTGATCAGGGTCTATGCACGTTCTGCACAATCTGTTAGGCCCGCCTGTTTTTTCGTCCACGCAATCTATATGATAATTATAACTGCATTTTATAATGTCCAAGTCTACTAAACTTCCAAAAGGTTTTTCTGTGACGATTGCACTATTATAATCAATGGTATAATCAATATTTTCTAAATATGCTGAAGCGCCGGAACTATCAGTAATTATTAATGTACCTGAAATTACATCAGTACCGGTAAAAGTCCAATCAGTGTTTGCCCCTATTATACTTTGTGAACCGTATAAGGTGGCAGATTCATCTCCATTTAAAGCTAAGTTAAATTGTTGTAATTCACCACTAACGCTTATTGTATCACCAGTACAAGGTATAGAGTTGTAAATAGTAACAGTTATTCCACCTCTGTTTACCATTTCTTGTATTCCTTTTTCGCGGAAGGAAGTGCATATAACCATTGTTAAGTCCTTTTAATTGGTAATGTTTTTTTACCGACTTTCGCTGCGTCTATTACGTTGGGTCCAGTAGGCATCGTTTCTTTAGTATATCCCTCTTTCATTGATACAGGTATTTGTTGTTCTTTAGCGTTTGAATTATTAGTTGGTTCCGTATTGCCTTTAATTTCGCCAAAGGCGTCTTTTATAGAAGGGCCAACTACCATTTGGTCATAATAATCTGCAGTATGCGAATTCATATCATATGATGTAATTTCATTCGCAGCTGCTTTTTTAAATTCTTTTGCCGAAGCTATTCCATGAGTGCTTCCTATGGCTCTATAAGCAGCCGAGCCTATACTTTCTATAGCGTCCCAACTCGCTCCAATAGCAGAGTTCATTTTAGTGTTTGGCATTTGCGCATAACAGGTAATAGGCATTAAGTTTTTTCTGGAATCATTGTTTGCTATATTGCGTATTAAGCTGTATAGTTTAGTTTTCATTTCCGGGTCTTTTTCTGCAAAGCCATTTAATACTTGTAATTCATCCATATGTATGTCTATCGCGCCTTGAACGTATGGGCTGTTGTACAAATTGTTGTCAGAACCTCTCGATGATGCCTGCAGAGCTCTTTCCTTATTTATATAATCTGTGGTTTTCTTATAGAAGTCTTTGTAATTGTTTTGGTCGACCTTATCTGAAAACACCGTCAGTCTTCCTGTTTTAATCCAATTGTTTAATTTGTTTTTATAATTTTTTTGTTCGGGAGATAAACTCGCATCATCCGCTTTTAATATTGAGAATGTTGCTCCAACAGGATCAACAACAACCGCTCTATATGTGCCATCTGAATTACCCTCTAAAGCTGACATAATTGTTCCCTCAATCATCTCAGTCTTTCCGCTTCCTTTTGACGCGTAAACCATTCTAGCATTATGTCCTTTTTCTCCGGTCAATTCTTGCAGTATGGGCTTGCCGTCTTTACCTATTCCCATACATCGTCTGGCAGTCTTATTTCCGTCTAAAGTTTTGCTAGATATATCTTGGGCCACGTCTACCGCGCTCGTTTTATAGGGTTTATACAGAGGCACAGTCCTCAAATTAGAGAATTTCAATATGCCCCTTAATTTCCCTTCTTCAAGGCCAATTTTCTCATAACTAACATTTGTCGCAGAGTTTTTAGTCAACTCAAGCACCTTATTAGCATTAGCCTCTATTTCTTCCTTAGTGCCCCAAAGTTTAACATCGCCCGTTTTAGCGTTGATGCTATATTTAGAGATCGCCGCAGTTTTAATTACGCTGTCTATGGCGCTTCCAACTTGAGTATAATAATCATCTATATTTTTAAACTCCGACTTTCCCGCATCCCTTTGCTCTTTGTTTATAGAATACAAATAGTAATCATTAACGGCTTGTTTTTCCTTAATTTTTACACTATTGCTTACGCTTAAAGATTTTGCTTTAACATCTTGATTTTTCTGATAATACTTTTGGGGATTTTCTGTTCTATCTTTTATCTCAGAGGCATATTGCTGTTTCAACTTGTCTTCTTCTAAAGCAGCCTCGGCTTGAGAAATTTCAGTTATTCTCATATCTATTCTCTTAGCTTGTTTCATATCTTTATTCATATAAGCTTCACGCTTCATATTTTCAAGTTTTTCAATATCTTTTTCAGTTTTTATTGTATCAGTTTTACCAACAGTTTGTCCAGGTGGTAATTTGTGCATTTTTTCATACACTAAATCTCTAAATCTACCCACATAATTGTTTAATATTTCTTGTTTTAAGCCCTCTGCTTCAGATTGAACAATGGTATTTTTAAGTTTTTCTGCCAAATTATCCAAATATGGCATTGTGTTCCTTAAAAACTCTACATCTTCAGCAGCACCTGAAATTTGAGGTTGAGTTGCTGCAATAGGTGCTGGCGTTTTTTCAGCAGGCATTCCACCAAGCTTTTGTTTAACATTAGCCATTAAATCTTTTATCTTGTTGCCAAGCTGTTTTTGCTCTTCAGGAGCCATAGCCGCAGGCTTTTTTTGAGCCTCTTCAGGTTTTAATTCTTGTCCCTCTTGAACTTCTTTATCAGATGATACTAAATCACCTGAAGGAGTTTTATACCAATATCTATGTTTACCAGGACCAAAATAATCAGGGTCCTTTCTAACGTACTTATGAGGTTTCATGGACATGCCTCCACCTGCAGATGGCAGTTTTGGCATCCCAACTCCAGCTTTTAATATATCCATTGCCTCTTCAAGTACAGAAAGTTCCATTATCTCCATTAAATTGACCTCTGGAATTGCTTTCTATTGGTATTGATAATCATCTCTATTTCTTTTCTCCAAATCTCAGTTATACCTTCGAATGGTTTTTGCATATAAGATTCTGAATATCCATCAAAGCTTCTTGATTGGATTCCTCTTGTCAGCCAAGCCCAATAAGCTTGAAGAACCAATATGCCGGCATATTTTGAGGCCGCTTGCTGTATGTCTTCTAAAGGCACATCATATCCGTAGTCATACATGATTTCAACGTTACGTTTTCCATATATGAATATATTGCCAAATATGGCCCTTGACGGTTTATCCGATAAGAATGCGGGATATGCTGGTGGTAGAAAAAGCTCACCCCATTCAGGATGTATAATTATTTCAAAGTCCAGGAATGTTCTCATAGCCTGTAATAATTGGTTATACATTATAACATGCGATATTTTGGTTATAGGGAAGAAATAAGTAATCATGCCTTCAGTATTATTACCATCGTGGAACTCTACAACATCTCTATGATAATAAAAGTCTCTAAAACACGAACTATTAATATATGAATCTGCTAATGGAATATAAGCTCTTATTTTATCATCTGAAAGAAAATCTGTATCAACGCAATATAATCCACTTATTGGATCTCTTGCCCTTAATCCATATGGACTCATTAAATCCCTTATTAATTTTATAGTTGTATAGTATTGTTCAAAATCAAATTTAAAAGAATAAAGTCGAGGCGAATTGTTGCCGTCGCTCATCAAGAATGCTTTCCAATATAATTTTCCTGAATCAACTTGTGTAGCAAATTTTTCGCATATAGCCTTACTAAGTTCAACATCAGAATTAGAAGCTGAAACTATTTCAGAATAAGTTCCTGTTGTTACGGCTGTTAATTCCCAGAGTGCTGTTGACGTGTTATAAAAATACCAGTCTTCTCCATTTTGACTTAATTGATACCTTATTACGGCACCTGATACAGTATCAGTTTCTACAGTAGTTATTTTATTTATAAATGTAAAATATACTCCAGTGGCATTTATAATATAAGGAAATGTCATATCAGCAGGATTAGTTAAAGTGATATAATCATCACCATTAATATCTGTAGCAAAAGTTATTTTTGAAGTGTTATATGTATAATCACTCGGATTAGAAAAATTCCATGTAAAAGATGATTTCATTTTTATTCCTTATAATTTATTATGAATTTTATTTAACAGTTCCATGTCATTTTCAAGCTTATCTTTTAATTTATTAATTCCTTTACATATATTTTCGCCCTCAAACTCATACCATACACCTTTTCTTATTATAATGCCTTTGTTTAAAGCTTGTTCTATAGTGGTTTTTATTGGGTCTGCGTTAACACTACTGATTATTTTTGACTGTACTATTAAATCCTCAAGAATCATATCACTAGGTTCTTTTTGAACATTAATAGGAATAGATGGTACAGGCGCTATGGGTGCTACATCAACTATTTTAATTTGATTCTGCGGATATTTTATTTTTAAATAGTTAATGACTTCCTCAGGTAAATTTATTGGATAATTTTTAACTATTTTATATACTTTTTTTTCTTTTTTCCAATTCAGTAATAAATTAAAATCTGTTAGTACTTTTGACATTTTATTTCTCCTATTTTAAACTAGATGGGAGGCAGAGGTAAATCTACCTCCCACCCTTAATTACATTTAGACTTAGGCCGCGATGTTAACTATTTTAACAACCGCTTGACAGTATTGAGCATTGAAAGCTAACCTTTCAGAAGCCACAATTAACAATTGATCAGTACGTATTAATACCTCGTCCGAAGACTTGATAGTAAATATCCTACGATCGCCGATAATCGCTGCATTTCTGTTAAGAATTAAAGCTTCCGATTCATTGTCAGAATCTATTGCGAGTAAATTCGTTGCAACTACTGGAACGCCCCATACCTTACCTATTTCTCCAGGAAGCGCTGTGCCGGTTAAACCAAGCTGGTTAACAGCAAGGTTGATACCTAACAATTGACGAAGAGTGTTTTCTTCTCTAAGTGAAACAATCAACAGTAACTCTGACTTATCGCGTCCGAAGACGTCTAAGTTTTGAATACCTGCCGAAATATCAGCTAAAGTAAGAGCACCACTTCCAGCATCAACTGAAGTGCCACATGCTACCTTTCTTAATCCGTTAAAAGCCAATCTTTGGTCATTAACATACCAGTTTGCATCAGTTCCAGATGAAGGATCCGTTGCAGTTGCAGTGTGAGTTGTGTCTCCATTGATGAAAACATTTTCCTCAGCAAGAGCAAATGCTTTTGCCATATCATCCCTTATTCAATTATGTTACAATTTATATTTCTATAAATGAGTAATTATTTCTAATTACTTCTGCAATTTATTGGATTATATTTGCAGTTCGGACTATATCATTAACTAACCAATCTTTAGTTATTTGACGTATAGTCTCTACGGATTCTGGATTACTCCAGTCTTTCCTCGGTGTTATCTTAAAAAACTTATCTAGTAAATTCTCTATACTTCTATGACAACCTCTGCATAAAGACATCAATTCTTTATCACTCTTAAATACAATATACGGTAATATATGGTGAACAATTTTAACTTTCTTATTGCATTTTTTACAAATTGGGTTTTTCTTACGATAACTTTTACTTATTGCTTTCCAATCTTTTCCATGATACCAACTTATGCCACCGCGCCAACTTCCATTGTTTTCACCATGCCTTGCTACTTTCTTTTTCCATTCTTCGGGATTAACATTCTTTGCGATTTCTTTGAAAGTTTTACCCTTCTTAGAATCACTTATTTTTTTAATGCCTGCGTTTGTGTCTTTTGTTAGTCCCTCATTCCAAACGCATCTTTTATCGCCTTTTAATCCCTTATTCCAAGGTTTTCGTATACCATTTCTAAACTGTTCTTTCTCAGTTAATTTTATTTTACTGATAGTTTCTTTGCTTCTACGCTTTCCGAACCAATATCCTTTATGCCCTTTTTTAAATTGTCCTTTATTCATATAATCTCCTAATAGATATAAGGGGCTTGGTGATTAGGCACCGTCGATTAAATAGCTAATTCAATCTTAGCCCCATAACTTTTTTCCATAAGACCTTCACCGATATAGTCAAATTTTCGATCTCAATTTATTGAGAAAGCCGCAATATTATTTACGGGAACGATTGGCAGAACCGCATCTTCTTCTAATTCAGCACTGACCGCTAATGCCACCATGAGCTTTTTCGCGTTGAGTTCTACAGTCCCCGTAGCCATTAAACTTTCAGGAGCAGAGGCAGTTTCTCCAACATAATACACGGTATTCCCAGTTGTTAACTTAGGAAACCTGTACGTTTCTGTCGGCATATTGAAACTTTGTAAGAATTGCCTCATGTAAGATTTCTGACGGATAACCGGAATTATCTGGTCAGCACAACCAGTTGTTACATCTACCGTCTTTAGATGGTTAATTATTTCTAATTAACTCTGAAATTTATTGGTTTATATTTTCAGTTCGGACTATATCTTCATCTCAAATATTGAGAGGATTGCGTATAGTCTCTACGGATTCTCTTATAAAATTTAAGAGTCTTTCCTCGGAATTATCGAATTCATTTTCCCATATTCTTATTACTTTAAATCCAATTTTTATTAACTTATCTGTAAAAAATGAATCTCTATTTTTTACTCTTGGAATTGAATGCCAGTAATTACCATCAACATAAATACAAATGTTAGGTTCTACAAATGCATCTAAAATCGTAACATATTTATTATCAATAGTAACACTTTTTTGTGGATCATATTTTATGTTATTTTTATTTAATAACACATATAGTTTCTCATCTAAACTAGATATATAATTCTTTCTTTTAAATGTTTGTGCAACTGCTTTTTGAGCTTTTACATTTAGTCTAGCCATTCTTTCATCTGTATCTACTGTTAATCCTTTATTCCAACATTTGAAATATAATGGTTGTGGTTTTCTATGTTTACCACTTTTTGTAGCAGAATCACCATATTTAGCAACAATTGAATTTGTTTTTCTAGTTTGACCTTTATTCCAAATAATACATAATGTCTTAACATTAAACTTTTCTTTATATTCTTTACTACTCATTTTATGAGTAAATTTTATATGATTATGTAATTGTTTAGTTTTATGTCCACAAATTTTACATTCTAATAATTCCATTATAATACCTCCAAGTATTAAAAGGGTCTAGGAGTTGGAGCTCCGTCGATTAAATGATCAATTTAATCTTAGACCCACTTAATAGTCCATTCGACTTTTTCCGATATAGCAATCTTTTTTCATTGCAGTCACCTGCAAGTCAGCCTGCTTAATTAAGCTGAGGTATAATTACATCTCCGCCCTGTCCGCTTATTGACGACAGAGCTTTTTCTAAACTAGCCATTTTATTTTTCCCCCCTTTTGTTTATGATTTTTTGGAGGAAGTTTTTTATTTCGCGGTAGTCTTCTCCCAGTTGACCGCAGCATTATTAATTTCGTGAGATTTGTCTCACTTGTTTTTTTGTTTGAGTCGAGATTACTTCTCGCTGCCCAGTATCATCCTAGCAAAGCTTCTGTCAATACTGTCTTGCGTAGGAGCTGCTGAAGATTGAGAAGATTTTTCTATACTTTCAGACGGAATATTAGACTTTCTGCCATCAGATTTATCTAATACCTTTTCCAATGTTTTCTCGATAGATTCTAATCTATCTTCAACATTGACCGACTTTGTCCTATCAGTTCCGTATGTACGGAATTTTGACTGATCGGCTGAGCTCAACATTGGTTTTCCACTAGGACGTGCAACATTTATATCTTCGTCTTCCATATCTACTCTTTCCTTTTTATCTGCTGGTATATAATTGCCGTCTTTCCACTCTGAAACTGATTCCCCAGTATCTTCTAGAGGCGGATTCTCTAATTCAAGATTTTTCTCTATATCTTCTGCTGCTTCGCTCTTATTCTTGTATTGAGTTGATGCGCCTTTAGGACTTTGGGCAACAGCTACATCGTCTATGTTGGTTTTGCCAACATTCATTTTGCTTTGCGTAGGTCTTTGCGTACTTGCACCCTTAGGTGATTGCGCAATAGCCACGGTAGCTAATGATTTACCGCATTTTGGACAATAATTGGCTTCGTACGATAACGATTTACCAAATACTGAGCCACAGTCCTCACACATAAGATCGTCTTCGAATATTACTTCTTCGGTTTCCATTTTGTTTGTTTCCTCCTTTGTTTCGGAGCTCTTGGCGAAAGACGATCCACATTCTGGGCAATGTCTTACTTCGTATTCATCTGTGCTTTTATACACAGATTCACAATTTGGACATTCCATTCTAGAATCGCTCATTTCGTCGTCTCCTTGTATTTTTAAAGATTTATTAAAATCTTTCTTTTTATCGGATTTTTTATCCTGAGCCTTTTTATTTCCTTCGACCATTTTTGGCTCTTGATTCTTCTTATCGTTTTCTACTAATTCAGTTTCACCATCAGGCTTCTTGTCGCCCTCAACCAATTCTTGGTTGCCTTTAGGGGAACCATTTTCATCAGTAGTAGCTTCGCCACTTTCAATCTGTATCAGTTTATCGAGTTTTTCGGCAATCATTGCTAATTTGCCTTCAACTCCAGAGTTCATTCCACCCGAGGTATTCCCCGAGGCGTTACCTGAGATATTTGTAGATTCCATTCCCTGCCCTATTTCCTGGGGATTTTCTTCGCCAGTAGTAGATTCGGTATTGGTACTCATAATCCCGGGTTTTTGCAACTCTTCTGTTTTAGGTGGAGTTTCAACTTGTTGCTCTCCGCCTTCGTCAGTAATATCAATTTGTAACAATTTAGCTAAATTGTTTAATGCTTCTTTTATTCGATTTAATGACTGTTCGTCGAGATTGTTGGGCTCCACGGCCTTCTCTAATAGAGAAATAGATTTTTGCATATCTATCGCTGAGTCTAACTTATCCATTAATCTTCTCACCTCCTTTTCGTTCTTATTTAGACTTTTGGAAATTGAAAATACGGCCTCCTCATTGACTGGAAGACCGGTTAAAGATAATTCTCTAAACGCCATCTTTGTAATTTTCTTAGCATCTCTATTGTGTTGTGTATCAAAATATTGAACGGTCTTTACGGCATCTCCTCCAATTGAACATCCATATAAATAACCACCTTTGATTAATTCTCTTATAGGCTGCCCAATTATTCCTCCTGCTATTTCTCCTGTAAACCACATTCCTTTATCATCTTTGCCAGCATCGGTTATTTTGCCCACTGGTAAAGATAATTCTTTTCTCCTATGTTCTATAAAAATTGGTAGTGGTCTATTTTGTCCTGCTCTAGATTTTACAGTTTCTATAGCATCATCATAAGCTTCGGTAGCTATAATTTCATTTTCCAAATCTAATATAGGAACACTAGCATAACCTCTAATAACAAATTTATTATCGTCTATACTTTTAGAAACTTCAGTTTTACTAACTCTTCCAGGCATAAGTAAATTAGGGTACATTATTGATTCACTCCTTTATCAGTTATAAGTTGTTGACATTTTTGTAATAAATCTCTCAAATTTATACTCACTTTTATTCTGTCTTTGTGTGATTTTGTCCATTGCTTAGCTTCAAATAAATTCCAAGCTTTACCAAAATTAGGGTCTCTATTGAATATTAAAGTTTGTATTCTAGTTTTTGGATCATTAGGCAATTCACCAATTACCGCCCTTATAGATAGGGATTTGGACAGCTCTATTGTTCTCATTGTTTTTCTATCAAATATTTGCGGGTCTCTTTGTCGTATTCTAATTGAGTCATATGATTTAGGTATTTCTCCATATGGCTCTGTTAATTTTTTAAATCTGTCAAGTCTCTTTTTTGTATCATATATATTTACAGGTCTTGTCATTGATTGAGGGCCTATCGCTTTCATTAGAGTCTTTATCATATTCTTTACATTTTCTGTTTCATTCATTTTATCCAGATCTCTTTCTATATCACTCAGATATTTTAAATATATTTGAATCATTCTGTCATCGACCCTCATCTCATCTTCAGATTTAGAAACATAATTCGCAGATTCATAAAATTTTCTTAATTGCTGAAAAGCTTTTTTTCTCAATTTAGCAACATACGTACTTGTTATTTTCATTTCTCTAGCAATTTGAGAATCATTTTTAGGAACACCATCATTCATTCCAAATTCTTCTTTTATAATATGTTGTTCTCTTTCATCTAATTTGTTCAATCCGCTATCAATCATTTCTTTTAATTCTAGATGTTCATATAACTGCTCAGGAGTGCTAGTCTTCTCGTCAGCAACAAAATCTCCCAATAATGAACCCTCATCGTCTTTGAATTTTGTTGGCTCATTTAAACTCAACATACCCCCAGCTATAGTTTTTATATTTATTACTTTTTCTAGAGGAATACCACTTAATTTAGATAAATCTTCCAATGTGGGCTCTTTACCCGTTTTCTTTTTATAATCCTCTGCCGCTCTTCTAAGCTTTAATAAAGCGACATATGCCGATCTTTTTCTCAATGTTTCGGGCAATACATAGCTATGTAAATGAAGGCCTACGACCTTATTCAACCAAGTGGTCGGGGCCCCCAGTTCGGGTTTATATCTGTGTAGGTTTTCGTAAACTCTAACTAATGCTTCTTGCATTAAATCTTGTTTGTCTTTAACAAGTCCCGCGTATTTGTTAACTATTTTATTAATCATTCCTGAGTGTTCTTCTATAAAATTCTTATATACATCATTATAAGATTCCACTCCGTATTTATTTTTAAGGGCCTCGCTTATGTGTCTCTTATGAACCTCGGTTAAAGGAACTCCCTGTTTAGCCTTGAGCACAGGCATTGATTTTACAATAGGTATTCTATGTAAAGTTTCAGGGAAAAATTGTTGCATTATTTCGTTGTAAGCTATTTCTAAATCGTTATTCATTTATTTACCTCGTTTATTATTACTTACTACTTATCTCAAATGCTTTCTCTAGAACTATATTTTCAAAAGATTTCATAAAGTCTATATCATAAGATTTTAATATTGAAGTAACTTCTTCTAAGTTTCTCTTCTTTAATTCTCCATTCTTTAGGCGTTCTTGTTGTTTTTTATATTCACTTTCAGTAGACAGTTTAAAAACGCATCTACAATTAAAATGCTGAGGAATATTGGATTTCATTTCTTTAGGATTTTTTCCTAAATTACTATCTTGATTCTTTAAAAAACTTACAGGAAATATCTTACCCTCTATTATTTTCCCATTTCCATCAACATAATTTAAATAAGTTTTACATAAAAAGCAACAATCAGGTGCCGAGTTGGCTTGTAAATAGGCTTCTTTTAATCCTCTTTTTTCAGCCATAATCTCTGCGTTAGATATTCTGCCTAAAGTTTCGGCTTCTGTAACAAATGTTCTGGCTATTAATAAAGCCTTTGCATCATATTTACCAAAAACTTCTGTATTAAGTTGTTTAGATATTTCACTAGGAGTTAAATTGTTCTCTTTGCTTTGTGTTAAAATCTTCATCAATTTATCACGAGAAGAATCTGTTAAATTTTGAACATTCCAATAATGCTTTAATTTAAGCTGTTCAACCACAGGTTCATACTTTTTTTTCATTTCGCCTATATCAATTTTAGAATTAGGTTCAATTTGCTCTTGAAGAATCTGGGCCCCCAATAAAAAAGACTTTTCGGGCAAATCTAGCGTTTCTGCCATTAAATCATCCATCATAAGAAGAAACAAGCTGGCTAAAAATATTGCGTCATTGAATTGAAATTTTATCATTTATTTATGTATTTGTTAAACTCTTTCTTAATTTTTTCTTTGCTACTTAATAATAATTTATAATAATAAGATTCTAATTTTTGCAGAGGGGCGTCAACTCGTTCTCTTTCTTTAGACTGATTGAAAGAAGAATAGGTTGACTTTATATCTTCATGTAGTTTTATGTTTTTTATTTCTGGTGTTATTTTTTCCGACTGTTTCATCGTGCAATAACTCCTCTATAAATTCTTCTGCGTCTATTCCTGCATTGTCTAGCGCTTTAACGCTTTGATCAATGCAAACTCTCACGGCACTCATTATCTGTTCTTTGTTCACTGTTTTGCAGCCTACATAATTTTGTTTTTCTGCATCAAATTGCGCTTTAAAAAATTTGCGCACTTCATCTTTGTGGGCTACTAAACCTGTAAAATCTCCAAGTCCTATGGCTGTGTTTTTATTAATTAAAAACCACGATAAATTGGTATATCCAATATCTAAATTCATTGGCCACCTCCCAATATATTATCTATTGTTTTCATAGACGTGAGCAGTTTTATTTCTTTAACTAAATTATTAAATGCATTTTTTATTAATGAACCAGTTTCGCCCTTTTTGTTCTTGCCAACATAATCCATTATGGAGTTTTTCAATTCATTATAGGCATTTGTCATCGCGTCTTGAAATTTTGGATTTTTCGCAGCCTCGTCATTTAATCCAAGATGATCGTAAACCGCCGTCTTTATTTGATTAAACGCTAAATCGACTACGTTAGGCTCTTTAGAAGTGTTTTCAATATTTAAGGCTGATTCGGTTCCAAAATCTTCTTCAGGCCCTTTACCTTGCAAGCCTCTCAATATATCATCAAGACCGCCCCCACCAGGTCCACCCATTCCGCCCATTTCTTGTTGGGGCTTTAATCCTCTTTCTTTTCTTATTTCATCAACCGTCATTATTCCTGCATTTACTAATAGCGTGTCCAGCTGGGCCTTGATTAATTTGTCTTGCGCAGATTGTTCCTCTACGAATTCAAACTTAAGGTCTTTTCTGTCGAACTCCTCTAGTATAACTTCTTCGGTTAAAAACGTTGATATTCTTTGCATCATAGGGTATATGGCTTTATTTTTAAAGGCCTGTGATTGAAGCATTTGACCCATGCCTGGCGCCCTTGCAGTGTCTTCAGTCCAACCAACTTCAGAGGGAGTTACGCCAAATACCATCAATATCATTTTCATTAACCAATTGAGATATTGCATTAATTCCATATCTTTAGACGACATTGCTAATGGAACCCACTTAACTCCGCCCTTGCCCTCATGCGCGTATGGATTACTTAATACCATAACCCTGTGAGGCTGCTGAATGTGCTCTTGTCTCCAATATTCTCTGAACCTATCCAGCTGAGTTTCATTCATTGTGCCAACTTCGAGTATTCCTCGAGGTGTAGCGTTATTTTCAAAATATTTAATATTGTAGTGTTCGCTATAAAGGAACGCAGTTACCATATTTTCTAAAGTATGAAGAGGTGAGAATCCATAAGGAGTATGTGAACGCGGATTCATTATGATATATGTTAAATCATCAGGACCAAAGAACTTGGGTTGCCATTTGCTGCCGGGAATAACCTGCCAATATCCCAATAGTTTGCCGTGCTCGTCAACCTTTATTTTTATTGTGTCTCCGGGAATAGCATATAGCTCTTTCAGCTTGTCTCCGCCCATATTCCTTACTTTTTCCAACACGCCGGCGTCATATATTAGAAGGTCCCACATCATTTTTTCAAGAACATACCTAAAACTCTCCCTGTTCTCGTTCGGATGATGTAAGAAATTTGTTATTTTGTCTATAGCCTCTTGTTGTTCTTTCTTCTTGCCCTCATCCAGCTCAACGTCTTCTTTAACAGGCTTTATAACCCAATTCGCGGACACAACTTCGTTTATAATTGTATCGATAGCGGCCCTAACAACAACGTTTCTTTCGTACATTTTTCTAAGCATAGATGATGGTAATTTATACTCAAATCCAGCTTCCTGACTCTGACCATATAAATTTTCTGCCTTGTACGTGGGCAGATACGCAGTCATGGACTTAGCCATACTAGGTTCATAAGACTTGTCAATACTTATAGGACTGCTAGAAGCTGATGATTTATTGATATTTTTGTTAAATGATTTATTAAATGCCATGTTATTTTATCCTTATCGCCTAAACTTTAATAGAACTTTAAATAAGTAGAAAATCAGAACTAGACCGCAGCTATATAGAGTATCTAACGAAAGGTAATTCTTTACAATTTTTATCGCTATGATAAACGCAAAAAACGTGACTATATTTATTATTGATTCGGCAATTGTTTTATCCCATAAAAATCTAATTATTATTACTATTTCTGCAGACACCATACCTAAAACATCTGTAATATAATCCCATATCTTAAATGCCGGCTTTAACACAATTTGATCAATATAGTTCTTAGGCACTGCTATTAAATGTTGAAGCTTTGTACTTTTGCATGTTTCATTAGGACACATTATCTTGTTTGTTATCTTATCGGGGTCGTCAACCTTGGCTAATTCTGTGTTGTATTTATTCCATTCTTCCTTGGTTTTATAGAAAAATGTACCGCATATCAAACACTTAAACTTTTCTTTACTCATATTACACCCCTTATTTTTTGTAATTCTCAAATTTTTCTGCAGCTTCTTTATGCGCCTTAATCATGGAATCCAAAAGATCATGGGCTTCTTTCCATGCGCCTTGTCTCGCCAGTTTGTCTATATCATCTTCATAAGCTTTGTTGGTCTGCATGGTGGCTCTTGCAACCGATCTCATAACTCCGAACGTATCTGAATAGTTGAGTCTTTTCACGTCTTCAAATTTTCTGCCTATGAATACATCTGGCCCCTTAATTATTATACCAGATGGGTCTACCATTAATTTAACACCGTGTAAATGCACCCACTCCCCATCACCTGATAATTTTTCAATGCTCTTTTCTGTCCTAGGACCAAATACTCCATCTTGCTGTTGGATTGTAGTGCCACTACCATTCTCTATCGCTCTGTATATTCGCATTTATACTCCTCCTTTATTCTTATAAATTTATTTCTATTATGTTTATACACTTATTTATATCTTGTTTTATGTCTTTTTCCCAGAACCTTAAAACCTTATATCCTTTACAAAATAAATATTCATTTATCTGTTTATCATATTGCTGCGCCCCATGTCTACTATGCCAATAATCGCCGTCAGCAAAAATACAAACTCCTTTATAGTTGACATTATTTGATTCTATAAATATATCTGGAGTTCCTTTTAATTTATAATAATTAGTAATAAAATCTATATCTTTTATTTTAAGTTGTTTCTGTAAAGCAACCTCAATACTAGTATTAGTAAAAGGAAATTTTTGTTTAACTCGCTTTTCTCTAATTTTTGTACTTATTGATTCAGCTTTTTCTAAGCCATAATATTCTACATTAGTTAAACCTTTTCTAAGAGAAATATGTCCTTTGAGTTTTAATTTTATTCTTTCTCTTGTTTCTAAAATTACAACATGTCCAATTTTAGATTTACTTACTTTTTTACCTATTTTTATATATTCTTCTTTTGTCCTAAGTTTAGTATTATGCCCACTAATAAATCTTTGTGTGGAATTTACTCGACATATAAAAGTTTTACCACATTTACACTCACAAAATCTAGACTCTCTAGGTAAAGTGTGCGATTGGTTTAATTTTATTTGATGTTCTACGCATCGCTTATATCCTAATTTTGGCATCTTATTTATCTCCTCTAAAGATTTGGGGGCTGGGTGTTAGAGGCACCATCGTTTAAATAGCCAATTTAAACTTAGCCCCTTACTTAATTATTTCATTAAATTTATTATTTGCATCTTCTTTATTATTACTTTTAAATAAATATTCTACATTTTTTTGTTTAGATGCGTCAATTGTTTTCCATATGCGCCAATCAGAATCGTTTTCTGTTAATCCAATACGTCCTAAAACATAGAAATAGCCATCTGACTTCCTCATAAAGTCCATTTTTATAGCATTTTCTGCAAAATGCTGTTTTAATTCTTCTATCTTCTCGTCTGTACTTTTTAGCCTTTGGGTAGGCCTTGTAACTTGGGTTGCCGTAATACTAGAATTTGTCATTGACATGATTTTACCTCCTATTTTACACTCGGTTTAATATTCATTTTCCTTTATTCTTATAAATTTAAAGTCAGGATATAAATCTTGGATTTCTTGCTGTCTTTTAACGTCTTTATCTTTTAGTTTATTATGATGATTTTCATCATATTCAATTATAATTTTCTTGTCAAAGTTAATATAATCCGGCCAGTAACCTAACTCTTTTATATAGTATTCTCCGCCACCGTAAATGGCGTAAAATCCTTTTGTATTATATTTCTCGTCGTAACTCTTAAAAAATTCACAGGCTTTTAAATTATAATTGGGCCAACATTGACCGTTATTTTGTTCTATACGTTTAATAGCAGCAAGTCTTTGTTTTCTTATTGTTTCTTTTGTATGACACTTATCTTTTCTATGATGTCCGTGTATAAATTTTTGATTAGAATTTATTCTGCATTCAAATGTTTGTTTACAACCGCATTTGCAAATTCTAATCTCTCTAGATACCCAATGAGAACTTTCTGAACCAAATTTATTTTTATGAGCTTCACTTATAGCTTTACAAACTATTTTAGTGTGATGCTTTCCATAAAAGCTATTATTTTTACCAATAATTTTAGGATTCGATTTCATAGATTTACTTAAGCTTTTTCTTATTTCTTTGGCTTTTTCTACACCGTAAATATCCTCATAAGTCTTACCTTTTCTAGTTGTTTTAATCATATTTTAATCTCCTTTAAAGATTACGGGGCTGGGTGTTAAAGGCACCGTCGATTGAGTAATTAATTCAATCTTAGCCCCAAATTATCGAACTGACGGCTTTATATTTTGCTTAAATTTCATTAGTTCATATTCAGCTAATTTATCTCTCAATATATTACTTAAGTTTAAATAAGCGCTTGCAGAACCTTTGTGCCTGGATTGAGGGTAGTTTAATTCCTCGCTGTCTTGCTCGCTATCTAACACGTTTTTAAATTTACCAGACAACTCAGCGTATTTATTAACCAGAGTATATAAATTAAATCCCTCCTGCATATCTTTTTGCGCGGATAATAAAGCTTCTTTTACGCCCAGGACATAAGCTATTTTTCGTTTATCATTATAAGCTTGCATTTTGTTTCTTTCCGTATCGTTGGCTGCTTCAGTTATTAGAGTTATAAATTTTGATCTAATTTCATTTTGATCTTCTAATTCTAATGAGGTTGGAAACTTGTTTTCTAAAAGAACTCTTGAATCGTCTTTAGCGTAAGGAAGTTTATTAGATACTTCGTCTATATGCTCTTTAGGCTCGTCTAGTTTTTTTGCAGTTTGATCTAATTGCCTTTGTTTTAATTCAATTGCGTCTAAAGGCGCGCCTGGCGTTTCAACTACGTCATCAGGACTATATTGAATTCCTAACATTTTTGGAGGAAGCCACATAGAAACGTCTAAAGTTTTTGTTTCGGTTCCATCACATTTTGATAGAAAATTTTCGTGTAAAACGTAAGACTGTAATGTCATGAATTATCTCCTTTTTAAAGTACTAATCCAATATTCTCTATTAGAATTAGTCTTTGGATGACAAGAATAGCAAAGAGTAAGTAAATTATTTTCATTATTGTTTTTCTTGTTATAGTCTATGTGATGTGCGTGAAAAATTTGCTTATTTCTTTTAAATAAAAATTTTAATTGTTTTTCATTCAATTTACATATTTGACAAGTATAATCGTCACGTTCTTTAACTTGTTTTTTTAAGTTATTGTTAAATTCTAAACCATATAATTCAAAAGATTTTCCGCCTAGCCAATTAGGATGATTTTGTAGTTTTTTAGATTTACTTAAATTTTTATGATGTTCTTCAGTGAATTTTATACCTTTATGAACTTCACTTTGTTTTCTTTTCCATTGATTAGCTATTTCTATTTCTACTATTTGTTCATAAGTTTTATTATTTCTATCAAAATGTTTACCTTTAGTTTCTTTTGCTATATTTTTACAATGTTGTTTGGTGAAGATTTTTCCCAACATTGTTTTGTGATTATAATGATTTGAATTTTTATATTTTTGCTTAGATGTTTTTCTGCATTCAAATATCTCTTTACAACCACAAATACAAGTTCTTATTTCTCTTTTTACTCTTATTTGTCCTCTAAGTTTATTAGCTTTTTTTTGGATAGTTTCCTGTGATTGCTTTTCACCCAAGTGTATTTTTCTATGATTTTCAGTTTGTTTATATCCTATTTTTGGCATATTCTCATCCTTTGGAATACAAACGTTTTTCTTCTCCCATCATGTTGTCTTCCACAAACTTTAAAATGTTGTCTAGGGCTTTTATGGAATTTTGGTAATAAAGTGCGTCATCCATTCCTCTTGTCGCTCTAGCCTCTTTTTCTTTAATTTTCGCTGCGGCAATATGAGATTCTAAATTCATTTTTATATCTGATAGGGGAATCGCGAAATTCTGTAATTCATTAAATGTTATATTGTAGCCATATATTGACCCCCTGTCTCTAGACGTGTCTCTTAAATAGATTACTTTGTCTATTATGTTTTTTCTTTTATAATAGTCTGGAGCAGGATCGAACGTCGGAGTTTTGACTCCTACTTTATCGGTTACTATTGAAAACATATCGCGTGTCCATTGTCGTAGTGTCATTTAATTAATCTCCAAATAGTGTTTTCTTATTTTTTCGTGTATATCCATTATGATACTTTCTAATAATCCCATAGCAGTTGTAGTATGCCCTTTGTAAAAATGTTCATCAACCTTAGTGAATCTATTATTAATTATCTCAGTACGAAATTCTCCTAATAATTTTACAGTATCTAAATAGTGCCTTTTTAAATCTTTAACATAACTTTCATAAATTGAAACTGGCATATTTTCTACTTCCCAAGATCCTCTCCACCTTTGATATTTTTTTTCTAAAAGATTATGTTCTTTTCTTAAATATCTTGAAATTTTCTTTTGTTCTCGCTCACTACCTAATTTACCTTTACCTTTACCAGGTTTTCTTAATTGTAATATCCAAGGCTTTCCTTTTTCTATATTTAAATCTATTTTGAATTTTGCCAAAGTCATTTTATAAGGCCTCGTTTTTTCATTTCATCTAATCTCGATCCGTGTAAATCTCCTACTGCTGCGGCCGGGGGAGCAAATCTTGGTTTATAAAAATCAAATTTTGAAAGTTGTGGATTTATTTCGTGCGCAGTAGGCGGTCCGTTCAAATCACCTATAGGAAAACCTCTTTTTTCATAACCTTGAATGCTGGAAGATTGTCCCAAATCGAATCTCGTTTGGTCATGAACTATAGGATTAACTTGTTTCACATTATCATATGTCACACCCATTTTCAATCTATCTGGAGAATGGGGTCCGTGCTGAACCCACTTATCAAATAAAAAATCTGAAGTATCTAATCTAGGTTTCCCATAAGATTGAATGGGTGTTATTGGTGCTCTCCCATCCATGTAAGGCACGACTATTCCGTCATCTTTGGGTCTTTTACAGGAACTTTTTTGGCGGTTTCGACTAGGTCAGCATTTGTTACAGGTTTAGCTGTCATATCTTTTATGTCCGCGGTGTCTGACTCTGGATTTGGTTCAATACTTTTCTTTTTACCTTCAGCTGACATTTTTGTGTATTTTTCTTTGCCGTATTTCTTTCTGCCAATATAAGCTGCCAAAGCTGCAGGATCTTTCACTTGAGCCTTTCCAAATTCTGATATTTGTTCTGGAGCATTCATTATAACTCCGTCATAATTCTCTTCAAACATAACTTGCATAAAGTCATCAACAGTCAGATCATTTATAGATTTTTCTAGTGATTGTTCTTGTATACCTTTTTTATTTTTTAATTTAGACACCAACTTTTGAAACCCTATATATCTGCCGGCTTTCTTTTCCGCTGATCTAGTTGGCTTTTTAGATTTTTCGATCGGCAATTCGTTTACTAACATGTTCCTTTCCTCCTTATTAGATTTTAATAAAATTCCAGGTGCTTCGCCTATTGTTACTAAAACTCCATTTTCGTTATAAGTATTTCCATTGCTTGTCATTCCTTGATAAACTCCATTCTTATCATATACAAAAGTTTCGCTTCCGCGAACTTCTATTCGTCCTAACATGATTCCGTAATTGTCATAAACTATTGATTTTTTCATAATTATTAAATGACCCCGGTTATGTTTTTATTGAAGTATGTAGACATATATTGTTTTTAATTAAAGATGCTCCTGGAGTGACCTGGATGATTTTATGAGATTTTTTAAGCTAATCCTGTGATATTGGATGAAGCTGGTGTGAAAAATGGAAGGTCTGCAAAAGATTAAAAAGATGATCTTTTTATTTTTTTAATAATCCTCGTCTTTTTAGATTAGCAATTGTATTACTAAAGTTAAAAGTATCAGGAAAAGGATCGTCGTCCTGATTAAGCTTCACCCTGGTTCTTGGGATAAAAGTGTCTCCGTGCGAGCCCACCCTGTTGAACGGGCCTTGTCTGCCGACATAATTGAACTGTATATTGCTTCTAGAGTTTAATTCTCCGTCTTGTTTTATCCAAAGTCTTCCATCGCCATCAGTAATAGAACCGGGATATGGTTGGACCGCATTTAATTCTTGGGGAGTTTTCTTGTAGCCCGCCATATCGTCCTTGTAGTCTATGAACTTTCCCTTGAATCCCTGCAGGTTGCCGAAATTGTAAAGCGGCTTGCTTGTTGTGGAGTAATAGTTCACCTTGCCGGCGCAGACATAATACATGAAACTAAACCTTGCTTATTTCATCAATTACTTCTTTACTTAAAGGAATAGAATATCTTGAATATTTATAACCTTCATTATCAACATAGAAATATCCTTTTGCAGGATGATTTATAATCCATTCAAGACTTTTAACATGAGGATTCTTTGGATCGGAAGTGTCTTCAACAAATATATTATCAAATGCTGAAGTTTTTTCACCAACTAATAGCAATCTGTGTTTGTATATATGTCTTAATGCTTCAATTTGTTCAGAGGTAAATTCATGCAATTTATACGATCTTTCATTAGTATCTTCAAACTCTTCTTTTCTATCCATCTTATCATTAAAAAGTTCTCTAGTATCAGGTACTACTGTCTTATCTCCTGGCCAATATAATGTACCAGACGTTCTGTGAGCTTCTTTATTAGTAAATTCTTTCTCTAATTTATCTTGAGTCTTAGAAGCTCCTTTGCCGGCCGAGAATGGTTTACCTGTAGATGAAACCCTTACATGCTGCTTTTGAGTTTTCTCAATTGAAATATTATCGTCAGTTTTATATTTTTTAAGTGTCATCTTATTCTCCCTCCAAAGTCCATGTATTAGCTATTTGATCGTAATATGCGGTTAATCTTTTGCCATCTGTTGTATATGCATCTGAACCGTTTGAACCACGATCATGATGTTCCCAACTCATGTGCAAAGGACACCATACTTTATTATGCTCGTTAGTTCTTTCAAAGCGAACATTAAATTCTACTTTTGATAATGAATGAGACATTATTCCTAATGATTCTTTACCTGCAAATGTTTTGCTTTTTAAATAACCACTTAAACCACCGCGTCTATCTTCTTCAGCATCAAACATTTCAAATTTAATATCCATTCCTAAAGCATTTGAAACTAATCTGTTTAATTTAGGTATTGACCCAGATAATCTATTATAATACTTTGGATTCTTTATTTTCTTCATATCAACCATTTCGTCTCTAGCTTTTTGTTTAGTAAAATATTCAACATGTTGTCTATAATTATAATTATCTTCTACCTTTTCGAAAGGTAATCCATTATATTTAGTTTGAATATCTGTAACTGTAACTAGTTTTTTAGGACTATACCATTTATTTGTATTTGGCTCGTTGTCTTTATAATTTTCTTCTGTGTCCATATCTGGCTTTCCACTCCAGCCTTCTTTATGCTTAATTCCAAGTTCATCATATATAGCTGTTATAATGCCATTTTCAGCCAATTCATTATTTGCATGTGTAAGCACTGAGATAAAATTAGTCATTGTTGCAGCTAAACGAGTTTCTTTTGTTGCAGTTTCATGTTTTAATAAAACAGTATCGCCTTCATATTGTGGTTTAGGAGGAACTTTCATAGATAATTGTGCTATTGACATTATTTTTTTATCTGATAAATATGTATTAGGATAGTTTTTCTTTAAATATTCTTTAGCCATTTTTTTATTAGCATCATCTACTCTTGATTCGTAATTATCTTGATGCTTTGAATTAGCTCTACCAACCTTTTGCTTCCTTTGGAATGGTAAACCTTCTGATGGATGAACTGTAACTGAAACCTCTTTTTTGCCCTCTCCATACTTACTTGCCTTCTCTATAGTCTGTGTCCTAGCTGATTTCTCAATACTTAACTCATTCTCTTGATGTATGTTCGCCTCTCTCGATCTGTTTACATTTAATACCATTTTTATTCTCTCCTTTTGGGTCAACATTATAATCTATATTAATTATAATGCACTTATTGCAAGATTTAAACTGTTAATTTTTTGTTGCGTAATTGTTTTCTATAAGCTGTTCTACCCATCGGTCAGTTGATTCAAAATGCTTTACCATTGAATTTAGGTCTAAATCTAAGGCTTTGAGTTTTGCGCCTTCTTGTAAAGTAATGTTTCCTAACACGTTATCTTGATGGCCTTGAACATATTCATATATATCATCATAAGTTGCATTAGGGCCCATTTGTTTAAGTATTTTATTGTAATTGACAAATATGTCTACATAAGATTCTATTTCATCGGCATTAATTCCCCACCATCCGCCTGTTCTACCAACTACTGCAAATCCGGGATATTTCTGTTCTAGTTCTTCGGCGGTTATTCTTACGTCATCCCAAAACAGATTGTTAAACTGCTCTTCGTTAATCCTGCCTTTGTCATCTTGCCAGCCTTCATCTAGTGTATAACCTTTTTTCTCAAGAGAGGCATTTATTTTATTCAAATCTGGAAAACCTGCATTTTTTAAACTTCTAACTAAATATTGACTATTATCATAACTTCTCAAAGAGTAATTACCTATTTTAGCGTGGGTTTCTTGTAACTTTTCTTTTATGATATGATGTCCGGAAAATTCTGTTAATATTACATCATCAACCAACTTTTTGAATTTAATAGGAACTTCTACTTTTTTAGCTCCTTTACCAGCAGAAAAAGGTTTACCAGCTGAGGAGACTCTAATATGCGCCTCTTGTTGAGCTTTCTCTACTTCCAATGTCTCACCCGACTCTTTTTGAAAATGCTCCTTAACCCATTTTTCCTGTTGTTGTCTAAATTTACGTTCTGGAATCTTATTAAATTCTTTTTCATGTTCTTTTACAAATAATCTATCTGCCTTTCTATCTTCATCACTAGATATTCTATCTGAATCTATATACTTCTTTCCCTTTTTCCAAGGACCTTTAGATTTCTCCAAGTTTATACCCGACTTTGCAACGTAATCTTCAAATGTATTATCGCTAGTTGTATATTTACTTAATGCCATTTTAGTTTGCTCCTTGTACGATTTGTTCTAGTTGTTCTAGTACTTCATTGTTTTCTGTTTTGAATTCGATATGTCCCGTATGCCCGGTTATTTTTCTCAATTTGATTATTAGTTCTTGCTCTTTTCTCTTAAATGATTTCTTGTGATGAGGCATTCTTAAATGAAGCGCCTCGTGCAACATTGTCTCAAGTAAATTCTGTCTATTGTATGTTTCCATTCTATCTGCAAAATCTCTGTATTTCCACGTTACCGCAATAAGCTTCTTATCTTTCCAACATGTTCCTAATCCCGTGGTTGCTCTTTTGCTATTCCACCTAAATGTTATCGATTCAGCAACAGGCAGATAACCTTGTAAATTTAAAGCATCTCTTATATAATTATACGCATCTATAAGCTCTTTAGGTGAATTTATTCTAGCTTCTCGTTTTTCTCTTCGATCTTTTATTGCTCTTATTTTAGATGCGTCTTTAAATTCTGAAGTATAATAGTTAGCACATTTTTTACAATTTCTTTTTCCCCAGTTTGGTTCTCTACTACAATTCCTGCAGTTCCAGCTTCTATTCATTAAATTCGATCCGTCTCTTATAGCCACTTTACTTCAACTCCTTTATACTTTTATAACTTTTCCACCTAGGGAGTATTCTCTACCAATCTTTCTTCGCCTATGAGCTTTCTTTTCTTTATATTTTCCGCCATCGGCTAATTCACATTTAGCGCAATCTTCCTCGATTGTTCTTTCTAGTCTTTTCATGCAAAATAATCCGCCACTTAACTTTTTCTTTTTACTGCAATTTATCATATACATACACTCTTAGTGAAATTATGAAAAGTAACATAAGTTGCACATTTTTTAGGACGCTCATTTTCAGTAGCATAAATTATAGAATCGTCTTCAGCATTAGTATCTTTATACGCTTGATATTGCTTACATATCGCTTCTACTCTATCTATTTTTTTATCATCACTTTCTCCATTATTATACATAAAAGGGGGATCTACAAAAACAGCAATATTTGAGCCGCCGGCATATTTATCATATTTCAAACTGAATTTATGTTCAGGAAAATATTTTTTCAACTCCGACTTCAACTCTTTTACGCCTTTGTTCATTTTATCCACCTTCCTTTACTTTGCTTATATTACTATTATAATGCACTTGTTTGAAGATTTAAACTAACTTTTTTCTAGCCTCCCATATGTTCCCGAAAGCGTCTATAAACATTCGAGGCTTATTCTCTTTAGCCAATTGACTGGTTAAAACCTTTTCGGCAGGTCTTCTCGTGCCTATCGTAACCGACTTTAAAGTTATGCCCCTTTTCCTAATATATTCCGACAAATGGGTATCGTGCCCGGTAACCTCGTATTCTACGTCTTGAATTTGCTCGATCATTGGCATTGCTTTCACCTCGTATGTCGCTTGGTAATGGTCTGCGACTCCTCTTAATCTTTGTCTATACTGAGATGGACCTTCTCCGTCTCTTTTTTGTATATCAAAAAGTTCTGAGAGCTTGTGTTCTCCGGCATTATCAAAATTATTGAATCTATTTAGCGGCATGCTATTTTAAGAACTCGAGAGCTTTCTTTATGGTCTTAGACACGTCGTTAGCCACCGAGCTTACATAAGAAGTATATAGCGTCTTGTTGGCCTCTAATGCCTCGTCACTTTCTCCCATTATTTTTTCTATAAGTCCCAATCCTTTGCCCTTCATTCTTGAATATATAGTAATGTGCAGATTCTCCAGGATTTTTATTGCGTCCTCTTTAGACTCAATCTTTACCTCTTTCTTTTCTATCTTTTGTTCTTCCATTTTTATCTCTCCTTTTCTATTTGCATTTCCTTACAAAGAATATCCATATAGATATAGTCCAAATACTTACCATCTTTATATACAGCTTCGCGGGATATTCCATTTTCTTTGAATCCGAGTTTTTTATAAATGTGTCGGGCTCTTGCGTTTGATTCAAGCACATAAAGCCACATCTTATTAAAATTCATTTTATAAAATCCAAGATCGAATATCAAGTCAAACATTTTCTTGCTGTAGCCCTTGCCTCTAAACTTCTTGTGTATATCTCCCCCGACGCACATTGAACGATTTATATAATCAATAGCTGTTATTCTAAGGTAGCCTATTCTTTTTTTATTAAGCTCGAATATAAAATACATTCTGCTATTGTCATTCAACAAACCTTCAAACCATTTTTCTTGTTTTTCTTTGCTTAATAATTCAAATGTACCAAGATATTTTGTAGTTTCCGGGTTACTTCTAATTTCTCTTATAAAATCTAAGTCTTCTCTTTCAATTAATCTAATTTTAAAATCTTGCACTTTTGGTTAACTCCTCATAATATTTTTGGCAATAGGCCTCTCTTAATGCAATCCAATTTGTTGGAGGTTCGTGTAAATCTTTATTTCTATCCGAACGCCAATTTTCTGCTTGAAATTTTGCCAAACCATCATCAAACGAGCCCCTATGTAAATGATATGCTATTCTTTTTCCGTATAAAAAATATTGTCTAAGAATACATTCGAAGCTATATTGTCCTGGCATTCTTTCATTAGCTGGAACATCTGATTGAATAAATGTTAAAAACTTTTTGTCAGATAAATTGACTCTTATTTTCCAGCCGACATCCTTACCACCAATCAGCAATTCATGTGGGTCTTTAGAGGTTGAAAAATCTAGCCCGTCCAAAGCTTTCACAGGATAAACACACCCAAATGCTACAGGAAATAAAGGATTACCGTGTCCTATATGAATAGTATACGGAGCGCCTATCGCAACGTAATTTTCAATCTTGATTGCTCTTTCGAAATAATCTAATAGATATTTTTGTACCCAAAAGAAGTCTGGGTCGTATACCATTAAATATGTAGAACCGTTTTTTCTCGCTTCGTCTAATATTACGTTTAATCCTTCGCCATGTTCTCCTGAAGTTCTGTTAACGTCTTTTGGAACGAATGGAATAACTTTTATCAGAGGATATTTTTGCTTTAAGAAACTAAAGAATTGTTCATTGTGTACCGGGGAGTTGTCTACAATTACATATTCAAACTTGGAGCTGTCTTCGTTTTCATACATCATTTTGAGCTTCCAAGGCAAATAGGATTCTGTTTTATAATTAACCGTTCCAATAGTCCACAGTGGTGCCATTGCCAGCTTTACCTCAATAAATCTTTTATTAAATCTATTTCTTTTCGCTTAAGCGCCGGGTCGTTAGTGAAGTAAAACCCATTTTGATCAATAAAATCTGTGCCAGGCAAATCGTAATTGGCATTGACATATTTATTCCAAAATGGCTGATTGGTTATATTACCCGCAATAATAGGCCTTATTTCTACGTTATCTTTAAATCGCTCAAAGTACTTGTCTCTTAATTCTTTAGTTTTAGCAACAATTGGAGTAGAGAATGCAGGAATAAAATCGTAATAATTTGTATTAATAGACGCCAGTTCGTCGTTGTTTTTAATAACGGCATCTATCTCTTTATAATTATTTTCACGTATTTTTAAGTTAGACTTTAAATATACTAATTGATTTAATCCGAGAAAGCCTGTAATTTCTGTAGGACGAAAATTGAAGCCCAAATCATAAAATATATATTTTGAGTGAAATTCAGATTTGATGTTATTGTTTTTTCTAAGCAATTCTTGCTTATCAGCCGGCAAATTACGATCCCACCCATTAGCTCTGCTTAATGTTAAATTCATGGCCAGCTCTTCATCGTCAGTAGCAATTATACCACCTTCTATAGAGCTTTGGTGGTGCGCTACGAAAAAGCTGAATGTAGAGGCCAAGCCAAAATTGCCGGCTTTAATTGCATTAGATTCCGAACCTAATGCTTCGCAGTTATCTTCAATATATAATACATTGTTTTCTTCGCATATCCTCTTAATCGCATATAAATCACCCATAAAGCCTAGAACATTCGTAGAAAAGAACACGTCTATATGATGATTTTTTATTGTCTTTTCTAATTCATCCGACATCACATTCAAGGTTTTTATTGAGCAGTCTATGGGAATTGGAATTAATCCCTGTTGTATTATAGGCATCACGTTTGTAGACCAGGTTAAAGAAGAAAATCCAACTTTTGCGTGTTTCTTTATTTTGCCCATATTCTTTAGCGTTTGTATTAAAAGAAGATTGGCGCTTCCACCGCTGTTAACTAATATACAATATTTTCTTTCTTGATACTTGGCGAATTCTTGCTCAAATTGTTCGCATTTATCACCCATAGATAATTTGGGGACAGATGCAATAAACTGCGAAAGTTTTTGGCAGGTGTCTACTTCATTGCTAAAAGCATTTTTCATTAATGGTATCATACTTTGCTCAACTCCATATATTTTTTAATGCTTCTTTTAATACCCTCGCGAATACTAATTTTTGGTTTGAATCCAAAACTCTTCATTTTGTCTACATTCATTAGCTTCTTGCGCATTCCGTTTGGCTTCGTTTTATCCCAGGTAATCTCACCGGCGTATTCAGTCTCTTCGGCGATCATTTGCGTTAATTCTTTTATTGAGCAGTCTAAACCAGTTCCAACGTTTATTAAACCGGGATTCTTATCTATGAAATATAACATTGCATCTGCTATATCATCTGCGTGCATTAATTCTCTGCGTGATTCTCCATCTCCCCATACAATTACGTTTGAAAAACTGTTGATCTTTGCTTCACATATTTTTTTTACTAAAGCTTCAAGAACATGAGATTTTGAATCTGCTATTTTATTCTCGTGATATAAATTGGGGGGTATTAAGCATACAACATTCAAACCGTTTTGTTTTTTATAATATTCTGCCAATTTTAAACCTATAATCTTTGCCAAGGCATATCCCTCATTAGTGGGTTCTAATTTGCCTGTCAGCAAGTATTCTTCCTTCATAGGTTGTTTGCATTCGGCGGGATATGTGCAAGATGAACCCAAATATAACATTTTTTCAATCTTGTATTTATTACAGGATTCAAACACGTTTATATTTATTTTTAAGTTATCTTTTAGCATTTTAACAGGATTGTCAATGTTAAATTGAATGCCTCCGACAACCGCTGCCAGATGAAAAACGTATTTCGGTCTAGTTTCATATATGTAATTATCTACTTGCTTTGAATCGGTTAAATCTAAATCATGTCTTGTTGGAGTTAGCAAATCATTGTACCCGAACTCTTTTAGCTTTTCGGTTAGGCAGTTCCCCACCATTCCGTGAGCGCCCGTAATGAGCGTTTTTTTAGTCTGTTCAAACATTTTTAAAGTCTTCTTCCATCATTGAGCTGACCAATTCGTCAAAAGTTACTTTTGGATTCCAGCCTAACAATTTTCTCGCTTTGCTTGAATCACCGCATAAATAATTAACCTCAGACGGCCTAAAAAATTTCTCGTCTATATCTACGATTACCTGTCCGGTCTTTTTGTCTACCACTTTCTCCTGCAGTCCGGTTCCTACAAACTCGTAATCTGTGCCTATCCACTCTAGACACTTTATTAAAAACTCTCTAACTGAATGACTTTCACCAGTAGCTACAACGAAATCATCTGGCGTATCTTGCTGCAACATTAAATACATCGCCTCGCAGTAATCTTTAGAATGCCCCCAATCTCTTTTGGCATCCAAGTTTCCTAAAGTTATTTTATCTTCTAATCCCGCTGCGACTCTTGCCAACCCTCTTGTTATTTTTTTGGTAACAAAAGTCTCTCCTCTTCTTGGACTTTCATGATTAAATAAAATACCGTTAGAAACAAACACGTTATAAGCTTTCCTGTAGTTTCTTGTAAGGTTATATGAAAAGACTTTTGCACAGGCATACGGACTCTGTGGATTGAAAAGAGTATTTTCGTTTTGGGGCGGAAGACTTGAGCCGAACATTTCACTGCTTGAAGCCTGGTACATTTTTATTTGTTTGTCTTTAATAGACCTAATAGTCTCTAAAATTCTTAAGGTTCCAAGAGCTATAGAGTTCACTGTATATTCAGGAATATCAAAACTGACCTTAACGTGACTTTGAGCCGCTAGATTGTAAATCTCATCAGGCATTACGTCTTGAATAATAGAAACTATGCTTGAATCGGTTAAATCGCCGTATAATAATTGTATTTTATCAAAAATATGATTTATTCTGGCGGTGTTAAAAGAGCTTGATCTTCTTTTCACTCCCCAGACTTCATATCCTTTGTCAAGAAGTAATTCAGTAAGATAACTTCCATCTTGGCCTGTCACCCCGGTTATTAAACAAGTTTTTGACTTTGACATAATTCTTTTCCTTTTAAATAATTTACCCAATATTTTCTATTAAATCCTGTTTTAGCGTGGCAAGATCTACATAAATTAATCAAATTATTTTCTTCATTATTTTTCTTATCATAGTCAATGTGATGGATAATGAATCCATTTTTACCACATATTTTACAAACAAAATTATCTCTTTTTCTAATTTGTGTTTTTAATTCTTTTGAAAAATTTTCACCATATTCTCCAAAACTTATTCCGCCTTTCCATGCACCATTTTTGTTTCCCCTTAATTTATAACCTTTATTAAACATAGGATTATTTTTTCCTGATGAATCCCAATGCGTTTCTGACACTCTTTTACCAATCTTCTCTCTTACTTCAGGTCTTTTAGAAGGATTTTTATCACCAGAATAAAACTTATCTGAACAATTTCTACAACAAAATTTTCTATTTCTTTGTTTATATTTAACTTCAAAATTATTTTTACATTGTAAGCATATTATTGTAATAAGCGGAGTTACTCTATTTGAGTGCTTTCTACCCTTATTTAATTTACCATTTGAAGATTTAGCACAAAATGATGAACAAAATTGTCTGTTAATATTTCTCTTTGTATCTTTTACCTGAAAAGTTATGTTACATTTTTTACAAATGACGACTTTTAAAGCAGCATTTTTTTTCATATTATAACACTTCCTCTTTGCTTTAATTTTTCTATATTCTTTGTTTCATACCACTTATGCGGCTGTATAACAATTTTATCAGGATTACTGTTAAGCCAAGCTGCCCACCAACTATAAGTACTATTTGCTGTTATGTTATGTTTACATAAACTCATCAAATACAAATCTTCTATAGTATTATTGTTTAAAAATACTTTGTTTTGTTTTATAAAACTAAAATATTCTTTAGCCCAATTAATATCATTAGAAAAGATATAAAATGTTGGATTTTCAGCTTTACTTAAAACGTATTCAATCGCTTTCTTATAATAATCTGTTTTAGCCAAGTCTACGAAATAATCACCATTTAAATAGTCGCCTCTTCTGGCGTGTATAGAGACTGAATTTGAGTTTATATTTAATATAGGCTTCTGTTTAAATATCAACTTATTTCTTAACTCAGCTTTTATATTATCAAAAAGATTCTCATCTTGCCAATATCCGTCTAAGATAGAGTTATTTTTAATTTCATTAGTCCCCATCTTGCTTTCTTCTACTGAAATTAATCCTTTAACATTGCTTGCTAGTTGTTCTACAACTCCAGTGAAATTTACTAATTCAAAATTATATGGAGTATAATGATAAGGATTGTATAACAAAATATCTATATCTAATTTAAGTTCAGTATTTAATCTTCTTGCTTGTGAGAGTCCGAAGGCGTACATAAACAGTTGATTGCCGATCCCACCATAAACTTTACTTACGATCACTATATAACTTCCAAAAACTTTTGTTTATAATCAACCTTACCTGTATTTGCGTACCTCATAAAACTCTTCATAGTTAATTCATATAGATAATAAACCCCATCAAGCAAGTCGCTGCTCATATTCTCTTCTTTAAATTTTCCGCTATGTCTTAAGCGGAACTTCCAAAAATTTATTAAAGCATCTTTACCAAAAATTTGTTTTGAATAATGCAAAAACTTTAAATCAGCTACACTACTTTCAACGATGTTTCCTTTAGGGGTGCAATCATGACTTCCTGGAGAATAATTTGGATCAATATCAGGATGAATTATGGCTCTTTTACAATATTCATATAAAGGAAAGCCTGTTTTAATTTCATCATATATTTGTTTATTTGTAGTTGGCGGTTTTTCTGAATACATTTGGAATCCATTTATTTTAGGAAAAGTAATTCCTTTGTCTGTATATATTTTTAATATATCAAGAATGTTTGGATGATACAAAAACTCATCGCAATCAGCATTTATAATCCAATCACAATTCTTTGAAGTTGAATATTTCTTCCAATCATTATTTCTTACTTCCATCATGTCCATAATGTGATACATGTCTTCAGTGCCTGAAAACTCGGTTTTATAGTCAATAATAATTACTTTTGGATGAGCTTTAGCGATATTTAAAGTATTGTCTGTAGATGGTTGTATTCTTAAAAAAATCTTTTCGCAGAATGTTTCATAGTGTCTTAAAAAATATGGAAGCATTACTTCCTCGTTTCTAATAACCGAATGCACGTGCACTCTCATTTATTTACTCCCATAATGTAAAAATTACCAAGCAAATGCTCAATATTAAACACATCTAGTTTCAATGAATTAAAGTATTTTATATTATCTATTCCAGCAAATTCAAATTGAGAGGCCATTATAAAATTTTTGGCGCTCTGTGCTACTTTTTCTCTTATCGAAAGGGGTATTTCACTTAAACTCCATGTTGCAATTAATAAATCATATTTATCATTAAAAATAGAAAAATTATTTGTAATAACAGTATTTTCCATACAATTTTCTTTTATTAAATAATACTCTTGTAATAAATTTAATTCAGGCAAATCATAAAGAATATATTTGCCTTTGAATCCCATCTTTCTAATTAAACGACACATTCCTCCATATCCACCACCAAATTCAATAATAGTGTTATAATCTATTATTTTTTTATCATATTTTTTTTGAAAAACATCTACATGATATGCATAATGAATCATGTTCGGACTCGTATATGGAGCAAAAGAAGCTAATACTGGATTTCCCGTATTCGATTCTTTTATAATTTCTTTCCAATAATTTTCATCTAATGAATCAAATTCAACTTTCATTGTTGATTCGTATGTAACTACAAATGCATTTATGCATTCTTCCCAATTTAAAAAATTTGTTAGATCTTTTGTTTGAATATTATTCAAAAAATGATTTCTATAATTCCACCAATGATCTACTTCATCGTTTCTTTCTAATTTAAACTGTAAAGCTTTATTTTTTATTTTTTCTTCTAATGTCATTATACTACTACTGCACAATTCTTTTTTACATCTTCATATATCTTTTGTGGATTAAATTTCGTACCAGGTTCTAAAGAATAAACACCTAATCCTATTGCTTTATTTAATTCGCTCAATTTATTATTTCTGTTCATCATGTCTTTCACAAATTTTTCTCCAAAAACAGCATAATGAAATAATTTTAATTCCGCTTTTTCTGTATTATCAATATGGTAATCATCGCTAAATTTTATTAGTTTGATGGAACAAGGAGAAAGAGAATGACATCCGTACGCGTATTCTGGAAATATATGCGGTTTCATCAAAATGTATTTGTTATAGCTTGGAGCATAAACTCCTTTGTTGACTAATTTATAAATCTGACTTTGTTTATCGTCAATCGGGAACTCTTCGGCGAACATTTGATAACCCCTAATTTTAGGAATATCCACTCCCGCGTTATCATATCTGTTTAGTAAATTCAATATATTTGGATGGTATAGAAATTCATCTGCGTCGCATATAATAACCCAGTCGCAGTTATCTCTTGTTGAATATTCCTTCCATATGTAGTTCTTGATGTTTAAATAAAGCCTGTCGTCAATTAGCTTATTATTGTATTCTATAATCTTTAAGCTCTTTTTGTTTTTTAATATTTCTAAGCTTTTATCAGTAGAGTGAATATTGAAGTGGCAAAAATATTGCGTTACAAATTGGTCATAATGCCTAAAAAAGAAAGGCAGCACGTCTTCTTCATTTTTGCAAAGAAAATGCAAGTGTATTCTAAGTGGCTTTATCTCTACTTCTTTACAAATAACGTTATAAAAAAAATTTGAATACTGCTTTCTTATGTCCTGCCATTCTGCAGGCACTATTGTTTTTCTTCTTTTGGATTTAGACGGCCATGGGTCTGGGTCGTCATGACAGGCGTGATATAAATGATAAGCTATTATTTTTCCATTATATCTGTACTCGTGAATGTCTTTTACAGTGGCGTCTGAAAAATGTTTTATATTCGCAGAAAAGTCATTATCAAGTGTGATGCCTAAATGATCCTCAAATGAAAATGTTCTTAGATTCTCGTTTAGATATTTTTCTCTTAATCTCCAGGCCGTATCTTTGCCTTCTGTTAACAGTCTATGAATATCATCATGTGAACAACCCTTAAAAGTTTCAAAAATGCCTTTTTCTAAAATTCTTGTTTGATAAGCGCATCCCCAAACAGCAGGCGTGTCATTTTTAGTGAACGTTGCTCTGTAAAAAGGAGCCCCGACGCAAACATATCCCTCTTCTAGCAATTTTTGAAGAGTGTATAAATATTCTTTTTGAACCCAGAAAAAATCTGGGTCGTTTACTAATAAGTACTTGGTGTTTGTAAGGCTTAAAATTATCTCTAAGCCCTCAGAATGTTGATTGCTGGTCTCATTTTGCTTGGGTTTGTTTGTTACAACTGTAACATCGTTATACTCGCTGCACATTTCCATTAGCTGCTTTTTCTCTGAAGGAATGGAATTATCTACAATAATCAATTTAAACGGCAAAGAATTAAAGTTGTGCAAAATCTTCAATTGGTGCTTTATAAAATCTAGACTTTTGTAGTTGACTATTCCTACTGTCCATAAAATCTCTTTGTTGTTTATCGTAGGCTTTACGTAGTTTTTTCTAAGAAAAAGTGATTCTTCTTTTTTTTGTTTTATTTCAATAGTCTTTACAAATTTATCTTTATATGCACATAACAAATAATTGACTATATCTTCTGATAGATCGTATTCTAGGTTGGGTAAAAATGAATAGGTTTTTTTAGGGTGTTTCCAATTCAACAGTAACTTTATCTTTGAAACAATTTTCATATTATCTGCACTGCCTCTTTTTTTAACAATTCATATTCAGTTTTTGGATTAAACAAACAACCGGGATTTAAACTGTATGCCCCTTGTCCTAGAGACTTGTTCTTTGGGCTTAATCTATCATTTCTCTGCATCATTTCATTAACAAAGCTTTCTCCAAAAATTTTATAATGCAAAAGCTTCAATTCGGCGCTGGCACTGTATTTTACATTAAGCCCCGTTGGAAAAGCTTGGTGCGCTCCGTAATAATAGTTAGGAGATACGCTAGGATTGAATATCATATGTTTGCAATAGTTTGAAGCCTTTTTACCAGTCTTAACGACATCATAAATCTGCTTGTCTGTTTTGGGGAACTCTTCGGCGAACATTTGATAACCGTCTATATAAGGAAAAGTGATTCCTTCAGTTTTGTATTTTTCTAGTATATTGAGCAAATCTGGGTGATATAAAAACTCGTCAAAATCGCAAATGATGACCCAGTCGCAATCTTTGGCATATTGCTGCCAGCCGCTATTCTTTATATTCATATTTTCTGTGTCGTCAAATAGTCCTGCAGACAGATCGATTATGGTAACTTTTGGATTTTTAGCTAATAGTTCTCTAGTCTTATCCGTTGACGCGTGATTCCAAATAAAGTAGTGATCTACAAATTGGTCATAATGCCTAAATACATACGGTAAGATTCTTTCTTCGTTGTATACTTTACAAAAATAGTTTATCTTCATGCTCATCTCGCATATTTTAAGACTTGTTCTGCCACATATTCTCTTTGTTCGTGGGTTATTCCCCAGTGAACCGGAATGCATAGATGAGTTTTGTTGAATAAATCTACGTTTGGCAGTATCTTGTTGAATCGGCTAAAGCAGCTGTGAACATCGTTTCTGGCGTGAACCTTAGAAGACATTATGTTGTTCTCTTTTAGTTTCTCCATCAGCTCATCTCTGTTGTTAACATGAATAGTGTAAAGCCAATAAGAACACTCTACGTTTTCTTCTGGCTTAGCATATTGAATCTTGTCTTTAAATGCTTCATTATAAAATTCAGCGTTAGCTTTGTGGGCCGCGACCGTTGTGTCTAAATGCTTTAAATTCTCTATGCCTATAGTCGCGTTTACGTCATTCATATGGAATTTGTGGCCGCATTCTTTTAGGTCCAATTCGCATCTTAAGTCTTTGACCTGTCTATTTTCTGACCTATCAATTCCATACCAACGCAATAATTTAGTTCTGTCATAATTATCTTTATCCTTACAGCACAATATTCCGCCGTCTACGCTTGTAATATGCTTTATGGCCTGTAAAGAAAACATTGTAAAATCAGAGAACTTACCCAAATACTGTCCATCATATTTAGTACCTAATGAGTGAGCCGCGTCTTCCACTGTTTTAATGTTATATTTTTTGGCTATTTCATTTATTTTTTTTATATTGCAAGGATTGCCGCCCCAGTGCACCATTATGATTGCCTTGGTCTTCGGAGTGATTTTTCTTTCAATATCCATAGGGTCTATATTACCAGAAATAGGGTCAATATCCGCCCAAACAATCTTGCATCTATTGGCAATAATAGGCGTAAGAGTGGCTGAGCATGTTTGAGGACTTACTATAAACTCCGAGTCTTCATCATAATCGGCTATAATCTGATACGCTAAATGTAAGGCTGATGTGCCGCTGTTAACCGCCAAAGCATAAGGAGTATTGAATTTTTCGGATATTTGTTTTTCAAATTCAATTACTTTCTTGCCTTCGCCTATGAATCCAGAGTATAAAACCTGCTTTAACTCGTCTATAACGGATTCGGCCATGAACACTTTAAAAAGATTTATTTGCTCCATTTTAACTCCTCACATAACTTTCCATGAAAAATCGTTGCCTTGCGTTTGAACCAATCCGTGAACTGCTCTTACAACTGCATCAGATAAATCCTTAGCACTAAAATCCCCTATGTGGTCTACTCTATTGCCGGCTATCAGGCTGAGCCCTTTCAGTTCCTCGATTAGCTCGTAAGAAATTTCGCTGTCGTATATTTTCAGTTCACCGTTATAAATCAAGGCCTTGACCGAATTCCATATGTCCAAGTTTCTCTCTATAGACTGGGTGTCTACGTTGAAACCTTGTTTCTTGAGTTCCTGGATCATGTGAGCAGATTGAAATTGATCGAATAATATAGAGGCTATATTGAACCCCCTGGACCTTAAAAATACAATTTCCCTTTTGATCTCTTCCAAGTCTATTTCTCTGCCGGGCTCGGCAGTCCATTTCTTTAACAGGTCGATAACAACAATGTCTTTGTCCTGTCTTTTCTCTTTATGCAATAGAGCGAATCCGGTAGAGTCGCCCGTTAATGATAAATCTATCCCTATTGAATAAGAGAATGGCTTGCCTCTGAACTCAGGAAAGTATTGCCCCCACATATCGTAAGGCGTTCTTACCGTCCTGTCTATTATTAAGTCTACTTTCTCTTGCTCTCGTATGAACGGCTCTTTAGCCTTAGGGGGAACGCACTCATACATTGATTTAGACTGTTCGGGATTGTCTCTGTAATCTTTAGTAAAATCTTCTCTTTTAACAAGAGGATTAATGTCCCATGTAGCTCCAAAACTAATTAAAGCATCAGGCTTGTTTTTACAGGCATCATATCTTTGTAGTATGAAGTCATTAGTAAACCTAGGATATGAGATTATTACTAGTTTGCCAACTTTAGGAAAACGAGACCTGATAGAGGAAGACAAAGAATCATATAGAGCTTTAGCGCTTCTTTTAGCTCTAGGGCCTTTGCCTTTCAGTTCAGATTCTGTTTTGAAAGCAGCCGCTTCGTCCATTATTGCGGCAAATAAGTTTTTACCTTCCATTGACTCTTGTTCTGAGTGACCTGAGAAGACTCTTATTTCTTTCGGGAAAACTATCTTATTGGCCTTGATGTCTTTAATAGGATCGAAACCAAACTCAATGAATGTCTTTTTACCTGCGTGTTTTATTATGTTGGTTAATTTCGTAAAGAATACGGAATTTGCTTGTTCTGCTGAAACAGCAACATTCAAAATGTCTATAGGCTCGCCTTGCGGCAGCCCGTAAAAAGCTTGAGGATTGGCTCTACATAATAACTTATACACTCTGCGCGATATGAATATAGCAGAAATCCAGTCCTTACCGCCACCTTTACCCCATACCAAAACAGCCTCTAGTATCTTGTTGGTGTCAGGATTATCATCGTCCAGTTCCCTGAGAACCCTGAACTGTTCTGCAGATAATTTAGGCATATGAAGATAATCTTCGGCGTATAAGAAAGTCTCTAAATCTATAGGCATTGTTTCTTGACTAAAAGAGGACTTCTTTCTTAATACAACTCCAATATCGTTAATTGCATCGTTGAACGTGTATTCGATAAATCATTCACTCCTCTTTACTTAATCTTGCTTGCTTTGTCTAAAAATTCCTTTGCTGATTTAACATCAGGGAAAGTATAATTGGGATAACCTTCTATTTTGATTTTATCTCCATATTTCTTCATCTCTACCCCGCGTGCCTTCTCAAATGAGCTGTTCCAATATGTAGATATTTGTTTTTTAAGTGTCATATTAATTTCCTTTTAACACTGGCAATGATTTTTTCTTATGTGATGTTTCAGGCAGCTTACTTACTTTAACATCTCTCAATTCGTCTCTTGCTTTAGAGGGAGATATATCAACTCCAGGAACTTTTACTCCACCGGCAATTGCACCAAATAATCTGGCTTGTTTCTTTGAATATACTTTTTCTACATCTAAATCATCAATTGATTTTTCTCGTATCTTATTATAAGCATCTTTCAATTTATTAAATTCCTCTGTTCCCATTCCTTGTTCCATGAACTCTTGTATACTTTCATATTGATCTTTCTCTTCGTGATAATTACCGGGAGTGTCTATGTATTCCATACCATGTTGTTTGAAATATTCTCTCAATCCTGTTTCAGGAGTGGAGTCGATTTTCTCTAACCATTTATCAAAAGGTAAACGATCTAATGGTACATCTTTATATTGCAAAGCATTTTTAGGAAGAGGTCCATTACCAGATTGTTTTTTTGCTGGGTGAACTAATGGTTCTTTTTTATCTTCTTTGTTCGATAGTCCTCTAACTGGTATTACATCTGTTTCAGTCCAATTGAATTTGATTTTACTCGCGCCTTTGCCAGCGCTGAAAGGTTTACCTGTGGATGACACTCTTATATGCCTCTTTTGGGCCTTCTCGGTGGGCTCCTGCCTGACGGTTATATCAATATTCAATTTGGGCATGACCATCTCAGGTTGAACAACTACTCCAGGCGCTTCGGGTTTACTTTCAAAGAACACATCATATATGAGCTGAGCTAAACTGTCAATAACTTTAACTTTGTCCGCGGTCCCCCACTTTTTGTACAGTTCGTCCCTCAGCCCAGGATCGTTAAAGGCCGAAGTGGCTATCTCAAAAGCCCTCATTTTCAGGTTCGCGCCTTGCGACTGCCCTCTATATGCGTTCAGTAAACTTTCTAATATATTTTTTGGTCTGTCAGAATCAGCACCCAGTTTCAGCTCCCTGGCGTCCGTGGAAATACCGCTGGACTTTTCTATGCCCCTGTTATCTTGATAAGCGCTGAATTCACGTGATCTGTAAGTTTTTACTGTCATAAGTTATTCTCCTTGCGAAATTTCTCTATTAATTCTGTATAGCAGTCCTTCCACTTATAAATATTGTTTTTAATGTCAAAATTCTCTTTAACATATTTTTTGGCATTAGCGCCCATTGTCAATCTTAATTCCTTGCTCTCTATTAGTTTCTTGAGCTTTTTATACCAGTCTGCAAATAGCGCCCCCCTGGTTTTGCACAAATAACCAGTTTCACCATTTATTATAGTTGCAGTATAAGGCTCGACATCTGAGGCCACCACCGCAACCCCGCACGAGGCGTATTCCAAGAACTTAATATTAGATTTAGCTCTATTGAAATCAGTGTCTTCTAGTGGAGCGATACCTATATCAAACTGGGCTATCATCTTGGGGTAGTCTTTCATCTCTTTGGCCCATGGTATGTTAACTATCCTGCTGTCGGGTATGTCTTTCCAAGGATAAAGATTCTCTAAAACGAACTTGCCTTCCTTGTCCCTCATCTTGCCGTCCCAACCGCCCAGGGCCAATTTCACGTTGGGATAGTCATCTAGAATCTGCTTTATAACGTCATTTATCAGTTTTATGTCCGGCAGGTGGGTGTTGCTTCCGGCCCAGCCCAGCCATATTTCGTCCCCGTGATCAGTCTTTTTGGTCGCCTCTTCGGTGAACACATCCTCGAAATCAATGCAGTTGGGAAGAACGACTATGTTTTTGCTGTACAACGAATACAGTTTTTTCAAATATTCCGTCGTAACGGTAACGAGGTCCGCCTGCCTCAGATAGGCCTCTATGTTTGCGAATCTCTCCGGATTCCTATTGGGATTATAAGCGAAATAAGCCGTGCTCTCTTTGCTGACACCGTGCAGATAATCGTCTATCTCGTATATGCAGGGTATCTTTAAAGTGTTTTTTAAAAAGTTAAAATTCCTTAAGTTGTTGTCCCCATATTGCCTTTGATGAACCGTTAGATCGTAATTTCTCTTTACAACCTGGCCCTTATTGTCTGTTACGACCCAACTAGCAGGGTCCATTACCATTGAAGATGTGGCCTTGATGTCGCCACTACAGTACTTGTTCAAGTACTTGGCTATCATCTCTATGCGTGCCCAACCGCATCCCGCTAAATCTGCCTTCCACATCAATACATTATAATTCAAAGTTACTCCCCTCTTTACTAGTTAGTTTACAATACAGTTGATATGAAGTTTACAATAGTTTACAATACAGTTGAGCTGAGGGCTTTCTAAAGAAAGCTTGGTGTGACGGTTTTACAACTGTCGATTTGTGCAGTCTATTAACCTACACTTATTAGTTTAGATGGAGTCTCGAAGAGTTACCCAGGCAATAACAGCGGCCAATATTCCGCCTATAGTTCCTACAACTGGATGAGTTTCATTGAACCACTCTGTCCAGCCTTTGTCAACTTTTGCGCAAAACCAATTAGGCATTATTGAAACAACTGTTATCCATCCCCAATGTATTCCCACACCTGTCCATATGTTTCCTGTTATCGCGACCGAGCATCCTAATACTATTCCTAGAATTGTCAGGCCTAATCCTTTAGGACTTAGTGCATTTTCGTCCTTGTACATGCCCAAGGTGAAATGCGCCCATGCGAATAACAAAGCCGTTATAAATATCGAAACATCAACCGCTATTCCTGAATCTATATTTGATATTACAAGCATTACCCCTAGAATATAGAACAGTAGGTGCATTACAACGCCTCTGAATATTACTTCTTCCCCTATTGCTGTCAGCAATCCACTGGCAGTTAAAATTAAACCATCAATCCAATCTTTAAGAGCTCCTATTGTATAGGTGATTTTGCCTATTAATCCGCCTACAATATAAAGAGGTATTAATGTTATGAGACCGAAACCCAATCCTTTCAATAGTTCAGGAATCAAGTTGCCGGTCCATAATCCAAATAGTGTCAATATGTTCTCTGTCATAATTTATCCTTTAATCGTCTATAGTGTGAATCTGGCCATCTATTCTCATATGATGAGGTTCATGAATATTATGCACATTTTTTAAATGTTTTTTCAAGGCGTCTTCACCCCATAAATATGAACATGTTTTATTAGGACACGTATAACATCCAAGTTCTGCTATGCCGGGAATGCCTTTAAATTTATTCATATCTTTAGAGCATCTACAAAACGGGCACGCGAAGCAATGTTCTTTGTTATCCACGTTAATCACTTTCCTTCTGAACGCAACTTTTCCTCTTTAACCCATCTTCTAGTTCCGTCTTCAAAGTCTACAGCATATTCTGAATAACCTAATAATGAAGTACTTTTGTGCTGTATTTCGCCTTTTTTACCATCAACAACTACTTTATCACCCTTATCAAAACCCGATAAAGGTTTAACTTTATAATTTACAGGATGCTTAAGCTTCTCTTCCTCGTATTCCTCGTTTGCATCCGTACCTGCATAGAACACCTTGCCGTTTTTACTGACACGTCTATGCATTCTTTGAGATGATTTAAGTATAAGCAATTTATCTTTCATTAACTGTGTCCTCTAATTTTTCTTTCATATAACCAGCTCTAAATTCTTTACTTTCTAATTTTGGTTTCATTTTGTTTTTAATTTTGTTAGCGTGTTTCTTACCAATTGCGCTATCAATTTCGTGATTCTCTTGACAAGAATTGCAAAAATAAGTTTTAGATTTTTCTATTTTGGTTGAATTTTCATCAAATTTAAACTTTTTAAGAGTCATTATTGAGCTCCTTTAGTATCTCTTCTATATTATATCCTCTAATCTCGCATGCGTTCTTTAAGGTCGCGTACGCTAAAGGCAAACATCCAAAACAAGCATGATTAGGATTGAAATATCTGTCTATAATGTCATGATGTCTTTTTGAGGTCCTGGCTATATCAATAAGGTATATGTCTGATTTAATCATTTATTAGATGCCTCTGGGGTCACTCCGGTTGAACGTTTGCAGGGGACTAGTATATTATCTTATAGCCCATTTTTTTAGCAATCTTAGGCACTTCTGCAGTGTCCTGAACCCTATAGCTTTTGCCACCTAATCTAAACATATAGAAAGGTTCTTCACCGCTTCTCATTGGTTTAGCCACATATTTAACTGAATCCATAAGGTCGTCAAATTTAATTATTTTAGCATTCATTCTTTCATTACCATATTCAATCAATTCTTTTTTAGCTTCATCAACGATATTTTGAGCAGTCTTTTCTGGTACTTCGTTTTCAGTCATTATTTGTTCAACTATATCATAGTCCAAATTGTCTACTAAACTCTTCCAGTCTTCTTTTGCCATAATAGCTTCATCAATTGCTTCCATTATAGGGTCTTTTATAAAAGATTTAGTATCATTATATTCATTTTTTTTCTGTGATGATGCTATAAATTCATCATATGAAACACGAGAAGTATTAGCTATAACATTGGTTCTACCATCTCTAGTAGTCCCAATAATTTTACTTGATCCTTTACCGGCACTAAATGGCTTTCCTGTTGAGGACACTCTGATATGCTGCTTTTGAGACTTTTCCGCTGAATTTATATTAATCGTATATTTTTTAAGTGTCATTTTATTATCTCCTTGTCAAACGATCTGCGTTTCTCGTCGTATTTTATTCCATTGTCCTCATATAATTTCCTGATCGGTTGAGCTCCACCGTAGGTCGACTTAACAACTCCCGGCGTATCATTCAGAATCTTTGCAACCTTCTTGAATAATGTATTTATACTCTTATTTATTAATCGCGCCTTGGAGAGGTCCTTGTTGCCTGAACGTTTGCTTCTCATTATCTTATTAAGCTTCCTGTTGAGTCTCAATTTGGCGACCTGTTCAGTGATGGCTTTAGAGGCGTTCCAATGCCTCCAACTGTGGAATGACAAGAAGTCTCTTTCGTCTTCTTTGACATCCATTGCCTCTCTGAACAGTTCGTTTGCTACTCCACTATCTACTCTTTCACCATTCGTGAATAGGAACTCTTTGTCTCTGTTCTTAAGGGCTACTAAATCATCATACATTTTATTCTCGAGGTCTGTATGAGGCCTCAGCACCTTGTGCCACTTGACTTTCTTCTTGCCTCTGAATACAAAGTGTATTATGCTACGCTTATCCACCTTTATGTTGTGCGGCCTGAATGTCGTGACTCCTATGCCGGAGGTCTTTTTGTCTGTGTTGTTCCCGACCCTGAAGCAGAATTTGGCTGATAGCAAGTTGACCAATGCGGCAATTCCTCGAGTTGTCTTTACTCGTTCTTTATTGTATATGCCTTCAAGCCTCTTTATGCCTTCTTCGAATCTATCTATTTGATCGAATACATATTCACTCTTGGCGTTTCGATTATGCACTGTGACATCAGCTGCATATATTGATTTTTTACCTAATGTTTGAGGGCATACCCAGGTCACCAGAGGCTTTGAAAGGAATTCGATTGTTTTAGTGTCGTTATCTTTCTGTGCTTTCAGCATCTTTTCATATATATTAGGCGTGGCCAAAAGCTCTTTGTTTATCTCAATAGTCTCGGGATTGGTCCAAGGCATCGGTCCGCCTTTGAGCTGGTTATACTTGTCGTGTTTTTTGCATTCCATGAAGTGTATGTGGGGTACCAATGTTCCAGGATAATAAATGAATCCTTCTTGCTTCTCTTTATGAAGCTCTATCCAATAGCCTTTCTTAACCTTGACTGGGGCAATTTCTGTCCCATCCTTCTTATGTCTTTCGATTATAAATTTACTTAGTTTGTTTTCCATATATATATTATAATGCATATATTGGAAGATTTGAACTGATTTATATATATTTATTAATAAATCTTCTGGCTTGAGTGTGACTAATATTTAATACTTCTGCTACTTTATTTGTAGAACCCCATTCATTTAAATTAATTTTTTCTATTAAATTTAATCTTCTATTTATTTCATCTTTTTTCAATAATCTTTTGCCTTTATTATTTTGGCCGTTTTTCCTACAAATATCTTTCATATAATTTATACCATATTTTTTAACAGTTCTTGAATATAAAGAGCTCCATTTACCACTTTCTTTTATATCTTGAACATTGTCTTGTGAGGTGCCCCAATATAAATGTTTAACATTTGAACATTTACCGTTATTACATGCATGGCATAAGTTAATTTTCTTGTTAATAGGAATAGTCGTTTTAAGAAAGTAAGCCAATAAAGCTTGAAATTTCGTAGAATTTCCGCCTATTTCAATGCACTTTTCTTTAAGATTTAAATGTTTTCTTCTATCTTCTCTATTTTTAGATATGTATTGATCTATGTATTTAAATTTCATATTTTTTATGTGCCTAGAAAGAATCGAACTTTCATTTGATGGTTAAAAGCCACCTACTTTACCATTAAGTTATAGGCACAAAAAGTATGCCCATAGTAAGACTTGAACTTACATTTTCGGATTAGAAATCCGATACTCTATCCAATTGAGCTATATGGGCGTGACGCATTATGCGCTCTTTCGAGCGCATCTCCTGCGTTTTCGCTTTATAACTAATTGGAACATTTTATCTCCTTATTCTATTATTTCTACTTCTGCTAAATTTAATAACTCTTCGTTCATCTGTTCCTCAGCCAACTTGTAATCTTCTGGGGCAGCGTCTACCATTTTAACACCCCCTTCTACTTTATTTGAGCGGTTGACGGGACTCGAACCCGTATATCCTAGTTGGCAACCAGGAATTCTACCATTAAATTACATCCGCATTTTAAGCGGGTAACAGGTTTCGAACCTGCTCCACCTGCTTGGAAGGCAAGTATACTTCCAATTATACTATACCCGCAATTTCTTTTTGAAGTTTCCTCTTAAGTGCTCTACGCGTATTAAGTTTATTCTTCTTAGATTCTATGACTTGAGTACCAACTTTCCTTGTGCAAGGCAATCCCCATACTCTCATTTTAATTCTCTTTTTTAATTTCATACGCTATTATTGGAATAGCCGAGGCTCGAACTCGGATCCTCTGATTGCAAGTCAGAAGTGTTCCCATTTACACCACAATCCCATTTTGCTATTTTGTCCAATAGCTGATCTAGTGTTAAGCCACATTTTTTACCCTTAGAAATATTCTCGTTATGTCTTAATAGTTGACAATTAGCCGGATGAGAAATAATTTCAGGAGAAATATTATTTTCAAATCCATAATTTATAGAAATAATATGATCTCTTGAAATACCTTTTAAATTATTACCTCTATTTTTAGCCTTATACCAACCAAACTTTTCAATTAATAAAAAATTAAATCTATTTTTATATTCATTTAAAGAAAATTTAAACTGACAATTTGCTTTGTATTTATTATATTCATCAAGTTCAATTCTACGCATTAAGTTAACACATTTTCTGCTACAAAATCTACTTTTAAGTTTACCTATAAAAATTTTATGACAAAATTTACACTCTATATAGTGTATTTTATGCTGTTTTTTTCTTAATTTTATTGCTCTTTTATCATTTATTTCTTTTGTTTGAACGTGAGAATTGGCACACTTCCTAAAACAATATTTCTTTTCTTTATTATAAACTACTTCATTACCATTTTTATCTATTTTTCTTTCAATTATAAATATATTATTGCATTTAGAACATATTTTCTTAATATTTATTCTCTTATATACATGTCCTACTGCTATTTTTCTTCTCCATTTTGGATCGGAATACATACTTCTTCCATAATTACCATTTGAAGTACCAGGCATATTACTCCTTTAAAAAAACGGAGAGAATAGGATTTGAACCTATGATACCTTTCGATATACTTGTTTAGCAAACAAGCGCCTTAAACCGCTCGGCCACCTCTCCAATTGGCGGAGAGAGAAGGATTCGAACCTACGGCTCATATAGTCTTATAAAATCATTACCATATTTTTGAGTCACATAATTTAAAATAGACCGTATATCTTCCTCTCGCAAAACTCTTAATGGTTTATTAAAACTAGCTATTTTTACTTGCATTTGTTTAGTTAAATAACCTTTAATCTCTACGTAAAAACTATTTTCTATATAATCTGGGAAATAAAGATGTTTTTTGCCTTCAAAAATATATTCAAACCCTTCTTTATTCCTTTCGAATTTTATTGCATGTTCTAAATTATAAATAACATAAGCTAATTCCCAACTACTTTGACACCAATATCCTTTATATCTGCCTTGTTTACCCCTACCACTTCTTTCTCTATATCCGCCCATTCTTCCATATTTCTTAGCAGCGTTTTTAATTCTTTCAATTCGTAATAAAGCCGATTCTGAAGTTTTTGGTTTCCATTTTCTACCAGTCATTGCTTTACTAACATTTTCTCCGTTTTTCTTAACTCTCTCGTCTGTTTCTTTGGTTAAATTTTTATTCCAGGGAATGCAACCCTTTTTAGCCATATTACTCCTTAGTTAGCGCAATAGCCATTCTGCCATCTCTCCAAATATTACGGGCTCGGTAGGAATCGAACCTACAACTATCGTTTTGGAGACGATGATTTTTCCATTAAACTACGAACCCAAAAGTAATTAATTACTACTTGAGCTCGACCAGGATACGGCAATAATGTTATATATATTTATGTTTCCTATGTCTATCATTTTTACCATCTCCTTTAATTTAACTGGGCCAACCTGGAATCGGACCAAGCTATTTCGGTTATGAGCCGAGTGTTCTACCACTGAACTATTGGCCCATAAATTCTCGAGGCTGGGATCGAACCAGCGACCTTCTCCTTGTAGGGGAGTTATTCTCCCGCTGAACTACTCGAGAATGTATTGTGTTGATACTCTTATATAAGCTTTAATTTTTTACCCTATCAACTAGATTAAAACAACGCTTTAACGGGGCCACGGAGAATTGAACTCCGATTTACTGATCGACAATCAGTCGTAATAACCGTTATACCATGACCCCAGGTAACGACCAACTCCTGAGGCAGGAATTGAACCTACATAGATGCATTAACAGTGCATTGAACTACCATTGTTCTACTCAGGAATGAGTTGCTACTAATTCGATTATTATCGTCTGTGTCCATTATCATGTTCTCCTATGTTTATTGGGTAGTAAAGGATTCGAACCTCTGAAGGCGTAAAGCCGGCTGCTCTACAGGCAGCTGCAATTGACCACTCTGCCAACTACCCTCAGTATAATATGGTTCGATACTCATTTTACTACTCTCCTTTATTTTTTCACCCATTCAGTTAATTTTAATATCACCACTAAAATAAAATCTTTTTTTACTGCTTCATCACTAATATATGTTTCAAATGTCGATGTTAAAATTACTTTAGATTTCCCGAAACAATTATCTAATTCGTCGAGTTTTAACTTAAATATTATATCTTTGCTAAAATCTTTCATTAAAGATTTACGAAGTTTAGGAATATGTTTTAGAGTGTCATCCTCTAATGTTTTTTTCATATCCTCAACCACAAAACCAATTTTTTTAAACTCTTTTTTAAGGCTATATATACCTATAATTTCACTTGTATGTACATCAATCATTTCTTTTTTCTGCTTAGATAACTTATAGTATCTGTCTCTATAAATTTTAAACCGCTTATTATATTGTTCAAGTAAAGGGCTTAAAGCATCAATTCCAGAAACAATTACCATATCTTTTTTCTTATTCATATTTTATGTGAACGGCGAGAATCGAACTCACCTCTCCTGTTTCACAGGCAGGCGCTTTACCACTAAGCTACGCTCACCATGATGGCAAGTGTGCTATGATGATAATCCGTCGAATTCATTTTGTAATCTCCTTTAAATTTGGGGCCGGCGAGAGGACTTGAACCCCCAACCTTCGGTTTACAAAACCGTTGCTCTGCCTTTTATTTTGAGCTACACCGGCACGCAGTCGACTACGCCAGCTTAGTTGCTGGTCCCCGTAGTTGTTGTCGTCGTGTAACCCTTGTAAAACATTTTTATATTACTCCTTATTTTAAACTAGGTGTCACAAAAGGTTGATGTGAAGCATCACTTATGTAGCCTTCAACTACCCCTGCCGCATTACCGTCGGCCTCACACCTAGTTAATTTATTTTTTGAGACCTGGAAGAGAATCGAACTCTCATATACGATTTTGCAGATCGTCGCCTAGGCCATTCAGCCACCAGGTCAATCTACAACAATCGTTCGAGTTCATTTCAATCTCCTTTTCAATTCAATGGCAGACGTTCTATACTAAACTAAGCAGCTATTGCCGCTGTAAGGAATCCCACCTTACGTCTTCTGCCGTATATTTAATTTATAGCAGGGACGGGAATCGGACCCGCGACCTCCGGGGTATGAGCCCAGCGAGCTGCCACTGCTCCACCCTGCGATAAATTCGTTTCGGCTGTGGAATCGAACCACTCTCCAGTTGGCTCTTGCGAGCATTCTGGATGCTACCGTTACACTAAGCCGACTTTTACTAATTTATCTGGGTGACAGGATTTGAACCTGCATTAAAGCGTATACGCTCTCGGTCCCAAGCCGAGTGATCTACCAAGTTGACCCACACCCAGATGAATTGTTGCCTCATATATATTATAACACGTAATTGTGATTTTGTACAACGTTATTATTATACACCACAAAGTATATACTTTATATACTATAATGTATATTTCAGGAGATTTGAACTGTTATTTTCGTTTCTTTCTTCTGCGGGGATAGCTTCCCATTCCTACCGTCGTCACTGCCCCACCGCTGCCCTGGGCCGTGCTTAATCCACTCATTCCACCGTCTGACTTTAACAAGGGCAGGTCTTCAATTGACTTTTGGCCTCTCTTATAACGACCTAATTCTTTTGACTGGTCGGCGGCCTCTTCTTTTAATTCAGTAGTTTTATTAGGCTGTTGTTTAAGCGTATGAACCAATTTACTATGTTCTTTTATAAGTTCTTCTTTAGTAAAGCATATTTTATCTGTCATGTATTACTCCTTAAACCTTGTTGGCCTCTGTTATACCCTCTTCCGCTTCTGCGCTTATCAGGCAGCCTTTAGCGACCGTGAAGAGAGGCTCCTTTGCGATTATAATCTCGCTGATCTTGAACGGGAAGTTTATCTTCTCCAACCTGTCCCTGAACATCTCGGGGAACCCTTTCGGAAGAGATGTCCCGCCCGCCAGCACGATCGGTATCGCCTCCGCGGTCTTCATCTTGGCATCCAAAGTAGGAGGAATCCTTTTAGTCTGTTCAAATTTCCTAACAATGTTGCGAAGAACATAATCTACCAACTCCTCATAATAATTCTTCAAATATCTTAATGTTCTGTTGTCTCCTTCTTTAGTCAAGTCAAGCTCATTCTCTTTTATAACGGCAATTTCTGATGTGGGCTTGCCAGTGGCTTGCTTGACCTGCTCGTCAATCCAGTCTCCTGAGCGAGCAACCGAGAAAGCAAACACTGGAAATCCTTTATAGCTTAAGTTTATATTACAATTATGCACAAATATTCCAGCGTCTATGGCAAAATTATGATAATCTTTTACTGATAAATCATAAACTTCAATTTTATTATTTAATTTTTCTATCTTGGTAATCTTGTGATTATATAAAGAGTTTTGGTTTTTTATTCCATTTTTATAATGAGATAAATAATTATTACCATTTAAGCCCTTATTCCAGGGAATATTGCCTTTTAAACTTTCGCTTATTTTATTTTTAGTGATATCCGATTGTTTATAATTATCTTTCAATCTTCTAGTAGCTATCACCTTTTTATAAGCATTCTCATTATATTCTCTTAACCTTATAGCATGCCCGTGTATATATTTTTGTTTTGAATTTTCTTTACAAATAAATGTTTCACCGCATTTACACAAGCAAATTCTTTCTTCTCTTTTTATTGTTCTCTTTTCAGCAGCATTCTTTATAATTTCTGGATGCTCTTTATATGTTTTCTTTAATGATTTTGAAAGTTTCAATTTTCTTTCTTCAGACCTTTCTTCGCTACCGAGTATTTGTTCCCATGTTCTACCCCTCACATGATCGGCATTGTGAAGTTTTCCATGTTTTATAATAGAACAAATATATAAATTATTAGGTTCATTATTTAGTTTATTAAAATCATTATGATGAACTATATAATTTTTAGGTATTTTATTGAAGAAACTAGCAACCAATCTATGAACAAAATTAAATCTATTTGTTTTGTTGTTTTTTACTCTCAAATATCCCTTATTATATTTGTTTTCTTTATACGCAACTTCTTTATATAAAGGCATTATAGAATCATTTTCTTTTAGCATCTGAGCCTCTCTATACTCACCATTGCGCATCATTATTTTATGGTCTGGAGTGCAATCTAAATATTTATTGTTATCAAGCCATATTCTAATAACTTCTGATTCTTTTACTTTACGAGGATTAGAAGCTAACCCTGGAACAATTTGCCCGTCTTCTTTACAGGAGTATAACCAAAACTCTTTATCTTTATATTCTTCAGATAATTCTCTCATTGTCTTAATTTGACCATTAAGTAAAGGCACTTTTGTATCTCCACTTAAACATAAACCTGCTCCCCATGATATACCAAATCCCGTAAGCTGGTTCTTGGCCAGTTCCGAGTATACTATGGCTAGAGATTCGTTAATAGGCTTTGCTGTGAACCCCTGCTTTTTAATTAAATACTCAAGCGTCTTCTGGTGATACACGACATTCCTCTTTTCGTCTATAGGCTCTGCTGGTACTGAGAACACGCATAATTCTCCAGGCTGTTTAGGAGCGCCTAAAACACCCCTTATAATGTTGTCTAATATCTGAATAGCCAAGTCTTCTTCTGAGGGGTTGATCATGCCGTTCTTTAAGGGTCTCTTAAAATCCTCACCGAAGAAAGAGCTAAAGTTGACTGCTTCTTCTCCTACTGCGTAATTCTTGTTGTCTATCGTAACTAATTTTGCCCCCGCCATGTCCATGAATTGTTTAGAATTTGATGTATCTGCCGGCAGCTCTACGAATATATCCCTGTCTTTCCTGTATGAGACTCTGCCGTCCTGAGTCTTCCTAGCTGAACAAACAAACATAGTTCCCACGTCAAGTCCAACGCTCATAACATTTCCTCCTTTATCTTTTCTATACACTGATTTACATTATTTTTCATTTTCTTCACTTTTTTCTACGGAGGACTCTTCTTCATTATCTTCGTTTTCAGTTGATTTTTCAACGACATTTACGTCTATTTTATATTTATTTAATGTCATCTTAGCTCCTCCTTGTTTGCTTCTAATGCTTTCATAACTATCATAAACATTGCTATTCTGCATTCTCTGTCTTTTAAAGTTATTTCATATATTTTGTTGATACCCCTGATGTCCAGTTCGGGCTCGCATTGCGCGATTATCGCCGTGAACGCCTTGTGTATCGTTGTGTTCGGCTTTATATTCAGTTTTTTATAGTCTATCATAGATATTCGCGTAAGTCCTTTTTCGCGGGCTTGGCTGCGAACAGCTCTATGACCTCTTTGTCCTCGTTAAAATAAGAATTGTGGTCCAACACCAGCAGCATGCTTTCCTTATAGCCATCTATTATACGGCCCCTAATTATTGAAATTAAATCTTTCTCTACGACTGCGGCGATTATATGCCATCTGTGATGCAAGGCTCTGAATTGATTTATATTAACGAACAATATGTTAAATCCGCCCGGGAACATGAGGCTCTTCCCGTCTTTGCCCCTGAAAAACGTAGGCACTTTGGCGTTAAATCCCAGCTTGTAGTTCAAGCCGTCGTACAGATGCGTTATTTTCTTGTCATCTTCCAACAGGACTATCACGTCTACCGAATCTTTGGGGCCCAGTTTAAGGTGTTTTTTGAACTCCTTAACATACACAAAGTTATCTTGAGCGAAATTTTCAGCAAGCGCCATTAAAAACTTGCTTACTCCTGGTTCGTTATATTTAATGCTTGTGACTCTCATTTTTGGTGTATATCATATACAAATTTGTCGTTCTGTTCTTCGGCGCCTATAGGCATAAATTTTCTTGTTAAAAATAACATTAATTCTCTACATCCGAATTCATTGAAAATGCATAATTTTTTATTATCACTTTTGTTGTATATAGACATTCCCAAGCCTCTATCATTTATTATATATATATCCCCGAAATCTAATTTATCAAAATCTTTCATATTGTCTCCTTTGCTTTATATGCTTTCATCCATCACGTTAAATTCTTCGCACAATGAGGCATTTCATGTCTTCTATAAACATTTTCTTTTCTTGCTTGTTCATTTTTTTTCTATCGTGTAAATCCCATTGTAATTTATTATCTCATTATTCGTCGTATAGAATATTATGCCGCCGCATCCGTTTTCTTTATAATCTTTAACCTCGAATTTGCTCTCGGGCAGCCACCTGGACACTTGAACTTCCCTAGTGTGGCAGTAAATAGTTATGAGATATTTACAATCATTCTGGGGATGCCAGTCTTTTTCATACGAAGCCTCGCTTGTGTAATACCAACCTGTCAACATCATGCCGCTTGCGGGCACAGACAGCAGACACAGCAGACATATAAAAATTAATCTTCTCATTTTATATTGTTTTCCTCAACTCACATTGGAGGCTGTTTTCTTTTTTCCAAAATTCCAAGTCTCTTTTAACCAAAACATTCCAAAAATACCAGTTTAAAAATTTTTCCCATAATTTTTTCATTTGTGGTCCGTCTTGTAAAACCCCTTGCCTTTGAAAACGGCAGATACCGGGAAGTACAGCCTTTTGATCTTGCTTCCGCATTCAGGGCACTTTTTGATCTCTTCGTCCAGTTTTCTGTCTATCTCTATCTTGCCGCATTTAGCGCATTCATAATCATACAGCATGTTATTTCGCCGCGTTGTCGTCTACGCCCTTTGCGGAGTTTCCGTTGCCATTCAATTTGGCCTTAATCGCAGTGGCCATGTCGGGCACCTTGCCTGTGAATATATACGTGAGCAGAAAGCCCATTACCGCTATCAGCGTCGAGGGGGCGTCTTTGCACAATGCCCAGCTGTATTTAGTCGCCGTATAGAGCAACAGCCACCACGATATTCTGCCCAGGCTTATTTTCCACCCTGTCACATCCTTATCGGATATAAGGGGCAATGTAAAATAGAATATGTTACTTATCAGAGTTTTTAGCATCTTCTATAAAGCTGTGTAAAGCATCGTGCCAGGCACCGTATTTCTTGACTACCGCTCCGAATTCCTCTATGTCGTGCTTTACGACTCCCCATTTTATTTCGAGCTTTCCGTCTTTTTCTTTCTCATCGAACCCTATGTGCAGCAATTCGTGGAATACGGCGGCTTCTTTCTGATTGTCATCCAGGTCGTCCCATTGAGGCTTTACGAATTCAATGACGAAGTTGGCCCCTGTAAGGTACTTCCACTTGCCTGCCGCCAGCGAGCATTTGCCCAAATAGGCCGCTTGCTTGTTCTTAAATAAGTAATAAATCTTGCATTGATCAGCTTTATTACTCTTTAATAATTCATTGTCCTTTATTAATTGGACGGCGATTTCCTCTATATCTTTACCTTCTGTATAGTCGTTCATTTTGCTTCTCCTTATAATCAAACTTAATCTTGTTCAATGTTTGCTTTATATATCTTCTTATACCACGATAGGTTTCTTTTCGTTCGTCTTTAGTTCCCCATAATCTGAAAGCAGTGAATTTTAAGTGCATTCTATTCTTATTACCAAAACCATTTGACATCTATATCACCTCTTAGAAAAAAATCACCTCCTATTTTTTATGTGTATAGCGGGGCTATTCAGGCTCTACCGCTATCTTTACTTCGTTGCTGATTTATTCTTAGAGTAATACCCGCCCCAGTCCTTTAATATGCCGGTCAGCTTCTCACCCTTTGTCCTGGCCTCTCCTCTTTCTTTCTTCCACTTCTCATACAACTTTTTCTTGTTCTGCTGCTTTACTTTCGCTCTTCTCATACTTATCTCCTTTTGAACCTGCTTTTTATATCTTTTATAACACTATTGATCTTTTGTGTAATGGCCAAATGCACAAAATATAAATAGATTATTATACCTACAGCATAACACAAGGCGCCTATTAAGAAGCTTTGCATTACACCAATCTAGAGACGTTCGCGACATACCAGTCTCCGGCGGCCTGCCAGTTATCTGCCCTAACTAACGTAACCTCGTTAAGGTCAAACACATACCAGTTCCTCAAGTCCTTGCTGACCACGCCGAGAGCGTGCCCTATTCCTTTGACCGGGTCTACCGTGTATGTGTATATATTTCCTTGATAGTCGTAATCTTTCAGTATTCCTATGGCAAATCCTGCATAATCTTCGCAATCACCGCTTTTGTGATCCCAGAATTCTTGTGGTGTCGCCCAATGCTCCGCCTCGCCATAGACCGTCTTGTCAGATGCATAAGGTATTTTTGACATTACCCAACTTACTAGTTCGGGAGTCCTCATCATGAACTTGGCTACGTTAAAAGGCATGCAGATAATAAACATCGCATACCAATCTTTTCTGGTAGCCCATATGAGATTAATTAAGAATAATACTATAAATATAAGCTGAATTATGTCCGACCTGCTCACATCATCAGCCTCAGTTGCTCATAGTCGTCTTTCTTCATTTCAAGTATTGTGTTCTCATTAAATGTCCCAAAAGGCATGCACCTGGCGTTAGGCAAGATATTCTGCATGTTCTTGGCCCCCACTGGATTAAAAGAGTGTATTATAACGTCTGTGCCCTCATTTACAGATGAAGGAATCGCGCAGGCCACTCTAAAGCCCGTGTCGTATTCCTTGCTGTCTACGTATTGCTCTCCGCCCAGATCGTGGTCCAAGAATATAAAATCGTATTTGCTGTCTTTGACGAGTTTTATAGCATCGTCAGATCTGTCTGTAATGGTCAATTCGTGGTCTTTGAATATTTTTTTGAAAGATTTTACTCTCTCACTGTTGTCTTCGAGGATGAAAATTCGCATTATAATCTCCTAATATATATATTATACCTTATAACTGTCTATTTGTAAAATATTACAGCCTAACATCAAAGTCAAACTTGATTATAGACCCTACGAAAGAAGGGTATATAGCCGCCCTTATTTTAACCGTGTTGGTATAGCTTTTCACCACTCTACTCTTGACTATTATATCGCTCATTTTCTTTACAGTCACGTTTGAAAAATTGTTTATCTGCGCCGCTTTCTGATATTTTACCAATATCTGGGTCATGTCAGCCGCGATAGAAGACTCGATGTCCTCATTAAATCTGCCAGCATATTTGGTCGATATTAGGGACGATATTTCGTTTTTTATGTTGAGAATGCTCATATATTTTATAACTTATTATCTAGAAATTTAGCCAAATCACCTTCTATTGTCTGGTATATCTTCATAGAAACCACATTGGTCCAAGGCACATAAACGTCCGTCTTGGTGACCTTGTTCTCAGACGAGACAATTATGATTTTCTCTGTCAAAGTCAATATGGCTTTGTCAATATACGCTTGTCTCATGTCTCTTGCAGGATTACCGCTGTCCAACATTACCTCGTCTTTGAATCTTATAGATGCTAAAACCCTAACCATTTATGTACTCCTCGTATTCTTTTATTAACATATTAACCACTTTTTTAACAAAGGCTTCTGCTTGAGCAACTGAAGGTTCTTTCAGAGACTCTAATATGTACTCTTTTTTGTCGTTGTCGCCCATTGAATAAATATTAAACATCTCGAGCTTAACCCTAGCTGATCTTTTAAACTTTAATATCACCCTATGCACTTTTTTCTTGATAATCTTACATTTAGAATCAAGCATTGTAGCAGGGTCTATATCATATAACGTATCGCTTATTGCTGTATCTAACAGCGTACCATCTAAAGTCCAATCGGTCTTATTTAGTCCCAGATCGTTCATCTTTATTTTAAGAAGAGTAGGGTCGAGAAAAGCGTCTATAAAATACGTGGCGGCAAAATGCTCATTTCTTACTACAAATTCGCCAATATCAAAAGCTTTATCTTCTTCCACTGTACTCCTCCTTTTCTTTCTTACACGTCTCGCAAATGCCGGGCTTCCAGAATTCCCTTATCGTGTCTAAAATAGTTATTTCAGCCTCTTTATTGTCCGCAGAGGCCTTGAACAGCTTCCCGCACTCGGTGCAAACTCCGTATCTTACAAAGTCACTTTTCGAGCGGAGTGGGCTGGTCATGCAGCATGTCCTCTATCACATTTATAGACTTCTTGGCCTTCTCATATAAGTCTTTGTCTATCCATTCGTCCAACCTGGACTTAATGTCCATATTGATGAGCTCTTTAAGGAGCTCCTTTCTTTTCTCCTGGAGAAGCTCGGCTCTTAACGCTGTTATGTTCAACATTTTTATTTTTACTCCTTACTTTTGTTCTGTCTTAGGAGCAGCTTCTGCGGCCTGCTTTTTCTTCATTTCCTCTACTTGCTGATTAAACATTACCTCTCTAATCTCTGCGGCTTCTAATTCAAGCTCCGCCCTTCTTGTATTCCACTTGTTCATGTCTACAGTCAGCTTAGCCAATTCCTTGTTCACCAGATTCATGTCCCTCTGAATCGAAATTCCGTCTCTCATAACCATTTAATTACACCTCTCTTATTCTTATAAATTTGAAATCGGGATACATTTGCTCAATCTCTTGTTGCCTAATTTTATCTTTACTTTTTAGCTCCCCTCCTTCATTATAATGCTTTATTTCGTCCCACTCTATAATTATCTTCTTGTCAAAATTGATGTAATCTAGCCAATAGCCAAGCTCTTTAATAAGATATTCCCCGCCGCCATACATTGCATAATGGCCTTGAGTGTTGTGTATGTTATCATAACTTTTAAAGAATTCACAAGCTTTTTTATTATAAGCTGGAAAACAAATACCAAAATTTTTATTTATTCTTTCAATAGTTTTTAATCTTAGCTTTCTTGTGTGTTGTCTAGAAAATTTAATACCTTTACGAGCCTCACTTATATGATTCTTATGTATTTCAGTAAAAGGCGCTTTCTTTTTGCCTTTCATTGTTTTGCTAATTTTTTCGTTTCTTTCTTTAGGATATTTATGTCCCATTAAAGCTTTACTTATATTCATTCTTGCTTCTTCTGTGTGGTGTCTTCCTTTAAATGTAGAAGGCTTTCCTCTATTATTATGGCCATTAATGAATCTGTTTTTAGCTAATTGTCCACAATTACATTCACATAATTTCATGCTAATCTCCTTGTATAGATTAAGGCCCTTGGTGTACAAGCACCGTCGATTAGTTAATTAGACTAATCTTAGGGCCATTATTTAACCATTTACCATCTTGTTTAATTTGCATTATATTTCCATTATCAATCTGCCACACGTTGGGCATTTGATTAAAATCATACCACTGCTTCAGCCGGAATCCCCATATAACTATATATATAAGCAATATGAACGAACAAAATAAAAGAATAGGGCCTAAGAGTTCTTTGATATTTTTCAAATTAGGTCTCCAAGCCTAGAAGCAATACCCCAAGCTAGATTTGAACTAGCATGCCCGCTAAGGCGCTAGCTTCTAAGGCTAGTGTGTCTCCCGTTCCACCATTGGGGCATTTATAATGTAACTCCTATGCCAATTACTGAAGTTTTATCATAATCTGTTAAAACTAGTCTACCGTCTACCCAAAGATTTTCAAAAAGTGGGAGCCAGTGCGCAATATTTATTCCGCCGCCAATTCCTATATCCATGCCTTCTCTGAAATTAGATGACATTGATATTTCTGGAAAAACTAATAGATAATCTTTTTGTTTTTGTGAAAGTGATACTGAACATAAAGATAAAGCTCCTCCGAACTCCACTCCTTTAATTCCAGCAAAATTAGTCATTCTTATCTTCGGATCCCACCAGTTCAACAGATGATACTCGGGTTTTTGATCGACAAAACTCTTCTTATAGTCCAAGTACAGTTTGGCTCCGTCTCGATTCTGCAGATACACAGTATAAATGGTAGTTACGTTGTTGTTCTCGTCCTTGGTCTGTATCGATATATCATGAATATCAAAGTGCCATTTATAATGTAATTTGTTGGGTCCTATTACGTCTATGTCCTGCCATCCATCATGGAACTTGAAAGGCATCTTGCTCTCCAGCCAGGCCTCTAATGTGACGCTTCCTTGTCCTGTCTCGGCTTCGCTGATAATCTGCCCTTCGGCGTTCATCTTGTCCAACTGCGCTTTTAAGGCTTCTTTGTCTTTGACCAGCAAGCTTATCTGATTGATTTTCTCGGTCAACAACTTCTTGTTGGTCGTATTAACAGTCTGGGCCTGGGACAATTCGCCCTTTAGCTTCTCATAGGCGACTTCAGTCTGATGATTGTTGGCCAATGCGTTCTGTATCTCTTGCACAAAAGTAAAGGGATTGTAATACGTAACCACGAGTCTCCACCCTTGGTAACCCAAGAACAAGGCTAACAATACGATTGCTATCCATTTAACTACATTTAATGCAATACTTTTTAAGTCAAACAACTTTTTATCTCCTCAATACATTTATTTGTATCATTCTTAATGTCATACTCCCAAAACCTTAAAACCTTAAAACCTTGAGACTTTAAATCTTTAGTTATTTTATTATCTTTGCTCCATTTTTCTCGTGCAGTATAATTATTAGCTATTAAATCTTTAGACTTGTAAAACTTAGGATTAGCATGCCAGTAATCACCGTCAACAAAAATACAGATATTAGGCTCTATAAATCTATCGGGAGTGCCCTCTAATTCATACTTTTGTTTAACATATCTTAATTTTAATTGTTGTAAAATTTTGTCCAACGCTAATTCTGGCTTTGTGTCATTATAAGGAAATTGTCTAATTGCTCTATTCTTTTTATAATTTAATTTTAATTCTTTAGCTTTTTCAATGCCATATAGTTGTTCATAAGTTTTACCCTTATTATAATGACCTTGAGAAAATCTCTTTATAGAATTAATTTTACATCTAAATGATTGTTCACATCCACACGCGCAAACTCGAGTTTCCCTAGGAATAAATTTAACTTCACTTTGTTTTTTTATTATTTCTTTTGATCTTTCCACACCATAAAATTCTTCATAAGTTTTACTTTTCTTAGAAGATTTAATCCCTTTTAATGATTTACTTATTTTCTTATTAACCTCTTCAGGGTTTTTATTCCAGCCATGTTCTCTTCTAGAAGCAATTTGATTTAATATGTGCCGTTTAGTTTTTATATATTTACCTGATGTCATTTATATATCTTTCCAGAAATTCATTAATTATCCTTATATTGTTTATCTGCGTTAGGATTTCCCTTAAAACCTTTAAATTTGTTTGTATTTTTATATTCTAAATGTTCTCTACCCTTTTTACTATTAAATTCATGCTCTTTTTGACATTTAGAACAATGATAGGTATCTTTTCTTACCTTCTCTATATTATCATTCTCGTCAATTCTAAATTTCTTTAATGTCATTTTATATCCTCTATTTCAGTAATCGATTTATCTTCTGTCCTCGCTATCATTGCGTCTACATAGTCTGCCGCATCCGCCAATTTTTCAAAAGCACGTTTCCACTGCAGGTTCAAGCCCTGAACATTGGCCTCTTTTAATGCGTCCTCTCTTATTCTCCACAGCTCTTCTCTTTGAAATAGCATTTTTATCCTCCTATTTTCTCCAATTCTTGGGCTATCCTTAACAAGAAGCTCACGCACTCCAGCAAGTCAATAGCTTCTATCCTGTAGTTCTCTATTATGAGTTTAAGCTCTTTATTGTTTATCTGATCGTAACGATCTGTTCTTATGCTGTTGAGCACGGTCTTTAGAGCCTGCTTTTCGGCCTCTCTTTTTTTATGGGTAATTCTAGGCAGCAACTTCTGCTTGAACCTATTTTTTTTGCTTGAGGAACTCATCCATTCTCTCTCTTTGTATCTGATTGTATTCCAGGTTGTCTATGACCCTGTAAGTAGAGTGCTGCTTCAAGCCTTCGCCCATCTTGTTGTGAAGCTTCGCCCTCTCTATCAGCTTGTCCTTATTGGGATGCTTTTCGACTGTAAACTCCGTACTGAACATTCTCTCCATCAGGTAGTAATGTGTTATTACGTCCTCTACTTGGTCGTGTCTTTTCCTCAATATCTTTTTCTTTAGGTCGTACATATTCTCCTTATACATTTTAAAAGAGGGGATAAATTAATACCCCCTCACTCTAAGTTACCTTAGCGGGTCACACGAGGCCTAGCCTCATTCACAATGATCTCCCTGTCCCCTATCTTCATGCCGTTCATAGCCGTCACAGCCTTCTCCATATCTCCATCCGCAACCTCAACGAAACCGAATCCTTTCGCTCTCCCAGTCATCTTGTCGGTAATAAGCCTTACAGCCACCACCTCGACATGTTGTTCAAACGCAGATTTAATCTCATTCTCGGTCGCTGAATACGGAAGATTACCTACAAACAACGATTTAGCCACTATTTCACCTCAGTCTTAATCCTATTAGCACAATTATCTATATTCGACCTTATTTCATTTTCCCAGAAACGTAAAACCTTATATCCTTTATTAATCAACTCTTTATTAACCAACTTATCTCTCTCAATCGCTTCAGGTCTATTGTGCCAATAATCGCCGTCAGCAAAAATACAGATATTCGGTTCAATGAATAAATCGGGTTGCCCGATTATAGGTTCATGTTTTCTATATTTAATACCTAATTTATTTAATAGTTCTTGCAACAATCTTTCAGGTAAGGTATCTTTAAAATGAGTCACCGCCAGGAGTTTTTTACCTTTAGTCTATCTTAAGCTCTATAGTATCATTTTGAGCATCTTTTTTAGGGAGCTCAATTATTAAGATACCATCTTTCAGCTTAGATTTAATTAACTTCTTTTCTACTGTTTCAGGGATTATAATTAGCTTCTCGAAAGCTCTTGAAGTCATTTCTTTAAGGTGATATTTTGCATTATCACTCTTAATCTCTGAGCTCTCTTTCTGCTTTCCACTAATCTTTAATCCTCTGCTTGTCAGTGTAATCTTTACATCTTCTTTATTATATCCTGCTAGTCCAGCTTCTATAATGAATCTATTTGCATCTTCCACTATATTTATTCTAGGGAAGTTTGAGTAATCTGAACTCCAGAACGTGCTTCCGTTTGAGAATACATCATTTATTAATCTTTCCATTTTTGCAAATTCATTCTCCATTCGGTCAAACGACCCGAATGGGATTAAACTTCTAATCATGTTAGCCTCCTTATGTATTCTCCTGGCGGCTATTTTTACACTAAGCTCCGCTTTATAAAGTTAATCAGTCTGCCAGTACCGCATTCGAGAGAGTCTGAGCGGAGTTTAGTGCGTATTTATATAACACCTTTGTTTTGCTCTCTCTTGTTTAATACTGGAATTTTTCAAACATATTGATTTCCCTGACTATGTACAGTTAGCAACAAGTGTAGGTGATTGGGTAATCGTACTATGATACGATTAAAGCATCTAATCATATCGTTTTTTGAAACAATTATTCTTAGCCAATTTGGACATATTTTTTTAAATATTCAGCTGCTTTTTGTAAACTTATAATATTATCCTTAAAAAGCCCCAATCCTATATTACAATTCTTACATAAAATACCACGTATTGCATTTGTTTTATGACAATGATCTATGCATATAGCACAGCTTGGTAATATTGAAAAATTAATTCCACAAATTAAACATTCGTTATTTTGTGCTCTTAAAGCTTCTTCATATCGCTCTACTGTTAAATTATAAGCCTGACCACATTTACCATAACGATATTTTCTCACACTTCCATTATGACTTAATCTAGCACATTTTTTACAATATAATTGCCTATTACTATTTTTATTTATAAATATTCCACATATTTTACAAAACATATTTACCTCCTAATAGGTAAAAGAGGGAGTGATTAGGCACCCCCTCCTATATCATACACTTTCATCTAGAATGCCACTGCCCCTAAGATACTCTTTAATATCAACTTTGTTTTTATACCATATCATGTCTATTCTATTAGCGTATAATTCTATGTATTCTCTATTTACGTTCTCTGCAGTTGACCTGTAATTATAAGATTTTATATTCTCAGGTTTGAAATATTGTTCCAATCTCTCATTACGATTAACATGTACCCCCTCAAGAGATATTATAGGCGCAGTTGAATCAAATCCCCAAGAAGTTATTCTAGGTTCATTAGGAACGCTATACCTTGAATCTAACTCATGTTCTCTAGAGGCGTAATTAAAAGATATTATACCACTAACTAAAACACCGTTGATCTTTAATTGAGTATTGTGTCCCGTAAAAGTATTCTCACTACTTGTTCTTATCAGCTCTATCGTGTCTCGCATGTCCGCTCCTCTTTGCTTAGGACTTTCTGCATTGCTTCATTAGATTTTATCAAAGATTCAATTTGGACTAGTTTGGGGTTGTTCACAGTGACTTCTCCAAGTTCAATTTGAAGCTTTTCTATGGCCTCCGTGTTTTTCTCCATCTCTTTCTCCAGCAGGAACCGGGTTATCTTGTTCACAGGCTTTCCTGCACGATACCATACCTGCTATATTTACTTTCTTCGTATTCTTTGTAAATATTATTTTCTATTTTTTCAATCATGCTGCTTCCGCATTTGGGACAATAAGAAAGATCGTTTTTTGTGCTTTCGATTTCACAATAACATAAGCAATCAATGCAATAAAAGCTTTTTGTCATAGGCTTTCCTCGAACAGATGCGGGTGCCTGCTGCGTATCTGTATTATGTCGTAGTCTACTCCCGCTGTTATCAGGATCTTGTCCTTGAGCTGCGGGAAACAGGCGTTTACATACTCTCTGAACATGTTTAAATACCCTTCAGGCGCGTTTTCCTTCATCTTGATTATAATCCCTATGGCGTCTGCGTCTATGCTGTGCACCAAGGCTTTCTGTATCGAGTCCATATCAACCTGTCTGTCGGGCAAAGTGCGATATGTCATATGCTTTCGTCTTCTGCCAGAATGTTTAACTTGAACATTTTGTTCAACATGTCAAACGTGCCCACGTTGAACTTGTTGTCCACTAAGAGCTCCCTCTCTTCCATCTCTTTGCTTATCGCGTCCATAAGATTGGGGTATTGAAACAGATATTTGTACATAATCCTTACAATTTGTCTTAATCTACCTGTTTCAATATCCTCATTGCCAGTCACACTTAATTTGGCGACTGTTTCACTTAATGAATCTCTTTCCCGTCTTAGCAGTTCAACTTGCTCTCTATAAAACTCTAATTCAGTTTCAGGTTCGCCTTGATGGTAATCAACTTCCATATTGTGACCAATATAATCTATTCTAAATTGACTCATCTTGTATTCCATACTTTGTCATATTGTCTACCTTTTTATTGAACTCTGCTTTAATAACAGATCTATCATTCATTAAATAAGCTATTTCATTTGCTAAGGCGGGACTCACTATCAATTGCACTCCGCCATATGTCATCGTGTGATTCTGCATCTGGTCTCTCATGTTGTCCAAGGCGTCTCGCAGGTTTGTCTCTGTCAATTCGGGCGAAACGTTCAAATTGGGCTGATAGGCCGTGGCCGTCCACTTAAGCGATTCTATATTAGATGGACTCATCTGCAATACCCAGCTCTTTCAGCTTGTCTACTTGAGGGGGCTTATTTAAAGCCTTGTTTCCCTCGTCCCATGCCGCGTTCCAATCTATCTCAAATCGTCTAGCCGTCTCTTCTCTTGTTTCAGGTAAGAATCTTTGCTGTAACTGCATTCCCCGCCTCAGTTCCCATTTTTCTCTTTCACTCTCTGCAGACTGCTGTCGCTCAATTAATTGTTGTCTTATCCACTCTTGATGCTGCATTTCCCCCTCGAAGGAGTCTTGCACTCTTTTCAGTTCTATCTGTTCACTCGGCAATTTAAATAGCCTCATCGCGTATGATTATCGGGGTTTTGCTTTCCCCCAGTAATTTCCTTATGGCCTTCAGCTCTTCCAATATCAGCTCTTCCACTCTCGACGGTACGTTGGGCGCGATATAAGGGACTTGATAGGGAGCATATTGCTCTTCTGCGGCTGTTTGCTCTCTTTGCCTGTCGGGTCTCCAGGGCGTAATGGTGTAGTCCCTTGGGTTTGCCGTGTTGTCCCTCGCAACCGTCCAGTCTGTGTTGCTGTTGTCCTGTATGGAATTTGCATTGCTTCTGTCTATGTATTCCCCATAAGTATGAGGCTCTGTACCTGTGTCGGTATATGCATGATAGCGTGGCGACGCCGAGCTGAAACTCATGCTTGCTGTTATCGCTTCCGTGTCTTTTGGGTCTGCTGTGCTCATAAATCCTCCTATAGGCTCTCGTCCAGCGTCTCTACGTTTTTATTGACATGCCTGATTATCTCGTTCAATTTGGCCCTGATCACTAATAATACCTCTTCTACGGGCTTGGCGTAATATCTACTTAATGGTTCAATAGGAGCTATTTTCCTGATGAAATTATGTTCTATTAAACCGTTAGCGTCAATCGCGATGTCTTTTATCGCGTTAGTCATAGGGTCTGAATAAACTGCATCGTTTCTTCTGTCTACGTCCAAAGCACTCATATAACTCATAGGCTCTCCTCCATGATGCACCAATCGCTCATTTTCTGCTTTGAGGCGGTGAATTTCAATTCATGATTCAAGTCATCAATGAAATTCTGCATGTCGTAAATGACGTCAAGCTTCACCCTGCAGGCGAATTCCGGCGATGAGTTCAACAGCACCTTGACCCCCCAGATTCGGTCTATCTCGCCGGGCAATAATGCTCGCGATAAACCATGAGGATTGGACGTATATGAAAAATTCATTCCTATTAATAATTCTAAATGTTTCGCTATTTCGGTGCCTATTGTAAAATAGATGTCTTCTCTGGTAAGTCCTGAGTGCCAGAGCTCTTTTATCATCTTAGACATATCGGCAAGCGCGAAGCTGTTCTCTTCGAACTCTTTGACTATCATATGCTCTCGTCTAACGGTTTACATAGGGCTTCTTTTATAGCTTCGATTATAGGCTTGTTGCCTATCATCAAATCGTCCAGACTGCCTATTACTATTTTACCTGATACGTTCAAGCCGTTTGAGAACTCCCTGACTTCAAACCTAAGGTCTGCCGCTTCCACCCTTCCGCCGTCTGGATCTACCTCGGGTGATTCCACTGCAAAATTCTCGCTTGATGCCATTAAAGGGACTCTCCCTCTTTCACGATCTCGTTGCTGTAGCTCTTCCTTATGTGCTCGCCTATGCAGGCTATTATCTCGTCAACGCTCCTGCAAAACAGTTTTTCTCCGGCCAAGTACAGGATATAGCCGTTCTTGATCGTCTCCGCGTCTATGTTGAAAGTCTTGTTTTTGGCGTCTCTTTTCTTGAGGGCCTCTTCGGTCCGCCAAGGCCTGCTCCCCAGGCTCAAGGGCACGTTGTCCATGGCGCCGCCCCTGATGGCGTCCCTTATGGCACCGTACCTGTCTACATCATTGTCACGTTCCTGGGGCAATTGCACATTCAACAGCCTGTCCAGCGCTCGGTTTGTCACCCGCTCTCTTTCAAGTCTCATTTCGTGTTCTGTCCAGGGATCGAAGTCACCTGCCAAGTTCATATGCTCTCGCCTTCTTTTATAACAGATTCCCTGAACGCAGCCTTAATAGCCTCTATGAGGATGTTATTAAGATTGCTTATAGTAGAACAGTAAACTTTGTTCCTGATACCATCAGATTGCTGCAACAGGAACCCGTTGCGTATTTTCTCTATGTTGAAATTGATGAATGTTTTTTCTTGCGAGTTATGCGTGTTATCTGTCATAGCCACTGGTGTCATCCCATTGCCCGCGTTATCACCGCGGTCTGTGAATATAAACGGCACTTCAGGTATGTTTGACATATCTATTTTTCACCTCTTCGCCACGAACTTGGCGACCGCAACTTTCCTGTTGGGTAGTATTATCTTGCCGCCGCAGGTGTCTGCCCATTCTTTCAGTTCTCTCTTTATGCGGCCGTGCATTAACATATAATCACCATCTGTTATCCGCCTATTCAAGACCAGCACCGCGATCTTGAATTTAAAACTAATTTCTGCAGATTCTAGATCCATTAACTTCACTTTCCTTTATACTGAATTTCCCGCTAATCCCAATTTATTCATTTTATTCTTGATATAGTTTAATTTGTTTTTGTCCTTGAACCTGTCATATAGCCCACCTACATAAAAAGCAAAGCACTCCGCGAAGTCATCGCGGGGGCTCCGTTTCCCGTACCAACGCGGAAAATCAGAATTCTTGTTGTAATACCAACCGCTCTTTAAATTATCTTTTCCTTCTTGTGGTATGACCATCATCACATGCTCATCAGTTTCAGGTTTCTGCGACCATCCGCTGAGCTTTAGCCATTCGGGGTCTTCTGATATGCCGTGATTTAAATCAATATAATGCGCAATTTCATGACTTATTACGTGCTCAAGTTTCGACATCTTGTTTTTGCCATCATCAAATTCTTGATTAGTTTTAAAGGCTTTGGGACTTATCATCATGATTTTAGTTTTTGAATCATATCGTCCATATGCTCTATACTTTTCGCCGTCTCCCATATCGGCATCCATCGCTATCTTGCTGAAAGTTCCGGCTACAATATTTTTAGGAACCTTAGCGAGTATTTTTTCTATTCTCACCGACTGCTCGGGAGTGAAACCCTCAAGGGGGATTATAGTTTCAGATTTTAATATTGGCAATAAATTTTTCATAATTATTAAAGAGTCGTCCTTTGTATTATACCTAACCGGTATAGTTTGTCATTAACATGACTTTGTTTACTGGACGGCTCATAAATTTAAATCTCCCAATACTCTGCGACCTAATGAGGTGAGACTGAACTGAATCAGCCCGTCATCCTGAATAATCTCTCTTTTTATTAATTTGTAGTCGTCTAACCTATCTAATTCTAGGTCAGTTCCGTCTTCGCCTATTGATTTAAGCATATCCTTTGAAATAACCAACTGGCCTTTTTTACCTAACAACATGAGATTGGAAATCTCTCCGTCGGTCAGGGATTTGACAAATGCCTTATACTCTGCTTCTTTTTTGAGCTTGTTCTCTCGTATCTTTTTGCCGACTTTTTCAGGATATAAGAGATTCTGCTCTCTTCTGTTCTCCGCATCGTCCTTGGGCATGTCAGGCACCGATTTAGAAACAGACTGATTTTGAAATTGCTGCTGAGCTTGATTTATTTTAGCGAACAATACGGCGAATCTGTTTGTTAAGTCTGCCAATTTAATCTCCTAGTTGTAATTTAGCTGAGCCATCTTTCATGGCCGCATTTAGCGCTACTTTGATTCCCAGGTATTTCCCGTTCTTCATGTGTTTTTCTAATATCGTATATACGTCTTCGCTGACTTCCAAATAGTTGTTGTTCTTTGCACTTGCAATTACATCGTGTATTATTGCAATGTCTATGACCATTTACACGAGTCCCCACTTGTCGCGCTCTTTCTCTATCGCGTCTTTTATCTTGGCGGCTACTTCGGGGGACGCCTCCTCGATTGCCTTTATTATCTTGTCCCTGAATACTTGATTCTCGATTGTCTCTTGCAGTTTGATCTTTTTGTCTATAAACCATTGCAAAGTTTCTGTTGCCCCTTTCCAGGCAACAATGTACTCCCTTATCCTGCCTTCTGTCACGGTTCCGTCTTCATCCTTCATTTGCACCAACAAGCCTTCTATGTCCTCTAGTTTTTCTACTAGCTTTTCAAGAGCATTATTGGAATGAACGAGATTCTTTTTAGCCGAAACCTTGTCTTGTGTAATTAGTTCATCAGTTTTGTTTTCAGTGCTCAATATAAAGTTCCTTATATGATTCACACCCAAATTGAATTCTTTTGCGACTTTTGAATAGTTATTAGTTCTCTTATACGCTTCTAATACCTGTTCGCTCAAGCCTAATTCTATTACCTTAGATATTCTTACCATTGTATTCTATATGCTTTTTGCTTCATATGTTTTTTTCACTCGTTGCAACAAAAACTTTAATTGTCCTGCTAATATATATCCTAATGTAATGACTGTAAAGCTGTTTTATTGATTTTTGTTATAATGTTAACAAAAAGCATACTTTACACTAAAACTATGGGCAAGGCTTATTACCATATTTTTCCATTAAGCTCTGCTTTAATTTGTCTTTTATTTGCTTATATTTGTTAGATATTGTCATTTTGCTTACCTTCATTTCTGTTGCTATATCACCCATAGTTATTGGATTATCGTATGGGGGTAATCCTAAGATTTTTTGTATAAGGTCTCGGTCCTCCATTGAAAGTTCATCCAGAAATTCTTCTAATAACTCATACATTAATACCCCTCCTTTCGATTTAGTTGATAATTCCTGCATCGTGACTATGTTTATTTTATCTAATAAGCATTCATATGAAGAGTGATTCTGCCCTGCGGCTCTCTCACTCTCTAATAGAATATCGGCTAATATTTCTTGATCGACCAATTTATTCAAGAACTCTTGATTGTATTGAACGCCCCTATATTGCTTCTTTAGGTCTTCCTCTATTTTGGCTATCTCTTCGGGGTGGTCTTCCCTGTAACATTTTCTCAATATCGCGTCCAATTCAGATGTGACATTCTTGCTGTATTTCTGATAGTCTTGATTATCACATTTTTTTCTAATGCTATTAATCTGTTGTTTTAAGTAATTTTCGTCTTTTAATTTTTCCTTTAACACGTTTTGCTCCTTTCTAAAAACAAAAAAACAGTCACTCCAGGATTCCGCCCGAAATAACTGCTTTTTGCTTGTTATTTGTTTATATACTTTGGTCTATTTTTTCATCTCTTAAATAATTGTCAACAGCCTTTATCAACTTTTCCCTTGATCTCTTTACGTTCTCTTTTTCAGTATCATTAAATTGAAAATTATTTAAGCTTTTACTTCTGCAATAAATGTCATATTTGTATATCCCTTTATACTTATAAATCTCACTGACCCCGAGCACTTCAGATAGTATAAACGAGCTGTCATCCTCTAAAAAATATAATCTGTTCATATGGATTGATCTATGTTATATTTCTTTAATTCTGCAAGAAAGTCTTTTCTGAACTCATCTACTTCTTTCTTTGAATCTGCTTTCATTAGACATTCTTCCCCACTAACAAACCTAACCTTAAAAGCGTAGAAAATATGGCCTGTTTTGGATCTTTCCGTATTAACGCCATTTATAAATTCTACGTTATCTAAAACTATTACAGTCCCGTTGTCGCATTCATAGAGTTTCAATATACCTCTCCTATATATATTATAACATGTAATTTAAACAATGTAAAATGAAGACTTAATGTTATATAGGTGCATCTATTAGTTCTGCTGTTTCCCTGTCTTTTTTATAAGTCTCCCAACTGCCTTTAATTATTTCGAATGCTCCTTCAATTGCTTCTTTGTCACTATGTGTAAATCCTTGCTTAAAACCGCCCTCAAAAACTATATTAAATTCGTAAATGTTTTCTTGTCTGTCTCTTATGATTTTAGTCATTAAGACCATTTTGTTTAAATCTATTACATGACCGTTAAACTCAAATAGAGATTTGCTCATGGACAGGTACCAGCTCTAGCCTTCAAAGGGCGATCTAATTTTGAATATTTTAATCTGATTTAAACATATTACAGATTTCAAGCTGACAACCCTCCTTTGTTCATAACATCCAGAAACATTTCGGCTGTTTTCAACATTTTTTTCTTTGATACTTATTATTCTTTTTTACTGTCTTCCATCTATTTGCGCCACATTCGCAAGGTTTTATTTCTTTTTTCATTACCTGTTCCTATCTATTACGCTGTAATCATTAAATATGATTTGCTTTGTGTGAACATCTACGACCTCTTCTAAGCCCGGATTGTCCTTATCGTATTTTATAGTCTCATAATATTTTAATGTGACCATGTCCCCGGCTTTTACTTTGTCATATAGCTCTTTAGATTTTAAAGCGAAGGTTTTTCTATGTGCTGTACATCTTAATACAACTGCCCATACTTCGTCTTGTCTGGATGTTCCACCTACAATACCTATATTACCGTCCATTCCCATCGACATTCCACTGACACTGCTAACAAGCTCTGGTATATAGGACAATTGTATAACTTCTGCCGTCTCTTCTTTTATTTCTGAGTCTTTATAACTCATGCAGCCTGCACACAAAATTAACAAAAACGTTAACAATAATATTTTTTTCATTTTATTCCTTGGCAGTTTTATTTATGTCGCCTACATTTAGCAATAAGTTAGAACCACTACCTGTCATGATTTGTGGTAAGTGACCGTCCCAAACTTTTATCCATTCAAGTTGAATAATTTTAGGGCTTTGTGCTATTGCGTTACCTTTAATCCTTAGTGCTTCGGCTTCGGCTTGAGCTTTTACAATAGTTTGTTCTTTTATCATTTTTTGTGCTTCTAAAATGTTCTTTTGCTTTACAACGTCTTGTTCGGCAACCTTAGTTTCTGTTATCTTATCTGTTACCGCTTGAGGAGGCGTAACCTGTCTTACAAGAATTTGTTCGGCTATGATGTAATCCTCCCCTTTGAAGAATTCTTCTAACAATTCCCTGTATCTTTCTTGTAATTGCATTCTCTTGCTAGCGTAACCTTCTTGCGCTGTAAACGTTGTCGTGACATCTCTCATTTTAGATCTGGCTGTCGGGATGAGAATTTTATTCAATATATCTTCATCTTCACCAACTCGCCTTTTTATGTCAGCAACTTTAAGAGCATTGATTCTATATCGAATAGAAACATCCATAGTCATTTGAAGTCCGTCTGATGATAAACAAGGAATTATATCAGACCATGTTTTAGTATAAACATCATAGTGTGATACAGAATTTACTAACCTTGGTACTATGTGCATACCTTCATTTAGCACTTTATTCTGAACTCCATTGAAAGCGTTAAATATAACGGCTCTGTCTCCAGCCTGAATTATTATGATTGAAGCGAACATATACCAAACGAATACTCCTAAAACAGTTAACATAATCACTTTTGGCAATGAATAAGCAACTGTTACGCGTGCTTGACCCTCGAACAAATGCCGTGCAGCCTTAATGAACGGCTCATATCCCAAATATATACAAACTAAAAATGCTAAAAATCCTAAAAAACTTATCATTTTAATACTCCTTTACTTTATTTGAACTTTACTTAATTAACAAAAACCTCCTTCTTGTTAAATTATGCTCTTGCGACTATTAATTCTTCAACTTGAGGCAATGGTTCATTTTGTCCTGCTTTATATTTATTACTTTTATCTAATAATTGTTGAGGATTTGTTTTAGCAAACATTAACTTAGCTATGACTTCATCTGTTATAGGCCCTCCTGGATTATCTAAATGAATACATAAATATTCTTCTATTCCAGTTGACTGACCTTCTTTACAATTTTCTGCTCTTTTAACTGAATTTATAACTTCTATTCTTTTATCTCTATGTATTCTATAAATCCTATTATTAATAATATCAGGAACGTCTATAAATTTCTCTATCATATATTTAGTAAACTCTTCATCTCTTACTAGTCTTCTTAATAATGTTAACGCTTTTAATTCTTTATTTATAATCTCTTCAGAGAAGTTTTTAAGGTCTTTTGCAGTCTTTATGCCCCAGAATTTATAGGCATCTTCTAGTTTAATCTGAGCCTTTACGATATTATTACTCATATTGATAGTTTTTACCTTATCTAAATAAATACCTTTTTTATGTTTTCTAATGGCCAATCTAACTGCGTCAAAATCAAACACTAATTCGTCTCTATCAGTAACGAAATTTTTATTACTTTTTACTAATTGAGAAAGAGGTAATTTTACCATTTCACCATTAACAAGAATTGATATTGACGTCTCTTTTATTGCAGTATCTATAGCCTCTTTTTTATTACTAATTCCTAAAGACTTTAATCCATTTTTAGCTAAATCTTTAGCTATTTCTTTACCGTGTTGTTGAGCTGATTGCACTAAATGGGCAGCAAATAATTCTTTTAAAGAATATAAATCAGCATTAGATAATCCCACAGCACCTTTACTAGCATAACTTCTTCTTATAGAATCATGATTAGAAAATGGAGTTTTAAGACCTTCAACATTAACTCTACTTTCCAATTCGGCCATTCCTATTTCATTTCGTCTTATTCTTAAATCAATATCTATATTAGCTGGAAGATGTTGAGGTGATGTATAACAAGTTGTTCCTGTAGTATATATATTAGTTATTGTTCCACCTGTAGCTTGAGTGCCATCTAAAGTCACCCATCCAGCATCTGCATGTTGCCAATGAGCAGTAGTGTCGTCTTCACCACGAAAAACATTTGTGGTTGAAGTATCTATATAGAGTCGGGTATTATTAGTTAGCGTGACCATATACTTCACCTCTTGCCCATAATTGATTTAAAAATAAGCTCTCTTTTGGTCTTTCCCAAGGCTTCTCTCTCCATACTCCTTCATATCTAAAAGAATTTATCTTGAATTTTTCCAAAACTTCACATTCATATCTTTTATCTGTTATAACCCCGTCATTTATGCATCTATAATGCTCATGTTTGCATTTGCCACATATAATAATATGTAAACCATTCACGTGCTCCGGGATATCGACTGTATTATAGCCTTTACAAATTGAACAGTAAATTTCAGTTATCATGTTCTTTTCCTATTATATAAATCTTTTGTAGGAAATTTTATAAACTCTGACATCCAATCAATAATATCTTTTAAATCTTCATTATCTTCTGCTCTTTTTAAGCAAACTTTTTTTGAAGTTTTAAAATTAATATATTTACATGACCATCTTCCATCAACCCATTCGTCTCTTCTTGCTTGTGAAAAATTAGTCGCGTCTAATATCACTTTTTTATGTCCTGCGTAAAATAAAGCTATTACCATATATTTAGCTATCGTCCATACCATTTTCTCTGCCTCTTTGATAAAAGCTCGACCGTGTAAGGCCAACCTGATACTGTCACAATTGACTATAGGAATATTTTGTTTTTTCGCCCAAGTGCTTTTTCCGCTTCTGGGCAAACCTACAGTCATTATCAAAATATTTTCATACATTTTCATTTCAAGGCCTCGATTTCTCTTTGTTCAAACTCTTCAAGTGTTAATTTACCTGCTTCCCAATCTTTTTTATCACAGGACCAGCAACGACCAAAAAGTTCTAGATATTTCTTGTCCATAATAGACCATTGTTTTTCTTTGCAATTGGGACAAATCATTTTTATCCTTTCCTAGTTGTAGGAATACAGATTATAGACTCTACTTTAGGATCGAATTTTTTTATTTCTTTGCCTTGATCGCCATTTCTTAATACTTCAAAGAAAGTATAATCTTTATCCTTAAGCTTATCAAACTCTTTATGAGCTTTTTCAACTTCATCTTTGTTATTAATGTCCCACATCAACTTATCATCACCGTTAGAACTCAATATCGCTAGCTCACCCACTTTACTTCACCTCCTATTTATACTGTGTCAAAAACATTCCTGGAATACATAATACAGCGCCAGCTATAAAGCCTAATGTTCCTGAGAACACTATTTTGGCTATGCCTATGACAACCGGCATTGCCTCTACTGGAGTTGCTTTAACGGCATTTATTATTTGAATTATGCCTCCAATAAAAGCCCACCAAACTCCAACGTATAGGCCTACGATTATCCCCACAAATACAAGAATTCCGCCTATTGC
>Ga0315289_10000054_pt1 | contig 178935 bp, 137 predicted proteins | sample YL17G11_40_MG_FD_203452 | JGI IMG/M metagenome (GOLD analysis project Ga0315289, IMG submission 203452) | Sediment microbial communities from Yellowstone Lake, YNP, Wyoming, USA - YL17G11_40 | ecosystem: Environmental > Aquatic > Freshwater > Lake > Sediment | place: USA: Wyoming | collected... | reverse complement strand
ACCGTGCTCCAGGGCCCCGACCTCCCAGGCCCCAACAGCGACGTACCCGGATTGTGATGTAAAACGGCCCATCCCAACCCCCATTCCTGGGGATCCGTTGGCCCAAACTCTCAAACTTGCGCTAGGGACGACCTGAACCACAGAGACACAGAGACACGGAGAGGGGCAAGGCAGAGGGGACGGCGAACGGCACGGACAAGCGAGTGCGCGGCCCGGCGGGGCCGCGCACTCGCTTCTGGTGACGAACTGCGTGGTCGGGGCGGGCGGATTTGAACCGCCGGCCTTTCGGTCCCGAACCGAACGCGCTACCAAGCTGCGCCACGCCCCGACGAGCCCAGAGTATAGCACACCGGCATGGCGGGGTCAATGCGCGGACAAGCGGCCACCGGGGCAGGTGCTCACCGGAGGCTGGCGGAGGCCTTGGCGGCCTCGCACATCGCCACGATGTTCTCGCCCCGGATGTTGGCGATGCCGCAGTGAGCGTTGGCCACGATGTACCCTCCGCACTTGGAGAAGGCTCTCATGTTGCGGGCGACCTCGGCTCGGACGTCGTTCTCCGTCCCGAAGGTGAGGAGCTGCTGGCAGTCGATGCCGCCGTAGAAGGCGATGCGGCCACCGAAGTCGCGCGCGATCGATTCGGGGTCCATATCGCGGGCGGAGGTCTGGAAGACGAGCAGGCCGTCCACGCCGATGTCGATCAGGTCTGGGATGATCGCCCGGATGGCGCCGCACGAGTGGAGGAGCGCGATCAGGCCGTGGTCGCGCACGAGCCGGACCTGCTCCGCGAGGTAGGGCTTGATGAACCGACGCCAGCGCTCGGGGCCCATGATGAGAGCGTCCTGGCTCGCGTAGTCGTCGCCGAGCCAGGCGATGTCGCAGACCCCCCTTGCGGCGGCTAAGGAGGGGCGCATCACGTCCAGGCAGAACGCGTGCTGCCGGGCGACGAAGGCCCCGAACACGGCCGGCTCGGTCGCCATCTTCACCAGCGCCGTTTCCATGCCGAAGGCGTTGCACGCGCCGCAGAAGAGGGGCATCCAGCCGGAGCAGAAGACGAGGGCGTGGTGGGGCCAGTTGCTCCGCGCTGCCTGGAAGTCCGGGGGCCGCCACCAGGTGGGATCGGGCCAGGGGTGGGCCTCGACGTCGGCGACGCTGGTCGCCTGGGCGAGGGGGCGAGGGTAGAGCGCGTCGGAGTAGGTGCCGCCCCAGCCGTCGGGGAGGTTCTCGGCGGGGGGTGCCCCGGGCGGGCCTTCGTAGGCGGGGAACACCCAGCGGCAGTCGACATCGAGGAGGTCCCAGACCTGGGACGGTTCGGAGAGGCCGTGTTGCCGGCGGAAGAAGTCCATCAGCTCGGGCCACACGGCCGACTCCATGAGGTCATAGGCCACGCGGTCGGTCGGCCCGAAGGCGAAGGTAGCGAGGACGCGTTTGCGGTGGGTCATGTGACTTGGTCTCCCGACGCTGAGTGTGGGGACGGGCGGCGGGCGTTGCCTCCGCTCACCTTGTGGCACAGGTCACGCCCCACGGAGAGAACATGGCGGCCTGCACCGTCGTTTAGTACAATGGGGCCCGTCACTGCAAGGCATACACGAGAGCCTTGTCGCACAGCAGGGAGGTGGACACGATGACGACCATGAGAGCCTTGAGAGTGCTTGCAGTCGCGTTGGGCTCGCTGACGGCGGCATTGTGGGCGACGCAGCCGGCCACGGCGGACCCGGGAAGGGTGAGTGTCCCGGCGGTCCACCGGGTGGCGCCGGGGGCCGCCTGGGTTCAGCCGGCCCGGTGGTGGTGGCGGCCACGCCCGCCCACCTACTACTACGGCCCGCCTTACTGGTACGAGCCGTACTACACCTACCCGTACTTCGACTACGCCTACCCGTACCCCTACTACTCGGTCCGCCCGCACGCAGGTTACACAGGCGAGAGCCGGGAGATCTACAACCTGGGGTACCGCGACGGGCTGAGGGGCTCACCGCCCCACTACGTGAAGGGCGAGACCCCCGGCTACAAGGGCACGTGCCGGGACGCCTACTACGCCGGCTACTACAAGGGCCAGACGGACCGCTACAAGCTCGGGCTCTCGAAGCACGGCCAGCCGCCGGCAGGAGACGAGGAGCAAGGCCAACCTCAGGGCCATCACCCGCCGAGCCACTATGAGCCGCCGAGCGCCTACGAGAAGGACACGATCTAGGGCCAAGGCCGCACCGGTCGCGGTGCAGGCCTGACGCTTGCTCGTAGTCGGTGCGAGTCGGACGCCACAAACCACATGGGGCCCAGCCGAGAGGAGAGGGGCCCCGTGTCTGTTGGCGCGGAGGGCCACACGGCTGCCGCGTCTACGCCTGGTCCCCCAGCGCGACCATCTGCCGGAACTCCTCCTCGGTAAGGACCGTCACACCGAGCTCGCGCGCCTTGTCGAGCTTGGACCCCGCGCTCTCGCCCGCCACGACGTAGGTGGTCTTCTTGCTGACGGAGCCGGTGGCCTTGGCGCCACGCGAGCGGACGAGGCCTTCGGCCTCCTCGCGGGTCATCTTCTGCAGGGCGCCGGTGAAGACGAAGGTCATGTCGGCGAGGGTGGTGTCGGTCGGCCCGGCACGCTCGACCCGAGGGTCGACACCGGCGGCCTGGAGGCGGTCGATGGCGCGGTGGGCTTCGGGCCGGGCCATGTAGTCCACCACGCTGTCGGCGATCTTGGGGCCGATGCCCTCGGTGCTCGACAGGTCCTCCACCGAGGCCGCGCGGATCTCGTCGAGGGAGCCGAAGCGAGAGGTAATGGCCTGGGCGACGGTCGCGCCGGCCAAGCGGATGCCCAAACCGAAGAGCAGCCGATCGAGCGGGCGGGACTTGGAGGCTTCGATGGCGTTGAGCAGGTTCTCAGCGGACTTGTCGGCCATGCGCTCGAGGCCGACGATCTGCTCCTTCGTCAGGTAGTAGAGGTCGGAAACGTCCTGCGCCAGGCCGCGGTCGACGAGCTGATCGACCAACGCAGTGCCGAGGCCCTCGATGTCCATGGCACCGCGCGAGGCGAAGTGACGGATGGTGTTCTTGACCTGGGCGGGGCAGTTTGGGTTCGGGCAGCGGGTGATGGCCTCGCCGGGTTCCCGCACGACCGCCATGCCGCAGACAGGGCAGTGCGAGGGAAACCGGAAGGGGGGCTCGGCCCCGGTGCGTCTGTTCTTCAGGACCTCAACGACCTCGGGGATCACGTCACCGGCTTTGCGGATGAGAACTCGGTCGCCGACGCGCACGTCCTTCCGGTCGATCTCGTCCTGATTGTGGAGGGTCGCGTGGCTGACGGTCGACCCCGCGAGGAAGACGGGGGTCATGCGCGCCACCGGCGTCAGGGCGCCGGTGCGGCCGACCTGGACCGTGATGTCCTCGACGACGGTCTCCGCCTGCTCGGGCGGGAACTTGTAGGCGATGGCCCAGCGGGGGCCGTGGCTGGTTGCTCCGGCGGTGCGCTGCCGGGCGATGTCGTTCAGCTTGACCACAACGCCATCGGTCTCGTAGGCCAGCTCGTGCCGCTTCTCGGCCCAGCCGGTCACGTAGTCGATCGCACCCTCGATGGGGCCGACGAGGCGGCTGTTCTCGTTGACGCGGAAGCCGAGGCTGCGGAGGTACTCCAGCTCCTCCCAGTGGGTGGCCAGCGTCCGGCCCTCGAGCAGACCGACGCCGTACACGAAGGAGTCGAGCTTCCGGCTTGCGGTGATCGACGAGTCGAGCTGGCGGAGCGACCCGGCGGCGGCGTTGCGAGGGTTAGCGAAGCGGGGCTCGCCGGCCGCCTCGCGCTCGTCGTTGACGCGCGCGAACTCATCGAGCGAGAGGAACGCCTCGCCGCGCACCTCGATTGCCGGAGGCGGGTCGCCGGACAGCCGCAGCGGGATGGACCGCACGGTGCGCAGGTTCTGCGTGATGTCCTCGCCAGTGGTGCCATCACCGCGGGTGGCACCGCGCGCGAGAACGCCGTTCTCGTAGGTCAGGGAGATGGCGAGGCCGTCGATCTTGGGCTCGCAGACGTAGCTCAGGCCGGCGCCGGGGGGGATGTCGAGGAAACGCTTCAGGCGGGCGTCGAACTCGCGTAGCTCGGCCTCGTCGAACGCGTTGTCAAGGCTGAGCATGGGGACGGCGTGGCGGACCGTGCCGAAGGCCTCCAGGGGAGCCGCGCCGACGCGCTGCGTGGGGGAGTCCGGCCGGATGAGCTCGGGGTGTGCCTCCTCGAGCTCCCTCAGCTCCCGGTACCACTCGTCATACCGCGCGTCGGAGACCTCCGGCGCGTCGAGCACATAGTAGAGGTACGCGTGGTGGTCGAGGAGGGTGACGAGCTTGTCGATGCGTTGTGCCCAGCCCATGCCTGTGCCCCGGACATCAGACCTCAGACTGCAGACCTCAGACCGGACGGCAACGGCAGGCGGCACTCACGGTCTTGCCGTTGGTCTGTGGTCTGTGGTCTGAGGTCTGAGGTCTGCCGTCACCGGCCCCCCGCCACGTTCTTCTCGATCAGGATGACGCGTTTGGTCTCGGCGAGTACCCGGCCGCCGCCGTCGTGGGCCTGACAGACGATCGTGTGGGGGCCGGCGTCCCAGCCATCGATTGACAGGTCGTGCTGGTACGACACTGAATCCGAGAGCATCCGCCGCACGCCGTCCACGTGGAGGCTGATGTAGGAGAACTCAGCCGAGGGCTTGACCTCGATCTTCAGCGGCACCGCCGAGGTGAAGGTCTCCCGGTCGGCCGAGGGAGACGAGAACTCCACGACCGTCTGGGCGGGCAGGCGCGGCTGGCGCGGGGTGAGAGGCGGGGTGACCCGCGGCACGATGATCGGTGGCGGGGCGACGGGTGGGACCGTCGTCGGCACGGAGGCCGCCTGCGCGAGGAGGTTCGCCGCGACCAGCGTGCCCACTACGTGGAAGCGCACGCGGTCTTGTAGTGAGCGCCCGTGACCCGTCTTCGACTCGAACAGGAACGACGGCACCTGGTAGTCCAGCCCGAAGTGGCGGTGGGCCAGGCGCCGATCGCTGCCGCGGTCATCGTAGAAGACGTTCAGGGGGCAGCCGTAGGCGGTCTCGTACCGCCGGATGTTGAGGCTGATGTTCGAGCACCACTGAGTCATGTCGGAGCGCAGCCCTGGGTCTTCGGCGATGGTCTCGAGGAAGCTCTCCTGGTAGGCTTCCTTAGCGGAGTTCGCGGGCAGCTCGTGGCAGTCGATGAACGCCTGGGGCTGCCACACGCGGAACCCCCACTCGACGGCCTGCGTCTCCGGCTGGGTGAGGGCCGCCCAGTCGCGGTTCAGGTCCACGCCGGCCCGATTGCCCCGGTTGCCGCTCGCGAAGCCATCGGGGTTGACGGCCGGGACGATGGCGAAGGTGAGCCGCTGCAGGAGGGCGATGTCCGAGGGCGCAGTGGTGCGGACCAGGTAGTTGATGAGGGCCATCATGGCCTCGGTGCCTGCGGCCTCGGTGCCGTGCTGTCGGGCGATGATGTACAGCCGCATGGTCTGGCCGAAGACGGTGCGGGGATCGTGCACGGCCACGAGCGGGATCGCCCGGCCGGCCGCGGACCTCCCGATTGATACCACATCGACGCGATCCGAGGCGTCGAGGCGCGTCAGCCAAGTGATGAGATCGTCATAGGAATACGGCCGCTCGCCGACCTGGGCCAGGACCTGGTCGATGACGTTGGGGTCGGCCAGGGCCGGCGCCAAGGCGCAGGCGAGGGTGACGGCGGCGGCGAGCGCAGCGACAGTGGGTCTCGGGCTGCGATGGCTTGCTGTGTTCATGTGAGTTCCGAGTGTCCGGCTGGGGCTCGGGGTTCGGACGCCTCGTTGACCGTCAGGTGCGGCATTCGCCTGCCACCAGCCGCGCGGCGGCGTCGATGTCGGACAGGCGGCCCACGTCCTGCCAGAAGGCGTCCGGATCGACCCAGCCGCGCACATCCTCCCCGCCCGCCATCAGGGCGGGGATGGTGTGGGTGGCCAGGTCTTCACCGGCGCGGACGTAGTCGAGCACACGGCGGGAGAACACGCTGACCGCGGCGTTGCAGGGCCGGCCGAGGTCCGGCTTCTCGGCGAAGTAGGTGAGTCGGCCATCATCAGCGAGCTCAGCAACCCCGGCGTGGACGCGCACGCCGGTCACGAGGCCCAGCGTGGCAGCGGCGCCGGTCTCCAGGTGGCGAGCGATCAGCTTCCCGGTGTCGAGGTTGGTGATGATGTCCCCATAGTGGACCACGAAGTGCTGCTCCGAGGTGAGCAGGTCGCGCATCTTGTCCAGCTCACCGGCGGTGCCCACGGGTTCCGGGCTGCGGACGCAACGGATGCGGGCGCCGAAACGCTCCCCATCGCCAAAGTAGTGCTCGACCTGCTCCCCGAGATGGGATACGGCGACCAGGAACTCGCGCAGGCCCTGGCCGACGAGCTTGGTGATGATGTGCTCGAGGATAGGCTTGCCGGCGATCGGGATCATGCCCTTGTTCACGTAGTAGGTGAGCGGCTGCATGCGGGTGCCCAGGCCCGCGCACAGGATCACGGCTTTCGTGGGGGCGAGGCGGTCGCGATCGGCTGACGCGTTCGCGGTCATCCGGCAGCGCCTTCCTTCGGGGCGGTCGGACGCCCGTAGCCCCGGAAAAGCTCGCCCCACCCGGTCTGCATGATCTCGTGCACTCGCTTCCGGCCGATGCACGGGAACCAGTAGGCATCATGGTAGGCGCGAGAGGCGAGGTAGGACCAGGGCACAAGGGGGCTGCGGAGCAGCAGGCTCTCGAGCGGCTTCAGACAGCCGTGGTAGATGCTCTTCTGGCCGCGGCTGGCGAAGGTGTCGCCGACGCTGAAGCCCCAGTTCTCGCTGCTGACATCGTCCCCGACCACCTCGATCTCGCGCGGATCGCCCACGCCGAGCCCGCGCTCATGGGCGAGGCGAATGTAGTCGAGGCCCAGCGGGTCGAAGCCCATCATCTTCGCCGCGATGGCATCGATGGCCACCTGATCGGCGGCGGCAAGGATCACGTTCTTCACCACCGGCTGCATCGCGCGAGGGCCGGGGCCATCGCCGGCGATCGTGCCATCCATGACGGCGAAGAGGCCGGGGTGAATCTCCTGCTGCAGGGCGAGGAGATCCACCAGAGTCTCGTGGATGCGGGAGTGGGTCCAGTGACGCTTCTCGTTGAGCAGCCCACCGAAGGCGTTCTTCATGGCGCCCGTCGTGGTAGTGAAGACGTGCGTCTTCACCGTCGGCAAGTGCAGGGCGTTGCGGCCGATCATGAGCCGGGGAATCCGGATGCCGTCGGGGAAGATCTCGGGCAACGCGGCCATCTCGCAGTGCGGGTGGTAGGTGATCCACTCGACGTGCGGCTCGTAGAGGTAGATGAACTCAAGTCTGTGCTTCTCCATGACCACATCCAGCCGGTTCCGCACGGCGCCGACCTTCGGGTCCACCACCACCGTGCGGTTCTGGGCGGGGATGAGCGTGTGCGGAGGGCGGCCGTCGGCCAGGAGCTTCGCCGTGACGCCGTCGAGCTGCCAGGGGGTGGTGGAGCAGGCCGGGTAGTAGTGATGCCAGGAGATGTTGATCTTGAGGATGGTGTCGTGCTCGCGGGGCAGGGCCTCGCGGAAGTGAGCCAGCTCCATGAGCCGCCCGAAGTCCTCAAGCACCGTGGCGGGCGAGGTCCTCAGTACGGCAACCTTCCCGCGCAACGTCTGCACAGGATCGGGCTTCGGCTGGGGGGCCGGCTCGCTCTGCATCAATCACTCCAACGTCGGAGGGTGGAGCTTGGTTGCCTGAGGCGCATTATAGGTGAGCCGGAGGAGGGGGGTCAAGGAGGAGAGGCCCAGCGGCTCGGCGAGGGCCGCTTGACTCCGGGTTGTCCAAGGTGCACAATGGCCGCGGGCAAAGGGGAAGGGAGTCAGGAGTGAAGCTCCGGGTCTACCTCGATACCAGCGTGTTCAGCGCGTACCTCGATGTGCGAGCGCCCGAGCGCCAGCGGGACACGAGGGAGTTCTGGGAGCGTCTGTCGGAGTTCGAGGCCGCGACGTCGGAGGTGGCTCGACAAGAGGTGATGCAGTTGCCGGAGTCACCCCTGCGACGCAGTCTGCTGGGATTGCTGGCCACGGTGACCGTGCACTCCGTGACTGCCGACATGCAGGAGCTGGCCCAGCAGTACATCGATGCCTCTCTCTTCACCGCGCGGACCGCCAATGACGCGCTTCACGTGGCGGCAGCCGTTCTGGTGCGGGCCAATGCGCTGGCGTCGTGGAACTACCGGCACTTGGTTAACCGGCGCCAACGAGCCGCGATCAACAACCTGAACGCCAGCCTGGGACTGCCGGAGCTGGAGATCCTGCCTCCGACGGAGCTATAGGGGGTGCGACATGCGGATGTTCGACTACGCGCGGGCGGCGCAGGAGGCTGGGCTCTCTGAGGCCCAATTGGGGGAGTTGTGCCGGCTCGTCCGCGAGGAGTTTCCTCACGACGAGATGATGTACGAACTCCACGTCCTCCGAGCTTGCATGGCGATCGCGGAGGGGCGCGTGACGATTGAGGATGCTCTGAAGCCGGACCCAACGGTGAGACGACGGCACCCCAGCGCGGCAGTCACTCCAGTGCCTCGGGCACGCACACCGTCCTGAGCGGGTAGTGGCGCTGCCAGCGTCCGTCAACTACCAGTGCTCGCTCCTCGAGGGGAGGGTGCCCCTCGTCGCGGCGCTCGGCGGGCCCTCACTGCCCCGCTGCCTCGTTGTTCACCACGATCGCTTTCCCCCCGATCTCGTTGGTGATCGTGAAGCCATTGCCGCCGTTGTTCTCGCTCACGATGGCGTGCTTCGTGTCGGGCAGGAGGTGGACGTGCGTGCGGCCGGTGACGAAGGTGCAGCCGCGGACCTGGGCCTTGCCTCCGTTGATCTCGACCGCCGCCTGGTCCATCGCCTCCGGCCGCTCCCCAGTGAAGTAGCAGTTGTCGAGCGACAGAAATCCGTTGCCGTCGCAGCGGACATTCCGCCGCGCCGGCCCCCAGAAGATGCAGTTCGTCAGCCGCACATTGCCAGTGCAGGTGGGGTTGATCAGTATCTCCGTCGGGTCGGGGCCGTTGAAGCTCACGAACTGGCCGTTGGTGATCGCGAGGCCCATGGGCTGGATCTCGTCCACCACGATGCAATGCTCGGCGGCGTCGGCGGCGATGCCGGTGAACTGGCCGTTGCACGCGCCGCTCGGGGTGGCGATGAAGTGGTAGCCGATCTTGACCGGGAAGACGAAGGTGTCAAACATGAACTCCCAGTCGGTGCGGCCGAGGATGAAGGCCTCGCAGTTCTGCCACATGTACTCGAAGACCGGTTCCCACTCGCCGCCCACCGACTTGGCCGACCACCAGTGGCAGTGGAACTGCACGTTCTCGATGCGCCCGATGTCGCTGCAGGCGTCGACGAAGATGCCGCGGCGCAGCACGCAGCCGTAGACGCTGCGGATGCGGTGACGCACGTTCGGCTCCGGTCCAACCTGGATGCCGTTGTAGCTGTTGATGAGCGTGACGTTCTCGATGGTGTTGTCGCCGCCGATCATCCGGAACGTCCACGGGTACGGGTGGACATTGCGGGGCCGCTGATCGGGGTAGAACACGGTGAGCGCGCGGACCATGCTGGAGTCACCCAAGAGCATGAGCGGAGGGGCATTCTCATCGTCACGGCCCGCGGTGGCGTGGATGACGGTGCCCGAGAGCGGCTCGATGTACTGCGGCGCATCGTGCACGCCCTCCAGGGTGACGCCCGTCTTGATGGTGAGGCTGCCCGCGACGAGGTAGGGCTTCGCCTCGAGCTTCACGACCCCGCCGCCGGCCGCACCGGCGGTGTCGATGGCCTTCTGGATGGCAGCGGTGTCATCGGTCTTGGCGTCGCCGACAGCGCCGAAGTCGAAGGCGAGGTAGACCCCGCCGGGGGGTTCGGCGGCGCGGGCATGGACGGCGGCGAGGCAGTTGGAGAGGACGAGGGGAATCATGGTCATCGTGGCCTCCGTAAGGGAATGGTGACAGGCTGGGAAGCCTGCCCTACGCGGTGAGGCGGTAGAGCTCCTTCGGGTTCTCGTAGAACCACTTGCGGGCGAGAAGGAGGGCCTCGTCGAGGTCGATGAGGCCCTCGTCGATGCGGCCGGCGAGCACGTACGCGATGTTCTCCCGCGCCATGAGCAGGTGGCCGTAGACCTTCTCCACCGGATCGCAGTAGTCGCCGCCGAAGCCGATGATCTTATTCACGGGCACCATGTCGATCCACTCGTCGAGCAGGGAGCGGGTCATCTTCGGCGAGATGATGTGGCACCAGCAGAGGTTGAGCCAGACGTTGGCGTGGTTCTTCCCGATGACCCCCGTCTCGCGCACCCAGGGCATGCCGGCGTGGTAGACATCGAAGCGCGTGGCCGGGTGGCGCTGGATGATGGGGATCATGTGCTGCGGATCGAGGGTGCGGAAGTCCCCCCACATGCCCGTGTGGACGGCGACGACCAAGCCCTCTTCGGCAGCCATGTCGAGCATGGACTCCATGAGGAAGTCGCGGAGCGGGTTCATCTCCGGCAGGCTCGGGCATGACCCGTTCCGCAGGTTCTCGAACAGCTCGAAGGCCTGCGCGCGGCTGGGCGGGCCATACGTGCGAGAGACCATCTTCAGCCCGACCACGTTTCCCCCCTTCCACTTCCGCAGGCCCTCCCGGGTCATTTCCAGGTACTCATCGAGTGAGTCCGGGGCTTCATCATCCACCTCGAGGCCGCGCTGGGCGATCTGCGGCCAGGTGGAGACGCCGGCGTAAGTGTCGAGGGGCATGAGGGGGATGAGGAGGCCGTCGTCGTAGTCGGTGCGCGCGGCCTGGGTGAGCGCCGCCTTGATGCCGCACTTCTCCACGAGCACCCGACGGTAGATGCCCTCGGTGTTGCCGGCGGCCATGGCCTCGGAAAGCGGCTGGTACGTCTCCTCGTTGATGTCATCGAACCCGTAGAACTCCCTGGCGGCGATGAAGGCGGGCCGCGCGTAGGAGCCGTAGCGGATGTTGGCGAGAATTGGCGCGAAGAGCTTCCAGCGGAGGTCCAGTGGCAGGTCGGGGTCATGCACGCGCTGGTAGTCGGCTTCGGAGAGGCCGGCGGTGGTCTGGTCGAGGTGCGTGTAGTGGCTGAAGAGGGTGAAGACATCCACCTTCCTGCCGGTGCGGACGTGCTCGGGCGGGAGGTGCTCGTGGGCGTCGATGACGGGAATCTCGGCGAAGGCGGCAATCAGTTGATCGACCAGGGCGGGGCGGGCCATGCGCAGTAGCTCCCTTCTGTGATTGCGAAACCCCCAGTGGAAGTCCTGGGTGGGTGCGCGGTGTCAGCCGCCTCAGACGTCCCCGAACGGCAGGGCCGGTTGCCGGGCCGGCAGGGAGTTCGCCGGCGGGCGGCCGGCTTTCCACGCGTCGATCCGCCGGGACATCTCCTCCCGCCACTCGCGGAAGTCGCGCGTGGTGAGGGCGGCGCGATGCAGCCGGAAGATCAGGTCCTCGAACTCGGAGGAGGTGATGCGGGCAACGTAGGCATGTGCGAGCAGGCCCCGCCATTCCGCGACCTCGAACGGGATGACCGGCACGGGCACGCCCCGCCAAGACTGCTGGTTCAGAACAAAGAACTGCCACACGGTGCGATCGTGCAGCGTGGGCGCCAGGAAGAGACCGATCACCGGGCGGGCATCGTCCTCGTGGTCGGTGATGAGGCGGAAGACGTGATCGACAACCGCCGCGCCCTCGTTCGTCCACTGGCGCACGCCCGAGAGCAGGCTGACCTCCGGCACGAGCACGATGCGGGGGCTGTAGTACTCCATGTCGGGCGTGTTGCCGGCGCCGGGGGCGAAGGAGCGAGGCGAGAGGTCTTCCTCCAGCCGGAAGCGCCGGACGACCGTGTGGTCGCCGTCGAGCGCCACCAGCGACCGCCATGTGTTGACCTCCAACCACCGCGCGGCGTCATCTTCGCTGCCGGTGACGATGTCCTCGAACTTGGCCAGGATCGCTCGCCGCACCTTGGGCGTCTTCGACTCGTGCGAAACGAACTCCCGCTCGCGGGCGGTGACCAGCCCGCGCTCGAGGCGCCGGTTCCAGTCACGAAGCTCGGCGTAGTTGGCTCCGGCCATGTGCCGGAGGACGTCGCTCGGGTCGATGTCGAGCGCGAGCTGCGGGGCTTCAGCCCGACGCTTCGCGAAGAGCCGCCGGAGGGCCTTCGCCCGTTCGCGAACATGCTCGGCGAGCGACTCGGGGCGATCCCACGGAAGCTCGATGGCGTGGGGGTCCCCGTAGTGGGCATAGAAGGAGGCCTGGTCGTCGTACTCGGTGCGCAGCTCGAACGGGTAGCTCGCGAGTAGCTGGCGGAACTTGAGTCGCGCGCGGTCGGGCACGCGGAGGGTCGTGTAGGCGCCGCGGCCGGAGGAGGTGACCAGCCCCGTGTACTCGGCGAAGCGCGAGAAGGCGTCGGCCATGTCGAGGAGCGAGGCCGGCGAGGGGCGGGCGAGATCGGGGTTAAGCGACCGGCAGACGCGCGCGCCGTAAGCGTTCTCCGACTCACCGGGCCTTCGCTTCATGGCACGGAGTTGGACGATGCGCTCGACGACGTCGGCGATTTCGTCGCGTCGCAGGCAGGTGAAGAAGGTGGCGGCGATCTCCAGGCAGGTGACCTCGTTCAGGGCGGCCAGAACGCGGAGCAGAATCTCGAACGGGAAGACGCCCATGCGCCGGAACTCGCGCCCCCGGTGCACGTTGCTCGGGAACTGCCACTTGAGGAGCTGGCGCAGCATGATCTCGTCGGACTGGTCGGGATCGAGGATGGCGCGGCCGGCCGGGGTGACGCGGATGAGGTGGGTGCGCTCCTCCTCGTAGGCCAGCCCGAAGTACTCGTAGATGACCTTCTCTTGCCGGGCGTTCGACTCGGGGTCGTTCGTCTCGTCGAAACCGATGTCCGGGTGGGCGGCAGCGACGTAGGCGCGGCGGACGGGGCGGCGCCCGTCCGGATCGATTGCGTTCCAGTTGCGGCCTTCACACGTCGCGATGAACGCGCCCAGCCACTCGACCGTCCGAATGGCCGAACGGGGCTTGGTACGCATGGTCCAGGTCAGGCGTGGCGTGCTGCTCATGAGGCCAGGGTCACCGTCAGGCGGCAGTGCGACGTAGTTCGCGAGGAGCGGGGGATTTCACTGCATGGGCAGGCAGGATGCGAGGAGGACAACTGCGTGCAGGTACGCCGCGCCCCGCCGCCGAACACCATCGCTGCGCCCTGGTAGCTCAATGGATAGAGCGCTTGCCTGCTAAGCTTGAGGTCCGGGTTCGAGTCCCGGCCAGGGCGCTCGCGGGGAGGGAGACCTCCCTTGCGTCTTGGGCCGCGCCAGCAGGCAGCGCGGCCCATTCGCTCCCATGGGTATTGACGCCGGCGCGGTTTGGGGTATACTCCAGTCAGCAGGCAAGCGTCTCGAGCTACCAGGCAACGACTGGGCTTTGGCCTGGTCGTTCGCCGTTCTCAGGCCCCGCTCCCCGTCTTCGCCGACGCGCTCCGGTCCCGCCCCTCGCAGGTCGCCACGAACGCGCTCAGCCACTCGACCGTCCGAATGGCCGAACGGGGCTTGGTGCGCATAGTCCAGGTGAGGCGGGGCGTGCTGCCCATGAGGCCAGGGCCACCGTCAGGCGGCAGTGCGACGTGGTTCGCGAGGAGAGGGGGATTTCACTGCAAGGGGGGGGCAAACGGGGTCCGGGGAGGCCACGCCTGCACGGCGGGCGTGCGCGCGGTAGCCGCAGGTAGTCGGCCTCTGGCGGCAGTGGCACGGGCAGCCTCACCGCCGGCGCCACGTCGGAGGATGACTACCTGCGGAGAAGAGCCGCGTCGGGTGACAAAAGCCGACAAAACCCGACACTTGGTACCGCGCGGATGGACCCTGAAGGCGCATTTTCCGGGCCGGTGCGGTCTCAGCGGGTGCAGGCGTAAGGGGCCTGGCGCCCAGCGGGCAAGGGCAGCACGGGAAGCAGGTGTCCGGGGTGCAGTTTCCTTCTGGAGGCCACAATGCCCAGGTCAGGCGGGGCGTGATGGCCATGGGGCGAGCACGGTTCTCGCGCGGAGGTGGAGCGGGGTCCGCGAGGAGCGCGGGATCTCACTGCATGAGGGTCGGACGCCTACAGCCGGGGGCGTAGTTTCAACGACCAAGGCAGATGGCCCAGGCGAGCCAGACCCCGGCAGCGGTGAGGGCCACAACGGGCACCAGGCAGCAGCCGCCTCGTCGGGCGGGCGTGGGCCACAAGTTCCAGCGGACGCCCAGCTTCGTGTTAGAGAACGATACTATGCGCTTGTCCTCCATGCGGTAGAGGATTAGGAAGAAGTCTCCCGACTTGGCTTCCAGGTCAGGGTAGCTGTAGAACTCGATCAGGTGCTCGGTGTCCCGGTCAAAGACCTCTCGATAGCGGAGGCGCCATTCATTGGGGCCAAGCCCGGTGCGATCGACGCGTCTTCTGCAGGACCGGACTATCCCGGGAAGTAAACCGAAGCGGGTCTGGCAGTTGTCGCATACCCACGTCGGTGCGGGCTCGTCGCGGTGGGCCATTAACCCGGACAGGGTGATGTTGAAGCTGACGGTGCCCGTGCAGCCAGGCTTGGGACATCGAACTTCGCCATTCATCTCGGGGCTGACGGAGAGTTCGGTTATCTTGCACATCGAGCAGCCTTCAGTGAACGGTGGGACCTCCTGTCCACACTCGGGGCACTTCGCCACTCGGGGCCTCCTCTCACTGACCCGGCGACTGCGGGAGCGGAACTTCGTGGCGGCGGAGAGGCAAACCTGCTGGCGGGGTCGCCCTGCAGCACGCGCCACGCGTCGATAGGGCACGTGCCACAGCCCATCTGCCTTCCGCCTTGCCCCCTCCCGCCCCGCTCGTACCGGGCCGCGGTCTGCACGTTCGCGTGGCCGGCGAGCGGCTGCACCGTCACCACAGCCGCGCCTTCGCCGTCGAGGGCCGTCGGGAAAACGGCTTCGGCACCCCACGGCCCACACGACCACAGTACTCGCCGCGTCCTCGCGAGATAAGTGCGCCATCCTGTCGCTTCCCGGCCCGGCTGGCTCACCACTGACCTCAGCCAGCCTCTCTTCTCCCCAACCTGAGTCGCCCCCCCCCAGCGCCCGTCTCCCGCGTTTTCGCCCCTACGGCACCGGACACCAGGCGGGATACCCGTCCGTGGCCCCATCGTGGGTCAGCCGCTTCGCACCCGTGCCGTCCGCGTTCATCACGTAGATATTCAGATCGCCGTCGCGGTCGCTCTCGAAGGCGATCCTCTGCCCGTCCGGCGACCAGGCGGCGTTGAGATCCTGGACCATGCGATTGTGGGTCAGCTTCCTCTGACCCGTGCCGTCGGAATTCATCACGAAGATATCTAAGAACCAACTGTCGCGGTTGCTCTCGAAGGCGATCTTCTGGCCATCCGGCGACCAGGCGGGGCTGCGCTCCACGGCCATGTTGTGGGTCAGCTTCCTCTGACCCGTGCCATTGGCGCTCATGACGAAGATCTCGAGGTCGCCGTCGCGGCTGCTCGTGAAGGTGATCTTCTGCCCGTCCGGCGACCAGGAAGGGCTGTGATCCCCGCCCCGGGTGACCCGCTCCTGACCCGTGCCGTCGGCGTTCATGGTGAAGATCCCCCCGTCCTGGTTGCGGCTGCTCTCGAAGGCGATCTTCTGCCCGTCCGGCGACCAGGAAGGGCAGTCGTCATACGCCGTATTCCGCGTAAGCCTCTTCTGACCGGTGCCGTCGGCGCTCATCACGAAGATCTCGTCGTCGCCGTCGCGGTCACTCTCGAAGGCGATCTTCTGCCCGTCCGGCGACCAGGCGGCGTCGTTGTCAAAGGCCGTGTTGTGGGTCAGTTGCCTCCGACGCGTGCCGTCGGCGTTCATCACGAAGATCTCCCAGTCGCCGTCGCGGTCGCTTGAGAAGGCGATCCTCCCTGTGGTCGCCACGCCGACATCGCCCGCCGCATTCAGGTCTCCGCTCAATCCTCCACAGCCGGCAACAACGGCTCCCAGGACGACCAGACATCCCATCAGAAGCACCAGCGCCCGACTCCCAACGTGCTTGCTGCGATGGCTCATCTGACTCCCTCCTCTGTTCGGTGCTCACCCGGCCGTATAGCAGCCTCCCGTCAGTTCTCCGCGTCGATCAGGGCCAGCGTCTTGCGGTCAACGGGATGGCCCAGCCCTGACTGCGTTCCCACATCCACTCGCCCGTCTCGCGCACCGAACACCGATCCTGGTCAATGGGCGGGCCGGAGGCTTCCCCGGCCGGCCCCAAGTAGCGGCCCTAAGGGTCCGCTTCGCGATCTGAGCTATTCTGTGGGCCTGCGACCTGCAGCCCGCCGCCCTCCTACCCGTGCCCCTCGCCGCATGCGATCCTGGCGCCCCGCAGGCCCCGTCACAGATATGGCTCCCGCCGCCCATCCCTCAGCCTCAGGAGGTCGAAGCTCATGTGCCAGTGCCTCGCGAGCTCACGTGCCATCTCCTCTGGGAGCCCGGCTTCGATGAGGCGCTTTGCCACATAGCGGCCAGACACCTCGCTCCCTAGTCGATAGCACGCCAGGATGACCTCGTTGAAAGCCTCCTGGTCAGCGGCATGAAGTGTTGCGGGGTTCGCCATCTCCAGCCACTTCTGGAACAGCTCCTCGACTTCGGTGCGGAACTCCTCGTCCATCCTGGTCTCCCTTCTGTTCGTGTTCCCCGCGGCGGCCCGCCCTGGTGCCCTTGCGCGCCCGCAACGGGCCTTCGGTGTGGGCCGCTTCACGCGGCCAGTGCTTCTCCCTCGTTCGGCTCCGGGGCCGTGCGCCCGACCATGGGGAAGACGGTGGCCACGCTCAGCCTGGCCCCGCGCCCCGTGGTGTAGCCTTCCGCGTTCAGGGCCTCCGTCACCTGCGGGGTGGCCAACCACCGGCGGGACCGATGCCGGAGGAGACCATGCCCTTCCCCGTCCCGGGCGCGCCTCGGTCAGCCTAGCAGATCCCTGGCCACGCACCCCTCCGCCGTCGTCGGTGGCTCGATGCCCATGAGGTAGCACAGGGTGGGCGTGACGTCGGTCGCCCAGATGGGCGTTCGGCGCTCGATGCCGGCGCGGATTCCGGGGCCGGAGAGAAGGAAGACGCCCTGCACGGAGAAGTCGCCGAGGCGGGCGCCGGGGAGGTAGGCGTGGTGCACGCCCTGGAGGGGGCCGGTGGCCTTCCAGACGCCATCCGGCGGGGTGAGCCCGGGGTCGACCAGCCCCGCGGAGTGGATGCGGATGTCGTTGGTGTAGCCCGGCGCGAGGTAGTAGACCACATCGCCGACAGCGTCGCCCCACTGGCCGAGGAAGGCGGCGTCCTCCTTGCGGAGGGCGGCGGCCACCGGGCAAGCGCCGGTGTGCGGGTCGCGGGCCGAGAGCAGGGCGTTGATGATGGCCGTGCGGGTGCGCTCGTAGTCGGCGGGGGCGACGATGCCCTCCGGCTCCCGGCCCTGCAGGTTCACCCACACGTTCTGCGCCAGGGGGTGGTCGCCGAGGATGGCCTTGGTGTCGGGCCAGTGGGGGTGCATCTTCCCCGTGGCTTCGTCGGTCACGTAGGTGGCGAGGCCGGCGATGATGAGCCACTTGCCCAGCCACACGCACCTCTCGGTGGGGATGGACCCGTGGTCGGAGATGATCGCCACTGCGGTGTTCTCGGTCGCGCAGCGGTCGATGATGTCGCCGACGAATTGGTCGAGCAACCGCATCTCCTGCCGAAGCCTGTCCCAGGCCTGCTCGACGCTCTCCCCGTGGTACTGGGGGCTTCCGGGGTGGAGCTCGTTGAGCATCTCGTGGAGCAGGTTGTCGGGGGAGTGGATCTGAGTGATCAGCAGGTCCCAGTCCCCCTCGCTGCACAGTTCGGCGCAGGTCCAGGCGATGCCGCGGGCCTGGTCGGCCGTTGACTCGGCAGGCACTCCCGACGGCGCGTCCGCGGCGCTCCCGGGCGCTCGAGGGTGCGTCTGACACATCCGCCCGACCGTGTTGAACCAGGCCTCGATCAGCCTGTCCGCAACCTCCGGGGGGTTGGCCCAACCGGACACGTTGACGATGGGCGTGCGGTAGAGGGCGATCTCGCGCCCGCCGGGGGAGAGGGTGCGGAGTTGGAACCGGAAGCGCCCGCTGACCTCGCCGCGGCGTGTCTTCACCGTCTCAGCGATCCAGTCGCTCCACTCGCCGACCTTCAGCCGGGCGACGGGGTTCTGCGCGTCGCGGCCGCGGCAGACGACGAGGGCCTCGTAGGCCGGCTCGGCGTCGCCCTCGGCGGGGGTAGAGGCGGTGAGGAGGCAGCAGTACATCAAGGAGGGGTCGATCTTGGGCGGGGAGCCACTGGCCGAGCTGACCATCCAGCCGGCGGAGGTCGGCTCGAGGCTGGCCTCGCCGGTGACGATGAAGGCGGTCTCGAGCGGCGCGCGGAGGGAGTCCGGCGGGTTGGCCCAACCGCTGGGGGCGGTGGTGCGCAGGAAGTGAGTCGCACCCTCGGCGCGAGCCTCGTGGGTGGCGAAGAGATGCCCCGGGGCCAGGCGGACGAGGGGCGAGGAACAGGGGCCGGTCCCGTCCACGGTAACCAGCCACTCGTCGGTGGGCGGCCAGCCGCCCGGGTAGTTGACGAGGAGGCACTTCCGCCCCGCGCGATGGGCGGCCTGCCAGATCCACTCGACCCCGCCGTTCCGGTTCAGCCCGTGCATGGCCTCGTTGAGGTAGTCCGGGAAGAGGTCGTTGAACTCGTCGGCGTGGCCGCCGAAGGGCTCCCCGGGCCGGTGGATGGCGAGGCCGTTGTTGCCGTGGGTGCCGGCCCAGGCGCCAGTGGCAAGGGTGGCCCAGTTCGTGGCGGTGTCGATGGGCGGCACCGGCAGCAGCGAGGCCAGACTCCCGCGGTCAAGCAGCGACCGCAGCCGGGGGCAGTCGCCGGGATCGGTGAACCGTTTCAGGACCTCAGCGGACAGCCCGTCCAGACCAATGACGATCAGCTTCTCGGGGCGCGTCGCCAAAGTTCAGGCCTCCCTCCGACGGCCGCCGCAGTCAGACCTGCAGGAGATTCGCCATGCCACTGGCTGTGTCCTGTCGCCGACGCTGAGGCCAGAGTCACCCTTTCCCCCGCAGGCCGCCGGCCATGTCAAACGCGATGACGATCGCCTCGGCGATCTCCTTCATGGTCTTCCGCTGGTTCATGGCAGCTTTCTGAATGGCGCGGAAGGCTTCCGGTTCGGTCATGCTCTCTCGCTGCATGAGGAGACTCTTGGCGCGGTCGACGAGCTTCCGCGTCTCGAGGGCCTCCTCCAGCTCACCGACCTCCTTCTCGAGCGCCAGCATCTGCTCGAAGCGGGCGCCGGCGACCTCGAGCGCGGCCAGGAGGTCGCGTTCCTGGAAGGGCTTGCTCAAGTATGCCATCACACCGGCTTCGGCCGCGCGAGAGACGAGGGCCGGCTGGTCGTAGGCAGTGAGGATGAGGACGGGGCAAAGGCGCTCCCGGGTGATAGCCTCCGCAGCCTGGATGCCGTCCATGCGGGGCATCTTGATGTCGAGGATGGCCACATCCGGCCGGTCGCGGCGGGCCATCTCGAGAGCGGACGCGCCATCGGCGACCTCGCCCACGACTTCGTAGCCAGCGTCTTCGAGGGTCTCGCGGAGGTCCATGCGGATCACGGACTCATCGTCGGCGATCAGGACACGTCTCATCGGGTTCCCAACTCCTCGTGGACGAGGATCGTCGGCAGCTTCATGGCGACCGTAGTGCCGCCGTCCTGGCTGAGCTCAAGCGTGCCGCCGAGGTCGGACTCGACGATCCGCTGGGTGATCTGGAGGCCGAGGGTGGTCGACCGGTGCAGGCTGAAGCCGGACGGCAGGCCGACCCCGTCATCCCTCACGGTGACCGTGACGCCCTCGGGGCCGGGATCGAAGCGGACGGTGATGCCGCCGCTTCGCGTCCCGGGGAAGGCGTGCTTCACGGCGTTCTGGGTCAGCTCGTTCAGCACCAAGGCCACCTGGCTGGCCTTGGCCGCGGGCAGCATGAGTCTCGGACCCAGGACGGCGTACGTCAGCGGCGGGCCGTCCCGCTGAGCGCCGTGGATGGCCGCCTCGACGAGCGTGGTCGCCAGAGCCTTGAGGTCGACCTCGTCGGCACCCTCGCGGGAGAGGGCTTCGTGCACGAAGGCGACGCTCAGGACGCGACTGATGGCGGTGCGAAGCGACTCGACGGTCTGCGGCGAGGTCTCGCGGCGGGCCTGCATGCGCAGCAGGCTGCTGATGGTCTGGAGGTTGTTCTTGATGCGGTGATGGATCTCCTGTATGGCCGCCGAGCGTGCGGAGACCAGGAGCTCACGGGCGTGGAGGTGGGAGACATCCTGTACGAGAGTGAGGACGGGGCCGGCGTCGCTGCCCGGCCGGAGGGGGACGTCGCGCCGGCGGAGTACGGCGCTGCCCACGCCGAACTCCCGCTCACTGCCCCAGAAGTCCTCCCGCTGTGAGATGACGGTGGCCTCCGACGGCGAGCCCTGGGGGAGCCGATCGCCGAGGCGGCCGCCGGGCAAAGCCTTCTGCCAGAGCCGCTGCGCGGCGGAGTCAGCGTAGAGCACGCGCCCGCCTGGCTCCGTGATGGCGAGGCCCTGCGCCATGCGCAACAGCCACAGGAGGTCCCGCGGTCGGGCGGCGCGCCCGAGGAGGGTGTCGGCGAGGTCGGCGGCCGCCTGGCGCAGGGGGCGGGCGCTCGCCGACCAGGGGCCGTTCAGCAGGCTGCGCTCGGCGCTGACTGCCGCGACCATGGCGCCGCCCGGAGGCTGCACCGGGAGGACCGCTTGCTCGACGGGGTGGCCGCCCGTGAGCGACACAAACCCGCGGCGGCGGGCGCGGCCCGAGCGGAGACACCGGTCGACGACCGGGTCCGCCTCGGCCGGCAGTATCTCCCCTTGCCGGGGCTTCCCGTAGAGCGAGCGGCACGCGGTTGGTCGGCCCTCCGCGAGCACGACCAGACCGGCGGGCTCTGGCGTGGGGGCGAACAGCGTGAGGTCGGCCCCGGCGAGGTCGGCGAGGAAGGGCAAGCAGGCGGCGACGCGGTCCAGCAGGGCCACGTGGGGGCCCCGCACCACCGTCATCGCCTCACAGATGTCGCGTAGAGTCTGTTGAGCCATCGGGTCAGGATGCGGCGGCCGGTCCTTCCGGGCACCCGAGGAGTTGCAGGAGGGCTTGCTCCGCCTCGGCCGCCTCCTCGTCCGAGAGCTTGCGACCGGCGCCATCGGTGACGTAGAAGGCGTCCTCGGCTATGGCGCCGCGGGTGGTGATCTTGGCGGTGTGGATGCTCAGCCCGAGGCTGGAGAGGCCCGCGCTGACGCAGAAGAGGAAGCCAAGCTGGTCGCGGCCCGCGATCTCGAAGACCGTGTACGACTCTGAGGCCGTGCTTTCGGCCTTCAGGCTCCGGATCTGGAGGCAGGCGGGTCGCGGGCGTTCCTTCCGGGCCAGCAGCATCTCGGGGGCGAGCCCTTCGTCCAACACCTCGAGAAGATCGGCCCGCATGGCCTTCGCCTTCTTCTCCGGCACCTGCCCGTTGTTCCAGGTCACCCACAAGGTATCGAGGGCGATGGGAGGGTTGTCCGGGCGGGTGTAGATCCGGGCGTCGTGGATGTCGACATCGTTGGCGTACAGGGCCGCACAGAGGCGCGCAAACAACCCCGGCTTCGCATCATCATAGCGGCAGACCGTCAGCTCGGTGTAGCGGGTGTTCCTGCCATCATAGAGGTCGATGACTGTCCGCTCGGTCGCGAGGCGCTCGATGAGGTTGACGTGGACCCCCATGAGCCCGACATCGGTGCCCAGGAAGTAGGAGTCGGGCATGGCGCGGCAGTGCTGCCTGACCACCGTCGAGGAGAGCTTGCCGCTGCGGAGGAGCGTCTCCATGGCCCGCCGACGCAGACGGTCGATGTCCTCCGGCGTCGCGCGGGTGGGGGTGTCGTCGAGGAGATGCGAGAGAACGCGGTAGTAGAGATCCTCCAGTTGGTCGCGGCGGACATCGGTCCACAGCCCGGACCCCACGGCCATGATGTCGGCGCAGGTCAGGAGGTAGAGGCGTCTGAGGGTGTCCACCGTGCCGACTCGTTCGGCGACATGGTGGATCGTCCGCTCCTCGCTGACATCACGTAGGGTGGCGATGCGGTCGAGCAGGAGATGGCGCCGCACGAGGCGGGCGACGGCTTCCACATCCTCCGGTGGCATGCCGATCCGGCGCGCTGTCTGGCGGGCGACCTCCTCGCCAACGCGGCAGTGGTCGCGGCCGGGGTCGATGCGTCCCACATCGTGCAAGAGAGCCGCGAGGACGAGAATCTCGGGCTTCCCAAGCTCCGAGTAGACCCGGGCGTGGTTCTCGAACTCCTCCGCCTCGCGCTGGGCCAGCAGGCGCAGGCGCTCGACGGTGCGCAGCAAGTGCTCGCCGACGGTGTACTCGTGGATCGGCTCCCCGGAGCTCCACCGCATGGCCACACCGAACTCGGGGAGGTAGGCCTGGAGGACGCCCGTGGCCTGGGCCAGCCGCAGAATCCTCTGGGCGGCCGGGCCGGCGCGGAGTATCCGCAGGAAGGACGAGGCGGTTCGGGGGCAGTCGAGGTTCCCGCTCAAGATGCCAACGCCGTGCTCGAGACTGGTCGCCAGCCGCCGGCTGAGGTCGAGATCGTACCTCTGGGCCAGTTCCAGCGCGCGCATCATGAGAGCGGGGGACTTCTCCACGCGCGGGGCGTTGCGGGTCCAGAGGGCGCCTTCGTGGACGTAGAAGCCATCGCCCACGCCGATCCGCGCCGCCTCGCACAGGCCGAAGATCCGGCGGCTGATCTGCTCGGTCGCCTCGGCCTCTCGGTAGTAGGCCGCCATGAGCGCCGAGGGGCTTGGCGCACCGTCCGGGCCGCGGAAGCCGAGGGCCTCGGCGGCAGGCTGGTGGGAGTCGAGGGCCAGCACGTCTCGCTTCCGGCCCTCCGAGAGGTGCAACCAGCTCCGGACAGCCCACAGGAAGTTGTGGGATCGGCGCGCGGCGCCGGCTTGCTCCTCGGTCAGCTCCCCACTGGCGACCAGGTGGTCGAGGAGTTCGGCGGGCTTGCGCCGCCATACGGCGGCAGCGGACCACAGCGCGCACTGCAGGTCCCTCAGGCCGCCGGGGCTCTCCTTCACGTTGGGTTCCTGGAGATGCACGACGCCGCCGAAGCGCCGCCGGGCCTCCTGGCGGGTCTCGAAGTTCCACCGCAGGAAGTGGGGCGGGTCAAGCTGGCGGAAGATCTCGTCGTCGAGCGCGCGGAGCAGGTCCAGGTTGCCGGCGACGAGGCGCGAGTCGAGCAGAGCGGACAGCGTGCGCTCATCGAGCTCGAACCGGTGCGAGAGGACGTAGCACGCGTACCCGTCCCCGACACCCAGAGGGCCATGTAGGGCGTCGACCAAGACGTGGTAGGCGTGCTTGATCGCCGCGTCCAGGAGGGGGGAGCCGTCGTCCCGCACCACCACGGCAACGTCCACGTCGGAGTAGGGCGCCAGGCGCCAGCGTCCGTAGCCGCCGACCGCGATGATGGCGATGTCGGCGAGACGACCATCCCATTCCAGGCCCAGCTCTTCGGACGCCCGCGCCAACGCCCAGTGGTAGATGTCGCGGACGCCCGCGTCCACGGCGGCGACGTAGGTGCGCATCGCCGCGGCGGCTGAGCCGGGTGCCAGGGCCGAGAAGGCCCGTCGGCGTTCCCGGTCCAGGCGCTCGCCGATCTCCCGGGCGCGGTGCCTTCGCTCTTCGACGATCTGCTCGCTTGCCATGGGCGGTCACCAGGGCATTCAGCGGCGGCAAGGCCGATTCCTCCGGCCACCGTTGGTGTCCAGCGAGGTGGCATGGGCCGCCCCCCCGAAACCACCCGGTGCGCAGCCGTCCACGGCTGCGAAAGGCCGCGGAGCGGCAGACGGCCGCAGCCCTGGAGGTTGTGTTCAGCAACGGGTCTGACGGGCGAGGACGCCCGTCCTACGCGAACGGCAACGGCTTGAGCGGGCAGGAATCTCCCTCTTGCCGGGCGGTGTTCGTCGCGTAGGTCGGGCTTCCAGCCCGACAATGCCTTTCTGAACGCAGCCCTGGAGGGCTGCGCCACAGTCCACCCCGAGTGTGACCAGCATGGCGGCTGATGGCCCGACGAACGGGCTACCCCAACGCGAGGTCGACGAGCTCCTGCGCGCCCTCGAGGCGGGGAGCCTCGACCCCGGTACGCAGGCGCACTTGGCTCGGCTCGGGTTCGACGACCTGCCGCGCGCATACGGCAACCTGCGGCGGATGTGGGAGAGACTGGCCCCGGCGCGATTCGGGGCGTTGGTCGGCGGCCTTCTGCGCTCCGTCTCGACGTCGGCTGACCCCGACATGGCGCTGAACAACCTGGAACGGATCGTATCAGCGAGTGGGGAGCCCGAGGCACTGGCCGGGGCATGGCTGGCTGCCCCGAGCGCGCTGGAGGCCACGGTGCAGCTCTGCGCGTGCAGTCAGCTTCTGGCAGACATCCTGACGGAAGAGGCGATGGGCTTCTGCGCGGAGGTTGCGAACGAGGAGGGGCTTGGGCGGCAGACACCCCGGCGGCTGCGGGCGGAGGCGCGGGCTGCTTCGCGAAAGGGGGCGAGCGAGGCGCGCCTGAACGCCCTGAAGCGGTTCAAGCGGAGGACGCTCCTGCGCATTGCGGCGCGGGACCTCCTGCGCCTCGCGAGTTTCGGTGAGCTCGTGGCGGAGATCTCGGACCTCGCGGCGGTCTGCGTGCAGAGCGCGCTCGACGTCTCCTGGCAGACCGTCCCGAGACCGGCAGCTCCTGAGGAAGCGCCGCCGGGTTGGTGGCGGCGGTTCGCGGTCGTCGCGATGGGGAAGCTGGGCGGGCGTGAGCTGAACTACAGCTCCGACGTCGATCTGCTCTTCGTCTACGATGCGCCCTGGGCAGGCTCGGAGGAGGAGGCCGAGGTGGTCAGGCGGTACTTCGCGACTCTGGCGAAGGCGTTGATCGAAGCCTTGGGGAGTCTGACCGCGGACGGGGCGCTGTTTCGGGTGGACATGCGTCTGCGGCCCGAAGGCGGCGCGGGGCCTCTGGTGCGGTCGCTGGAGGCATACGAGGCGTACTACGAGTCGTGGGGCGCGGCGTGGGAGAGGCAGGCGCTGATCAAGGCGTCGTGGGCGGCGGGCAGCCAGACGCTGGCAAGGCGGTTCCTGAGCATGGCGGAGAGGTTCGTCTACGGGAAGCGGCTCGACACGGAGGGCATTGCCGAGATCAAGTCAGTCAAGGCGAGGGTCGAGGCCTCAGCGCGGCGAGCCGGTCAAGGGGACGACGTGAAGCTCGGGCCGGGGTGCCTCCGTGACATCGAGTTCACCACGCAGTTCCTGCAGCTCATCTTCGGGACCGAGGACGAGCGTGTGCGACAGAAGAGCACGCTGGGGGCCCTGCGGGCGCTCGAGGAGCGGAAGCACCTCTCCCCCACCGAGCGGCAAACGCTGGCTTCGGCGTACGTCTTCCTGCGAACGGTCGAGCACCAGCTGCAGCTGATGCACGGGCTGAGCGCACGGCGGCTGCCGCAGGACGAGCCGGCGCTGGATCGACTGGCGCGACGGCTGGGGGTGCGTGAGGCGTCGGGCACGCCGCCGGCCGCGCTGCTCCTGTCGGAGTACCGGCGGCATACCGAGGCCGTGCGATCGTTGTTTGGCAAGCTCTTCGCGGAGATGCTGGGGGCGCGGGATGAGTCGGACCTGCGGATTCGTTCGCTGGTGCTGTCGCGGGAGGAGGAGGCGGGGGAGGAGGGGGTGCTGGGCGAGTACGGGGTCACGGATCGGGCTCGGGGGGCAGCGATCCTGCGGAGGTTGGCCCACGGCACGATCCCGGCGTCGCTTCCGGCTTCTGCGGCGGAGCGCTTCGCTGATCTCGCGCCCATTGTGCTGTGGGCGGCGGGCCGCACCCCGGACCCCGATGCCTCGCTGGGCCACTTCGAGGAGTTCTGCCAACTGATCGGATCGCACGGGGCGCTCTACGACATCCTGACCGGGCAGCCCAAGACGACCGAGATGCTGGTACGAGTCGCCGGTTGCAGCGCGTCGCTCTCGGCGATTCTAGGCCATCACCCCGAGTACTTCGACATGCTCATGGATGCCGCCGTCATGGGTGAGGCGCGGACATGCGAGCAGGTGGCGACCGAGCTCGAGGAGCGGCTGGAGGGGGTTGCGGACCCGGAGGCGCGGATGCAGGCAGTCCATCGGTTCCGCCGACGGGAGCTCCTGCGCGTTGGCGTGCGGGACCTGATGGACGACGCCGACATCGAGACGACGCTCTCGGAGCTGACCGCCGTTGCGGAGGTGTGTCTTCAGGGCATCCTCGACGCCGCGGCGCGAGCGGTCGCGGGATGCCCGGCGCGTGACCTACCCTTGGCGATCATCGGCCTGGGGAAGCTCGGCGGCCGCGAGATGCACTACAACTCGGACCTGGACGTGATGTTCGTGTACGCTGGAAAGGGGTACAGTCCCCATTCCCAGACGACAGGGAATGGGTCCAGTCCCCCTTTCCAGCGCATCGCGAGCGAGGTGCTGCGACACGGGGGCGGGGGGCCCTTGGGTGTGGGGCCGCCGCTCACCATCGACGCGCGTCTCCGGCCGGAGGGGCAGTCGGGGCCGCTGGCACGGTCGGTGAGGGCGTGCGCCGAGTACTACTCACGGTGGGCGGAGCCGTGGGAGCGGCTGGCGCTGCTGCGGGCGCGCTGCGTGGCAGGGCAAGAGGAGGTGGGGCGGGCGTTTGAGGAGGCGACGGCGACCTTTCTGTGGGGACACGGGCTAGACGCGGACGAACTGGCCGAGATGACGCACGCCAAGCAGCGCATCGAGCGCGAGCGCGCGCAGACCGGGCCGGACGCCGTGGACATCAAGCTGGGGCCGGGAGGCATCAACGACATCGAGTTCTGCGTACAGCTCCTGCAGCTCGCCCATGGTCACGAGGACCCCGAGGTGCGCGTGCCGGGGACGCTAGCCGGCGTGAGGGCGCTGGCGCGCCGGGGTCGTTTGCCTCAAGAGGAGGACGGAGCGCAGCTAGAGGCGGCGTACCTCTTCCTTCGGCGAGCGGAGAATCGGCTGCAGATCGTACATGACTGGACCGAGACCGCCATTTCGCCCCGCACCGGCGGCTTTGAGAGGATGGCGCGGCTGCTCGACTACCCCGACGACCCTCCCGGAAGCGCGGCGGAGCGGCTCGCTCAGGAGCTGCGTCACCATCAGGCCACAGCGCGAGGCGTGTTCGAGCGGACGGTAGAATGGCTGAGGGGAGCAACCTCGTAGGAGGAGCAGGCGGTTTCGGTGCAGCCAGCGAAGACATTATCCCCAGCCGCACCGAGCCATCGGGTCGCGCGAGCGCATGCGACCGGACGACGGGCCGCGTGAAGGGGGGTAGCGCGTTCGTCGCGAACTGGCCCGATGGGGAGCTCAGGCCGATTACCCGGGAGTGAGGTTGCGATGAGCCCGGAACTGCAGGAGCAGGTTGCGCAACTGCGCAGTCGCGTCGAGCACCTCGAGGCGCAGATCAATGCCGTGCACTCGATCGCCTCGGCGTTCAGCTCGAAGATCAACGTGGATGACCTCTTGCGCGAGACGCTGCGGGTGTCGCTGGAGACCGTCGGCGCCGGGGCGGGGTCCATCATCCTCTACGATCCGGCCAAGCGGAAGCTGGTCTTCCGGTACGTGCTGCCGGAGACATCGGCCGGCCTGGTGGGGGTGGAGCTCGAGCCGGACCAGCGCATCGCAGGGGCGGTGTTCACGAGCGGGCGGTTCCGGATCAGCGAGGCTGTGGCCCAGGAGAAGGAGCATGATCGGGAGGTTGGGGAGCGCGTCGGCGTGCAGACCCGCAACATGATCACGGCGCCGCTCAAGAGCCGGGAGGGGGCGCCCATCGGCGTGATGCAGGTCCTCAACAAGCACGAGGGCCGGTTCGACGAGGACGACTGCGAACTGCTCGAGATCCTCTCCGCGCAGGCGGCGACGGTGCTGGAGAACGCACGCCTGGCGGAGGAGGCGCGGCTGGCGGTGGTCGTCAAGCTGCTCGGGGACATCAGCCACAAGATCAAGAACATGATGACCCCGGTTCAGACGTGCGCGCAGACGCTGGAGGATATGTTCGACGAGACGTTCACCGGGCTCGACTCGGCGTTCGCCAGCCGCCCGGACGCCGACGGGGACCTGAAGCAGGAGGTCAACGACGCGGTGGAGATGCTCCGGGAGTTCTACCCGGACGCCATCGAGATGCTGCTCGACGGATCGACGCGCGTCCAGGAGAGCGTGCGGGAGATCGCGGACTGCGTGAAGGGGATTGTGGCCCAACCGACCTTCGCGTGGGAGGATGTGTCAGCCATCGCACACCGCGTGGCACAACCGCTGATCCTGGTGGGTGAGAAGGCGGGGGTCAAGGTGAGCGTGGAGCCGCCGGGCGATCTGCCTCCCGCGCCCGTTGACCCCAAGCAGCTCTACAACGCCATCTACAACCTGGTGGACAACGCGATTCCGGAGACGCCCGAGGGCGGGTCGGTGACGGTGCGCCTGCGCGCGGTGCTCGAGGGCGAGTTCCCCGAGGGGAAGTGCCTTCTCGTCGAGGTGGCCGACACGGGGAAGGGCATGCCGGAGGACGTGCGGGCCAAGCTCTTCACCGATGACGCGAAAAGCACCAAGCCCGGCGGCACGGGCCTGGGGACGCGGATCGTGAAGAACGTGGTGGACGCCCATGGGGGCAAGATCACCGTTCACAGCGAGCAGGGCAAGGGGACGACGTTCACGATGCGGCTGCCGCTGGAGCGGGAGGGAATGGAGAGGCCGGACGTGGCAGCCTGAACGACAGAAGCCAGCAGGACGGCATGACCAGCTTCAGCCAGACCCAGATCACAGCTCTGGTGGCGGCGCTCGCCTGCGTGATGGCGCTGCTCGCGGGGTACGTACACGACCGGCAGATGGCGGTTCGGGCGGCTGAAGGGAAGCCGTGGGTGAAGCCGGCGCATCCGCTGGCACTCCTGGCTCTGGCGACCGTTCTCTCGATTCTCACGGCGGTGCTCGCCCTGCAAGGCCGGTAGGCGGTCTCTCCCCTTCATGTCATCTTCCTGTTCCCGCCTGGTCGTAACGGTTCCGAGCAGCCTGGTGGTCGGCGAGCGCACGGACGTGCTGGTTGAGGCGGTGGATGCCGACGGCCGGACGATCGGCGACTTCGCGGGCGCCGTGGCCTTCTCCGCGACCGATCGCCACGCCATCCTGCCCCGGCCGTGGGAGTTCTTCCCGGTCGAGGGCGGCCGGCGCCGGTTCGGCGGGCTCGTCTTCCGGTGCGAAGGCATCCACCGCGTACAAGCCATCGACAGCAAGGGCGGCCTCGCGGGCGAGAGCGCTCCGGTCATGGTGGGTGTGCACCGGCCGCTGTACCGCCTCTACTGGGGCGACCTGCACGGGCACTCGGGGGAGTATGCCTGCGGGCAGGGCACCATCGACGCCTACTACCAGTTCGCGTGCGACTACGCCGGGCTCGACTTCTGCGCGCTGACCGACCACGACCACTACCCCGGCCTGTCGCACGATCTGTCGTGCATCTGGGGGAAGGTGTGCCGGGCGGCGAGGTACTACAACCGGCCCGGGGAGTTCGTCGCCTTCCTGGGCTACGAGTGGACGAGCGAGGAGCGCGACGGGCGGCCATGCCTGGGGCACCGGAACGTCTACTACGTGGGCGATGACGAGCCGTTCTTCTCCCACACTGACGGGCGGTCCAGCACCCCGGACCGGCTGTGGCAGCGCCTGGAGGGTCGTGAGGCTCTCGTCATCCCGCACCACCCGGCCACGACAAGTCCCTGGTGGGGCGACTGGGACTATCACAACCCGGACCTGGAGCGGCTCGTCGAGGTCTACTCGGCGTGGGGTAGCTCAGAGCGACCGGCGGCTGAGGGGAACCCGTACCCGATCCGGCACGGCGGGGGGGAGACACCCGGCCGGCATGTGATCGATGCCCTCCGCAGGGGGTACGTGCTGGGGCTCATCGGCGGCGGTGACACTCACGATGGGCGACCGGGACGCGGCTACGCTCATTGCCCCCGCTCGGACAAGGAGCGCGACCGCTGGCCGGGCATCTACCCGGCGGGCCTCCAGGCCGTGTACGCCAGGGAGCTGACGCGGGAGAGCCTGTGGCAGGCGATGAAGGTGCGTCGCACGTACGCCACGACCGGCGCACGGATCGTCCTCGAGTTCTCGGTGGGATCGGCCCCGATGGGCAGCGTCATCAAGCGCTGGCCCGGCGGCGCCGCCCGGTTCCGGGCCCGGGTGGAGGGCACGGCCGACATCGCGCACCTCGAGCTGGTGCGCAATGGGGAGACGGTCGAGCGGCTACCGGGGAGGGGACGCTCGATGGTGTACGAGTGGGCCCGCAACGCGCAGCCGGGCACGGAGCAGTGGTTCTACGTGCGCGTCACGCAGGTTGATGGCCAGATGGCGTGGGCGAGCCCTGTCTGGCTGGGGTAGGCGAGGAGGGCGGAAGATCCCTCCGTCCCGTTTCTCGCCCTCAGCGGTCGATGCCGAGCACCTCGCCCACACGCCACCGGCGCTTGAGCAACTCGGCGGCCAGGCGGACCTCCTCGTCGCTGATCGGCGGGAGGTCATCGCTCGTCCCGGGATCCCCGGCTGCGTGGCCGACGCCGGCCCCGAGATCGGTCTCAGCCGTCGAGTCGTCGAGCATGGGCCGACGGTCAAAGATGGAGGGGTCGATCTTCGCGGCGGTCTGGAGCGCTGCCTCGGCTTCCTCCGTCATGCCCGCGGCCGCCAGCGAGCGGCCGATCCAGTAGTGCAACTGCGCATCGAAGCCCTGCCCGGACAAGCCGTCGCGGAAGGCGTCCGCGGCACTGAGGCAGGCCCTGCGGAACTCCTGTTCGAGCCTCGCCGCGTCAGGAGGCCCGGCCGCCTGCGCCAGTTCGAACTGCTCCCGGGCCTGGTCGAAGCGGTTGTAGCCGAGCGCGAAGTGGACAAGAGGGTGTCCGCCGCCGGCGGCGATGGCGGCTTCGAGTTCGGTGACGGTCGTCGGCGTCTCGCGCAGGTGATAGTGAACCTCGGCGAGGAGGAGGTGCTTGACCACATCGGCTCGCGGACCGAGAGCGGGAACCGCCTCAATGGTCTCGCTCAGGGCAGTCAGGCTGATGCGGCGCTTGTCGGCCACGCTGCGGAGGTCCTCGTAGCTCACCCCGTCGCGCTCACCGAGATGGGCCAGCGTCTGGTGGTACCACAGCTCCAGGTCCAGGAAGCGCAGACAGGCGTCGCGGAGGCCCTTGGCGCCGTCGCCCGCCTCCCAGCCCCAGGCGACGACCAAGCGGCCGAACAACTGGCTGAAGGGCGGGTAGGTGCGGAAACCGGCCAGGACATCCAGCCGCGCCGTGAGCGGGTCCTTCCTCTGCCCGTCTCGGTCGTCTGCCATGTGGTATCGGGACCTCAACGCGGTTCTGTGATGGGTTGTCCCTGGAAGCTTGAACGCCGCCGGGCCACATTCCTGCCTCCGAGCGGCCCCGGCTGACAGGTACGGCGGCGGGGCTGCCCGGGGAACGCCCTACTCGCGCGCCAACCTGGAGGCGAGGGCAGCAACGGTCTTGCCGAGCTTCAGACACGCTTCCCGCGCGTGTTGGTCCGGGGCGCCGACGCAGACCGGGCCATAGTGGCTGCCAATGGCTTCGCCCGGGACGATCATCCCGTGGATGAGCCACGCCTTCAGGATATCGAGCACCGCCGTCTCCGCTCCGCCACCCATGACCCCGCAGGAGGCAAAGGCGCCGCCGACCTTGCCCACGAGGTCTCCGTGGTGGGTGACGCTGTCGTCGATCAGCTTCTTCAGCTCCGCGGCCATGCTCCCGTAGTAGACGGGTGTGCCCATGATGATCGCGTCGGCAGCCAGCATGTCCTCGGGCGCGCACTGGTCGACCGGCTTCACGGTCACCTCGGCTCGCATGACGCCGCCCGCGCCCTCCGCCACGGCCTCCGCCATCTTCTTCGTGTTGCCCGTACGGCTGTAGTAGACGACGAGGATGTTCGCCACGTCTGTCTCTCCTTTCCCTGGGGCGGCCTAGCTGTTGTCCGGCGCCCCTTCTGCCTCGATTCTCTGTCTGAGCCACTGACTCAGCGCGTGCTCCAAGATGAGATGGGCATCCTCCACGAGCCCGTAGTTCCGGCTGCGGAAGACCAGGGGGAGATCGGCCAGCCCCACCGCCGCGCCGCCATCGAAGCCCAGCAGGGCCACGCTCGCCAGGCCCTTCTCCTTCGCCCAACGCAGGGCGTCCAGGATGTTGGGCGAGTTCCCGGAGGCGGTGAAGGCGACGAGGAGGTCGCCCGGGCGCGCGAGGTTCGCGAGCTGCTCGGTGAAGAGCTTCTCGTAGCCGATGTCGTTGCCGATGGCCGTCATCCAGGCGACGTTGTCGGCGAGGCTCATGACGCGCAGACGGCGCTTGCCCGCGACCGTCGCGCCCTTGCCGAGGTCGCAGGCCATGTGGGAGGCCGTCGCGGCACTGCCGCCATTGCCGATGATGAAGACCGTGCGGTCATCCAGGTACGCACGCCACAGCAGTTCCCCGATGCGGCCGACCGTCTCGAGGTCCGCCTCACCCAGAAGCCGGCCCAGGTCGTTCATGTACCGGCCAACGAAGACCGCTGCCATCAGTCGTCTCCCAGCAGCTCAGGGGCGCAGAGCCCTGAGCGTGGACATGGTGCTCTATTCGCCGACGGCCACGGGCGAACCTGGTGCGGCCGCGCTGTGGGAGCACCTGTTGGTTCTGGGGTGGGTCGGGAAACCTGGTACAGTCCCCTTTCCGCCTGGCCGACGGCGAAAAGGGTCAAGTCCCGGTTTCCCGACCTACGCGGGACCTGTTAGGGCGTCTGGAAGCGAAGCCGGATGCCCGGCGTCCGGTCGCCGAAGTGCGTCCCCTCGTCGAAGAGCCAGCCCGGAGCACTGCACCAGATGGTCGGGTCGTGGTCCGTCTCGGCCCAGAGGCCGTCGGGGCGCTGAACGGCGAGCGCCAAGTCGCCGAGCTTGAAGCAATCGGCGGTCTGCCTCTCGATGACGACCTCGTTCTCGAGACGCAGGAGCTTGACGTGCTCGGGAGCGAGGTCGGTGATGAACTCCTCCCAGCGGTCGGGCTGCGAGGCATTGCTGTTGGCCGGCACAGCCGCCACTCGCCGGCCGTTCAGCACCACCCATTTGCGGCCGTAATCGTCCCCGCCCTGGGAGCCGAACACCGACAGGTGCAGCTTCGCCGCCTTTGCGTTGGCGAGGTCGGCTTCAGTCACGGCCATCTGCGTCGGACCCGAGGAGGGCTCGACAGTCACTTCCGGGCCGGCCCATGTGGTGCGCTCAACGCCGGCGAACGGCGTCTCGGGTATTGCCGCCAGCGGGCCGGGCTGGGGCGGGTACGTCACCTTCACCCGGATCGACTGGAGCGTCGCCTCGCGCACGAAGAAGGGCTGGATGCGGTAGGCGCGGGACGAGAATGGCGGCGGAGCCGCATCTTGGGACGGTGCCGCCCAGCCGACTTCGTGCTCGCCCTCGGGGACCGGACACATGAGGAGGTCCCAGCCCTCGCCGGGCACGCGTCGGGTGGGCGCCGGCTGGCCGTCGACCGACAGCGTCAGCGACCACGTCTTCGGCAGGTCACGCGCGGCCACCACGAACTGCCACTTCACGCCCGGATCGACCGTCACGCCGAACGTCCGCCCGGCCTCATCCGCGCGCACCTCGGAGAGGTGGTACGCACGACCGGGGAACTGCAGAGGAATCTGCTTCCAGTGACCGTGGGGGGCTAGCTTCAGGCCCTGGTCCGTCTCGATCGAGCTGAGCTCGGCATGTGGGAAGCCCAGCGTGACCTGGGCGGTTGAGCCAGGCTGGCTCCAGATGTCGTAGGTGATCTCGCCCGGCTTCCTGGCCGCGATGGAGGCCCGAGCGCCCTCGACGACCGGCTCGCGGGCGCCCTGCTGGGGTCCGAGTTCGATCACCGTAACCCCGAATGGCTCTACCGCGGTGGTCAAGCTCGGCCGGCCCGGTGTGGCCGTGACGGGCACGCTCTCCCGCCAGGGGTAGACGCGGTAGGCCGGGATCGAGTCGCCCTGCAGCTCGGGCAGGTCCACCGTGATCGTCCGGCTCACGATCCCCGGGTTCCGCAGGCAGATGAAGCCACCGTTCCGGTTGGCGTGAACCCAGCCGTAGATCCGGTCCTGTCGGGGGTCCAGGGGGAGCATCCGACCCGTCGCCATCGGCCCCACGAACTGCTGCTGCCACTTGAGCGCGGAGGCAAGGACATCCCACTGCTGCGGGGAGAGCAGGGCGGGCGTGAGGTAGAGTTCCTTGAGCATCGACCCGCGGCCCATGTTGACCAGGACGTTGTTCGCCCAGCGGTCGAGCGGCTCGTTCTCGCCGCCAAGTCGGTTGAGCTTGCCGTCGATGAGGCCGATGGTCATGATCGCTGAGACGGGGAACTGCACGCGGTCGACATGGAGGTTCTGGTAGAGGGCGCCGTCGCGGTAGGTCATCTCCCAGTCGCGCGGCTCGCAGGCGACGACGCCCTTGCTGTAGCCGAAGTCGTCGCACCACTGCATCCAGACGGTATCCACGTATTTCAGCCACCAGGGGCTGAGCCACATGCCGCCGCTCGGGTTCAGGTAGACGCCGGGGTGAACGCGAGAGAGGAACCGGAACATCTCGATCTCAGCGTCCACATTCGCCTCGCGGCCATAGACAGCCTCCGGCAGGTGCCCGTGCCCCTCGCCAGCACAGGCGAAGGCGTTGAAGTCATGCTTGAAGTAGTCGATCCCGTACTCGGTTGTGTGGCGGCGCAGCTCCTCGCGGAGGGCGGCGTTGTACCTCGGTCCGGAGAGGCAGAAGAACGCCTTGTCGGGGGAGACCTCGTACCCGTTCTTCAGGCCCCACTCGGTGTCGAGGTTGTACATCATCGCGGTGAGCGGATGCCAGAGGCCGATGCTCACGTTCATCGGCTTCAGTCCGTCGTAGAGGTCGCGGAAGGCGTTCGGGAAGCCCACCTGGTCGATCTCCCAGATCGACTGCCGGTCCTGCCAGCAGTCGTCGAGCGCCGCGGCGTCGAAGGGCGCCCCACGCTTGGCGGTAAGCTCCTCATGGAACTGCCTGGCCCGATCGATGAGCACGGGCACGTTCATCTCGCCCCGCTGCACGTCGTACCAGGAGTTGTAGACGACGTACGAGCGCGGCGGGCGACGGATGTCGGCGAGGTACCGGCGGAAGGCTGCCGCAGCATCGCCGTCACGAGCGATGCCGAACACGGCGCGCTTGCTGTACCACCACTTGCTGCCGTCGAGCCAGACGCCGGGATGGTGCTCGAGGGCGATGACGCCGTCGCGCTGGAGGTTGTCCGCGGCGGGATACTCCAGCCCCCAGAAGGCCCGGTCTCCGAGGAACACGGGCTGGCCAAGGCCGCCCAAGTCGGCCTTGGCCGAGGGCTGCACCGCCTTGGCCCGCTCCACCTGCACGTCGCGGAGGAGGACCTTCCCGTCGCCTGTAGCCTGCAGGGCGACCTGCTTCCACATGTACGGCTTGCCCGGCAGGATGGTGTAGACCAGGCGAATCCTCAGCGGGACGGCCTTGCCCTCGCCCTGCAGCGCGAGCGAGAGGCCGTCGCCGACCGGGGTCTGCTCGGGAGCGGCGGTCCAGCTGAAGTCCGCGGGACCGACCTCGCGTCCTCCCTCAAGCCGCAGGAGGAATTCGTCGAACTCGAAGCCGACCAGCCCATCATTCAGGCCGAGGAGGACCGTCTTCGGCCCGGATGGGAAGAGCGAGACGTGGCGCTCGACGAGGCCGTTTGAGATCGCCCACGTGGGGCCGGGCAAGGGGGTGACGCGGCAGGGGCCGGCGACCAAAGCCGACGAGCACGACGACAGCCACACCGAGATCGACGCCAACGCGAGAGGGCATCGCACGGGTTCATCCCTCCTTGCCCGAGCCGATGCGAGTGAGGGAGCGATTCACCGCCGGGCGGCGCGGACCTGCCTGCCACCGCTGCGGACGCATCCGCGCTGCAGCGATAGGTCAACACCGGCCCCAGGAACACACCTAGTGCTCGCTTGCGGAAGTCCGTCTGCCGCATGGAGGGGCCGAATACGAGCCTGCTGCCGTCTGCAGGCGAAGTATCCGGACCGAAGACGTACAACGGACTTCCGCAGCGCGCCACTAGCCAGCGAGGTCGCATCCCAGCACATCGTTTCTGTTGACGCTCCGCACGCCCGTTGGTATACTCCCCACTCGTTCCCCATGTCGAAGACAACGGCGAGGGGGTCCACCATGCAGCTGAGGCTCGTGACCTTCCGGCCCGCTGACACGTTCGCGCCCGCCGAGTGGCATCCGGGCGCCCTGGTCGATGACCGCGTGTACGATCTGGCCGCGCTGGCGGAGGGCGCGGAGGGCCTACGGTGCGTCGCGTGCATCCTAGCGTCCGAGCAGGCGCTGAACACGGCTCGCACGCTGGTGGAGAAGGCGGTGGCGAGCGGGGCGGTCGGGGGCGTCGTGTGGCCGCTGTCCGAGGTGGAGCTGACGGCGCCGATCCCGCGTCCGGGGAAGCTCCTGGCCCTGGCCGGGAACTACGCGGCGCACATCATGGAGAGCACCTCGAAGAAGCTCCAGGGCACCGGAGTCACGAAGAGCGATGTGGCGACGCCGAGAATCTTCATGAAGCCGCCGGCGAACACGGTCTGCGGGCCGGGAGCGCCGATCGTCATCAGCCAGGGCGCCCAGTTCGTGGACTGGGAAGCGGAGATGGGGATCGTGATCGGCAGTCCCGGGAAGCACATCCCCCGCGAGCGCGGGCTGGAGCACGTGGGGGGCATCACCATCGTGAACGATGTCTCCGAGCGGGAGCTGAAGATCTGGGAGCGCCCCGAGGATCGCGAGTGGGACAAGTTCTTCGACTGGCTCAACGGCAAGTGGGGCGATAGTTTCGCACCGATGGGCCCGTGCGTGGTGCCGCTGTCGGACATCGGGGACATCGACCGGCTGTCGATCAAGCTGTGGGTCAACGGCGAGCTGAAGCAGGATGCGAACACAGGGCAGATGATCTTCAAAGCCGAGGACATCATCGAGTATGCGTCGTCGATCTGCACGCTGCACACAGGCGATGTGATCGCGACCGGGACGCCCTCGGGTGTCGGTCACGCGCAGGGCATCCGCCTGAAGCCGGGCGATGTGGTCCGCATTGAGCTGGAGGGTGTTGGGGTGCTGGAGAACCCGGTGGTAGCGGAGGAGTAGCGGGGTCGCTGTCCAGGCGCCGATGGTGTCCTGGAGAACCGCGCATGGCCGGCCCTTGGGGTCGGCCACACTGTTCGGGATGGGTTGCGGGGCGAGGTCAGGCGCTCAGCTCTTTGACGAGCCGGGACTTGGTGCGGGCGGCTTTCTTGGCGTGGATGGCGCCGACCTTGGCAGCCTTGTCAATGGCCCGCTGGGCCTCGCTGATGCGGGCCGGAAGGTCCTCGCCCTTCGCCTCGCCGGTCTCGCGCGCGACGCGGATGGTGGTGCGCATCCGGCTGCGGTAGCCCCGGTTCCGGGCCGTCGCCTTGCGCAGTTGGCGCAGGCGCTTCTCCATCGACTTGTTCATCGGCATGCTGGCTCGCCACCTCGGAGAGGAGGGCTCACGCCTTGGGGGGCGCGGTGGGCCGTGAGCCCGGTCCGCCGGTCTTCCACCCCAGGGACGGGGTAGTATAGCACAAAGCCCCTTCGCCTGGCAAGCAGCATTGCAGGAAAGGGTGCGACCTGGTAGAGTAGGGAAGCGAGGTCACGTCAGAGGACGCGATGACTCCCGAGGATACAGCCACTGAAGAGCAGATCGCGCCCGGCCAGCAGCGTCTCGGTACGGCCGCGGTGATCATGGTCGTCGCGACCTTCGGCAGCGCCATCGCGGGCCTGGTTCGCGCGATGGTCTACTCGCGCGAGTTCGGCACGACGCCGGCCTTCAACGCCTACCTGCAGGCCTTCCGCATCCCCGATCTGTCGTACTACCTGATCGCGGGCGGTGTGCTGCGCGCGGGGTTCATCCCCGTGTTCACGAAGTTCATCGCCACCGGGCGGTGGGAGAAGGCCTGGCGGACCTTCAGCGTCACCTTCTTCGTCATGGTGATCGTCGGCGTCCTGGCGGTCGTGGGTGGGATGCTGGGCGCGCCGTGGTTCGCCCGCAAGCTGGTGGCCCCCGGGCTCGAGCCCTACTACCAGGAGCTGTGCGGGCGGTTCATGCGGACGATGTTCCCCGCGCAGCTCTTCTTCATCATCGGCGGCCTCCTGATGGGCACCCTGAACGCCCAGAGGCACTTCACGATGCCGGCCTGGGGGCCGATCATCTACAACGTAGTCATCATCACGGGCGCGCTGGTATCGCTTCCCATCGCTGAGCACATGGGCGTCACCGATGCGCACCAGCAGCTCGTGTACCGGCTGTGGGTTCTCTCCATCTTCGTGGTGATCGGCGCGGCGATCGGCAACGTGGTGCTGCAGATTCCACCCCTGGTCCGCCTGGGGGCGCGGTTGCAGGCCGTGTTCGACCTGCGCGACGAGGGGCTGAAGAACCTCATCCTCCTGTCGCTGCCGGTCATCCTGGGCCTGGCGGTCAGCGAGATCAACTTCGTGGTGACGACGACCATCGGCACCTACATCAGCGACCGCGCCGTGTCGCTGCTCGACTACCCGAACCGCCTGGTCAAGCTCCCGCCGCGCATCTTCGGGGCGGGACTGGCCATTGCGCTGTTCCCCGTCCTGGCCACGCACTTCGCCAAGGGTAAGATGAAGGAGTACCGGCGGGACCTCGGGATCATCATGCGGAGCACGATGTTCCTGAGCATCCCGTCGACCATCGTGTCCGTGGCCTTGGCCGCGCCCATCATCCGCATGTTCTTCGAGGGCAAGGCGTTCAGCGCGGCGGATACGCACGATGCGGCGCAGGTGTTGCTGTGGAGCGCCTTCGGGATCGCGCCGCTGTCGCTTCAGTACATCGTCGCCCGCGGCTTCTATGCGCTTCACGAGACGAAGGTGCCGCTCTGGGTGGGCCTGGCCTCCGCAATCCTCAACGTGGCGCTGTCGCTGCTCGTCTACCGACCGTTCGGGATCATCGGTCTATCCGCCGTGAGCAGCGTCACGGCGCTGTTCAACGCGGCCATGCTGGCCTGGCTGCTCCGGCGGAAGATCGGCCTGATGGAGGGGCGACGGATGGTCAACATGCTGGCGCGCATGGCCATCCCGTCCGTGCTGCTGGGGCTCGTATGCTGGGGAGGCACTGAGGCCGTGGCACGCCACTTCCCGGCGGAGCGCAGGGTGGCGGCGGCGCGACCCGGGCTCCTGGCACTGGCCGACCAGGTGCGGGAACGGCGGCTCACGCCGGAGGCGGCGGCGGACCAGGCCAACCGGCTCTTGACGGAGACCCGCGCGACGCCCTATGTGAGGCTGAAGACCGCCCCCGGCGAGTTCGCGTGGTACGAGCGGTCGATGGGCGGCGCGGCCAAGATGGCTGCCTGCCTGGGACCCATGGCCATCGCGATCCTGTTGTTCTTCGGCTTGTGCGCGCTGTTGGGGGTGGAGGAGATGCAGAGCGCGATCAACCTGGCGACGGCGCGCTTCCGCCGCACGAGGGCGGCGGAGGTCGACTCGTCCCTGTCTGACCCCGACGATCCGGCATGAGCAACAGCTCCTACTTCGAGCGCAACCGCATACGCAACTTCTGCATCGTGGCCCACATCGACCATGGCAAGTCGACCCTGGCCGACCGGATTCTGGAGGTCTGCGGGGCGATGACCGGGCGGGAGGCCGTGGACCAAGTCCTCGACTCGATGGACCTGGAGCGCGAGCGCGGGATCACCATCAAGGCCAGCGCCGTACACCTGAGCTACCAGGCGGACGATGGCCAGGAGTACCAGCTCAACCTGATCGACACGCCCGGGCACGTCGACTTCTCCTATGAGGTCTCGCGCAGCCTGACCGCGTGCGAGGGCGCGCTGCTCCTGGTGGATGTGTCCCAGGGCGTCGAGGCGCAGACGGTGGCGAACGCTTACCTCGCCATTGACAACGATCTAGAGATCATCCCGGTCCTGAACAAGATCGACATCCCCAACACCGACCCGGGGCTGGCCGAGAGGCAACTGGGCGAGATGTTCGGGTTCACGGCCGCCGAGATCCTCTCGACGAGCGCCAAGACGGGCCAGGGCGTGCGCGAGGTTCTGGAGACCGTCGTGCGGCGGGTGCCACCACCGCGTGGAGAGGTTGGCACGCCCCTGCGGGCGCTGATCTTCGACTCGGAGTACAACTCCTACCGGGGCATCATCGCATACGTCCGCGTGTTCGAGGGCGAGATCACCCGGGGCACGCCGGTGGCGATGATGGCGACGGGCAAGGCCTTCGAGGTCGACGAGGTGGGGGTGCTGACACCGAAGATGACGCCGACGGAGCGGCTCGCGGCCGGGGACGTGGGGTATCTCTGCGCCGGCATCAAGAACGCCCGCGAGTGCCGCGTGGGTGACACGATCACCTCGCGCGCCCGGCCGGCAGCCGAGCCCCTGCCAGGCTACCGCGAGCCGAAGCCGATGGTCTTCGCCGGGCTGTATCCGACCGAGTCGTCAGACTACGCGCTGCTGAAGGACGCCCTCGACAAGCTCATCCTCAACGACGCCGCGTTGCACTATGAGCCGGAGACATCGGGCGCCCTGGGTTTCGGTTTCCGCTGCGGCTTCCTGGGCCTGCTGCACGTGGAGATCGTGCAGGAGCGGCTGGAGCGGGAGTACGACCTCGACCTGGTGGCGACTGCGCCGAGCGTAGTCTACCGCGCGTTCCTGCGCACCGGAGAGGTCCTTGACATCGGGAACCCGGCCGCCTTCCCCGATGAGGGCCTGCTCGACCACGTCGAGGAGCCGTACATCCGGGCGACCATCATGTGCCCGGAGGAGTATGTGGGGCCCTGCATGCAGCTCTCCCAGAGCCGCCGCGGCATCTTCAAGGACATGCAGCACAGCGTCGGCGGACGGGTCACGCTCACCTACCTGCTGCCCCTGGCGGAGATCCTGCTCGAGTACTACGACCAGTTGAAGTCGCTCAGCCGCGGGTACGCATCCCTGGACTACGACTTCGGGGGCTACCAACCGGGCGACCTGGTCAAGGTCAACGTCCTGATCAACTACGAACCGGTGGATGCCTTAGCCTTCCTCGTGCACAAGGAGTTCGCGCAGACGCGCGCTCACACCATCGTGGAGCGACTGCGGAAACTGCTCCCACGGCAGCTGTTCGAGATTCGAATCCAGGCGGCCATCGGCCGACGGGTGATCGCCGCTTCCCGGATCAGCCCCCTGCGGAAGAACGTCATCGCCAAGTGCTACGGCGGCGACATCACGCGCAAGCGGAAGCTGCTTGAGAAGCAGAAGGCCGGCAAGAAGCGTATGAAGCAGGTGGGCAACGTCGAGGTGCCCCAGGAAGCGTTCATGTCGCTGCTGAAGATCTGACGGCAGGAGCCAGGAGTCAGGAGAACGGCACGGCAAGGCTCAGAAGAATGCGGCAACGGTTGCCCGACCCGGACCGCCTGACAGGCGCTCCACGTTCTCTGGAGCTGCCCCGCGGCCTCTACGTCCACATCCCCTTCTGTCGCCGGAAGTGCCCCTACTGCGACTTCCACTCGGTGGCGGGAGAGGAGCACCCCATCGACGCCTACGTCGGAGCCGTGGTCACAGACCTGCGCCGCGCGCGGGCTGAGGTGGGCGCGGTCGACCTGGACACCATCTACCTCGGCGGCGGGACACCGACCGTGCTGCCTCCCGACCGGATTGCGCGCATCCTCGATGCCTGTGGCCGGGAGTTCCGGGTAGGGGCCCAGGCGGAGATCACCTGCGAGTGCAACCCGGGCACGGTGGACCTTTCCGTCCTGCGCGAGCTGCGTGCTGCCGGAGTCAACCGGCTGAGCATCGGCGTGCAGTCGTTCCGCGCCGAGGAACTGCGGTTCCTGGGACGCATCCACTCGACGGACCAGGGGCGGCAGGCCGTGCTGGACGCTGGGGAGGCGGGTTTCGGCGAGGTCTCGCTCGACCTCATCTACTGCCTGCCAGGGCAGACGCCGGGGGAGTGGGCAGAGAGCCTCGATCAGGCGCTGCAACTGGCGCCGGACCACGTCTCGGCATACTGCCTCCAGGTCGAGCCGGGCACTCCGCTTGCCGCTCAGGCGGAGGCCGGCGAGATCACGCCGATGCCGGACGACGATCAGGCTGACCTCTATGCGCGCACCGTTGAGCACCTGGAGGCCGGCGGGCTGACCCAGTACGAGATAAGCAACTTCGCCCGACGCGGCTCGCAGTGCCGACACAACCTGACCTACTGGCGCAACCAGCCGCATGTTGGGGCAGGCGCGGGCGCGTGGGGGTTCGTGGACGGCGAGCGGAGGCAGCAGGTGGCCGACATTGGGGCCTACATCGCGGGGTGGCAGGCGGGTGAGCCGCTCTGGGCCTACCGCGAGGTGTGCTCCGGAGCCTCCGCGGCGAACGAGACGCTCATGATGGGCCTGCGCCTGTGCGAGGGCCTGTCTCTGCCGGAGTTCCGGGCGCGGCACAGCATCGACATTGCCGCTGCCCGCAAGGCAGAAATCGACCGTCTCTCCGCCCAAGGGCTCGTGTCGCTGGGGGATGGCCGTCTCCGGCTGACACGGGCGGGGATGGCCGTCGCCGGCGAGATCGCCACTCTCCTTGCGTTCGGCGAGGAGGAGTGACCGGCCGGGCGGCGAAGGAGGTAGTGCGGGTATCGGGTGAGAGGCAACCTTGCTGCCCGCTCGTGCGTCTCTGGTCCTTGGTGAGCCCGACGAACGCGCGGGCCGACCCGGTGGAAAGGAGGAGCCGTCGATCATGAGACTCCGCCTGGCAACCGCAGGCGCTGTGGCGCTTGCGGTGGTGATGATGTACTCCGCCTCGCTGGCCGCGGCCGACCAGACAACGCTGCTCTTGGGCGTGGGCCAGGATGGCCAGATCCAGAAGGCCAACCCAGCTGCGTGGGGTGCCGGCAAGGCAGAGACAGACCAGCAGGTGCAGTACCTGCAGCGGGGCAGCGTCAGAGTCAGCACGCGAGGCTACCACGAGGGCGGGCGCTTCGCGCTTCAGCTGCCCGTTGACCTGACCGAGTCCCTGAAGGCCGCAGCCAACACGTACGTCGAGATGTGGGTGAGGATTCCTGAGCCCGCCAAGGCCGCGGGGCCGGCCGGCGGGGCCGGTGGGCCTGGTGGAGGTGTGCCTCCGGGGGGCGGGATGATGCCCGGAGGGATGCAGCCGGGCGGGATGCAGCCCGGTGGCATGATGCCGGGCGGGATGATGCCCGGAGGGATGCAGCCGGGCGGGATGCAGCCCGGTGGCATGATGCCGGGCGGGATGATGGGCGGTGGCACGATGCCGGGCGGGATGCAGCCGGGCGGGATGCAGCCCGGTGGCATGATGCCGGGCGGGATGATGCCGGGCGGGATGCAGCCCGGTGGCATGATGCCCGGCGGCATGCAGCCCGGTGGCATGATGCCCGGCGGCATGCAGCCCGGTGGCATGATGCCCGGCGGCATGCAGCCTGGAGGGATGCAACCCGGCGGCATGATGCCGGGCGGGAAGCAGGCTGGAGGAATGCAGCCCGGTGGCATGATGCCTGGTGGAATGGCCCCTGGAGGGATGCGGCCGGGCGGCATGATGGCCGGTGGCGCGGGCGGCATGGCGCCAGGCGGGCTGGGCCCGGCCGGCGGGCCGGCGCAGCCTCAGCAGCCGCCACAGAAGATCGGCAGACTGCGGCTTCTCCTGGTGACGGACAAGGGGCTGCTCGACTCGGGCCCGATCAGCGTGGGCGATGAGGTGGCGATGAACCCCGAGCTCACCACAAACGAGGGCTGGATGCGGATCAGCGTGCCGCTCTCGAGGTTCAAGCAGGGCAAGGACGTCGGCGGTGGGTCGCTGCAGCAATTCGCCCTGTTCGGCGACCAGAAGGGCGAGTTCAACGTGGCGACGGTGCAGCTGGTCCAGGAGGACCAGCCGCTGAAGGCCGATGCCGGCCCGGATCGAGTCGTCAAGAAGGGGCAGGACGTCACCTTCACTGCCGCGCCCCAGCCGGGCACCGGGAAGGCCCGCTATGCCTGGGATTTCGACGACCTGGTGCAGGGCATTCAGGAGGATGGGCTGGGGCAGAAGGTCACTCACACCTTCGACGAGCCCGGGTACTACGTCGTCACCCTGACGGTGACCGACCCGGACGGGAAGCGGATCCCGCAGGTGGACCGCATCAACGTGAACGTGCAGTGAGCCCATGGGGCCGCAGATCACTTCCAGGAAGTGCCGAAAGCCCTTCCGCCGAGGCGGCGGAAGGGCTTTCTCTGTAGGCAGGTGACTCCCTACGCACGAAACGTGGCTGATCAGGGGTGGCCGCGTCATCGTCCCGGGCTCCGGCTGGGGCGAGGACGGCCTGCCATGCGACCTCCTGCTTGCGGACGGCCAGGTCGCGGCCATGGGCAGGCTTGCTCCCGCGCCAGGCGTCGAGGAGTTCGACGCCACTGGCAAGGTGGTTGCGCCGGGCCTCATCGACCTGCACGTACACCTGCGCGAGCCGGGCTTCGAGCACAAGGAGACCATCGCCACCGGTACCCGCGCCGCCGTGATGGGCGGGTTCACGACGGTCTGCGCGATGCCGAACACGCGGCCCGTCATCGACCGGCCCGAGCGCGTGGCAGACCTGCTTGCCCGAGCCGAGGGCGCCGCGTGCCGCGTGCTCGCCATCGGGGCCGCGACCTTGGACCACGAGAACGAGGAGTTCACCGACTTCGCCGCGCTGAAGGCGGCTGGTTGCGTAGCCGTCACCGACGATGCCTTCCCGCTGCAGCGGATGGACCAGATGGTCGAGGCGTTGATGCAGGCTGGCAGAGCCGACCTGCCCTTCATCGCGCACTGCGAGCTGAAGGGCCTCTCGCGCGGCGGGGTGGTGGACCGGTCCGCCGAGGGATTCGTTGACGCGCCGGTCCAGGAGACGCTGGCCGAGGCGGCGTCGCTGCGGCTGTGGAGCGCCGCCTACGAGCGCGCCGCGGCGCGGATCGGCCGTCCGCCCCGCTTGCACATCGCGCATGTCAGCACTCGCGCCACCTGCGGGCTGCTCACCGTCCTCTGGCGCACCCCTGCTCTCGTTACGGCAGAGAGCGCGCCTCACTACCTGACCCTCAGCTCAGAGGCCGTGGCCCGCTGCGGTGCAGACGCCAAGATGAACCCGCCCTTGCGGTCGCCCAGCGATGCTGCGGCTGTGCGGAGCGCGGTCGCGGACGGCCCCTTGTGGGTCATCGCGACCGACCATGCGCCGCACTCACCGGAGGAGAAGGCCGCCGGCCTGGTGGAGGCCCCGTTCGGCATCGTCGGCCTCGAGACGGCAGTCCCGGTCGCCATGCACGCGGTCGGAATGGCACGCGCCGTGGCCGCGATGACGGCCCTCCCGGCCGGGTTCTTCGGCCTCCGGGCCGGGCGCCTGGAGCTTTGCAGGCGGGCCGACGTCACCGTGATAGATCCGGACGCCCGCTGGCAGGTCGACCCAAGCCGCTTCGAGAGCAAGGGGCGATCATCGCCGTGGGCCGGGCAGTGGCTGCAGGGGCGGGTGTGCGCAACGTTCGTGGATGGGAACCTGCGGATGCGGGATGGCGTCATCCTCTGAGGCGGGAGAGGCGCTCCTGTCCAGGCACGCCTCGGCCGGCACAACCGCTGAAGGAGCCTCCACATGAAGCGAAGGCCTGCGATGCTGGCGCTGGAGGACGGCACGGCCTTCTCGGGCACGGCGTTTGGCGCCGAGGGTTCCCGCTGCGGTGAGGTGGTGTTCAACACCTGCATGGCCGGCTACCAGGAGATCCTGACCGATCCGTCCTACCGCGGGCAGATCGTCACCATGACCTACCCGCTCATCGGGAACTACGGCGTCAACCACACCGACGTCGAGTCCGGGCGGCCGTGGGTGGAGGGGTTCGTGGTTCGCGAATACTGCGAGGTGCCCTCGAACTGGCGCTCGGAGCAGTCGCTGAGCGAGTACCTGAAGGCGCACGGGCTGATCGGCATCGACGGGGTCGACACCCGCGCGCTCACCCGACACCTCCGCACGTACGGGGCGAAGAAGGGGATCATCTCCACGGAGGACCTCGACCCGGAGGGCCTGGTACGGAAGGCACAAGCCGACCCGGGACTGATCGGCATCGACCTCGTCAAAGACGTGACCCGCAGCGACACGCGCGAGTGGAAGGACGGTCGCTTCGCCGACGAGCCACTGACCTCGGCCCAGCAGCTCGACCTGCCGATCTCGGTTCCCCGGCGGCGGACCGTGCCCACTGCCACGGGCGGTCGCTTCCGAGTCGTGGCCGTCGACTCCGGCATCAAGCACAACATCCTGCGGGAGCTGGAAGCCCGCGGATGCCAGTTGATCGTGGTGCCGGCGTCTGCGACAGCCGACGAGATTCTGGCCTGGGACCCGGATGGCATCTTCCTGGCGAACGGGCCCGGCGACCCCGAGGGCGTGCCCTACCTGGTTGAGGCCACCCGGAGCCTCATCGGGCGCAAGCCGATCTTCGGCATCTGCCTGGGTCACCAGATTCTTGGTCTCGCGTTCGGTGGCCGGACGTACAAGCTCAAGTTCGGTCACCGCGGCGGCAACCAACCGGTGCGCAACCTCGACACGGGGCGCATCGAGATCACCGCGCAAAACCACGGCTTCGCAGTCGACATGGACTCACTGAAGGGCAAGGGGCTGCGGATGACCCATGTCAACCTGAACGACATGACGAACGAGGGGATGATGCACGAGCAGCTGCCGGTCTTCAGTGTCCAGTACCACCCGGAAGCCTCCCCCGGCCCCCACGACGCTCACTACCTCTTCGACCGGTTCATTGCCAGCATGACGGAAGACGGCAGGTGACAGGTGACAGATAACAGGTGACAGCAGAGGCACGCGGCAAGGCCCTGCCGTTCCTGTCACCTGTCACCTGTCACCTGCCGTCAGATCCTGCGGGGCTTGGCTCGTCGCTGGGCGAGGGCCAGGCGCAATGCGAGAGCGACGAGGGCCAGCACGACGTAGGCGACGACGAGGGTGAACCCCCAGTCTGGTTGCGCGGACCTGACGGTGACTTCCTGGGTGTCCTTGTCGGCCTTGAGCCTCCAGGTGACCGTGTGCCCCTGCACCGAGCCGCCGGCCGGGGACGCGGAACCCTCGTCAACCGCGCCGGGCATCGTCACCGAGTACTCGAACTCGGTAGCGGCGGCCCCCTGTGCTTCCTTGGGCTCGGCGGTGAAGTCGCAGCGGGTGATCTTGTCGGTGTAGGTGTAGGTTGTCGCGGCAAGGGGCCAGACGCCGAATCGGGCGCCGGTGGTGACGGTGAGCTGGTCGAACGGGCGGGGCGAGGTGAAGCGCGCGTCGCGAGTCAGCCGGTACTTCTCCGCCGATACCCCGTCCTCTCTTGTCACCCACGGCGCGCCGGGGTCCAGCTTGCCGACGTGACTGGCGACCGCCTTCCGCCGGTCGGGGGCCGCCGTCACCACCACCTGGCGCAGGCCGGTGCCGTCGCTCTCGATGCGCGTGTGGATCTGCAGACTCGTGGCCTCGTACACCGCGAGGAAGGGGAGCGCCGTCAGCAGGGCGACCGAGCGTCGGCGTCTCACTTGGCTCCCTCCCCGCCTCCCGCGGGCTTGCTCTGCCCACGGCGCCGCATCCACAGCCACATCACCAGCGCGCCCAAAGCCACGTCGAAGATGAAGAGGGCCAGCTTCGGGACGTCCACGGACCAGAACCACAGGACCACTCGGACGGGTGATAGGTTCGCCAGCAGAAGCCAGACCGCGAGCACGATGACCAGCCCAATGCCCGCGGTCTTCAGGTTGACCAGCTCGGGCCGGAAGAGCCGCGCGAAGAAGCCCGAGATCCTCTGCCCGATGCTCGCGAAGAAGCCAACCTTCGGTGGCTTCTCAGCCTTGGCAACCCCGGCCGACTTCGCCGTGGGTTCCGTATCCTCCAGCTCGTCGATCTGGAGACTGTCGTCGCTCACCGAACCGCCCCCTTCACATCGCTCGGGATGACCTTCTCACTTCCCGCCTCTGGCCGTGATTGTACCATGCCCTGCCTCAGGGCGTCAAACCGGCGCAGTGCGCCTACGCCACTTGCACTTTCCCCCCAAGCACTTCGAGCAGCTTGTTGCCATCCTCGGCGGAGAAGCCGACGTGCATGTGCTGGCGGAAGCCCTCGGCGTAGGGGACGTGCTGGGGCGCCATGCGGCCGATTTCGGCGCAGATGTCGCGCATGGCCTGCAGGTAGGAGTCCTTGCCCTGGCTCACATCGAGCCACTCCTTCTGCGTCGCGTGGCAGCGGAGCATGTTCTCCTTGGTCTCGATCATCCCGCTGATGTCCACGTAGACCGAGGGCACCACGAGGTTGCGCATCCCGTCCCGGTTGCCGTAGGGGTTGGCGTGGTAGAGGTAGACATCCTGCATGGTGGGCGGGAGCGGCGGGTCGCTGATCCAGTTCCGCATCCCCCGGCAGAAGCAGGCGGATACCATCAGGCGGCTCGCGTTCTGGTGGTCCTCCATGTAGTCGTTCGGGGAGGGCACGAGGACGATCTCCGGCTGCACTTCGCGGACGAGGGCGGTGACCTTCCGGAGCAGGGCATCCTCGTAGAGGACCTCGATGTCGTTCACGAAGCCGGGGTGGTAGGTGGCGCCCATCACCGCCGCCGCGTTGTGAGCCTCTTGCCGGCGCAGGCGGATGATCTCCTCGTGGCTGTACGTGGCGGTGCCGCAGTTGCCGTTGGCTACGGTGTGGATGTGGCACTCATAGCCCGCATCGGCGAGCAGGGCTAGCGTGCCGGCCATCATGAACTCGACGTCGTCCGGATGCGCCCCCACGGCGAGGGCCACTTTGCGGTCGGACATGCCCAAGCCCCCCTTGTGACTCGGTCGAACTGGTCGGCTTCTTCGCGGGGAGCGACGGAATGCCCTTCCCCCCCGGAGCGCGTGTGGCGACTGCGGCCCCCAAGCGCCGGCGGAGGGGGCAAGGGGCGACCCGGTGGGTCGCCCCTTCCGCTACGGCAGAGGTCCTGCGGCGGACGGCGCAGAACGTTGTTGCTGCTGCGGACGTTGCCTGGAAGGGAGCGGGAGCGCGCCATGAACTGCCCGGGCTGCAACGAGCCCCTGCCTCAGAGCGGCCTCGTCTGCCCGAAGTGCGGGTCGGACATCGCCTGGTACATCCTGAAGCCGGATGGTGCGGCCTACGGCCCCTACAACCTCGCGACCGTGGACCTCTGCATCCGAGAGGTCCGACTGGGTCCGGGCGACATGGTGCGCATCGGGGCCGACGGAGAGTACCAATCGGCGCAGCACCTGCTGGGCGACCGGTTCCCCAAGGCGCCGCCGCCGGTAACCTACGCGCCGGCGGGGTACCGGGAGCCGGGAGCGCCGCCGAGTTCGTCGGCGATCAGCGCCAAGGCGTGCGGGATCGCGGCACTGGTGTTCGGCCTCGTCATGGCGGCGATCGTGGCCGCGTGCATCCCAATCTACCGGCAGGCGCGCGGCCAGGCGATGCAAGCATCCTGCATGTCGAACCTGAAGCAGATCGACTTGGCCCTGCTCATGTACTGCCAGGACTACGATCAGCACTTCCCCACCAAGGGCAACTGGGAGGCCAAGCTGGACCCCTACCTGAAGAACCGGTCGCTCTGGGCGTGCCCGGCCTGTCCTCGGGAGCCGGGCTACCGCGCGAATGACAACCTTGGCGGCAGGGAGCTGGGTGATGTCAAGCGACCGGCTCAGACGCCGGCCATGTGGGACGCCGGAGCCTCGGTCGCGGGCTTCCCCCCCCTCCCCAGCACCACGCGCAGCCGCCACAATGGCGGCGACAACTTCGCCTACGCTGATGGCCACGTCAAGTGGGTTCGCCAGTCCGCCAAGGCGGGCATTGTCGAAGTCCCACCTCCGAAGCCCCAGGGGCACACCTCCGCACGCCGCGCCCCGCGTTGATCCTGCGGGGGCGGTCAGCCTTGCTCTCCCCAGCGCGAAGGCTCTACTATTGACTGTAGTAAGTAAACCTGCTATTATGGTCAGTAGTAGAAGCAGTGACAGCAACTCATCGGGGAGCCCGCCGGGACAGTGCCTCGGAGAAGGGCGCGGTTCCAGCGGCACAAGAGCAGGCGGGGTGCATGCGACCCCGCCTGCTCTGATTCACGGACCGCCGGGCCTCGGACCGACGGCAGACCGCGACGAACCCCCGAGGCTTCCGTCGGGAACCGTTGCTCTGGGTCTGAGGTCGGGAATCCGAAGTCCGAAGCCCGAGGTCCGCCGTTCCTACCGCCACTGGGCCTGGGCTTTCACGTCGGCGGGCCCGTCGAAGGGTGTGAGCTGTAGCTCGGCGCTGAACCTGCCCGAGTAGTCCGGGCGCAGGCGCTGCGGCACGACGGATGTGGTGTGATCAAGGACAAGGCTCCCGTGGGCGTCGCTGATGGTGATCAGCACCTGGACCTCATCCGCGGGTTCGGTGCCGACGTTCACCACCTCGCCCTTCACGACGACGACGTCCTGCGCAACGTACCAGCGCGGGTTCTTCACCTCGCACTTGGCCTTGCTCTTGGGCGCGCCCTCGGGTGACTCGCCTTCATCGGTCGGCGTCGCGGCGGTAGTCCCGCCCTTTGGCGCTGTGCTCGAGGAAGCGGAGCCCCTGGGTTCGGTTCCGGCGGACTTCGTGCTTCCGCCGGTTCCAGCGCCGCTGGGCTGGGCGGTCTTGGTGGGCTCGGGCTCAGGCGGCGGCGCCGAGGGGCCGGCGAACATCGCCCAGATGACAAAGGCCGCGACAACGATCAAGGCGGTGGCGGCCAGCAGAATGGCGACCCGGTTGCTCGGGGCGCCCACGGCCGACGCAGACCGCGGGGGGCGCACGCGAGGGATCGGGCGACTCGGCCCGGGCCTGCCCACGGGCTTCTCCACAGTCTGGGGAGTCTGGCTCCCCTCTGCCATGTTCGTCATGATGGGTTCTCCCAGCCGGGCCAGACTGAGCGCGGCCGCCTCTCTCACGGCTGGCGCCGGGTCCCGTGCTGCGCGCCGAAGCGGGTCGTAGGCCGCGTGTCCGTCGACGGCACCGAGGGCGAGGGCGGCCTGCGCCCGGACGTTCTCAGAGCGGTCCTCGAGAGCCCGGAGCAGGGGCTGGACGGCATGGGGACTGGCACACTCGCCCAGAGCCCAGGCTGCCCGCCATCGACGATCATCCTCAGGTGCGCTGAGCTCGGCCACCAGGGCGTCCACCGCGGGTTGCCCCAGGCGTCGTAGGGCCGCCAATGCGGACTGGCGGACGCGGTCGCCGGGGTCGCCGAGAGCGGCGACGAGCGAGCCGATGGCGTCAGTCGCCCCGAGTTCGCCCAGAGACTCGGCTGCTTCGGCGCGGACATGCTCGGTGGCATCGCGCAGCGCATCTACCAGAGCCGACACAGCCTCCTGGGCGCCCAAGGCACCGAGCGCGCGGGCCGCGGCCGCGCGGGAGGGTGCCGAGGATTCGCGGAGGACGACCATGAGGGGCTGGGCGGCCCGAGGGTCTCCCAGCCGGCCGAGGGACTCGGCCGCTTCCTGGGTCATGTCACTCCGGGAGTCCAGGAGGGCGTCAATGAGCGCGGGCACGGCGGCGCGCTCTCGACGATCACCGACCAGGCGGGCCGCGGTGGCACGACAGTCGCGGTCCGGGTCCTGTACGGCGCGGATCAGTTCATCGGCGGCCCGAGGGTCGTCACCCATGGACAGGGCCGACAGGGCGTACATCCGCACCGCCGGATCGGGGGCGCGCGCCTCAGTGACAAGTTGGGCTGCATCGCTGGCGACGTTCATGTTGAGCCATCGGGCTGAGGCGGCGAGCGGCGCGATCCCCGCCGTCAGGCAGGGATCGGCAGGGCTGGGTGCCTGGCCAGGACCCTCTCAGACTGTCGCGTCTCGTGAAGCCGCATGGCGGCGGCGGCCAAAACGTGCGCGTCCACGGCATCCTGCCGGGGAGGCACCGAGTCCACAGCGGCGTCGAGTGAGGCGAGGCGGCTGCCGATAGCCGGACGAGCGTGGTCAGCCGCGCCTACACGATGTGCGCACTTGCGGGCTTGTGGTTCGACGTCCGCGAGCTTCACCGGCCTTGGCAGTTCCGCCAATGGGATGTCGGTCACCTCCCGGCCCTGCCTCGACACTCCGTTCCCAGCGCGGGGTCGTTGCGTGGGCGCGCGATGACTGCCTCAAGCCCGGAGACGAGACCGTTACGGAGTTCTAGCAGTGGCTTTATACCACACTCGGGGCAAGATGGAGCAGATGGCGTGGGCAACCGTGTCGGGGAATGGGGCAAGCCCCAGAAAAGCATCTCGGAGCGCCTCAGCGCTCCGAGATGGTCAGTGACGGGGAATTCCGCTGCCTCGCACCCTCGTTACGGCCCGGGGGGCGGGGGCGGCGGGTCGGTGTTGGGCGGGGGCGGCGTCGGTGGCCGCGGGTCCCAGATGAGGTTGGATATGCCTCCCGAGGGCGGCGGGTCCGCCGCGGGCGGCGGCGGCGTCGGCGGCCGAGGGTCCCAGATCAGGTTGGATATGCCCCCTCCGGGCGCCGGGTCCGCCGCGGGCGGCGGCGGTGTCGGCGGCCGAGGGTCCCAGATCAGGTTGGATATGCCTCCCGACGGCGGCGGGTCCGCCGCGGGCGGCGGCGGTGGCGCCGGCGGCCTGGGGTCCCAGATCAGGTTCAGGCCCCCCTGCTCCCCGCTACCCGGGGCATACCACATAAGGGCGTGCCCGACCTGTGCGCCCCAATGAAGGGCGGACGCGAACGCAGCGCCGCCTGCCAGGACGAGGACCAAAACGACCGGCAAGACGACCGCAGTTCGTACGCGCATAATAGCCCCTCTCCTTCGAGGTGGTGCGACGTACTTACGGTGTGATGTAACAGAGAATACGCCGGACGTAAGGGGAGTGTAAATAGGACTAAGGTCCTAGTCCCCGCCCAGTGGGGGGGCCGACCGAGGATCGATCACAGACGGGGCACGTCCGAGCGCGTCTACCCGGTGTCAGGAGCCTCGCCATGGGGTATCGCCGAGTCGAGCGCGAACCCGTGGCTCACACCCCACACCGCTAACTGCGCTCGTCCGGTGAGGCCGACGCGTTGGTAGATGCTTGACAGGTGGTTCTTGACCGTCTTCTCGGCGATGCCGAGGCGCCGGGCAATCGCCTTGCTCGTCAGGCCTGCGCAGACCAGTCGGACGACGTCGCACTCCCGTCTCGTGAGTAGGGGCTGGGGGGCGCTGGAACGGCGCTGGGCAGGGGTTCGGCGACGCGTCAAGGTCTCATCCGCGCGAGGTGGCGCGTGTCCACACGTCTCCCACAACAGCCGCACCAGGCCCCTCGAACCAATGCCCGTGCCCACGCGCCGGTCTGCGCCCAAGTCGTCGGCAGCGTCCCGCCCTCGGGTCTCGACAAGGACTATCTTGCACCCTGGGCCTCCGGTGCGCAACTGGGCGATGGCCTGGGCGTCGTCTTTGGGGCTGTCTCCACGGACCACCAGGAGCACATCGGCCCCCGCACGCGCGACTAGACGGGCCGCATCCCTGACATCGGGTGCGACGCCGATGACCTCGACGCCGTCCCAACGTTTCAGAAGCTCACTAAGTCCCTCCCGCATGAGAGCCTGGTGACAGGCCACAACGACCTTCATCATCTCACTGGTTTCCCGAGGTGCTCATGGAATTGTGGGCGTTTCGTCGCATTCTCAACCGTATCCTTCCGAGCGTGCGTATGTCCGGGAACCGGCCCATGATGTCTCATCGGCGACTGTGCAGGTTGCGCCGTTCCGAGGCTTTCCACCGTGGTAGCAGGTTGTCCACATAGTTTCCCACGGCGCGCGGCCTGCACGATCCCCAGAGCAGCGTCACCCGCCGCCGAGTTGGATCACAAGTAGCGCGGGGCCGTCGGTGCCCATGAGGGCGCTGATGCCCGCTGTCACCTCGTCCGGGCTGTGCTCAGCCGCCTGGAGAGCCGGGATCCCAAACGCCTCCGCCAACGCACGGAAGTCCGGGTTCTGCAATCGGACGACGGGCTCGAGCGCCGCAGAGTCGGCGCCACCGAAGTGTGCGATGGCGCCCAGCCTGTCGTTGTTCAGGACCACGATCCTGAGCGGGAGGCCGTACTGGGTCACGGTTGCGAGCTCCATCCCCGTCATGCCAAGGCAGCCGTCACCTGTGATGCAGACGACTGGGCGGTCGGGGCGGGCCAACTGCGCGCCAATGGCCGCCGGCAGTGCATAGCCCATGGCGATGTAGCCGGCGGGGTAGAGGAAGCTGCGCGGCTCGTACGCCTCGAAGTGCGGGAACATGTCGTAGACCAAGCTGGCGACATCACCGACGATGGTCGCGTGCCGGGGGATGGCCTGACGAAGCCGATGGCACAGACGGGCTTCGGGCGAGCGTCCACGGGCCCGCCTCTCCGCCGCTCGCAGCTCCACGATGCGCTCCGCCCAGGCGGACCGGTCCACGCAGCGGCGCGCGGCGGTCTCCTCCGCCAGAGCAGTCAGCGCCAAGCCCGCATCAGCCACCATCGCCACGCGCGGTGGGTAGTGCAGGCCGATGACCGAGGGGTCGATGTCAATGTGAATCAGGTCCTGCGGCAGGCGGAGCTGCCAGCCCCGTGTGCCGACCTGGGTGAGGCGGCACCCGACCGCGAGGCACGCGTCGGCCTCCTCCAGAGCCGAAGCCGCGGCGTCGCCGAAGCTCACTCCGAGTGATCGAGGATCGTCTTCCGGGAAGATGCCCTTCGACATGCATGTGGCGGCGACGCCGGCCGAGAGTGCGCGAGCCAGGCGCGCCACCTGCTCGGCGGCGCCGACGGCTCCGCCGCCCGCCAGGATGACCGGTCGCTCGGCGCCAGCCAGAAGGTCTGCGGCCTGCGCGATCGCCTCCCGGTCCGGCAAGTCACGCGGCGCCTGACTGCCGGGCTGACCGGGAGCAGAGGCGAGGTGGTCGAGCAAGTCGCGAGGCACGCAGAGCTGGATCGGGCCGGGGCGGCCGGTCACGGTCTCCCGCAGCGCCCGGAGGAGCAGTTCCGGCGCCGTCGCCGCATCAGCCACTGTGGCGCTCCACTTGGTGACCGGTTTGAAGATCGACTCGACGTCGGCCTCGTGCCACGCCCCCAATCGGTGACCGAGGAACGGGGTGTCTACCTGGCAGCAGAGGTGCAGGACTGGCACCGAGTTGGTGTAGCTCTCCGCGACGGCAGTGAGCGCGTTGGTGGCGCCCGGCCCGGCAGTGGTGATGAACACACCGACTGAGCCCGTGGCGCGGGCGAAGCCGTCCGCCGCAAAGGCGGCGGCCTGCTCGTGGCGGACAAGCACATGCCTGAGACGCGGCTCGCGGCCGAGAGCTGCGTGCAGCTTCACCGTGTGTGCGCCGGGGTAGCCGAAGATGACGGGGGGGCCGTGCCGGCGCAGCGTCTCGACAATCGCCTCCGCAACAGTCATGTGGGCACTATTTCCCCGGGGGAGGATGCGCCTCAAGGAAGAGGGGTTCGTCGGCGGACAGTTCGACGCCGGTGGCCGGCTTCCCTCCGCCAAGGACATCGGCACCTGGCAGGGAATGTGGGCGGCACGCGCAACAGGAGGATACGTCGATGGAGACGCGGACGCACTACTTCGCATCACCTGGGCCGGAGAACACCGAGAGCACGCTGAAGGCTGCGGCCTCGCGGGCCACGGAGCTGGGCATTCGGCAGGTCGTGGTGGCCACGACCACCGGGAAGACGGCGCTGCTGGCCGCCGAGGCCTCGGCCGACTGGAACGTCATCGGCGTGACTCTGCAGAGGGGGCTGTGGGAGAAGTACGACGGCCTCGACCCGGAGATCGCCGGCCGGGCGGAGGCCAAGGGCGTTGTCTTCCTCACGTGCCCTCACACACTGATGGGCGCGGTGGACAGCGCTATCCGCGACAAGCTGGGCGGGCTGCCGCCGCAGCATCTCATCTCCCACGTGTACTACACCTTCAGCCAGGGGACGAAGGTCGCGGTTGAGTGCCTGCTGATGGCGGCGGACGCGGGGCTGCTCGACATGTCGCAGGAGGCCATGGCGGTCGCTGGCACGGAATACGGAGCTGATACGGCGCTGGTAGTCAAGCCGGTCTACTCCCACGACTTCTTCTCCCTGGCGATCCGAGAGTTGATTGCGAAGCCGCGGTAGCGTCCGCCCGCGCATGCAGCGGAGGCCGCCTCGCTTGCACCAGCCGGGCGTGGTGTGCCGCAGGTCACGAGCGGGTGGGAAACCTACGGTGTCTGTCGGTTGTCTACTTCACTGAGATGCAGACGACTGCCCTGAGAAGGCTATCGGCTGTGGTGGCATCCGCGCTTGCGGTGGCGGTGCCGCCTGCGCTGCCAGCTCGAGCGGACAAGACGTGGACGCCCGAGGAGGAGCAGCGGGCGGGGAACTCGGCGCTGGGACAGGTCATGTCGGGCGTGACAGCGTGGGACAACGCCGAGCAACTGGCCCGATGCCAGAAGATCGCGGATGCCCTGGGCGCTTTGAGCCCGCGCCCTACGGTCAAGTACCAGGTCAAGCTCATCGATACGCAGACGTCCACCGGAGTGGCGCCGCTCGGGACTGCGAACGCGGTGTCGCTGCCGGGGGGCATCGCCGTGATCACGCGCGGACTGCTCGACCCGACCGAGAACGCCGACGCGGCGTTCTTCGCCGTTCAGTCGGATGATGAGCTCGCCGGCGTGTTCGCGCACGAGATTGCGCACAACGCGCTCTACCATGCCCTCAAGCAGGCAGACCGGAACCAGAGGTACCTGGAGGGGGGACTGATCGCCGCGCTGGTAGGGCTCCTGATTGGCGGTACACCGACGGTGGCCATCGGCGCCTTCGGCATGGCCAACATGGTGCGCATGGGGGTTCTGAGCCACTACTCGATCGAATACGAGGTGCAGGCGGATACGACGGCGGTGGGGATGCTCGTGCGCTCGCCCTACAGCCCGGTGGGCCTACTGACGTTCATGGAGCGTCTGGCTGCCGAGGAGCAGTCGCGCCCCCAGCCGCCGCTCGGTGTGGAGCAGACGCACCCCTACCCCGTTGAGCGAGTGCAGATGCTCCGTCGGGCCATCATCGCGCACGGGGTGGAGATCAACCGACGGGCCGTGACGGCCTGGAAGCGAGGGGAGGCGCTGGAGGCGGTCATCCACGGGCAATCGGCCGCAGTGGTCATGCTCTGGGATCGCACCCTCTACACCTTCCGCGCGCCATCGGCCACTGGCGAGACGGCCTCCCAGCGGGCGCAGGTGGCGGCCGACCGACTCAACGAGGCCCTCGGTCAAGGGCTCACGCAGTTCGACGTCCGCGTTGAGGACAGCCCCACCGGGCCCGCGGTTACGCTCATGGGGAAGCCCATGCTGACCGTGCTTCCGGGCGATCTCGAGGACCCGAACCAACCGCTCAAGGATGGCGCCCAGGCAGCTGCTCATGCCTTGAGCGCAGCTCTGTTCGGTGACTCGCTCAGCCACGAGATCAGAGGGAACGGCAAGTGAGGCCGGCAGGGGACAGGGGACAGGGACGGCAACGTCCTGCGGGCCCATCGCCCAGTCCCTGTCACCTGTGACCTGTTACCTGCCGTCAAGGTAGTGGTGGGTGGGTTGGTAGACGAAGTCGTCACGGGCATCGAGGAGGCCGGCCACGTCGAGGACCTTGCCGGTGCCCACGGCCACCGAGCTCATCGGGTCGTCAGCGACCGCCACCGGGATCCCCGTCTCTCGCTCCAGCAGTGTATCCAACCCGACGAGAAGCGCCCCGCCCCCCGTGAGAGTGATGCCGCGCTCGATGATGTCGGCGGCGAGCTCGGGCGGGGTCTGCTCGAGGATCTGCTTGACGGCCTGGACAGTCTGCGCGATGGCTTCGGACATCGCCTCGCGCACCTCGACCGAACTCACGGGCACAACCTTCGGCAGCCCGGAGACGATGTCGCGCCCCTTCACGTTGATCTCCTGCTCGGGCTCCATGGGCACCGCAGCGCCGATCTCGATCTTGATGTTCTCCGCCGTGGGTTCGCCGATGTCCAGGTTGTAGGTCCGTCGGACATGGCGGACGATCGCCTCGTCCAGCCGGTTGCCCCCCACACGCAGCGAGTCGCTGATCACGATGCCGCCGAGGCTGATGACCGCAACATCGGTCGTGCCGCCGCCGATGTCCACCACCATGTTCCCGCCGGGCAGATCAATGGGCAGGCCCGCGCCGATGGCGGCGGCCATGGGCTCCTCGATCGGGATGGCCCGTCGGGCGCCGGCCGAGCGGGCGGCGTCGAGGGCCGCTCGCTTCTCGACATTGGTCGCGCCCGAGGGGATGCAGATGACCACGGTGGGCTTGAGGAGCCGTGCGCGCCGGCCGCAGGCCTTGGAGATGAGGTAGGCGAGCATGTCGCGCGTGATCGAGTAGTCGGCGATCACGCCGTCGCGCAGCGGGCGCTTGGCGACGATGCTGCCGGGAGTCCGGCCGAGCATGAGCCGCGCTTCCTCACCCACGGCCTTGACCTTCCTCGTCCGCGCGTCGATCGCCACGACCGAGGGCTCACGCAGCACAATGCCGCGGCCCCTGGCATAGACGACGACGTTGGCCGTGCCGAGGTCAATGCCGAGGTCTTCGACAAGTCGCCACATGGCCTACCCCGTGGGTGTTGGTGCCCTATCCTTTCGACCTGTACGTGCGATGACCTGCAACGCCGGCGGGTAGGTGAGTCGCTCCGCGACTCGCACTGGTGTCGGTCGCGCAGCGACCGACCTACGCGGCCTCAGGACGGTCGGCTGGCAACGTCGATCCGGTTGACGGCCCGGGCGATGGCCATCTGAGCGCGCTCGACATCGATGCCCTCGCGACCGGCAACGGAGGTCGGCAGCGCGAGGCGCTCGCGGGCTCTCTCCTCGGCGGCCCGCGCCCGTTCGATGTCGATCGCCTCGGCGGTCTCAGCCGCGTCGGCCAGAACCAGAGCCACGTTGTCCTTCACAGAGAGCACGCCGCCACTCACGGCGAGAAGCTCTTCGCGGCCGTCGGGCCGCGTGGCGGTCATGGCGCCGACCCGCAGCTCGGCGACCAGGGGGGCGTGGCGAGCCATGACCCCGAGGTAGCCGTCGTAGGCCGGGGCCACAAGGGAGACCACGTCCTCTTCCAGGACGACCCGTTCGGGGGTGGCGATCTGCAGCGTGAAGGTGTCAGGCATGCCGGTCACGGTTGCCAGGCCCGGCGACCGGGCCTAGGATGTCGGCGCGGTGCGGAGGCGCTTGGCCTTGTCCGCGGCCTCTTCGATCGTGCCCACCAAGTGGAAGGCCCTCTCGGGCAGGTCGTCGTGCTTGCCCGCCAGGATCTCCTCGAAGGCTTTCAGCGTGTCCTCGAGCTGGACGTACTTGCCGGGCAGGTTGGTGAACACCTCGGCCACGAAGAAGGGCTGGCTCAGGAACATCTGGATCCGGCGGGCGCGGGCGACGACCTGTTTGTCCTCGTCAGAGAGCTCGTCCAGACCGAGGATGGCGATGATGTCCCTGAGATCCTTGTAGCGTTGCAGAATCTCCTGCACCCCTCGGGCGACACGGTAGTGGCGCTCACCCACGATGCCGGGGTCGAGCAGACGCGAGGTGGACTCGAGCGGATCGACCGCCGGGTAGATGGCCTGCTCGAACAGCTCTCGCGAAAGGTGCGTGGCCGCATCGAGGTGCGTGAAGGTGGTGGCGGGCGCGGGATCGGTGTAGTCGTCCGCCGGCACGTAGACGGCCTGGATCGAGGTGATCGAGCCGCGATGCGTCGAGGTGATGCGCTCCTGCAGGTCGCCCATCTCGGTGGCCAGCGTCGGTTGGTAGCCGACGGCCGAGGGCAGACGCCCGAGCAGCGCCGAGACCTCCGAGCCCGCCTGGGTGAAGCGGAAGATGTTGTCGATGAACAGGAGGACGTCCTGGCCCTCGTCGTCCCGGAAGTACTCCGCCATGGTGAGGGCCGTCAGGCCCACCCGCAAGCGGGCGCCCGGTGGCTCGTTCATCTGGCCGAAGACGAGCACTGTCTGCTTGAGGACGCCCGACCCCTGCATCTCAAGGTAGAGGTCGTTGCCCTCGCGAGTGCGCTCGCCGACGCCGCCAAAGACCGAGACGCCCGCATGTTCCTCCGCGACGTTGCGGATCAGCTCCTGGATGAGAACGGTCTTGCCGACGCCCGCGCCGCCGAAGAGGCCGATCTTCCCGCCCTTGGGGTAGGGGCAGAGGAGGTCAACAACCTTCAGTCCCGTGACGAACTGCTCGGTGCTCACCGACTGGTCGCTGAAGCCGGGCGGGGGCCGATGGATGGGGCGGCGTTCGGCGCCATCGAGGGCGGGCAAGCCGTCGATCGGCCGCCCGAGGAGGTCGAACAGACGGCCGAGGGTCTCGCGGCCGACCGGCACTGCGATGGGCGCCCCGGTGTCCACGGCCGGGTCGCCGCGAACGAGGCCATCGGTCGAGGACATGGCGACACAACGGACGAGGTTGTCCCCCAGGTCCTGCGCGACCTCGGCCACCAGGTCGATGTCCCGCCCGCCCGAGTTGGCCTGGATCGTTACGGCGCTGTTGAGCTGTGGGAGTTGATCAAGGGGGAACTCGATGTCGACAACGGCCCCCATGACCTGGACGACCTTGCCCTGGGCCATGCTCAGTGCTCCTGCGTGTGTCTGGCTGTCGTCGCGAAATGGTCCAGTCCCCTTTCCGCTTGGACGGCAGCGAGAAGGGTACAGCCCCATTTCGCGACGGCGACGATCATCTCAGCGCCTCTGCGCCGCCGACAATGTCGATCAGCGCTGACGTGATCTCCTGCTGACGGAGCCGGTTGGCGCGCATCGCTAGCGTGGTCATCATGTCGTCGGCGTTCTCGGTTGCGGCGGCCATGGCTCTCATGCGCGCCGCGTGCTCGGAGGCCATCGTCTCGAGCAGCATGTAGTAGACCTGCGCATCCACGTACCGGGGGAGCAACCGGGCCAGCAACGCCGCGGCCGGTGGCTCCAGGATGTACTCCCGAGTGGATGGCTCGGCGCCCTCCGCCCCGGGCGGCGCCACGGGAATCAACCGTGTGAGGGTCGGGACGTTATGCGACAGGCTGGCGAACCGCGCGTAGCAGACATGGACCTCGTCCACCTCGCCCACCTCGTAGGAACGCCGCACCTCGCGGGCCACGCGGAGAGCCTGCTCGGCCAGCCTCTTGTCCTCGAGCGTGTGCTGGGCCGTGATCGTCCGGCCCGCCCTGTCCAGCGTCGGTCGGGCCTTGCGTCCCACCAGGGTCACGACAACCGGCGCTTCCTGCGCCCTGATGAACCTCTCGGCCTCCCGGGCAATCTGCGCGTTGTAGCTGCCGCACAGGCCCTTCTCCGACGAAACGACGAGCAGCCCGATGCGCTGAACGGGTCGGCCCCTGAGCAGCGGGTGGTCGACCTCGTGAGCGACGCCGGAGAGGTCGTGGACGATGTCCTGCATCCGCTGCCAGTACACCCGCCCCTCGACCACGCGCTGCTGCACGCGTCGCAGCTTGGCGGCGGCCACCATCTGCATCGCCCGCGTGATCTGGCGGATGTTGCGGACGAGCTTGACCTGTCGCCGAAGATGGCGAAGGGTGTTGGCCATGGCGGTGCTCGAGGAATGATGAAATGCTGAATGGTGAGTGCTGAATGACGGCAACGACAACGCGCAAGCCTGGCCCCGGCCATCGCGGCCACAAGCGGCCTTGCCGTTGCCGTCATTCAGCACTCATCAGAGGTAGTTGCAGAACGCGGTGGGTCGTTCGGGACTGACACCATTTCGGGCGTCGTATGCCCGAAATGGCTGTCTGTCCCCCGTTTGCGGTGGCCTTCTGCAACTGCCTGATCATTCATCATTCTCCGTCGTCTTCTGTCTCGCTTTGAAGTCCTTGATCGCTGCCGCCAGGTGCTCCGAGTCCTCGTCGCTCATCACGTTCGTGGCCTCGAGGCGGGCGATGAGGTCAGGGTACCGCTCGCGGCAGAAGGCGATCAGCTCGCGCTCGAAGGTGAGCACCTGGTCCACGGGCAGGTCGTCCAGGAAGCCCTGGTTGCCGGCAGAGATGGCCATGACCTGGTCGGTCATGTTCATCGGCTGGTACTGCTTCTGCTTGAGGAGCTCCACCATGCGGTCGCCGCGGTGCAGAACCTGGCGGGTGCTCTCGTCGAGGTCGGAGGCGAACTGCGCGAACGCTTCGTACTCGCGGTAGGAGGCCAGGTCGAGCTTGAGCTGCCCCTGCACACGCTTCATGGCCTTCGTCTGTGCCGCGCTTCCGACGCGGGAGACACTGAGGCCGACGCTGATCGCGGGACGCAGGCCGGCGTGGAAGAGGTCGGGTTCGAGGTAGATCTGCCCGTCGGTGATCGACCAGACGTTGGTCGGGATATAGGCAGCGTAGTCGCCGGCTTGAGTCTCAACGATGGGAAGCGCAGTGAGCGATCCCGCGCCGAGCTCGTCCGATAGCTTCGCCGCCCGTTCCAGCAGTCGGCTGTGCAGGTTGAAGATGTCGCCAGGGAAGGCTTCGCGTCCCGGTGGCCGCCGCAACAGCAGCGAGACCTGCCGGTAGGCGGCGGCATGCTTGCTGAGATCGTCATAGACGATCAGCGCGTGCTCGCCCTTGTTCCGGAAGTACTCACCCATGGCGGCCCCCGCGTAGGGCGCGATGTACTGGACGGCGGCGGCGTCGCTGGCACAGGCCGCGACGACGATGGTGTGGGCCAGTGCCCCCCGCTGCTCCAGCACGGTGGCGATGCGGCGCACGGTGGACAGCTTCTGTCCGACGGCGACGTAGATGCACTTCACGTCCTTGTCGCGCTGGTTGATGATGGTATCGAGGGCGATGGCGGTCTTGCCGGTCTGGCGGTCGCCGATGATCAGCTCTCGCTGGCCGCGGCCGATGGGGATGATGGCGTCGATGGCCTTGATGCCGGTCTGGAGCGGCTGGCTGACCCGTTGGCGTTCGAGGACGCCTGGCGCGCGGCCCTCCAGCGGCATCAGCTCCGAGGCCTCGATAGGGCCCTTCCCGTCGAGCGGCTCAGCGAGAGGGGTGACCACTCGGCCGAGGAGCGCGGGGCCGACCTTCGTGTTCGCGATGCGCCCCGTGGTGCGGACCTCATCCCCCTCCGAGACGTGGTCGCTCGAGCCCATGAGGATGCAGCCGACGTTGTCCTCCTCCAGGTTGAAGGCCAGCCCATAGAGGGGCACCCCGTCGGGGGCCGAGGGGAACTCGATCAGCTCACTGGCCATCGCTCCCGCCAACCCGTAGCAGCGTGCGATGCCGTCACCCACCTGGAGCACGGTCCCGACGTTGACCATCTCCAGCTTCGTGCGGTAGCCCTCGAGCTGCTTCTTCAGGACCGCACTGATCTCGTCCGGCCGTACAGCCAAGTGGCGTCACCTCAGTCTCCCGGGCCCTGGCGACCGGCGGCTGCACTCGGCAGCGCTCCGGCCTTGAGGTCCGCGGCCAGCACTTTCAGCGCCGTGCGGATCGACCCGTCGACAACGGCATCCTTCACCCGCACTCGCACGCCCCCGATCAGCTCGGGGCGTACCTGCACGTCCAGGACCGGCTCACCGTCGAAGGCCGCCGCGACCGCGCGGCGGATGCGCTCCTGCTCCTCGGAGGTGAGCGGCGTGGCCGACCAGACCTCCGCGCGGACGATCCTCGCGTGGTCCTCGACCAGAGCGCGGAAGCACTTGATGATGTCCGGCAGCAGAGCCGCCCGCTTCCGGTCGATCAGGAGATCCAGGAAGGCCATTTGCTCCGGCGCAATCACCTGACCGAACTGCTCCCGGCAGAGCCGCTTCTTCGCGTCGGCAGGCACCAATGGATGGGCCAGGAATTCGGTCAGCTCCGGCACTTGCCGAGCGTACTCGCCGAGAGTCGCCAGATCCCGCCCGGCTTGCGCGACAGCGTTCCGTTGCTGTGCATCGTAGAAGAAAGCCCGCGCGAAGCGGACGGCCGCCTTTCGGTCGCGCATTCGTCGGACCTCAGACCTCGGACCTCGGACTAACGGCTCGGCCATGGGCAACTGACGTTGCCGTTGGTCCGAGGTCCGAAGTCCGAGGTCCGCCGTTACGGCCGGTACGACTCCAAGTCGTGCAGGAACTCATCGACGACCACGCGGTGGCGCTCGTCGGTGAGGGTACGGCGCAAGATGGTCTCACAGACGTCGACGGCGATGTCGGCAGCGTGGTCCCTGATCTCGATCAGGGCGCGCTCCTTCTCGCGGGCGAGCTGCTCCCGGCCCTGGGCCACAAACCTCTCAGCGTCCTTGCGCGCGGTAGCCAGGATCTCATCGCGCGCCTTGGCGGCCTCTTGTGTCGCCTGCTGGATCCGGTCGCGCGCGGTGTCGGCGATGCGCTCGAGCTCCTGGCCGAGCCGGTCGCGCTCGGCCTGAGCCTGCTGGCGAGTGCGTTCGGCCTCGGCGAGAGCGTCCTGGATGCCCTTCTCGCGGGCAGCCAGGAAGGTCGAGATCGGCCCGTAGTAGACCCTTCTCAACACCCAGTAGAGGAGGGCGAACCCCACCACGTTCACCAGGAGTGCCGGTGGGGAGATGTTCAGCGACTTGAGCACCGCGCCGAAGTCCATCGCCTCGCCCACGCCCTTCGTCGGACGGCGGGCCGTCTAGCGGCCGCCGGTTCGCTGTACGTACTCGAGAATCGGCGGCAACTTGCCCATCAGTAGGATGAACATGAGCAGACAGTAGATGACCAGGGACTCGATGAGCGCGAGCCCGAGGAGCAGGGAGGCGCGGATGTTCGCCGCCGCCTCCGGCTGTCGGGCAATGCCCTCCACGGCGGCCACCGTCGCGCGCCCCTGGGCCGTGCTCGCGAAGATCACGGCGATGGGAACCCCCAACCCCACGGCCAACGCCAACGCAACAGCATAGTCCATCAGATACACACGCTCCTTGGGCCACAGCCGTCAATGGCCAGAGCAGTCTCGGCTGCGGTCAGTGTTCGCCCGCCCCATGGCCATGCGTGACGACCGCTCCCGACAGATACGAGGCGGCGAGCATGGTGAAGACGAGCGCCTGGACAAACGCCCCGAAGATCCCGAACAGGAGCATCGGGAACTGGACCGGTACGGGAAGGACGAGCCCGCGCGCCCCGATCGCGATGACACCCAGGGTCACGAGCTGCGCGATGACGGTATCCTCGCCGAAGATGTTGCCGAAGAGCCGCACCGAGAGCGAGAGCGGCCGCGCAAGCTCCCCCAGGACGTGGATCGGCACGTTGATCGGGAACAGCCACCAGGGCTCCCCTACGAAGTGCATCACGTAGCGGAGGCCCCGGGTTCGGAACCCGTAGTACTGCACCGCCAGGAAGCAGCAGAGGGCGAGCGCGATGGTGGTGTTGAGGGCGGTGGTCGGCGACACGAACCCCGGGATGATGCCTCCGAGGTTCAGGAACAGAATGTACAGGAAGAAGGTGCCGAGGAGCGGCGCGAACCGCTGGCCAAGCCCATCGCCCATCATGTTGCGGGCGAAGCCCTCGAGGGTCTGGTAGGTCCACTCCCAGATGGACTGGAAGCGCCCCGGCACCGCCTTCATGCGCCGCGTGCCGAGCCTCACCAGCACCACGAGCGTCGCCATCATGATCCACGACGCAACGGTGTTGACATCCACCCACCGAAGCGTCGCCTGGGTCGCCGGGGAGAGCTCACCGCGCTCGGCGCGCTCGGCTGCGATGGTCAGTCGGCGCGCGAACCCCGCCTCCCGTTCCCGGGCGGTGAAACGCCCCCGGAACGCCTCCAGGACGATCGGGTAGGCGTTCAGCACGGTTGGGTGACGCTCGGTGAGGATGTTCTCCTCGTGACTCGCGTCGGCCTCAGCCGCGCCGGCTTCGGCCGTCCGGAGCTGGGTCTGGTTGTGGGCCTGGGGTAGCTCAGGCAACGGAGTGACTCACTTCGGCACGTTGTGGGGGTCGCCTGTCGGCCCCTGCGCGACCCCGAGCTTGTCGTTCAGCACCCTTCCGGCGGCTTTGAGGCACAGCACCGCCGTCGGCAACGTGAGACCGGCGATCAGCCCGAGCGCGTGAACCCACCGCATGCGCGCGAGAAGGTAGAAGCCCAGGCCGATCAACGCGTACTTGCCCAGGTGCAGCAGGCCCGCCGCGAGCAACCTCCCTCTTGCCCCTTCGGCGCCCCCGGCCGTTACCCGGTAGACCAGCCAGTTCAGCGTGCCCAGGGACGCCAGCCCCAGGGCAGCGCCCAGGGCGAAGTTGAGGCTGACCTGCCAGGGGAAGTACGCGGCCAGAGCAAGGAAGCCGATGGCTGTCAGGACGGCAGTCGTCAGCGCCACCCGCTGGAAGAGCCGGTCATCACTGGCCATCTCTGTCCCCGTTGGACCGGCCCAGCGCGCCCACAATCCGGAAGAGCTGCACGAAACCGGCGGCCGCCCCCAGTAGCAGCCCCACGACCCCCAGCCAGGGCTGTGTACCGAACCTCCCGTCAAGCCAATTCCCGCCTAGGTAGCCCAAGAGGGTGGCCACGACGAGGGTGAAGCCCACGCTGACCAGCTCAAGCCCGCGGGCGTCCGGCCTCTTCATCGACCCCTCCCGAGGGAGGGAGTTTAGTCGCATTGGGGGGGGTTGTCAAGAAGCGCGCGAAAGGGGGGGTGCGACCGCAGATTGTAGGTGATCGGCCTCTGGTAGCAGTGGCACTGGCAGCCCCGCGGCCAGTGTCGCCGCGCTTAACAGGAGCACTGGCAGCACACGGCGGCTGCCAGTGCCACGTCGAGAGATAGCTACCTACGGAAAAAAGTCGCACCCCGAAAGGGGTCACCGGTCGCCAGCGACCCAGTGACCCACCGTCTCACCCTTGACGCTGAAGGGCGTTTCTGGTATCCTGCCGCTTCAACATCCAGGCAGTGTTCGTGGAGGGGGAGGAGTAGGCGGCACCCACTGGCCCAGAGAGCCGGCGCAAGGTGAGAGGTCCGGCGCCAGCGTCCGCCCAAGGTCGCCCCTGAGAACCCCGAGGAAAGCCGCCGACCGCGTAGGACAGGCATCCCTGCCTGTCAAGGCGGCAAGTAGACCGGGGCGGTTTGCGCCCGATACCGCGCCTTGAGATGGTCCCGCGACTGCGGGACAAGCCGGGTGGTACCGCGAGGGTGGATAGCCTCTCGTCCCAGCAGCAGGGCGAGGGGCTTTTCTGTTTGGGAATGATGAATGATGCGTGACGGCAACGGCCTCCCACGACAACGATCGGGGCCGGCGCCCCTTCGTTACCCATCACCCCGCACGCATCGCCAGCCTGACAGGGAGAGACAACCATGCGAAGCGATCGGACCAAGCAGGGGGTCGCCCGAGCCGGGGCCCGCTCCCTGATCTACGCCTGTGGCGTGACCCCGAGTCAGCTGGGCAAGCCGTTTATCGGGATTGCCGACTCCTTCACCAACCTGGTGCCGGGCCATCTGACGATGCGCGAGCTGGCGCGGACAGTCGAGAATGGCATCCATGCCGGTGGCGGGGTGCCCTTCAGCTTCGGTACGCCGGCCATTTGCGATGGGATCGCCATGGGGCACTCAGGTATGTTCTACTCGCTCCCCTCGCGGGAGATCATCGCGGACATCGTGGAGACAATGGCCGAAGCCCACGGGCTCGACGGCCTCGTGCTGCTGACCAACTGCGACAAGATCACCCCCGGCATGCTCATGGGCGCGGCGCGGGTGGACGTCCCGACCATCGTGGTCACGGCAGGGCCGATGGTGTCGGGGCGCCTGGGCGCTCAACGGTTGTCGCTGGTCAAGGATACGTTCGAGAACGTGGGGCGCTACCGGGCGGGCGAGATCACCGAGGAAGAGCTCAACGAGTTCGAGCGCCGGGCTTGCCCCGGTCCGGGGGCCTGCCAGGGGCTCTACACAGCGAATACGATGGCCTGCGTCACCGAGGCGATGGGGATGAGCCTGCCCGGGTGCGCCACGGCTTTGGCGGGGCTGTCCAAGAAGGCGCGGATCGCCTACGAGTCGGGCGTGCGGATCTGCGAGCTGGTCCGCCAGGGCATCAACGCGCGGGACATCATGACCGAGCAGGCGTTCACCAATGGCGTCCGCGTCGACATGGCGTTGGGTGGGTCCACGAACACAGCGTTGCACATCCCCGCCATCGCGCACGAGGCGAAGGTGGACCTGTCGCTTGACTTCCTCGACCGCATCAGCCGAGAGAGCCCACAGCTCACCTCCATCCTCCCCGGTGGGGAGCACTTCATGGAGGACCTGGAGTTCGCCGGCGGCATTCCGGCGGTGATGAAGGCCCTCGGTGAGCTCGTCGAGGACACGCTCACCATCTCCGGCATGACGACCGAGGAGATCACGGCGGCAGCGGAGATCATGGACACCGATGTCATCCGCACCCAGGAGACGGCCTACGCGCCCGAGGGCGGCATTGCGGTTCTCCGGGGGAACCTGGCGCCCGACGGCTGCGTGGTGAAGCAGTCGGCGGTCTCGGCCCAGATGCAGAGGTTCACGGGCCGGGCGCGCTGCTTCGATGGCGAAGAGGCGTGCATGGAGGCCATTCTGGGCAACCACATCCCGGACTTCTCGGTGGTGGTCATCCGGTACGAGGGGCCTCGGGGCGGGCCGGGGATGCGCGAGATGCTCTCCCCCACCTCGGCGCTCACGGGAATGGGCAAGGAGGGCACCGTGGCGCTGATCACCGACGGGCGCTTCTCCGGCGGCACGCGCGGGCCGTGCATCGGCCACATCTCACCCGAAGCGGCGACCGGCGGCCCGATCGCCCTCGTCCACGACGACGACGAGATCACGATCGACATACCTAACCGCACCCTCGAGCTCCACGTGCCCGCCGATGAGCTGGAGCGCCGCCGCCAGGCGTGGAGAACTCCCGAGCCCAAGATCACGACCGGGTGGCTCTCCCGGTACGCGGCGCTGGTGCAGCCGGCCAACACGGGAGCCATACTGCAGGTGACAGGTCACAGGTGACAGGTCACAGGAACGGCGGGCCGCGTGGCAAGAGGGGACGGCGGGGAGCGGCCAGGTTGGGACTTCGGTGGCCACTTGTCACCTGTCGGCTGCCACTTCCTGTTCCCAAGGAGCGACGCATGCCTACGATGACCGGCTCTCAGGCCCTCCTGAGGGTGCTCAAAGAGAACGGGGTTGACGTGATTTTCGGGATACCGGGCGGAGTCACGATCCCCATCTACGATGCTCTCTACGACGAGCCGTCCATCCGCCACATCCTCGTGCGGCACGAGCAGGCCGCGGCCCTGGCGGCAGAGGGGTACGCACGCCGGAGCGGCAAGGTGGGCGTGTGCCTCGCCACCTCCGGGCCGGGCGCCACGAACCTCGTCACCGGAATCGCCAACGCGATGATGGACTCCATCCCGATCGTCGCCATCACCGGCCAAGTGAAGACCTTCGCCATCGGCCGGGACTCCTTCCAGGAGGCCGACGTCACCGGGATCACGATGCCCATCACGAAGCACAACCGGCTGGTCAAGCGGCCCCAGGACCTTCTGGAGACGCTCCGCGAGGCGTTCTACATTGCCCGCACGGGTCGGCCCGGGCCGGTGCTCGTCGACCTGCCCAGCGATGTCTCAACGAGCCAGGTCGAGTGGGTCGGACCGCATCCCAACGGCGACTTCCAGCTGGAGGGCTACCACCCGCCGGGCGAGGGGGATCCCCTGGCCATCGCTGAGGCTGCCCGGCTGATCGACGCCGCCGAGAGGCCCATCCTCTATGTCGGCGGGGGCGCGGTCAGCGCCAATGCCTCCGAACCGGTGCGGGCCCTGGCCCGGAAGGCGAACCTGTATGTCGTCAACACGCTGCTCGGCAAGGGCGTCTACCCCGAGACCGATCGGCAATCGCTGGGCATGCCGGGCATGCACGGGACGACCTACGCCTCCTACGCCATCAACCACTGCGACCTGATGATCGTGGTGGGTGCGCGTTTCGACGACCGCGTGACGGGCGACCTGAAGACCTTCGCCCCGGGGGCCAAGGTCATCCACATCGACATCGACCCGGCGGAGATCGGGAAGAACCGCGCGGCCGACGTGGCCATCGAGGGCGATGCGAGGCTCGTCGTGCGGGCGCTGGTCGAGCAGGTGGCGCCGCGCGAGCGAGGAGCGTGGGAGGAGAGCCTGGACCAGTACCGGGCCGAACACCCGCTGACGGTGCCCGAGAGCGATGAACTCACGCCTCAGCAGGTCATCCAGGCCGTCTACGAGGTGACCGAGGGCAACGCGGTCGTCACCACCGACGTCGGCCAACACCAGATGTGGGCGGCGCAGTTTTACTTGGCCAAGGAGCCGCGGCAGTTCCTCTCGTCCGGCGGGCTGGGCGCCATGGGCTACGGTTTCCCGGCTGCGATCGGGGCGCAGGTGGCGGACCCGGAGGCCGTGGTGTTCGACATCGCCGGCGACGGCAGCATCCAGATGAACATCCAGGAGCTCGCGACCGCGACCCACGAGCAGTTGCCGGTCAAGGTGGCCGTCCTGAACAACGGCTACCTCGGGATGGTGCGGCAGTGGCAGGAGCTGCTCTACCAGAAGCGCTACTCCGGCGTCCGCCTCGCCGGGAATCCGGACTTCGTGAAGGTGGCCGAGGCCTACGGCGCCACGGGCCGAACGGTGACGCGGCCAGCGGAAGTGCGACCCGCCCTCGAGTGGTCCTTGACTGTCACCGACCGGCCGTGTTTCCTGGACTTCCGGGTTGCGCCGGAGGAAAGCGTCTTCCCCATGATCCCGGCCGGCAAGTCGTTCTCCGACATCTGGGAGACGCACCCGAACCCGTCCAAGGGGGCTGACCGATGAAGCACACGATCGCAGTGCTGGTCAACAACAAGCCCGGCGTGTTGGCCAAGGTGGCCGGCCTCTTCGCGCGGCGGGGGTACAACATCGACAGCCTGGCCGTCAACGCCACGGTCGACGGCAACTACCCGGACCCCGCAGGCGACAAGTACTCCCGGATGACCCTTGTGGTCGACGACGAGGGCGACCCGGGGATCATGGACCAGATCGAGAAGCAGCTCGACAAGCTGGTCGACGTGGTCCACCTCTCCGATCACACGCAGACCCAGGTCGTGCGTCGGGAGCTGGCCCTGATCAAGATCCGCGCGACCCCCGAGCAGCGGTCGGAGGTGTTCACCGTCTGCCAGATCTTCCGCGCCCTGATCGTCGACATCGGCGAGGGTGTGATCATGGTGGAGGTCGGCGGCGCGCCGGAGAAGGTTGACGCCATGGTCGAGGTCCTGCGCCCCTACGGAATCCTGGAGCTCGTCCGCACCGGCCGCGTGGTGTTGGTGCGAGGCCAGAGGATGACGTAGCCCATCGTCTCGCGCAGGACTTGCATCCCAGCCTGTCGCCGGCCCCTGCCGGCCTCGCCTCCCCGGCAGGACTGGCCGGAGAGGCCGGCGAACCCTCTCGGTGACGACCACGAACCGTAGAGGAAGACGAGCCATGTCACGCACATGGGTCGCGCTCATGGCCGGTGTTGTCGTCTGCTCAGGACTGCTGGCTGGATGCGGAGGACCGGTATCCGACACACCATCCGCGATCACCGAGAAGATCGCCTTCGTCAGTGACCGGGACGGCAATCGCGAGATCTGCGTGATGCACGCCGATGGCTCGCACGAGAGGCGGCTGACCAACCACGCCGCCAACCAGGAGCACCCAACCTGGTCGCCGGACGCGGGACCACGCGACTGACCCACTCGCTGGACAACGAGCAGACCCCCGTGTGGTCGCCCAGCGGCAACCGCATCGCCTACCTGCGCGAGCACTCCGGGAACTCGGGCATCTACGCGATCAACACCGACGGCACGCACCTGCGGCGGCTGACGCGCAATTCGGCCCACGACTGGGATCCGGCCTGGCGGCCGTCGTAGGCTGTCCGCCTCGGCGGCAGGCGGGCTCCCGCGCAACGGGGCGGAGCCAATGCGCGAGATCATCGACATCCGGACCGTGGACTGGCTGGTCTGGGCGTGGGCGGCCGGGTGCCCGGTCGTATGCCTGCTCGTGGCCGGCCTGATGGCCGCAGCCCGTCGGAGCACGCGGGCGGTCTGGACCACGGCGGTGCTGCTCGCGCTACTCGGCCCGCTCGTACTGGGCCTGTGGCTGGTCTACTCGTACCTCGTCCGCTACGACCCACGCACCGGCTACTTCGGCCTGGATAAGCTGTGGGTGCTCGCGTTCAACGCGCTCCTGTTCGTGGTGGTAGGCGTGGTCTACGGGTACCTGGTCGGGAGGGCCTGGGGGCGGGGGCCGGCCCCTGCCCCGGAGGCCGATGCCGCGCCCGGCGGGAACAGCCCGTTGGGCGCCTAGTCAACCAACTCGAGGGCGATACCGACGTCCCGTCGCCCAGGGGTCGACATCACAAGGAGGGCCACAGAGTGGCTACGATCTACTACGACCAAGACGCAGACCTCTCCGTGCTTTCGGGCAAGACCATCGCCGTGGTCGGCTACGGCATTCAGGGCCGCGCCCAGGCGCTCTGCCTGAGGGACAGCGGCTGTAACGTGGTCGTCGCCGAGCTTCAGGGCACGAGGAACTACGACCAGGCCATCGAGGACGGCTGGACGCCGATGACCGCCGCCGACGCCGCGGCCAAGGCGCAGGTCGTGCAGATCCTCACCGAGGATCACGTGCAGCCCAAGGTGTACAGGGAGCACATCCAGCCGAATCTTGAGGCCGGGGACGCCCTCGTCTTTTCGCACGGGTTCAACATCCACTACAACCAGATCGTCCCGTCCAAGGATGTGGACGTCTTCATGATCGCACCGAAGGGGCCGGGCGCGCTGGTGCGCGAGTGCTACGTTCAGGGCTCCGGCGTGCCTTCGCTGGTGGCCATCGAGCAGGACGCCACCGGCAATGCCCTGGCGATCGCCTTGGCCTACGCCAAGGCCATCGGCGCCACGCGGGCGGGTGTCATCGAGACGACGTTCCAGGAAGAGACCGAGACCGACCTCTTCGGTGAGCAGGCCGTCCTCTGCGGCGGCGTGACGGAGCTGATCAAGGCCGGCTGGGAGACGCTCGTCGAGGCGGGCTACCAGCCCGAGATCGCCTACTTCGAGTGCCTGCACGAGCTGAAGCTCATCATGGACCTCATCTACCGCTACGGCATCACGGGAATGCGGAAGCGCGTGTCGGACACCGCTGAGTATGGCGACATGACTCGCGGGAAGCGCGTGATCGACGAGGACGTCCGCGACGTGATGGCGGAGATGCTGGAGGAGGTGCAGGACGGCACCTTCGCTCGCGAGTGGATTCTCGAGAACCAGGCTGGCCGCCCCTCCTTCCGGCGCCTGGAGGAGATGGAGGCTGAGCATCCCATCGAGATCATCGGGGAGCAACTCCGCGGCATGATGTCGTGGATGAAGGAGTAGCGTGGCACGCGCGTCTCGCGCGTGAGGCGCGTTCGCGCAAGAGGGGCGCCTGGGAAGGTGCCTCTGTTGCTTGACGGCGGGTGATCGGGGTGGTTGACAACCGCAGGGCATAGGGTATCATAGAGGTGGTTGACGTGGAATAGCGTTGGTTCCTGGAGGAACCCAGGCCATGTTGGAGATCATGAACTCGAAAGAGGCCGCGGAGTACTTGCGCACCTCGCAGTACACCCTCAAGGCTCGCGCACGCGCCGGGCTCGTGCCGGCGGCGAAGTTCGGGCGAGAGTGGCGGTTCCGCAAGTCTGACCTCGATGAGTGGCTGGCCGCCGGAGGCGACGACTATGAGGCCCGCGTGGATGAGGGGCTGGCGGCCGTGACGAACGAGAGGATGTTGGCTCGCGAGTCGACCGCGCCTCTCGCAGAGGTCGAAGCGAGGCTCCGCCGTTGAGGTACGAGGTCCGCATGGGCAGCAGCGCGGAGCGCGAGCTTGCCGACCTCACGCCTGCCACACGGCAACGGGTTCTCGCCAGGATCAGGGGGCTGGCCGAGAGCCCCAGACCCGCGAGCGCTGAGCGCCTCACCGGCACCCTTCACGGCTCACTCAGACTGCGGGTCGGCGACTACCGCATATCCTATGAGATCGACGACCAGACCCGCACTGTCGTCGTGTGGGCCATAGGCCACCGAAGCCGCTTCTACGGCGACGCCGGCCGGCGGAGGCACTGACGCTCTCTGGACGCGCAGCGCCGCCTCCTCGTGGCGCCCCTGGACACGAGCCTGCTCCGTCCCCTTCTCGAGAAGGCTTACCTCCCTCTCTGGGAGCCCGCGCTACCCAAACAGGCGCTGAACCGCGCGCACGTTCGCCTTGACCTCCTCCTTCCCGCAGATGACCCCTCCATGCCCCGGCAGCAGGTACTCGACGTCAAGCTCGGCCATGCGGGCGATCTGGCGCATCAGCTCGCGGTGGTTGCCGCCGGGGAAGTCGGTGCGGCCGACCCCGCCGCAGAAGAGGAGGTCGCCTGTCGCCAGGGCCTTCTTCTCCGGCCAGTAGACGCACACTGAGCCCGGTTCGTGACCGGGCGTGTGGCAGATGGTCACGAGCCCGTCGAGCGCATCGAGCGGCCCCTCCGCGAGCGGCACTCCCAACTCCACCTTCGGTGCCCGACTCGACAGGAATGCGTAGATCATCCGGCCGGCTGCGCCCAGGTACTCGAGAGATGCCGGATGCATGGCGACCGGAATGCCGAGGTTCATGAACTGCCCGATGCCCTCGAGGTGGTCCGGGTGCGAGTGGGTCACGATGACCAGACGGATGTCGGCCTGGGTGACGCCATCGGCGCTCAGGTTCGCCAGGAGGCCGTCCACGAATCGAGCGTGGCCCACGTCGATCAGGCACCGCACCTCGCCGCCGAAGTAGTAGCTGTTGCAGTTGTTCTCGTAGCCCTCCCACGGGAAGGCGTAGAGGTCGTCGGCGAGCTTCAGAAGGCATCTCCTCCGCGTGCCTTGATCAGCGCCACGCACTCCGCCAGCGCTTCCTGGTAGGGCCGGAGAGGCGCCAAGCCGAGGTCGGCCAGTCGGCTGCTCACGAGGGGCGCGAACGCGGGGCGTCGGGCCGGGTGGTTGAGGTCGGCGCTCTTGATCGGCCGGACAGGGACATCGAGACCGGCCGCCGCGACGATCTCCCGCGCGAACTCGTACCGCGACACGGCGCCCGCGTTCGTCAGGTGGAACGTGCCCTCCGCCTGGGCAGCGGTGAGGCGCCACAGGCCCTCGGCCAGGTCGGGAGCGTAGGTCGGGGAGCCGACCTGGTCGTCGACCACCTGCAGCTCCGGCCGCTCCCGAGCAGCGCGCAGGATGCTGCGCACGAAGTTGTGGCCCCACGGGGCGAAGGTCCACGCGGTGCGGACAATGCAGTGGCGGGCGACCAGCCGGCTGACGACCTCCTCCCCCAGCAGCTTGGACCAGCCGTAAGTGCTGATGGGCGAAGGTGGATCGCCCTCCGTGTACGGACCATCCCTCTGCCCGTCGAACACGAAGTCAGTGCTGATGTAGATGAGGGGCACTTGCCTTTCGGCGCACTCGGCGGCCAGGACGAAGGTCCCGTAGGCATTGACCCGGTAGGCTGCGTTCGGGTCGGTCTCGCAGCCATCCACATTGGTCATCGCCGCGCAGTGGATGACCACATCCGGCCGGAAGCTGTGCAGGGGGGGGGCGACCGTCTCGGGCCGGGTGACGTCAAGTTCCGGCAGGTCGAGGAGCAAGAGCTCGGCCTCGCTGCTGGGGAAGCGCTGAGCGACGGCTGTGCCCAACATCCCGCGACCGCCGGTCACGAGGACGTGTTTCACGTGAAACATCACCTCCTGGGAGCAGAAGAGGGCACAGGTGCCCAGCCGGCGGGCGCTCACTGGCCCTTCCCGCCGAGATCGGCAAGGAGGTTGTGGCGGCGGGCAACCTCCCCGGCGCCGAAGTAGCTGTCGTGCGACTCCCCGGCGTCGCCCCACTCGGAGTCAAGCACCGCGTAGGATAGCGCGCCGCGCTGGAGATACGCGTTGCTGACATCGGTGATCTCGAGCTCGCCGCGGCCGGAGGGCACGAGATGACCGATGATCTCCCACACCTGCGAGTCGTACATGTACACGCCGATGATGGCGTACCGCGAGGGTGGCTCCTTGGGCTTCTCGACGATCTGGGTCAGCTCTCCGTCGGACGAGAAGGCGGGCACACCATAGGCCTCGGGGTGCTCGACCTCCTTCAGCAGCACCATCGCGCCGCTCGGCTGCCCGGCGAAGTGCTCGACATGGGGCCGGATGCTGCCCGCGATGATGTTGTCGCCCAAGTGAACGACGCAGCGGTCATCGCCCACGAAGTACCGGGCCAGCCCCAGAGCCTCGGCGATGCCGCCTGGTCGCTCCTGGTAGGCGTAGTTGAGGTGCTCCAGACCGAAGTCGCTGCCGTTGCCCAGGAGCTCGAGGAAGGCGCCGGCGTTGTTGCCGCCGGTCACGATCATGATGTCGCGAATCCCCGCGTCGACGAGCGTGCGCAGGGGATGGAAGATCATCGGCACCCGCCCCACCGGGAGGAGGTGTTTGTTGGTGACGCGGGTCAACGGGTAGAGCCGGCTCCCGGTTCCCCCGGCGAGGATCACTCCCCTCACGGCTGTTCCTCCCTCACCGCGACTCGACTTCCCACTGGTAGGGGAAGGCATCCCACGGCGCGCGCTGCTCGTCGGGATCGTCGCGGTTGTAGGTCTCGGTGGGGATGTTCAGGAGATACGAGGTCTCAAAGCCCAGCGCCATCTGCCCATGCCACACGCCGGGGGGAATCTGCAGGAGGAGCCCGGGTTCCTCACCGAGGACGAAGGTCGCCGCCTGCCCGCGCGTGGGCGAGCCGTCCCGGTCGTCATAGAGCCCCACTTTGACCTTCCCCTTGATCACGCAGAAGCTGTCGCTCTGCTTCTCGTGCTTGTGCCAGGCCTTGACGACCGGCCCGCTCGGCTGCGGCTCGCACGTGGTGACGTAGACCTGGCCGAAACGGATGAAGTGGGGATCGTCGGAACGGAGGATCTCCATCACATAGCCGCGCTCGTCGACGTGCTTCGTGAGCGGGATGGCCTTGACGCCCTCGATCATCATTATTCCTCCACACTGGCGCCGGCAGTCAGGACTCGGGCTAAATAGGGATCCGCGATTCTCGGTCGTCGTGAGCCGTTGCCATCTGGAGGGGCCGAATACCCCCGCAGGGGCTATCCGGCCCAATCCGCTCAGCAGCCGGGCGGGCCGGATACTCGGCGCACACACCGCGCCTCGTATTCGGCCCCTCCTCAAGGCGGGACACAAGATTCGAGATCGCGGATTCCTATCTGGATGCTGGCGGTGCCTTCCCCGGTAGGGCGGCGTTGTCCTCCGCGTGCGGCAGGTTGCGAGTCCCGACGGCACGAATAGGGAGTGAGCGTTGCTGACCAGGGAGAACGGAGCGTTACTGTGATCCACCGGAAGCAGGGCTTTGCCCGGATTGCCATCCTGGGGAACCCGTCGGACGGGTTCTACGGGAAGACCATTGCGGCGCTCATCAGGAACTTCGCCGCGACGGTGGAGGTGTGGGAGAGCCCCGAGCTCTCCATCGTGCCCGACCGAGAGCACGACCCTACGGTCTTCGAGTCGCTGGAGAGCCTGCGCGCGACGGCCGCTGCTCAAGGGTACTATGGCGGGTTGCGGCTCATCCTCGCCACCTGCAAGAAGTTCGCGGACGTCTGCCGGGAGCATGGCATCGCTCTTCCGGCCAGGAGCTTCACAGTCCGCTACGGCACGGACATTCCCCGGCAGGTAGGGCTGGGTGGGTCAAGCGCCATCATCAACGCGGCGTTCCACGCGCTGATGGAGTTCCACCATGTTCCCCCTGCCGCGTTCCCGCTGCCGGTGCTGCCGAACATCATCCGGCAGGTCGAGACGCATGAGCTGTCGATCCAGGCAGGGCTGCAGGACCGCGTGATCGCGGTCTACGGCGGGCTGGTCTACATGGACTTCGACCGGGAGCTGATGGAGTCGCGCGGCTACGGCGACTACGTCCGGCTGGACCCGAGCCTGCTGCCGCCGATGTTCATCGCCTGGGGCGGGCCGGGCGGGGAGTCGGGCCAGGCGCACTCGCCCATTCGGGTGCTCTGGGACCGCGGCGACCCGAAGGTGCGGGAGGGCATGGAGCGGTTCGCGTCGCTCGCCGCGGAGGGCTGGGAGGCGCTGCGGGAACGAGATGTGAAGCGGTTGGGCGATCTCATGGACGCCAACTTCGGCCTGCGCCTCGAGCTGTATGGTGAGCAGGCCATCGGGGAGCAGACCATGCGGCTGGTGCGCGTCGCCCGCGAGCACGGCTGCCCGGCGAAGCTGCCTGGCTCGGGCGGCGCGGCCATCGGCCTGATGCCGGAGGAGCCGAAGGCGTGGGAGGGGCTGGTCAAGGCCTACGAGGCCGAGGGCTTCCGGGCCGAGCGGGCAATCGTCGCGGACCAAGTGCCGACGTGATGTGCGGCGCCGGAGGGGGACCGCGGCGCTGCGAGCACGGAGGGGCCCCGAAGGCCGGGGCCCCCTGTCGTGTTCGCCCCTGGGGCGGATGGCCGGCTGCAGGGAATGGGCCGCCGAGCGGGAACCGGGCCTCCAGCGAGACCTCAGGCGATCAGACGAGGTGCGACATGGGTGACGACCGCGTGCCGGTCATCCTGGACACGGACATCGGCGACGACATTGATGATGCCTGGGCGCTGAGTGTGTGCCTGAGGCACCCGGGCATCAAGCTGATCGCAGTGACCACCGTACACCGCGACACGGAGCTTCGAGCGGCACAGGCGAGGCTGCTGCTCGAGGCCGCAGCGACCCAAGGGGTCGAGGTGGCTGCGGGCAGCCGCGACGGGCTTGACCGCATCTTCGAGCTCCACCGGAACTGCCAGGCGGACGTGCTCTCGGCAGAGGACGAGGCGCGGTTGCGCCCTGGGCGCACGGATGCTGTCCGCCTCCTCGCAGAGACGATCGAAGCGAACCCGGGCTGCACGCTGCTTCCGATCGGCCCGTTCACCAACGTGGGCCGGCTGATCGTAGAGTTCCCGGGGGCGTTCGCGAAGCTCGGGCGGCTGGTCGTCATGGGCGGGCATGTGAAGCCCGATCTGCCCCACCCCGAGTATAACGCGATGGTCGACCCACGCGCCACGCGTCTCATGTTCGAGTCGGGCAGGCCGCTCAAGATGATCGGCCTCGACGTGACGCTGCGCTGCGTCATGGAGCCGAGCGATCTTGAGGCGATCGAGGCGAAGGACACCCCCCTCTCGCGGGCGATCGTGACCATGACGCGGCTCTGGCAGGAGGCGGGCGCCCAGCCCGGGCAGCCGCGGCGAATGCCGTGCGTCCATGACCCGCTGGCGGCGCTGTCGGTCGCCGAAGCGGACATCGTCGAGACGCGGCCGATGCGAATCCGGATCGATGGGGCGGGGAACTGCGTGCCGAGCGAGGGGGAGCCAAATGCCGAGGTGGCACTGGGTGTGGACCCGGTGAGGGTGAGGCGGAGGGTCGTGGAGTTCATCGGGTAGCGAGGCGGGCCTGGTCGGGGTCAAGGAAGGGAAAGCGACGCCGGTGTGCGAAGAAGATGCCGACCAGCCTCTGCACACGCCCTCCGGGGCGGCCAGATAGGAATCCGCGTTACCGAATCTTGTGTGGTGCCGTATGGAGGGGCCGGATGGGGCCCCTGCCCCATGCGGCCCCTCCATACGGCTCACGTTGCACGCCGGACGGGAATCGCGGACTCCTATCCAGCGGAAGTGAGGACCATGGCCTGCGTCAACCATGCCGACCGGGAGAGCATCGCGAGGTGCGTGACCTGCGGCGCCGAGCTGTGTCTCGAGTGCAGCCGGGAGATCGGCGGCCGGTACTTCTGCGCTGCACACGCGACGGCAGCCCCGGCGCCGGCCCCACCGACGGCGGCGACTCCCGCCGCCGTTGCCCCGGTTGCTCCGGCGACGCCCACTGGGGCTCCCGGGACTCCGCCGGCGGCCGCGCCAGGCGCGACTGGCACGAGCGCGGAGAACCCGATGCTCCTCGTCGTCCTCTACATCCTGGCGGCCTTCCCGATAGTAGGGCTGATCGTGCCGGCGGTCGTCCTGTCGGGGGAGGCGAGGAAGAACCGCACCATGCGCTTTCACTCGTGGCAGGCGCTCCTCCTGGCGATCGCGTATTGCGTTCTCCTCGTCGCGACCTCCGTCATCGCGTGGATCATCGGCCACGGGCCGGGCCGCATCCTGAGTCACTTGCTCTGGAGGCTCGTGCCCGCCGGCTGGCTGGTTCTGTGCATCCTGCTGGGGATCAGCGCCTACAGCAAGAAGGACGTCTCGATCCCCTTCATCACGCAGCTCGCCACCGACCAGGCCAACAAGACGCCCGCTTAGGGATCACGGGGCGGCGCACTGCGCCCCACGAGGGCGGGGGTTCACATGCTGCCTGCGATAGCCGAGGGGCTCCAACCAGGCACGACGGATCGCAGGGCCATCGAGGTCGATGATCCGGACACGGGGGCTCGGGCCTCGATCCCCGTCCTGCTCGCGCGGGGGGCGCAGGAGGGGCCGGTGCTCTGCCTGCTGAGCGCCCAGCACGGAACCGAGCTCAACGGCTCAGCCGCCATCCACCTGCTCTTCAGACACCTTGACCTCGTGGACCTCTACGGGATCGTCATGGCGGTGCCGGTGGCCAACCCCCTCGCGGCGCGGATCAAGCGCCAGGCTTTCCCCACCGACCACGGGTGGACCGAGAACTGCCCCGACAACATGAACCGCGTGTGGCCGGGCGATGCCGAGGGCACGGTAACGCAGCGCATGGCCGCGGCGCTCTGGGACCGCTGCCTCGAGCCCTCACATGCCGTCATCGACTTCCACGGCCACTCGCCGCAGTACGGACCGCTCACCCTGGCTCGGGCGACCTCCGATGCGAGCCTCGTCGTGGCGAAGGCGTTCGGCGTGGCGCACATCCAGGCCACGCGCGAGGCGCGCGGCGGGTGCCTGTACGACGTTGCCGCGCGGGAGGGCAAGGCCTCCATCCTGGTCGAGCTGCCTCCGCTGCGGTTGGTGGATCCGAAGAGCGTGCGGCTGGCGCTGAATGGGATCCGAAACGTGATGGCCAACCTGCGGATGATCTCGCGCCCGGAGCGTCCCAGGGAGGTGGCCATCGACTGGCCCGAAGCGGAGACGCGCAGTTGGCAGGCCCCCACCGACGGCCTGGTCATCGCGCACGTCGACCCGGGCTCCATCGTCCAGGAGGGGAAGCTCGTCGCCGAGCTGATCAGCCTGCGCGACTTCACGGTGGCGGAGGAGGTCGTCGCCCCGTTCCGAGGCGTCCTGACCGTGATCGGCTGCCCGATGAAGACCATCGACTCCTACGATGTGGACATCGCCGGCCGGGGTGAGCCTTACGCGCGGATGGTGCGCTGTGACCTCTGACCCGGCCCGCGTGGTCAGAGCCCCCACCTCGGCCGGTGAGATCCTCGCCCACGTTCCGCTCGTTCGTGAAGCTCGCCGGGCGAGCGGCCGACGGCGCCTCTACCTGGTGGGCGGGGCCGCCCGCGACGGGCTGCTGGGCCGGCCGACGGCCGATTTCGACTTCCTGGTGAAGGACGCACCCGAGGTCGCCGCGCGGTTCGCCAGGACTGTGGGCGGCAGGTTGGTCCTACTGCACGAGGACTGGCCGGTCGCGCGGGTTGTGGTGGGTCGAGGGGCTCGGCGGCTGGACTTCGACTTCGCGTCACCGAGAGCAGACTCCGTTTCCGGCGATCTCCAGGCTCGGGACTTCACCATCAACGGCATCGCAGCCGGGCCACTCGGCGCCCATCCGAGGCTCATCGACCCCTGCCATGGGCGACACGACTGCTCCCGCCGGTTGATCCGCATGACCTCAGCGGCGGCGCTGGAGGCCGACCCGGTGCGGGTGGTCCGTGCGTACCGATTCGCCTCGGAGCTGGGCTTCCGGGTCGAGAGGCGGACACACCGAGAGTGCCGGCGCCTGGCGGAGCGCGTGCGCCTCTCGTCCGCTGAGCGCGTGGGCGCGGAGATGGTGAGGCTGTGCGCGGGCGGGTCCGCGCGGCGTGCACTCGACGGGATGAGCGATGCCGGCGTCCTACAGGTCGTCATCCCAGAGCTTGCGCCGGCGGTCGGGATGTGGCAGGGCGGCGCGCACGAGTACGACGTGTTCGCCCACAGCTTGCTCGCGATCGAACGGCTGCTGACCCTCATCGACCAGGCCCCGCGGGTCTTCCCCGACCACGCGGGCGACGTGCGGGCGTATGCGGGCCATGATGAGAGACGGGCGGCGCTCGTGCTGGCGGCGTTGCTGCACGATGTCGCCAAACCGGAGTGCCGCGTGTGGGAGGGCGGACGCTGGCGGTTCTTCGCGCATGAGGCGCGTGGGGCGGCCGTGGCGGACGCCATAGCGGCACGTCTTCGTCTCCCCAAGCGCATGCGACGGAGGGTGAAGCTGCTCGTGGGGGCGCACATGCGGCTGCTCCCGATCATGGGCGGCGACCCCCCGACGGAGCGGGCCAAGCGACGACTGGTGCGCGACTCGGGGCCGGACATCACGGGGCTGGTTCTGCTCTCCCTCGCGGATCGGCGGGCGCTGACGCACGACATCGACCGCGACGGCGAGCGGGCGGTCGTGGCGCGGCTGGAGTCGCTGCTCGCGGTGGCGAGCGAGATGGCCCGGGAGCCACAGCCAACGAGGCCGGTCATCACGGGGAGCGACTTGATCGCCCTTGGCCTTGAGCCTGGGCCGGTGTTCCGCGAGATACTCGAGGCGGTCGAGGAGGCCTGGAGTGCCGGCGAGGTGGAGACGAGGGAGGAGGCACTGCAGTGGGTGGCGGAACGGCCAGGACTACAGAAAGACCTGGAGAACGGCAGGGAAGGAGACGACGGCAGTTGATCGAGCTTCAGCAGGTGGCTGCAGACCTCACAGAGCTGCTGCAGATCGACTCGCCCACCTACGGCGAGAAGGTTGCCGCGGAGTGGCTGGCAGCGAGGCTGGCGGAGTTCGGCGTCCGGGCGGAGGACGATGGCAAGGCAGCGGCGTTGGGCGGGGACTCGGGGAACCTGATCGCGCGGATTCGTGGGAATGTGGACGCGCCCCCGCTGCTCCTGAACGCGCACATGGACAACGTGCCGCCGTGCCGGGGGGTCAAGCCCATAGTCGATGGCTACCTCATCCGCAGCGACGGCCGGACGGTCCTCGGCGCCGATGACAAGGGCGGCTGCATCGCGTTGCTGACGGCGCTGCGGGAGGTCGTCACCGGCGACCTACCACATCCGCCGCTCGAGGTCGTGTTCACGGCGGCGGAGGAGGTGGGGCTGGAGGGGGCCAAGGCCCTCGACTACTCGCGACTCCAGGCGAGGCGCGGGTTCGTGGCGGAGTCCGGCACGCTCGGCGCCATCACCATCGCGGCACCGTCCGCGGACAGGTGGGAGGCGATCGTCCACGGCAAGGCCGCGCATGCCGGCGTCTGCCCCGAGCAAGGGATCAACGCCATCCGCATCGCGGCAGAGGCCATCGCGGCCATGCGGGTGGGTCGGCTGGATGATGAGACGACGGCGAATGTCGGTTTGATCGAGGGCGGACAGGCCCGCAACGTCGTGCCCCCGGGGTGCACCGTCGTCGGCGAGGCGCGCAGTCATGACTCTCACAAGCTGGCCGCGCAGGTCAGGCAGGTGAAGGGCTGCTTCGCTGCGGCGGCAGCCAGACACGGCGGCTCGGCGGGATTCAGGGCGAAGCGCGGCTACAACGCCTTCCGCATCGAGCCGGACGAGTGGCCGCTGCTCGTGGCCGAGCGGGCTGCGCGCGACCTGGGCATCGAGCCACTGTCCCGACCGACGGGCGGCGGCACCGACGCCAACATCTTCAACGAGAGCGGCCTCCGCTGCGTCGTCCTCTGCACCGGAGCCCACCAGGTCCACACACCTGAGGAGTACATCGATGTGCGTGACCTGACGCAGGCGGCCAAGTGGTTCGTGAGGGCCATCGAGCTGGCGGCGGCCGGCGGCGCCTGAGCCGGTTGGGGAGCCGTCCCCTGTCCTGGGAGCCGGGGAGGTAGCCGAGCCCGGTGAGAGTCTACATCCTCGCAGGTGGCAGTGGGGCGCGTCTCACGGCCGAGAAGGGCTTCCTCACGGTCGGCGGGAGGACCATTCTCGACCGCGTTCGCGCGGCCGCCGAACCGCTGGCCAGCGAGATCGCGCTGGTCGGCCGCGGAGATCGGCTGCGCCAGGAGGGGCTGCGGGTCATCAGCGAGGCCGACCCAGGGGTGGCGGGCCCGCTCGGCGCCGTCTGCGCGGCTCTCGCGGACGCGGCACCGAACGAGGCGCTTATCCTCCCGTGGGACGCGCCGTTCATAACGACACCTCTTTTGGCGTGCCTGCGCGAGGCCCGATGTACGGCGGACGCGGCCGTGCCGCGGCGAGGGGAGAGCGTCGAGCCGCTCTTCGCGGTGTACGGCCCACGATGCCTGGGGCCGGCTCAGCGTGCCCTGGCGGCGGGGAACCGAAGGGTGATCGCCTTCTACGATGAGCTTGCTGTGCGGTGGGTCGGTGCGGATGAGCTGAGCGCCTTCGGGGAATGGGACCGGCTGTTCCTCAACGTGAATACGCCGGACGACCTCGAGCACGCCAGACAGATGGCCGGGGGCGCCTGATGACCTCCCGCGAACGCGTCATGACGGCCCTCGACTTCCGGGCCCCGGACCGAATCCCGCTGTTCGACGGGTACTGGCCGGAGTTCGAGGCGGCCTGGCGACAAGCGAAGGGCCTGGGGCCCGATACCGACGTCCGCGACTACTACGGAGTCGACATCGCGATCGCCGTGGGAGACGAGACCCTCGCCCCAAGTCGCGCGGAGGTCTTGGAGCAGACCGGCCAGCACACCGTGCAGCGCGACGGGTGGGGGCGGGTGATCCGCACCGTGACCGGCGGCTTCTTCTACGAGCAGCTCGACAACGCGGTCAATGAGCCGGCCGACCTCGCCTCCCTCGCCATCGACCCACCCGGACTCGACTCGCGGTATGCGGACCTTGACGCCGTCATGCCTGCGCTCAGGGAGCGGTACTGCGTCTTCGCCAAGGTGGGCGGCCCGTTCATCCGCACCTGCTTCGTCCGGGGCGAGGTGAACTTCCTGTCTGACATGGCTGCCGACCCCGTCTTCGCGCGAGAGCTGGCCTCCGCGATCGGGCGTCACCTCGCCGCGATCGGGCTCGAGGAGCTGCGGCGCTGGGAGCTCCATGACACGGGCATCTGGATCTACGACGACATGGCGTCGAACCGTGGGCCGATGTTCTCTCCGCGCACAGCGGACACGGTGCTGGTTCCTGTGTGGGCGGAGATGGTGCATGCGTTCAGGCGTGCGGGCGCGCGCAAGGTGATACTGCACAGCGACGGCAACATTGCGCCGCTGCTCGATCGCCTCCTCGAGATCGGCCTCGACGGCATCAACCCCGTCGAGCCGAAGGCAGGGATGGACCTGCCCGCGCTCCGGGCGCACTACGGTGACCGTCTGGCCCTCCTCGGCGGGCTCGACAACGCCCACATTCTCCCGCGCGGCGACCGGGAGGAGGTCCGGCGGCACGTTCGCCGGGTCGTGGATGTCGGTCGCGAAGGCGGCGTTGTGCTGGGGACGCACTCGGTCGGGCCGGACATCGCCATCTCGACGTACGATGAGGTGGTGAGGCTGTCCCGGGAGCCTCGTGCCCATTGATGCGTTCACCTGGCCGGATATTGTGTCCTAATAGAGTCTTTACTTGGCGGATTGCTCATGGCATACTACCTCCTGATGTCGAGAAGCTGTCGAACGGCCCTCGCCTGCCTGCCGGCCGGGAACCTCTGGTCCCGGAGAGGCGTCTATCAACCTTAGGAAAGGTCGTGTGGGCACTTCTCTTATCGCGCGATTTCCTGTACAATACTGCGGAGGGGAGGTCTGAGTTCAGATGACCAAGGTCGTCATCCAAGAAGGGGAGACCCTGGACGCTGCGCTGCGGCGTTTCCGCAAGGACCTCGAGAAGTCAGGCGTGCTGCGGGATGCCCGCAAGCACGAGCACTACGAGAAGCCGAGCGAGCGGAAGAGGCGGGAGCAGTCCAGGCGCGAGCGGAAGTCACGGTAAGCTAGGCCTGCAGCAGCGGGCCGGATCGGAAGGCGGCCGGGGCCGCGGAAGCAGCCCCGGCCTTTTCGATGCCTGGCTTTGATGCAGGCCAGGGGCGGGCGGAGCGCGAAGTAGCAGGCCGATCGGTCAGGGATCGGCCGACGCCTGTCGCTCTGCAGCAGGAGGCCAGGTGAGTCGTGGACGGCGGTCCTGCTGGATGGACGGACATAGAGGTCGGCGAGCCGGAAGAGCTGAGCGCGTTGGTCGGTCCGTTCGACGAATACCTGCGCGCGGTCCAGTGTGCCTTTGGCGTGAAGGCGGTCGTGCGGGAGGGCGGGGTTCGCGTCGAGACGGAGCAGGAGGGCTCCGAGATGGCCCAGCAGGTGCTGCGGAAGCTGCTGGCCACAGTGCACGAGGGTCATCCGATCTCGGCAATGGATGTGGAGTACGCGATCAGCGCCGTGAAGGCTCGGCAGCCTGGGGACGCCGACGCCTTGCGCTCGGAGGCCATCTGGGCCACCACGCGCGGGCGCAAGGTTCGCCCGCGGACCGCGGGGCAGGCCGCCTATGTCGAGGCGATGCATCGCGACGATCTCGTGCTCGCCATCGGCCCGGCCGGCACCGGGAAGACGTACCTGGCCATGGCAGTGGCTGTCGCCGCACTGCGCGAGAAGTCAGTGAGTCGCCTGGTCCTCACCCGACCCATCCTCGAGGCCGGCGAGCACCTGGGCTTCCTTCCCGGTGATATCCAGGAGAAGGTCGACCCCTACCTTCGTCCTCTGTACGATGCCCTGTACGACCTGATCGGCGCGGACAGGTTCCAGCGCCACGTGGACCGCGGCACAGTCGAGCTCGCCCCGCTGGCCTACATGCGCGGCCGGACCCTGAACGACGCTTTCGTGGTGCTCGACGAGGCGCAGAACACGTCGATCATGCAGATGAAGATGTTCGTTACGCGGCTGGGGTTCGGCTCCCGCATGGTCGTCACCGGCGACACGACGCAGATCGATCTCCCGGCGAGCCAGATGAGCGGGCTGGTCCACGCGCGTGAGACGCTGAGGGGCCTGCCCGGAGTGTCGGTCTGTGAGCTCAGCGAGGTGGACATCGTCCGGCACCCGTTGGTGCAGCGGATCGTGCGAGCATACGAACGCAGCGAGGGTGCGGCCGCGGCGCAGGTTCCCCGGGCGCCGGAGGGGAGCCTGGGCGAGAGGCAGGGCGGTGAAGTCACGTGAGGCTCGCACATGAGAAGCGCCCGCGTCTGTTCGCTCGGATCGCGACCGCCTGGGTGGACTTCCTGAGGCTGCTCCGTCATCCGAAGCGGTGGGTGTTGCCCGCAACCAGCGCCGTACTCCTGTGCTTGCTCCTCTACCTCCGGATCCTGGATGAGCACGTCCCCTGGCGGGTGGGCCAGCGCGCCTCGCGGACCGTGACGGCGCACGCCGATACGTGGTTCGAGGATACGGAGGCGACAGCACGGAGGCGGCAGGAGGCGCGGAAGGCGGTGCCCCCCGCCTACGACGAGCGGTCCGCTGCCGCCGCGCGGGAGGCCCGGCAGGTCATCACGCCCATCTTCGTCCAGACCAACTTCGCCCGGCGCGACGAGACCACCACGCTCGGCCGCCTGAAGCGCCTGCGCGACTCCCTGCCGATCCCCCTGACGCAAGAGACGCTCTCCGCGCTGGTCACGGCGCCCGACGCGGACCTCCCCGTGATCGAGGACATCGCCCGCCGGCTGGTCGACGGCCAGATGTCGCGGCCTCTGCCCGATCACGGGGGGGCTCTGGAGAAGGCCAAGGCCGAGATGGCCGCGGAGGCGGCCAGGTTCCAGGAGAAGCCCGGGGTGGTGAGGGTTGCGGTCGAGATCGCGGAGAAGGCCGTTCGCCCCAACGAGCTGTACAGCGCCCAGAAGACCCTGGAGGCTCAGGAGGCTGCCGAGCGACGGGTGGAGCCGGTGCGGATTCTGGTTCGCCGGAACGAGGTGGTCATTGCCGCCGGCGACGTTATCGAGCAGGCGCACGTCGACATGCTCCGCGCGCTGGGCAAGACCACCGGGGGCGGGGCGAGCTTCGTGGTTCGAGTGCTGGCGGCGATTGCCACCATCGTCGGCCTCTTGCTGGTTCTGGGCTACTACCTCCGGCGCTATCGACCCAAGCACGCCACTTCGCCCCGGTGCATTGGGATCATCCTGGGATCGCTCGTTCTGGCGGCCGTTGTGGCGCGTTTGGCCTCAGGCAGCCGGTTCTTCGAGCCGGCGGAGCTGGCGGTTGTCTCCGCCCTGGCCATCGTGATGGCCGCCCTGCTGGACACCGAGGTCGCGATGGTCGCCAGTGTGTTCATGGCGTTCTTCGCCGACCTGGCCGCCCCCGGCAGCGATCCGCGACTTCTGATGGCGGGTGCGGTCGCCGGCACGATCGCTGCCTTCACCACCGGTGCGGGCGGTAACCGCACCACTGTCATCATCAGGACCGCCGTCGTCTGCGGCATCACCAACGGGCTTCTGGCGGCAGCAGTCAGCGCGGTCTTCGGACTACGGGTCAACCACGAGCACATGGCCTTTGCGGGGGTCGGGGGGGTCGTTGCCAGCTTCTTCGCAGCCGGGGCCATCATGGTGCTCGAGCGTCCTCTGAGGATCACCACCGAGCTGCGCCTGCTGGAGCTCTCCAACCCGCACGAGCCGGTGCTGAAGCAGCTTACGGTGGAGGCGCCCGCCACGTACGCGGGGAGCGTCTCCGTTGGGAATCTGGCCGAGGCCGCGGCGGAGGCGGTGGGCGCGGATGCGCTTCTCGTCAGAGTGGGCAGCTACTACCACGACATCGGCAAGCTCAAGCGGCCCTACTACTTCATCGAGAACCAGCAGGGCGGACCCAGTCCCCACGATCGCCTCACGCCCCACCTGAGCGCGCGGGTGATTATCGCGCACGTTCGCGATGGCCTGGAGATCGCCGACCAGATCGGCCTGCCCAGGGAGGTGCGCGCGTTCATCGCCGAGCACCACGGCACGACGCTGGTCGAATACTTCTACGAGAAGGCCCTGCAGAGCAGCGACGATCCTGCCGAGGTGATGGAGTCGGCGTTCCGCTACGACGGCCCGAAGCCCCAGACACGCGAGTCGGCCATCGTCATGATCGCAGACGCCGTGGAGGCGGCTTCGCGCACTCTCTCCAACCCCGACCTCACCGCCATCCGGACGCTGGTGCGCAATCTCATCCAGCACAAGATCGACGACGGCCAGTTCGACGAGTGCAACGTGACCTTCGCCGACATCCATATGATTCAGGACTCCCTGGTGCGGAGCCTCCTGGCCACCTTCCACCAGCGGGTCAAGTACCCCGCGCAGCTTGAGGAAGAGGAACGAGCGCGGGAGATGGCGGGAGCTTAGACCATCCGGCTGCCCATGAGAGTCACGATCCTCAATCTGCAACCGGTAAGCGTTGACCGGGCCCTCGTGCGCCGGGCGGCGCACCGCGCTGCCGGCAGGGCCGACCACCGGCACACGTCGGTCGGCATAGCCCTGGTAGACGACGAGCGGATCACGGAGCTCAACCGCGCCCACCGGGACCGCAACCGGGCGACCGATGTGCTCGCCTATGAGAGCGACGACGCGGGGTACCTGGGGGACGTGGTCATCAGCGTGGACACGGCGGCGCGCCAGGCGGGCGAGGCGGGGCGACCGCTGGACCACGAGGTGGCCTGGCTTGCAGCCCACGGTGTGCTGCACCTGCTGGGCTACGACGACGAGGATGCAGACGCGCGGCAGGCCATGATGGCCCTGCAGGACCAGGCCCTGGAGGAGTCCCTGGCCGGGCGCTGAACCGGCGTGGCTCGCGCCGGACGCGGCAAGACGGGAGCATCAGTGACCAGGCCCGAGAAGTCGGTAGCCAGGAGCTTCGCCCATGCGATGGAGGGCGTGATGTTCGTCCTCCGTACGCAGAAGCACATGCAGGTGCATGTCATCATCATCCTGCTGGTCCTGGCCGCGGCCTTTGGGCTGGGGGTCTCGCCGGCCGAGATGCTGATGCTGATGCTGGCTATGGCGCTGGTGCTGGTCACAGAGATGTTCAACACCGCCATCGAGTCGGGCATCGACATCTCGGTCAAGACGTACCACCCGCAGGCTAAGGCAGCGAAGGACGTCGCCGCCGGCGCGGTGCTCATCGCGGCCTTCTACTCGGTGATCGTCGGCGTCAGCGTCTTCGTAACCAACGAGAAGCTGATCGGGGTCATTCGGCGTCTGCCGCGGATCCCCTCGCGCCCTCACCTCGGAGCTATCCAGGTGGCGGGGTTGGGTCTGATCCTCCTGGGCATCGCCGTCGCCGCGATCAAACGCTACAGTGGACGGGGCACCGTCCTGCGCGGGGGCGTGGTCTCGGGACACAGTGCCGTGGGGTTCTTCCTCGGGACCTGCATCTTCCTCTTCAGCAAGAGCCTGCCCCTCACGGCGCTCGCCATGGCGATGGCGTTGCTCATCGCGCAGAGCCGAGTCCAGGCGGACATCCACTCGACGCGCGAGGTCATCTGGGGCGGGGTGCTCGGCGTCGCGGTAGCGTTCTTGCTGTACTGGCCATGAGGCGCTTAGGGAGGCTGGAAGGCTTCTCTCAGGCAACGCTGTGGACGACGGGGAACGGGTGATGGAACAGGCTACGCTTGAGGAGAAGGAACGGCGCGTGCGCGCGTGCCTGCGGGACATGGGGAGCGTGGTGGTGGCCTTCAGCGGGGGCGTTGACAGTACGTTGCTCCTCCGGGTGGCCGTCGACGAGCTCGGGCCGAATGCGGTGGCGGCGACCGCGCGGTCGGAGACCTATCCCGAGGAGGAGTTCGCTCGCTCGCAGGAACTGGCGCGGTGCATCGGCGCGGAGCAGATCGTGTTCGAGACAAGCGAGCTTGGCATCGAGGGCTTTGCAGACAACCCTCCCGACCGCTGCTACTTCTGCAAGACTGAGCTCTTCTCGAAGCTCAGGCAACTGGCAGCCGCGCGAGGCCTTAGCCGAGTGGTCCACGGGGCGCAGTGCGATGACCTCGGTGACCATCGGCCCGGGATGAGAGCGGCCACGGAGCTGCAGGTCGAGGCCCCCCTGCTCCGCGCGGGTCTCACCAAGCAGGAGGTTCGCGAGCTCTCGCGGCGCCTGGGCTTGCCGACGTGGGACCAGCCGGCGATGGCTTGCCTGTCGTCGCGCTTCCCCTATGGGGAGCGGATCACGCCCGAGAAGCTCGAGCGAGTGGCGGCAGCGGAGCGTGCCATCCGGGGCCTTGGGGCGCGGCAGGTGCGGGTGCGACACCACGGGAACATCGCTCGTATCGAAGTCGCCCCGGGCGATCAGGGGCTGCTCACCAGGCCCGACGTTCGGCAGCGCGTGGTGGCCGAGCTCAAGCGGCTGGGCTTCACCTATGTCACGATGGACCTGCAGGGCTTCCGCTCAGGTAGCATGAACGAACCCCTGGCGACAGACCAACCGGATGGCGAGCACGCTTGATGGACGAACTCATCGCCGTCGACGCGTCTGCCAATGAGACCGTCTCCGTTGACTTCCTGGTGGTGGGGAGTGGCGTGGCCGGCCTCTGGACCGCGCTGCGACTGGCGGAACAGGGCACGGTTGCGCTCGTCACCAAGGACCGCCTGCTGGAAAGCAGCACCCTCTACGCGCAGGGCGGCATTGCGGTGGCGATGTACCCCGGGGACTCGCCGGAGCAGCACCGGGCGGACACCCTGGCCGCGGGAGCCGGTCTCTGCGACGAGCCCGCGGTGGACGCCCTCACCAGGGAAGGCCCCGGCATCATCCGCCGGCTGGTAGACCTCGGCGCCCAGTTCGACATGGCCGGCGACCGATTCGCCCTGACCCGGGAAGCGGCGCACCACAGCCGACGGATCCTGCACGCCGACGGTGACGCCACGGGCCGCGAGGTGGAGCAGTGCCTGGCGGGTCATGCCCGGCGCGTCGAGCGCATCCGCCCCTACGAGCGGGTCTTCGTCCAGCACCTCCTGCTGAACCGCGAGCGGCAGTGCGTCGGGGCCCTCGCGACCGACTTCGCTCGCGGCATGGACCTGCTCATCCGAGCGCAGGCCACGGTGCTCGCAACCGGCGGCGTAGGGGAGGTGTTCGGCAACACGACCAACCCGCCTGTAACGACCGGTGACGGCCTTGCGCTCGCCTACCGCACCGGCGCCGCCCTGCGGGACATCGAGTTCGTCCAGTTCCACCCCACGGCGCTCGCGCTGCCGGCAACGCCGCGGTTCCTCATCAGTGAGGCGGCGCGCGGCGAGGGTGCGGTGCTCCGCAACCAGCGCGGCGAGCGTTTCATGACGCGCTACCACCCGGACGCGGAGCTGGCGCCCAGGGACGTCGTGACTCGCGCCATCGTCACCGAGATGACCGAGGCACAGGTGCCGCACGTGTTCGTCGACTTCACCGGCCTCGACCGCGATCACGTTCTCAAGCGGTTCCCGACCATCGTCTCCCGATGCCGCGAGCTGGGAACGGACATCACCCGGGACCTGGTCCCGGTGGCCCCGGCAGCCCATTACCTGATGGGGGGCATTGCCACAGACCTCCACGGTCGCGCTGCGCTGCCAGGTCTGTACGCCTGTGGCGAATGTGCTTGCTGTGGAATCCACGGTGCCAACCGACTGGCCTCGAACTCCCTGCTCGAGGGGCTGGTCTACGGCGACCGTTGCGCGGAGGCGATGCTCTCAGAGCCCCCTCCAACACCCACAGGGCCTGCGTTCACCGCCGCGCCGCAAGATCCCGCGGGCGATGGCGCGCTGCGAACGCGGGTCCAGAAGATCGTCTGGCACTGTGTGGGGATCATCCGCTCCGCTGGGCTGCTTGAGCGGGCCCGCCGCGACCTGGCGTCTCTACCGATGGCCCCATCGTCCCCCCCTACTCAGGGCGACCTCGAGGTTGGCAACATGGCACTGGTCGGCTCCCTGATGGCCGCGGCTTCCTTTGCGCGGACGGAAAGCCGAGGTGCGCATTTCCGCGAGGACTACCCCGAACGTTCGGATACCGCATGGCGGAAGCACATCGTGCTTCAGCGGGGGATCGGGGAGGGAGTGCGCCTGACCTACCTCCCGGTCACCGACGAGCCGAGCCGGTGAGAGGTCCCGAGGCAGGCCCTGGCAGTTCGGCACGTCGATCGACCCAGGCGAAGGCACCGCAGCGGCCGGTGGTAGGGCCATCCCCTCGCACGCTGAAGAACGTGCCCTTCTCGCAGCAGGTGCAGCGGCGCGAGACCTCCATTGCCCACGCGGAGGCCGAGGTTCAGGGACGAAAAGGGCTGGTCGGACACGCCGCCGTGCCGGCTCGTGAACACGAAGTTGGCTCGGCCAATCCGCCGGTGTACCGCGATCAGGTCGTGATGGGCGGACTCAGGCATGGGGGTCGATGACGGCCTTCACAACGCGGCGCTCCTCGACGTCCCGAAGCGCCTGCGCGGCTTGGGCCAGAGGGTACGCCGCGCTGACCATCTGGTCCCAGGGGAAGCGGTCGCGGTGGCGAGCGAGGACCTGCACGGCTCGGTGGAGGTGCGAGAGATCGATGCCCCAGCACGCGCGGACGTCGAGGTGCTTGCGGTTCAGGTCCCAATGGGGGCTGATCGTGACCTCGCCTGCGTCAGTGTACTGGCCCACGATGACATACGTGCCCGCGTCGCGTGTCATCCGCAAGCCTTCGCGAACGGCCCCCGGCACACCGGCACACTCGATGGTGACGTCGCTGCCTCGCCCGTGGGTGAGGTCGCGCACCAAAGCGGGGCGGTCGGCTGGCCCGATCTCGTCGACGTCGATCACCTGGTCGCCGCCCAGCTCGAGGGCCGTCTCGAGGCGATCGGCCGGGGCACCGAGGACGATGATGGCGCCGGCGCCGGATAGCCGGGCGAGGGCCGTCACCATCAACCCCACCGGCCCTGAGCCCTGCACCGCGACACTGTCACCCAGACGGATTTGCGCTCGGTCAACAGCGTGCAGCGCCGTCGGCAGCGCGCATCCGCCGGCCATGTACGTACGCGGCGACAGCCCCTCCGGCAACGGGACGATGTGAACGCCGGGCTTGAGGTGGATCTGCTCCGACCACCCACCGAGCAGACCCTCGTCGGCGCCGTAGGTGATGCCATACACGCGCCGGCTGGGGCACCGCGTAGAGGCCTTGGCCACCAGGCAGTACCAGCAGTTGTGGCACGTGCCATGGACATCGAGGAAGGTGACCGTGTCCCCAACCGCGATGTCGCGCCCCTCGATGTCCGTGACGGGCCCGTTCGTCTGCGCCACGCGACCGACGCTGATGTGGCCGGGGATCAGCGGGTAGGGAGTGTCGGCCAGGCGACCGTGGAGGAGATGGACGTCCGTGCCGCAGACCTCGGAGAGGATCGTGTCTAGCAGAACCGCGCCGGGCTCCAGCGCGGGAGTTGGGAACTCGCGCAACTCAACGGGCCCGCCTGGGGCAACGATGACCGCGGCGCGGGGCATGGCCGGTCCTCTGGCGCCTGGCGGCTGACGGGCGAGACGCTCGCCCGATGTGGATCGCTGTCAGCGCGGCACCTGGTAGTTGGGCGGCTCCTCAGTGATGGCAACGCCGTGCGGGTGTGACTCCGCGAGGCCGGCGATGGAGATGCGCATGAACTCAGCTCTCTCCTGCAGCTCCATGACAGTCCGGCAGCCGCAGAACCCCATCCCGGCCCGGAGGCCGCCCGTGAGCTGATGGACCACGCCAGCCACCGGGCCTTTGTAGGGCACACGGCCCTCGATACCCTCGGGCACGAGCTTGGCCTCGGTCTCCACATGGTCCTGGAAGTAGCGATCGCGCACGGTGGCCCGCTCCTTCATCGCACCGAGCGACCCCATGCCCCGGTACTCCTTGTAGGTTCGGCCCATGAACAGGACGGTCTCGCCGGGGCTCTCCTCGGTGCCGGCGAAGAGGCTGCCGACCATGACGCTGTCGGCGCCGGCCGCGACCGCCTTGGTGATGTCGCCCGAGTACTTGATCCCGCCATCGGCGATGACCGGGATGTTGTGCTTTCGGGCCTCGACGGCGCAGTCATGGATGGCGGTGATCTGCGGTATGCCCGCTCCGGTAACGACGCGTGTCGTGCAGATGGAGCCGGGACCGATCCCCACCTTCACCGCGTCAACGCCGATCGCGACCACGTCGGCCGTGGCCTCGGCAGTGCCGACGTTGCCGCCGATGAGGGCGATGTCCGGGTGCTCCTGGCGGAGGCGCTCCAGAGCGCTGAGCACGCCCTCGCTGTGAGCATGGGAGGTGTCCACGAAGAGGGCGTCAACGCCCTTCTCCACGAGCGCTGCGGCCCGCTCGAAGGCGTCGCCGCCTGCGCCGACGGCTGCCCCGACCCGCAGGCGTCCGAGCTCATCCTTGCACGCGCTGGGGTACTTGGCGATCTTCTCGATGTCCTTGATGGTGATGAGTCCCTTCAGCATCAGGTTCTCATCGACGACCGGCAGCTTCTCGATGCGGTGCTTGTGCAGGATCTCCCGGGCCTCGTCGAGCGTGGTCCCCACCGGCGCCGTCACCAGCCCCTCGGCGGTCATGGCCTCGCGCACCGGCCGATCGAGGTGGGTCTCGAACCGCAGGTCGCGGTTGGTCAGGATGCCGATGAGCTTGCCCTGGCGCGTGATGGGCAGCCCCGATATGCGGTAGTGGCTCATGACCTCGAGAGCCTGGCTGATCGGCTCATCGGGGGAGAGCGTGACGGGGTCCAGGATCATGCCGCTCTCCGACCGCTTCACCCGGTCGACCTCCCTCCCCTGATCTTCGATCGGCATGTTGCGATGGATCACACCCATGCCACCCTCGCGGGCGAGCGAGATGGCCAGCTCGGACTCCGTGACCATGTCCATGGGGGCACCGATGAGGGGGATGTTCAGGCGGATGCTGTTAGTCAGGCGAGTGCTGATGTCCGCGTCGCGCGGGAGAACCGCCGACCGCCGCGGAACAAGCAGCACGTCGTCGAAGGACAGGCCTTCCCTGGCGAAGCGATCGCTCATGTTCCTCGTCCTTTCACTGAGGCCTCGGGACCGGCGAGCGACGTGGCGGGCGTCGCCCGTTCTCGTATCTCGATGGCCGACCGCAGGTCGACTTCCGCCTCGTCAGGTTCGCAAAGGTAGCGCCAGCGCTCCGGGTGCGCCAGGAGGTCCGGGAAGATGGGCTGGTCGCGGACGAGCCCAAGGGCGGGCGCGTCCTGCGGCCGGGCGACCGTGAGCTCTGGCGGCAGATGCACGTAGAGCTCATTGCGGACGTAGCAGGGCCCATCAGCCAGCGCGACGACGTGATAGCACGGACCGCGGGTTAGCGACATCGACTCGTAGTAGGACCCGCAGTCCGCGCAGATCCAGTTGCTCACCACGAGCGGCCGGTCGGTAGCGTTGATGGTCCAATGACCGTAGTCCGGGAGCATCAAGGCTTTCATCCCGGCCTCCGCGTGCAAGACGATGAAGTCGAGAACTTGCACGTTCGATGGCTTAGCGAAGATGGAGTCGACCTTTTGGAGCAAGAACGTTGCCGCGCCGGAAAGGACTTCGTAGACCTCTGGGTAGCTGGCTGTCCCGCCCTCGACTGGGAGGTGGTAGTGCCCGAGGGTGCGGAGGTACTCTCTGACGAGGCGACCTGGCGGGAAGACGGTGACGTCATAGCGCCAGCGGTACGCCCGGTGTGTGACCGGGTCGGCGGCGGCGAAGTCGGCGACACCTCGATACATGAAGTAGGCGGGGTCCGGGCCGGACGCCGTCGGGTCGGCCAGTGCCGGGCGCAACTCGGCCAGGGCGCGCGTGTCGAGTGTCCCCGGACGCAGTCCGCCCTCGAACTGCACCGCCAGATCGGGGCGAGAGTCGTCCACCGTGAGTGGCAGGCCGGAGGCTCGGCTCAGATCGATCATCCTACGGGCGGTCCTTCCTGACGAGTGGCGAGCATTCCCGCGGCTCTGATGGCCAGCGCGGTGGCGCCGAGCACACCGGCTCCGTAGCCGAGCGCGGCGGGGACGATCCGAGTCACCTCCGCCGGCGGTGACACCGCGTACTCGGTGAAGCTCTCCCGCAGTGGCTCGAACCAGATGTCGCCCGCCTCGGCCACGCCGCCGCCCACCACGACGACCCCCGGGTCGAGCACGTTGACCGCGTTGGCGATGGCGAGACCCAACACGCTCGCGGCCGCCCGCACAACGGCGAGGCAGCGCTCGTCGCCCCGGCCGGCCGCTACTACCACCTCGCGACCGGTCGGTCCGTCGGGGGATGCCCCACACACACCGGCTTCCTTGGCCGCGCGCGCGATGGCGGTGCCGGAGGCCATGGCCTCCGCGCAGCCGCCCTTCCCGCAGTGGCAGCGCGGCCCTGCGGGGTCGACCACCGCGTGGCCGATCTCCCCGGCGACACCGGTTGCGCCGTGGTGGATATCCCCACGGATGATGACGGCACCACCGATTCCGGTGCCGACGTTCACGTAGAGCGAGACATCGAAGCCGCGGCCCGCACCGAAGAGCGCCTCTGCCAGGCCTCCCGCGTTGGCGTCGTTATCGAGCCGTGCTGGGAGGTGGAACCGTTCCGCGAATACGTCCGTGAGCCGAAACCCCTCCCAGCCCGGTGAGTGGAAGGACTGGCGCGTAGCCTGGCGTTCGTAATCGACCGGCCCACCGAAGCCGAGGCCGATCGCCGCAGGGGCCAGGCCTTGTGCGCGCGCCGCAGCACACGCCTCCTCGGCCATGGCCAGCAGCATTGGCACGGCTGCCGGCGCCCCCTCGTGGCTCGGCGCCAGGCGCTGGGCGGAGTAGACGAGGGTGCCATCGGCCTGCGCGGCGCCAGCGGTCAGCCGAGTGTTTCCGATATCGAGACCAATGAAGGCCGCGCGGTCTTGCGGCATGGCGCACGCCCGCCGGAGGAGTCGGTCAGGTGAATGCTGTCAATTCCCCGCGGGGAGGTCGAGACCTGCTGCCGGATGCGGAGTCGATCTGTGGGCCGGCCGCTACTCCCCGAAGTAGTAGGCCATGTCCCCGGTGCGCATCACAGCCGCTCCCTCGAGGATGCGCGCCTCAGCGTCGGTCGCGTTGATCTTGGTCACACGGATGCGACCGATCTTCTGGCGCTCCGGCGGAGCGTCCCCATGGGGGTAGGTGATGCGGTAGACATCCATGACCATCTTGGGGGTCACGAGCGCATCCTTGCCCAGGGTGATGAGCACGCTGCCGGGGCCGAGCTTCGCGAGGACCTTCGCCCGGACGATGGGCTCGACGGCCATCTCCTCCGAGGTGCCTCCCGCCCACAGGCCCGGCTGCGACTGGTTGCTCTGGTTGACTGCAGACGTCGCGGGCGACTGCGTCGTGGTTGGGGGCTTGGGGCCGCCGCCTGCTGCCGACGTTGAGGGGTCGGCCGCGACCGGCGCCTTCGGGAATAGGTCCAACCGAGGAACCGAGGTGGCAGGCTGCTCGACCGCGCCGGGCGCTACGGCCGGCAGGAGTGCCGCCGACGGCGGCGCCATCACGCTCGCCGCAACCGCGGCCGCCGACGCCCCCCCGCCGGGGGGCGCTGCCTGGACCCTCACGCCCGCGATGGCCTCGGCCAGCTTCCCGGCCGCGTCCGCAAGAGCCTGCGCGACCACCTGCCCGTGGTTCTCGGCCACCGTTGCGGTGGCCGATCTCGCCCCGGTCGCCTCCGCCGTCTGCTTGAGATCGCCCGACTTCCCATCCACGACTTCCGCGACCAGCCTGACCGAGGCCGTGCCGGCCACGGGATCGAAGCTCAGGCCTCGTATGCTGCCATGGACCACGATGTCGGCCCCGAGCAGATCGGCCAGGAGCTCGATGTGGCCCACGCCGAAGGGCGGCCGCAGGCCCGCCTGGCGAGTCGTTTCCACCACGCGGTTCTGAGGGATCAGCGCGTAACGATCGGTCGCTGCCAAGGCACTGGCGATGACCTGCGCTGTAGCGTTACCGAAGTCCGCGGGCGCGTTGTCCACCGCGACGCGGAACTCAAGGACGGCGACCGTCGGTCGCGTGTCAGCGGCCCAGCAGACAGCCGTCAAGGAAGCGGCCAGGAGCGCGGCTGGCGCAGGCCACGGCCTGCGCCAGCGTGAGTTCGGGTGAGCCAGGCGAGAGCAGCTCACATGGGGATGGCTCATTGGAGAAGCTCCTGAAGCTGCGCCGGCGTGAGACTGGCCATCCCGCTCTCGCCGATCCGCAGGTTCACATTGGGCAGCCGGTAGATCACGCGTGGCCCCTGGGCGAGGTACCGGGCCAGCGCGGGCCGGGCGAGGATGATCTGCCGGAAGGCTTCGCTATCGCGCTGGATGTCGACCGTCTTGATCTTCGGGCTCTGCCGCGAATCCACCCAGGTCTGTGTCGCGCCGTCGTAGTAGAAGGTCGAGCGCCCGATGTTCTGCACGTTGCGCTGGTTCAGAATCAGCTCCGAGTCATTCACCTGGAACCCGCGGATGCCCTGTGAGGCCACCACGGCTGCCTCGCCGGTGGCGACGCCCATGCCCCCGCCGGCCAGCGTCGTGCCGGGCGTCGGCGCTGCCGGCGCCGTCACCGCTCCGCCGGGCATGCCCCCCGGCCCCGCCGCGCCCGAGGCGCCGGGCTCGCCCTTGCCGCGGGCCAGCGTGCCAAGGAAGTCCCCGGCCGCCAGCCCGCCGTACCCGCCGCCACCGTATCCGCCCATCCCCCCGCCTCCTCCGCCAAAGCTGTCGTGCGCGCTCTGCGCCTCGAGGAAGCCCCGGCGCATCTCCTCCGGGCGTGCCGCAATGACCGGCCGATCCTCCTGGACCAGGAAGGACGTGTACGGGGTGACGACGCCATAGGTCATCGCCAACTCGACGATCTCGTCCTTCAGCTCCCTATTCTCGCCTCTCAGGCGGATCTCGTCAAGCAGGTAACCGATCTTCCGAATGGCCCACAGACGCGGGATGAAGCCGTGGCCCTCCTCGCGGCGGGGGAAGTAGACATCATAGGTGAAGCGCTGATCGCCCTTGCCGCCCTCGCCGGTGACGACCAGCTTCCCGTCGCCCTCGCCGTCGTAGCGGCCGAGAATGCGGAGCTCGGTGCCGCAGAAGAGGTCGCCGAGCTTGCTCGGGTAGACATCGTACGTCTCCACGCCCTCGATCCTCATCTCGATGTCCGTGAGGACCGGGTGGCTGACCTTGGCATAGAGGCTGGAGACCTTGACCTCGATATCTTCCTTCGGGCGCACATACTCGGTGGCGCCGCCGTTGCTGCGCGTCAGGCGGTCGAGCAGGGGCGCGTTCACCTCATCACCCACCCCGAACGTGAAGACCCGGCGGGGGCGGTCGCCCTTGCCCTCGTTGGCGTCGGCGATGCGGCCCAACAGCTTCTCGATATCGGTCTCGCCCACGGTCGGGTAGCCATCGGTCAGGAAGAGCACCATCGCCGGCCGCGACGAGTGGTGCAGCATGTTGAGGGCGCTGACCATCGCCTCCTCGATGTTGGTGCCACCCACCGCCTTCATCTTCTTTGCGAACTCGATGGCGTTCTCGACGTTGTCATCGGACGCCGGGACCAGTTCCTCCTCGAAGGTCCGGACCGTCGTCGCGAAGCTGATCACGTCGAAACGGTCGCCCCCGTTGAGGTTGTCGAGACAGAAGACCAGGGCCTTGCGAGTCTGCTCGATCTTGTCGCCCGCCATGCTGCCGGAGGTGTCGAAGACGAAGACGACATCCTTGGCGGGAATCTCCTCCTCGCTGAACGTCGTCTTGGGCGCCAGGAGCACCAGGAAGAAGCCGTCGTCCGGGCGTTCCCGGTAGGCGATCAGGTTGCAGCCGAACTCCTGGTCGGAGGTGGCGTAGTAGAGGATGAAGTCCCGGTCCGGCTGGACGCGCTGACCCTCGAAGCCCACTCGGGCCTCGTTGTCAGACTTCCGTGTGGTGTCGACGTCATGCGTAGGCGAGTAGATCGACTTGAGAGGAACGTCGGTGGTGATCTTCACATCGAGCACGAGGTTGCCGATGGGCTTCGCCTCCGCGCGCCCGGTGCGCAGAGGGAAGACGACCGGGGTGAGGCCGCTATCCCTGGTGAGCAACTGCTCGTAGGCGAGCTGGACCCGGGTATCGCCGTCAGGTGGGATGGGGAAGATGTTCGCCTGGAACAGGTCGTGGCCGACGTACTCGAGCAGCGCCGGGTCGCGCTGGCGGTTGACGATGCGGTCGTAGACCTCGCGCGCCTGCTCCTTCTTCAGCAGCTCCCCCTCCATGCGCTTGCCGTCCACGTACATCGCGAAGTCGTGGATGGCCGCGGCCTCAGGGAGAGGGAACAGGAACGTGCCCTCAATGCGCTGCGAATGCTGGTTGTGGAACACCAGGTCGGCCTTGACCGCGGCCACCTGGTTCCTGACCTCGATCTCCACCTTGCAGGAGGCAAGCTCCAACGGCTGCCCGCGCACCCCGGGTACGGGTCGCGGGACGATCACCGCCATCTGTCCGTAGGTGACGGCCGGCAAGAGGACAGCAGCAACAGCCAGAATCAGGACCACGCCCGATGACCACTTCATGACGGACACCTCTTCCGCTGGGACGGTACTCGTTCCGAGTCGAAGAGGTAGACGTTTGAGCCCGGCCCGCGGATTACTGCCCCTCCGCAAAGCGAGAGGCCGGACGAGCGGTTGCTGTCCGGCCTCTGCGCATCTCTCCCAGGGCTCGCGCTCAGTGTCTCGTGTCTCCGCCTCGCGAGACGCTGAACACACCATCCTTCTCGGTCACCGTGTAGCCCCCCGCCTCGGCGACGGCGCGCAAGGCGGCCCTCGCCGGAACGCCGCGCACATCGCGCGAGATCCGCTCCGTCCCCAGACCCGCGGCCATCTCAAGCCGCAGGTGCCCCTGGTTCGCGATATCCATCAACGCCTGGCGGATGGAGGCATTCTGGAAGACGAGGCTCACCGGTCTGTCGGCGGCGTCGGCGGCGGGCTTGGCCGCGGGCTGCCGCACGAAGCCGGGCACGAACACCTTCAATCGCGCGTTCCCGCCGGGGGCGTCCGAGTCCACACTGAGGTTGATTTCGTGCGACCCAGGGGTGGAGGCCACCATGGGGAGCGGAACGCGCACGGACTCGCCTGCGCGCAGCGGACCCTCGTAGAGCACGCCATCCCTCTTGTCGATGGCAAGGCCCTCGTCCCCGGTGGCTCTGACCACGGTGTGGGGGATGTCCTCCCGAGAGACGATCTCGACAACGCCGTTCGCCGTTGCGCCCGTCGCTGGGCTCTCCGGCGGAAGGAACGACAGGTCGATGACCGTCGGCCTGGTAGGTGCCTTCGTAGGCCCGCCGGGGGTCTCCGACTCAGGGACGCCGAACGTGCCGGGAGGCTTGCCGTTCAGGCCGGGTTCAGGCCCGGAAATCCCCGTGCCCGATGGCGGGGTCAAGAGCGCACGTTCTCGGTCTGCCAACTCCTTCTTCTTCTGCGCTTCCTGCAGCTTCTTGATCGCCTCTTCGACCGCCTTGGCCTCGTCGCCGGCGGTGGCGGCTGCCGGCCCCGGAGCGACAACGGCGGACGGTGGCCCCTTCGGGCCAGAGGCCATCCCCGGGGTCGGTTGCACGAGCGCGGAAGGGGCCTTCGCGACCAGGCCCTCGCCGCCGGGCCTCGGGAGCAGCGAGGCGAGGGCAAAGGCGAGGACGAGGACGGCTGCCGCCGCGACGTAGAAGGCCGCGGTCTCCCAGGGGGAGCGCCGCGACCCGGGCAGCTTCGACCCGTCTACTGCATCGAGAGCGACCGCGAGCCGCTCCCGCAACCCCGCCAGGGCTGGCGGAGGCCCCCAACTGCGCATCGTGGCGGCCAGGCCTTCGGTCTCCCGGCGAGCGGCCGCGCACGCCGCGCACTCTCCCAGGTGAGCGCGGACGGCCAGCGCGTCCTCCGCCGGCAGCTCACCCTCTGCCAGCAGCACCAACCTCCCCCTGACGGCATCGCAATCCATGACTGGAACTCCCGTCTGTACGTCCTCCGGCTGTCGGACACGAGTAGGACGACCTCAGGCGCCGAAAAGTTCCGCGTGGGGCTGCATCGCGTCCCGGAGGGCCAACCGGGCCCGGTTCAGCCGCGACTTGACAGTGCCGAGCGGGATGCCGAGGATCTCGGCGATCTCGTCGTAGGAGAACCCGTTGAGGTCGAACAGGACCAGCACGGTCCGGTGGTCCTCGCCCAACTGCCGCAAGGCACCGAAGACGAGCCGCCGGAGCTCCCGGCTCTCGACGGTGGCGCCCGGGTCCGGGGACTCGTCGACGATGTCCAACTCCCGCTTCGTCTCGTCGTCGCTCAGGGCCGTGAGCGCCTCGGGCGATCGCGAGCGGCGCCTCAGGGCATCCAAGGACACGTTCACGACAATGCGGTACAGCCACGTGCTGAAGGAGGAGCTGCCGCGGAAGCTGTTCAGCGAGGTGTAGGCGCGAACGTAGGCGTCCTGGGTGGCGTCGGCTGCCAAGTCGGGGTCACCGGTCAGCCGATAGGCCGTCGCGTGGACCATGGTGTAGGTCTCGTCCACGAGCCGGTCGAAGGCCTCGCGGTCACCGGCTTGTGCTCGCCCGACAAGTTGAGCGGAGCCGAGTGCATCCAAGGGAGCCGCCATGTCGCTGGATCAGAGCCCCGGTCGCCGCCAGGAGGACGCGGTCACGGCGCCCATCAGTGCCCGGGGCCAGCTATGGGGAGGGCGCCAGGTGCTGTTCCGGCGTCACCAACTCCCCATCAATGAGCACCTGCACCGTTGCCTCCCCGGCCGCGGCCACGTGCGCCTCCACCTTGTCGCCCGGCTGGTGCTGGCGGTCGTAGGCCACGGTGTACCGCCCGTTCGGGTAGTGAACCTCGATCCTGACGCGCTGGATCACCGGCCCCTCCGGCACGATGATCGAGACGGCAGCCGCGCGCGGCGCCCGGTCCTGCTGCTCCGACCTGGGCTTCCGCTCCGTGGAGACGGCGACCGTCAGTGCGACGAGTGTGTTGACAGGCACCTCCGCATCGGCCTTGGGCGCCTGTTGCAGGACCTGGTCGGGCTCACCGGAGGCCGGCTCGCGGTTGATGGTCCCGGCACTCAGCCCTGCGGCGGCGAGCAACTCCCTGGCCTCGGCGAGCTTCTTCCCGGTGACCTTCGGTACCCGGACCCGCGGCGGGCCGAGCGATACCAGGAGGTCGATCCCGCGACCCTCCCGCACGAGCTTACCGGCGTAGGGGGTCTGGCGGATCACGTACCCCGTCGGCACACTCCGGTCGTACTCCTCGCGCACGACCTGACCCTTGAGCCCACGTTCCTTCGCCAGGTTGATCGCGACGCCCGCGGGCTTCCCCTCCAGGCCGGGGACGGCCACCACGCCTGGTGTCTGTCTCATGGCTAGAGCCAGCCCGCCCGCCACCGCCGCCGTCAGCAGGGCCAAGGCGATGAGCAGGCTAAACGCGCTTCGCACGACGGCTGACAGGATGAGCCCCGCCGCCTCTCGGTGGCTCATCTCGGGCTCGGCCGGTGGTTCGGCCGCCTCGACGCGGCTGGGCTTCCTGCGCTGCGGAGCCCGCATTGTGCCGCGGGGCGCCATGACGGCCCGAAGCTGCGGGAGCATCTCCTCGGCGGTACGGAACCGCGCACCCGGGTCCGGTTGCACCGCGCGCTCGAGCACCGCGGCTGGGCCCGCCGCCGGAATGTGGCGCGCCCTGACAGCCAGGGCCTCCGGGCCCTCGGCGCTGCCGTCCGCCTCGCCTCCCGCCAGGCCGTTGATACCCAAGGCGCCCAGAGCGTACACGTCGGCCGGCGCAGTTGGCTCGCCCCCCGCCCGAACCTCCGGGGCGGCCGCCGAACTCCCGCGCGCAAGTTCGGCAAGCACCCCCGCCTCGAAGAGGGCGGCGGCTACACCGAAGTCGGCGATTCGCGGGTTCCGTGCGTCGGCGCCCACCACCGCATCAGCCGTCAGCGCCCCGTGGACCAGCCCTCTGGCATGAGCGTAGGCCAGACCCTCACAGACGTGGGTGAGGGTTTCCGCCGCCCGACTGGCCGACGAGCCGCCTGGGCTCGGGTCTGCGTCGTCCGGCAGTTCCTGTGCGATCCACAGGTGCCCGGACGAGGCGACGCCCGCGCCCAGTTGGGTGCAGATGTGCGGGTGAACGAGGCTATCATACCGTCGGATGGCCTGGAGCGCCCGGTCCCGCGTGACGGGGTCCAGATCGGTGGGTGAGAGGCGAGGCACCGAGAGGAGCAGCTTCCCGCCCGACGAGCGGTCGAGAGCGACGTAGCGATCGGCGAAGACGCCGCTGCTGTGCCTCTCGCGCACCTCGAGCGATCGGGCTAGCTGCGGGTCTCTCAAGGCGAAGCCTCCGGGTGGTCCATCCGTCGAGCGCCCAGGCCGGTCGTCATGCCTCCGGGCTCAGGCCAGAATGCGCTGCAGCTCCTCCGCCAGCGCCGCTACCGGCACGTCCCCCCTCAGCTCCACGCTGCCGATCCCGGGCACGATGGGTAGCGTGAGACCTCCGCTGACGATCTTCTTGTCCGCGGCGAGCGCAGCTTGGGCTGCGTTCGGGTCCACGCCGCCGCGGGGCACCTTCAGGGGCAGTCCAAACGCGGCGAGGAGCGCCGCCAGGCGCTCGCCGGCCTCGCTCCCGACCAGACCCAACCGGGCCGCGGCTCTGGCTTCCGCCACCATGCCCACCGCCACGGCCTCGCCGTGCAGCAGGCTCCACGAGGCGGCGGCGCGCTCGAGGGCGTGTCCGATGGTGTGCCCGTAGTTCAGCACCGCCCGCAGCCCGCCGCGCTCGAGGGGATCTCGAGCCACCACCGAGGCCTTGATGCGGCAGTTCGCGGCGACGATGCGGGTCAGCAGGGCCGTGTCCAGGGCCAGCACGTCCGTCGCGCGCTCCTCGAGCTCGCGGAAGAGGGCAGCGTCGGCGATGGCGGCGTGCTTGACCACCTCCGCCATTCCCGCGGCGACCTGCCGCTTGGGCAGCGTTCGCAAGGTGGCCGGATCCGCCACCACGGCAGTGGGCTGATGGAAGGCGCCGACCAGGTTCTTCGCCCGCGGCAGGTCGACTCCCACCTTGCCGCCAACGCTGCTGTCGACCTGCGCGAGGAGGGTCGTCGGTAGGGGCACGAAGGCGACCCCTCGCAGGTAGGTCGCCGCAGCGAAACCGGCCAGGTCGCCCACCACGCCCCCACCGAGCGCGAACACCGCAGACCCGCGATCGATGCCGCCCTCCGCCAGGCGCTCGTACAAGTACGCGGTCGTCTCCAGCGTCTTGCTGGCTTCACCGGCGCGAACGGCAACCAGTCGCGGCCGCCAGTCCGCCTCCGCCAAGGCGCCGATGACCTGCTCCCCGAACAGCCCGGCGGTCGTGTCGTCCGCGACGACCGCCGCGGCTCGCCCGGGCCCGGGCGGCGGCACGATGCGCCCCACGTGCCTCAGGGCGCCCTCTCCCACGTGGACCACGTACTCCGCTCCCGGAACATCCACCGGCACCCGAATCAGGTGCACCAAGTCCTCCTCCATCGGCCGTCGCGAAAGTGCTGGGGCAGAAAAACGTGACAGACACTTCGTCCGCCGCGATCGGCATGAGAGGTGTCTGTCACGTTCTGGCCAACGGGTTTGGGCGCCATGCCAGGTGGCCGGGCGGCCGGCCGCCTGGCGCGGGAGCCTACTCCGCCTCCGCCTGGTGCATTACGCGCGGGGTCACGAAGATGAGTAGCTCCGTGTCGTTGAGGCTCTTCGTCCGCCCCTCGAAGAGCTTGCCCAGTATCGGGATCCTGCTCAGCAAGGGGGTGTGCAGCCTCGTCGTGCTGTCGTCCTTGCTGATCAGGCCGCCGAGCACGACCGTCTCGCCGTCGGGCACCCGGATCTGTGTATACACCGTCTGGTACGTGAAGATGGGGACGCGCGTGCCGTCGGGTGTCTCCACGTACCCGGTGACGTTCGATATCTGCGGCTGCAGCATGAGGGTCACCGAGTCGTCGGCGTTCACCCGCGGCATCACGTAGAGGAAGTTCTCGACGTCCACGGAGTCGATGCTGTAGTCGACCTGCCGGTTGCCGAACTGGTTGTAGGTCACGGTAGCAGTGATGATCGGGATCTCGGTCCCGAACTCAACCTCAGCCTCCATGTTGTTGGTGACCGCGACGCGCGGCTCGTTGACCACGGTAGCCCGACTGCTCTTGAGCAATGCGTTCAGCTGGGTGTCGAAGTTGCCACTCGCCCACCGAACCACAGTGTTCGTTGCCTGCGGCGGCGCGAACCCCTGGTGGAAGATCTGGAGCTCCCCGTTGTTGACCGCCCAGTCGATGCCGAACGCGTCCTCGAAGGTGGTCGTGATCGAGATGAACTTAACTGAGATCTCTACCTGCTTGGCCGGCTTGTCGAGGAGCGAGACGATCTCCTGGACCTGGTCGATGTCCTCCGGCGTGCCGCGGACAATCAGCGAGTTGTCATCCAGGAACGCGATCGGCGGCGCCATGTTCTCCGGGTAAAGCCCCACCAGACCACCGCCCTGTCCGCCACCACCGCCGAGACCACCGCCACCGCCCCCGAAACCACCACCACCACCCCGTCCACCACCACCACCGAGGCCTCCACCGCCGCCAAAGCCACCACCGCCACCACCCCGCCCCCCGCCACCGAGACCACCACCACCACCACCCAGACCACCTCCTCCTCGACCACCGCCGCCACCACCGAACTGACCGAAGCTCTCAGCAAAGGTCGGTCCCCTGGCCCCTCCCGCCGGCATGAACCCGCCGAAGTAACCCGCCGCGCCTCCCCCGCCCATTCCGGCGGCGTTGCCCCGGGCTCGGTACCCCCCACCGTGTGCCCCCCCGGGCTGGGGCCTGCCCCAGTCGCCCTCCGGTACCGTTCCGCCGAGCAGGAACGCGAGCCTCGCTGCAGAGATCCACTTCAGAGGGATGGCTTCGGTCCTGATGTTCTGCCGTGAGGGCGGCGTCGTCCCGGACTTCGCGACAAAGGATTGCTGGCTCGGTGTCTCGCCCTGTGCGTCGATAGGAAGCGGTGGCTCGACCGGCTTGGGCTCAACCGGCTTTGGCTCGACAGGCTTCGCCTCAACCGGTTTCGGCTCGACAAGCTTCGGCTCGACGGCCGGCTCCGCCGTGACCACGTAGATGTCGCCGACCTTGTGCCAATAGCATCCCGCCGCCTCCACGATGGCCTTGAGGGCATCCTCCAGCTTCACGGAGGTCAGGGTCACCGTGACCACGCGGTCCACCCCGGCGGCGCAGACGATGTTCACGCCCGCCGCCCGCCCAAGCATGTTGAGCACCGCACGCAACGGGATGTCCGTGGCCTCAATGTTCACGCCGTTGTCGTCAGCGCCTGTCGTCGGCCCAGGTGGGTTGTCCGCCTGCGCGCCGGTCCACACGGGAGCCGCCACCAGAGCCACCACAAACAGGGCGACGGTTGCGGACAAGATGGAGCGAACCGCGCTTGCACCGGGGGCCATCTTCTCCCCTCCCTTTGTCCGAAAAGGACGGGCCGCCTGCGCGGGGCGCTCACACTCCCTCGCGCACCGGCGCGCCACTTGCCATGAACGGATAGGCCAAGTCCAGGCGCCCGCGCCCACACACTGGCGCGGCACCCACGCACACGCTCAGCTAGAAGCCGCGACCGCCGCCACCACCGCCAAATCCTCCACCACCACCACCAAATCCTCCACCACCACCACCGCGGCCGCCGCCACCGCCGCCGCGGCCTCCACCACCACCCCGCCCGCCGCCACCCCCGCCACCAAAGCCGCCACCACCGCCACCACCCATACCACCACCACCGCCCCCACCACCCATGCCACCACCCAACATGCCAAACATGCTGCCGGTGACGTCACCGGCGAATATGGTCGGGTCCTGCATGAGGAGTATGATTCGGCGGATTATCTCCTTGTCCTTCTTCTCCTCGGGTGGCGCGGCGGCGCCGGCCGCCCCACCTGCCCCGCGCGTCGGCCCGGGCGGCGCCCCTCCGGTGATCGCTGGCTGGGTCGGAGCCTGTCCGCCCGTCCGCGCCCCACCTTCCGGCTTGGGCTTGCTCTTGATGTGGTAAATGCTGGTCGCCTCATCGTAGACATAGGTCAGGCCGGCCGCTCCGAGCACGGCCTTGAGCGCGCCCTCGATCGTCTGATCGCGAAGAGCGACCGTCACTGTGGCGTCGATCTGCTCATCGAAGACGTACTGGATGCCGGCCTTGTCGGCCAGGAGCTTCATCACCCCCTTGAGATCGGCGTCGGTGAAATCGAAGGTGATGCGGTCCGCCGGGCCGCCTCCCTGCGCGTACGCCGCCACCACCCCCAGAACTAGCAGCAACAGCCCTACTAGTGCCCCGAGTTTCCTGGTCACCGTTCTGCTCCTCCTCACGATGAGGATGTGCCGCCAAGCACGACCGCGGCATGACCGGCCCGCTTGGCCGTGCGCTCCCAAGCTTGCTGACAGGCTACTGGGCGCCCGCGCCACCCGGGGCGCCCTGAGGTCGGCCCCCCGGGGCCTGAACGCCGGGGAAACCGCCGCCACCACCACCAGGCCTGCGGGCGCCTGGTTGCCGGGCCCCGCCCCCTCCGGGACCGGCCGCCCCTGGCTGGCGCGGCTGGTTCCCACCAGGGCCAGGCGGCCCCGGAACGCCTCCCGTCTTGCCCGCCCCACCGCCACGGATGAAGTGGACAGTGCGGGTGATCGTCTTCCCACCCTCTTGCCTGGAGAGCACCATCTCGTCTTTGGCGATGCTCTGGACGGTCCAGCGGATGTTGGGGTTCCTCACGTCGTTGAACCGGTCGCCGACCCGATAGGTCTCGTCGCGTCCCTCTCGCTGCAGTATGACCGCTGCCCGGCCCTGGTTGTCGTAGAACACGCCCTTGATCTGCAGATACTCCTCCTGCGGCGGGGCCTCTGGGCCCGCCGGGAGACGGAGGCTCACGGCCGCCCGGACCTTGATGCTCTGACCCTGAGCTCCCGGGGTCGGGAACCGGTGTTGCTGGAACACGCCCACGGGCATCGTGTGATAGCTTGGCGCGAAGGCCAGCCCGGCCGATGGCCGAGCCGCCAACAGACCCGCCCCCGAGTATACGACAAACGGGTTCGGCCTCGACTTCTCCAGCGGCTCGACCACGCGGCCAGGGGCGCCTGCCGCGGCGACGGCGGCTCCACCGGGGGCAGCCGCCCCGGGTGCTGCGCCAGGGGCGCCGGGCATCCCGCCAGGGGCGCCGGGCATCCCGCCGGGAGCGCCGGGCATCCCGCCGGGAGCGCCGGGCATCCCGCCGGGAGCGCCGGGCATCCCACCAGGGGCGCCGGGCATCCCGCCGGGAGCGCCGGGCATCCCGCCAGGGGCGCCGGGCATCCCACCAGGGGCGCCGGGGGCGCCGGGCGCTCCGCCCTGCGCAAGCGCGCTCTGCGAACCGCCGCCCGATCGGATGGCCGGCAGCACCACGAGCACGACAGCAAGCCCTATGGTTGCCAGCATGAATAGCCCGGCTGCCATCAGTGCCTTGGCTTTGGTCTTGTCGTCCACCAGAGGCCTCCAGCACACGCTATTCGGCGCTCAGTGCACGGGCACCTGCCGTGCCGATGGTCGAGTCAGCCGCCCTGAGGTCTAGGCGTCTTCTCCCCCGCCTCCCTCGCCACCCCGACGAAGCTTCGGCGTGCCGCCCTCCTCACCTCCGCCGCCTTTCGTGGCGGCACCACCCTTGCTGGGTCCGGGAGGCCCGGGTGCCCGGCCCGCACCACCACCAGGCGCGCCTCCCACGCCCGGCATGCCTCCAGGGGCGCCTCCCGGCGCGCCACCAGGGGCTGCTGCCGGCGCCGCGGCCGTCTCCGGCCCCTCAGCCAGAATGTAGATCGCGAACGGAATGGTCGCTTCCAGCTCCTCGCCGGCCGTTGGTGTGAGCTGAAGCGCGCCGATGGTGCCCACCCGCTTGAAGCTCTTGAGCGAGCTGTAGAGCTTCTTCAGTTGCGCCATCGTGCCCCGCACTCGCAGGTTGAGCGTCTTGACGGTGAGAAAGTTGCTCTGGCCCAGCGTCGGCTTCTTCATCTCGGGCGGCGGCAGAGAATCCCCGCCCACGAGCTGGCAGCCGCTCTGGGCAATGAAGTCCTCGACGACGGGTTTGAGGTCCTCCTGGTATTCGAACCACAGCGCGATCATCGCCTGGACTGGTTGGTACGTCGACAGGGCGATGCTCCGCGTGCGCATGTACTGGTCGAGCTTGGCCGTCTGCTTCGCGAGGTTCTCGTTGGCCAGCCGCAGTTGCTCCTCGGCCCGTTGCTTCGTCTCCGCCTTCTGCTTGCGGGCGTCCCGATCTTTGGTGTACTTCGCGATGTCCTTGTCGACCGGCGGGAGCAGGACAAACACGAAGACGCAGATCACGATGATGGGCAGGATGAGGCCTGGGATGAGGACGTAGATCGGCTTCAGCTTAGAGAACATGGCCTGCTCCCGACTTGCCGGATCGCCGGGCGACTCCCGGCAGCGCCGCCCGGGGCGTTACTCCTCGCCTCCACCCTCGCCGCCCCTGCGCAGCTTCGGCATGCCGCCACCCTCTTCCCCACCGCCCTTGGTGGCTGCGCCACCCTTGGTCCCTGCACCACCCTTGGAGGCCCCTGGGGGGACGCCTCCGCCCGTTCCTCCAGGCATTCCGCCCTTGGGCATTCCGCCGCCGCCCGCCCCGGGCATGCCACCAGGCATCCCGCCGGGCATCCCGCCCGGCATGCCGCCTGCCGCGGCCCCGCCGGCCCCTCCGCCAAGCGTTGGGACTGAGATCGGTTGCGTCAACTGCGCCGTGACGGTCAGTCGGATCGGCCCGCTGGCGACGGCAGCGCCGCCGCCGCCGGGGCGCGCCCCGGCGCCACCCATCCCCGCCCCCCCGGGCCTGCCGGCGCCGCCCATGCCGCCCCCGCCACCCGGCATTCCGCCCGGCATGCCACCGGGCATCCCCATCATCCCGCCGCCTCCGCCGGCCGGGGCGGCTCCTCCTCCGCCTGGCCCGACGGCCGGCCCAGAGGGGATGCTGCCCCCGAAGTTGATGGTCGGCTGAAGGTCCGGACACCGGAGGAGGTTGAGGACGAACCGGCCAGCCGTGGTTGTGTCCGGCACCTCAACCTCGAAAGTCACCGCACCGGGAGGGGCAATGGCGAACCGCAGCATCCGCGCCTTGGCGTAGACATAGCGGTTGACCTTGTCGAAGGCGTTCCAGAACTGCTCGCCGCTCGCGTCGGCATCCTCGATGAACTTCACCTTCGCGTCAATGGGAGCGGCGAGACCGGTGATCTTGGTCGTCTCTGCCTCGATGGCCTCGACCTTCTTCGCCTCCGCATCCCACTTCGCCAGGTCCGTCTTGACCGCCGCCAGTGCGGACTTTCTCATCTGGAAGAAGCCGAAGCAGCCCACGGTGACCACCGCGAGCAGGATGGCCATCACGACCAGCCACATCTTGGCGGCCCGGGCAAGGGCGAAATGCTCTGGGAGAAGATCGATTCTGAGCAAACTGCACCTCCGCCCCCCGACGTCGGATGGTGCCGAGCGGCGCGATCAGCTGGCTGCGATGTCCCGCAGGGCCAGACCTGCAGCGATGGCGCAGAGCGGGCCCACGTCCCGGAGGTACCCCGCCGGCGCCTCGGCGGCAACCTCGACCCCGGCGAAGGGATCGGCCACCGTGGTCGGTATGCCCAGGTCGCTGACGACGAACTCGGTCAGGCCAGGGATGGCCGCCGTTCCGCCGGCGAGGACAATCCGGTCGATGGCCTCGTTCCGGTGCTGGCGCCGGTAGAAGTCGAGCGAGCGACGGATTTCCGTCGTGAGTTCGCCCACGATCGGCGCGATGGCGTCGTACACCTGCTGCGAGGCCGAGTGGTCGGCCGGCTGGGCTGCCGCAGGCGCCCCCTGGGTGACGAGGCTTGGCGGCGGAGTGGGCGGCGGGGGAGGCGCGGCCGCATCGTCCAGCTCCAGGTGGGTCACCCGCTCGCCGGTTGGCTCGAGCTGCTCGTGGGTCTCGACCCCGTCCTGGCTCGACAGCTCGAAGACCGGCGCTTCGGTATCGGCCTCGCTACTGAGAACCGCCTGTGCCGGCGCCGGTGTACCGAGGTCGAGGCTTCCCGTGTCCGGGCCCGCGGCGACCGGGGCCGCCGGGGCATAGGCCCCTCCCATCGCCCCGTCGAGGCGCGCGTGCTGTCTCTTGATCCTCTCCGCCTCATCGGTATCGACGACGAACGCCTGACTGATGGCGCGGGTGACGCCCTCGCCACCGGTCGGGATCGACCGCACGAAGCTCAGCAGCCCATGGCGCACGATGGCGATGTCGCAGAGCGCGTTGCCCACATTGATGACCGCCACCGTCTGCCCGGCGAACTGGTCGCCGAACACGCTGACCAGGGCACGGGAAAGCGCGAGTGGCTCGATGTCGATGCCCACCGGCTGGAGGCCCGCCGCCATGATGGTCTCGACATGCGCGTTGATGAGGTCCTCGTGGGCCGCGGCCCACAGGACCTCCATGTTCGGCGAGTCATCCGGCGTGTCGGGACGGTCGATGGCGCAGTAGTCGTAGATGATCTGGTCCGGAGGGAAGGTGGTCTGGCGCTCAAGCTCCCACTGCATGGCTTCCTTGAGGTCGCCGGCGCTCATCTTGGGCATCTCGCTGATGCGGACGACGAGCGAGGACTGCCCGCCTACGGAGCAGATGCACTTCTTGGTGCCGAAACGGCCGGCGTGCTCCTTGATGGCCGCCCCCACCGCCTGGGGCTCCACCACAACGCCCCCCTGCACCGTCTGGGGCGGCGTCTTGAGGACCACCGGCAGCCCAACGAGCTCGGCCCCGCTGCGTCCCAGCCTGATTTCGACGATCTTGGTAGCGTCAGAACCGATGTCCAGGCCGAGAACGTGCGCGAATCGTCTCGCCATTAGACGACCTCCAAAGGGGTACGATGGACCCCTTCGACGGCCAAAGCCATCACTCGAATTCTATGCGATTCACCAGGGCCTGTCAAGCCAAAGTTCCCATCCGCGAAGCGCACCGTCCGGGCCACGCGAGGCGGCCGGGCACCCGCACGCGAACGTCTCTCGGGCGCCCACCTCTCCGCCTGCCCAGCCCACTCGAGAGGGATCCGGAGACCCCCTCCTCGCGGGCCTACTGCGACGGCAGATTCCGCACCGGTTCCGTAGTACCGAACTCGGGCACGATCGCGGCGTAGTACACGTCCCGGGACTGACGGAAGGCGCTGGCCGCCGGATCGTACCACGTGCGTGGCGAGGTCCAGAAGAGCCAGTAGCGAGCCACATAGGGCTGAGACGCGGTGCCGGATACGGTTAGCGATGGAATGGTGTACCACTCCCTCCGGACGACCAAGGGGCCCTCCGAAAACACGGTGTCCACGTTGACTCGCTGCTCCGCCCCCAGTCCCTGGAGGGTGTGGTACTCCGTGTGGGCGGCCCCGTCACGGGTAGTGTAGGTGACGCGGACGAGATGCCCCGCCCGGTTGGGCGTTTCGGGCAGGCCGATGATCCCGTCGTCGGCGGCGGTGCCGACAGGTGTGATGGCCTGGGTGGGCGTGACCGTGACATCCGTCACTGTTGTCGTCTCAGCGCTGTCGATGGGCGGATGACCCACCTGGATTGCGCTCGTCAGGCTCGCGTACATGAAGGACGTGCGCCCGAAGTGCAAGGCATCGGAGGCGCCCTGCGAGCGCCGCCAGAAGACGACGAGCCGCCCCACCGCCGCTCGCTCGGCATCATCAGTGAACCCGGAGGCCAGGCCCGGGCCGCCGTAGTCGAAGAAGGCAGACGGCGAGTCGTCGTTCGCGTCATCGCGGCACATCCGGTAGACGTACGGGGTGTAGCTCGCCCAGACCTGCACATCCTGCAGCCCCGCCCGGTTGGTGGTGTTGAAGATGGCCTTCGCGTCGCTGGGCAGCAGAGGGTTGAAGAGCGGCGCCGTGAACCGGATGGTGCCTGCCGCAGGATCGACCTCCATCTCGACGGGCCGTCCGCCGAGGGGCGTGGGTGGCGCGGCGCTGTTGAACAGCAGCCCACCCAGCCGGTAGATGCCCTTCGCTCGGTCGTAGCGGCTGACCGTCTGATTGGCCGACCAGGTAACCGGCAACACCGTGTGGTTCGCGGGCGGGGCGCCGCTGTACACGAGGTGCACGTAGATCTGCGGGTCCGAGAGCTGCGGCTCGGTGCCCGGTGCCGGAGCCACGATGAAGTCGGGGCCAGTCGTCGCGCCGGGCGGGCGACAGGTGGTCAGCCAGTCCAGGTGCCGGGAGATGAACGTCTGCCGAGCGGCGTCACCGCGGAGCTCCTCCGCCCAACCAGGGGTGACCGAGACGATACGCGGCAGCGGCACCTTCCCATAGTTCTGGTCGACCCGGTCGGCGCCGTTCATCCCCGCCACGTTGAACCTCGCGTAGCAGATGTCGGAGTTCCCCTCCTGCGGGCTGAAGCCGCTGAAGAACACATGCACCTGAGGGTTCCCGGTGCCGGGCTCGGCCTCCAGCACGGGAGCCGGGTCCTTCGCATAGGTGAAGGGGCTCTTGCCGGGCTTCCGCACCCGAATGGTCGTCCCGTTGACCGTTACCAGAACCCAGTCGTTCTTCACCGAGGGGTCGACCTTGTTGCTGACCGGGAGAACGCGGTCCTCAGCCGCCTTGGCCGCCGGATCGTAGTCGGCGCAGTAGTAGATCCGCTCCTGCCCGCGCTTCCCCGCGTGCCAGAATGCCCAGTGGTTTGCTGTCGTATTCCCGGCGTAGGGGTCGACAAAACCGCGGAAGAAGCCCTGCTGGAGGGCGGCGTCGGAGACGACCGCGTTGTTCGCGACGTCGAAGGCGGACGCAAGGTCGCCCGTGTTGCTCGTGCCCCACAGTTGGGACACCGCGCCCATGTCCGTTGGCGTGGGAGCCAGCTTGTGCCAGAACGCCCACTTCAGGTCGTTGGCCGGGTCGATGTAGGCTTCCGGGGTCCCGTTGACCGCGCGGTTGGCTGTGTCGGTCGTCACGGCTGTCGGTGTAGGAAGTGGGTCGGGCCACGTGTAGTCCCTGGCGATGCCGGGCCCGGTGGCGGGTGATGCCGGCGCTTCGACGATGTTGACCGCCGCATCCGGGTTTGGCGTGCTGCCGTCGGCGAGCCGATTGGTCTCCCAGAGGACCTCCATGCCGTCGTGGAGGGGGGTCGTGGTGTCGCTGGCCAGGAACAGCGGCACTGCCGAGGCATCCGAGGCGTTCGGGTCGTTGTACGGCAGCGGGCTCTCCACGACACGGAGTCGCGTCTTGATCGCGACGACCGGCTCCAGTGGCACATCCTCCGCAGGATCGAACACGGTGTTCGTCGAGCAGATCGGAATGGTGTTCGTCGGGGGGTCGAGATAGCGGGCAAGGCCACGGCTGCGATCGAGGAAGTCCAGGGCGTCGGTTGAGATGCCGCCCTGTATCGTGTCCACGAAGGCCAGCACCGTCCCGGCATAGGACCCGGTCCCGATCGCGTTTGGCACCGGGCCGTCCGATGTGCCCCCGGCCTGGAGCAGCGCCATGTCCGCCTGCGGGCCGGCGGCGCCGCGGTAGCCGGACGCGATGGTTCCGCCCCAGCCCTGTGCGGCATCGTTCGGAATGGCCGCCAGCAGGCGCTGCGCGGTCAAAGGCATGGACCGGGCGATGCGCACGGGACTGCGAGTCTCGGAGGCGGTGGTCACGTCGTCGCGGGTGAGGCTCATCGTCTCGGTCTCGCTGGTCGTCACGGCGAGGAGGTTGTCGCCTGCCGACACGCCCGTGGTGGCGCCCTGGGTGCGCGCCTGAGTGACGGGGTAGTTGCCCTGGTTGCCAGCCGGCCCGACCACGGGGGGCGACACCCCCAGAGGGAACGCGTCGGCTCGCGTGACCCCGGGCGCCGTGCGCCCCAGATCGACGGTCGCCTGCTCCGCGCTCAGGCGCGTCTTCCGCAGGACGTGTGCCCAGACGCAGACGGGATCGAACTCCTCCGCGGTCAGGTAGTCACTGGCGACACGCTTGGTGGGCTGCAGCGCCGGGGGCTGGTGTGCGGGCAGGGGTCCTCCCGGACAGAACGGACAGTGGCTGAGCACCATGTCTTGGAGCTCGGTCGCGGTAGCACCCTCCCCTTGCGCCTCCCAGGTGGCGCCGCACGTCGTGCAGACCTGGTGTCCGGGGCAACCGGCGCCGTTGCAGTCCTGCCCGAGCGCGGCGGCGGTCATCTTGTTTCCGCAGTCGGGACACTGGTAGTAGATGTCCCACCGGCCGTTCCTGTCGAACAGGCGCTTCGCCGGGTCACCCGAGGCCGGGTTGAGCGCCGGGTCGGGGTAGTGGTTGGTGCCGGTCAGGTCGGTGAACCACGGGTTCTTCTCGTCGACGGCGCGGTAGGCGACGAACGCGCCCTGGTACGGGCTGGCGGCGCCGTTCTGGAACTCCCCGGATGCGCCGGGCGCGAAGGAGAAGAGCTGGAAGTCGGGGATGTCCACGAAGAGCGGCGCCTGGACAGCGGCCGCGAGGGTCGCTGGGGGCGGGTTCGCGGTCCACTGGGGTGGTACCCCGGCGGTGGGGTCGTAGACGAGGAGGCTTTGGCCCGGCACGCCCTGCGGGGCCGCCACATTCTCCTGAGGCCGGCGACCCGCCTCTCCCGCCATCACGAAGCCCAGCGCCGGCCGCTGGCCGGCGGAATCCGTGCCCGGGCCCAGGTCAACCGGCACCTCGCCTTCCTCCAGGTCATGCGAGACCATGAGATCGGGGGGCTCGTCCGGCTGAGCCATCGTTCGGACGGCCTCGGTCTCCCGCAGGACCGTCCCGCAGTAGTTGCACCGCATGCTCTCGGGGCAAAGGTACTGGCCTGTAGTCGGGTCCCGCAGGGGATTGTGCCCGTACTGCCAGTGGCCACCATTGTCGAGGTACCTCCGCCCACACCAGCAGGGCGCGGTGATGAGGGGGCTCTTCGGATTGCTGGGGTCGGAGAGGACGAGCCAGATGCGGTGCACGGCCCCGCAGCCGATCACGCGCGCCCCTGCGGCGCCGGTGTAGTCGGTCGTTGGGTCGCCGCTGGGTCCGCGGCCCGCGAAGCATCCGTTCGACCCGAGGAAGTAGGGGTCGAGGAACGCGTTGGGCGCCGGCCCGGTGTCACGGCCGTTGGTGTTCGCGATGTACGGGGGACACCGGACGACCTGGAGCTTCTCCCGCTGCGCGGCAGCCGCGTCGACTGGCGGCCGGCCGACCACCTGGCGGCTCCGCACATCCACGTAGGCCGACTGAGTCTGCCCGCCAGGCATGCCCGCGGGCAGGTTGCAGACCGCCGTCGTAAGCTCCGCCAGGCTGGATGGGGCCGGCCGGGGCACCTCCACCCGGCTGCTGAAGAAGCGTGAGGCGATCGGTTGGATTCCGTTGGGGTGGGTGGGTGCGTAGGTGAAGGCGGGGTCGTCGAAGTCCTGGGCGCGCCCCTCGGAGTCGACACTCTCGTCGTAACTCCACATGTTCACGTCCGGCGCCGTGGCCGGATCGCGCCAGAGCGCGGCGACCATCCCCAGGCCGACCTCGCCCGGGCGCAGCCGAAACTCCTCCGCGGTCGCGTCCGTGAGCACCGGGCCGGCGCCCGAATCCCCGGTGGGGTCCGTGTCCGACACGGGTGCGTTCGGGGCGCGAAGGGCCCAGTAGTTTCTCGGGCTGGTGTAGTTGGTCCGCAGCAACTCGAGGCAGTCGTTTGGCGTGTCGAATGGGACGTCTGGCGTGGCCGTCACGGCCGGGATCTGCGGCGGCTCCCACAGGATCGGCTCGCCGGGGGGGAAACTTGCTGCCGGGCCATCACCGATGCCCGGGAGGATGCGGGCGGCGTTGCAGATGCGGAAGCCAAAGGTCCACCACAGGACCCCCTGGTAAGTCCCAGGAGGGGTGGGCAAGGGGTGCGCAGGATCCAGGCTATTGAGCGGCAGGGAGATGCGAACCGCGCCGCTGTCGCAGACCAGGTCCAGTCTTCGGGGCGCAGTCGTGCCGGCGCGTAGGTCTACGTTATACGGGGGATTGGCCGTCTCGTCCGTATCGAACTCTCGGTCCATCTCGATGCCGTTCGCATCGCTCCACACCTGGACCTGGAGCTTCGTGTACTCCCGGTCCCAGCGGGCGGCGGCCCACCTTGGCGGGACCTGGGTGTCGGCTGCGTGATAGTCGTCATAGTCGCCATCAGCCTCGAGCCACTGGCCCGGGTTGGCTGGGTCCGGGAAGCCATCCTGCATGTTCAGGTCGGCCCTGATCCGAACCTGGTACCAGTCGCCGTCCACCGCACGCCACGGATTCACACCGATGCGCAGTTCCCCGGTGGTGCTGATCCAGCCAGCGTAGCCGAAAAGCTCGCCGGTCGCGTCGCCGCCGACGGGTGAGCCGGGCGCATCGGTCCAGGTCAGGTCGTAGTAGCGCGCCGTGGGTCGGGCCACACCGGGCGGGATGAGCAGGAACCGCACCTGCGCTCCCTTGGGGAACTTGGGGCCAGCCCCTGTGTTGTTGGCGGACGCGAGCGCCGCCCGCACCCGGGACTGCGCGTTCGAGGCCGTGGGAGGCCAAGGCGGGGGCCCGGGGGCGGGGGCCTGCACCGGGTTGGGGTCTCCCGGCCGGAACGGCATCCCCCGGACCAGCGCAAACAGCGGGCCGAGAGTCGAGTCCATCCAGATGAAGTGGAAGAACCGCTCAGCAAGGGGCAACGGCGCGAGAGACACGCTGGCGGCATGCACTCCCCACGGGTTGGGGCAATTGCCGGGCGCATCCGTCGAGTAGCCGCAGGCGGGGCACATGTACGGCTCCTTGACGGTGCTCTCTGTCGTGGCCTGCGGCGTGTTGGCGTTGAGCCGTGGGTAGTAGTTGGTGAGGGGAACGAAGCCGCCCGGCCCGGGCAGCTCGCCAGGGTCCCAGTCGGTGTCGATGTACGTCCGCACCTCCCAGGGCACCGGGGCCTGCGCCCCGGTATGAGCGGCCAGGATTAGCCCCAGGCCGATGAAGATGGCGCTAGTGCACGACCTCATTGGGTCACCTCGTAGGCGACTTCCACCGGCGGGCCGCTACGGCGCCACCGGGCCCCCGCTGTCTTGTACGCGCTGCGCGTAGGACGGCTGGTTGACTGGATCGGCCCATTCGTCGTCCCACGGGTCGGGAATCGCGCGGTGCACATCAATGATGTGCTGCTGTGTGGTCGGGTCATTCGCCGTCGAGTACCGTGTCTCGACCTCGAACACATCGCTGCCCAGCGAAGGCGGCGTGTAGTAGTCGGTCGCGGTGTCCAGGTTCGGGTGCGTCAGGTTCTCGGTAAACCCCGCGTAGTTGGCGATGAGATGCCGCCCGTAGCTCAGCCGCTGGCAGGAGACGGGGGCGAAGGTCTTGGTGTCGACCGTCGTCTGGCCCGGTCGGAACAGCCGCCCCAGCGGCCCCGCCTGGTAGTCGCGATCCGTGTAGTACCAGTACGGCACCCACCAGTCAGCGACGGGGAGGGGAGGGTAGAGAACCCATGTGGCTGCGTTGCTGCGGACGAAGCCCAGTGTCGGGCTCCCGACGCGGAATTCGAGACACACCGGGCCCGCCGCCGGTCCGCTCGCGGGCACGCTGATCGTGTAGGGATTCGCCAGCGGCCCTCGGTAGCGTCCACACACGACGCTGACGAACAGGTACCGGACTCCCGTGATGTCCGGCTGGATCGAGACCTGCACATCGCGGATGTTCTCGAAGATCAACCGGTCGTTGGGCGCCGCGGTGCCGGTGGGATCCCCTGCATAGAGCCAGGACCACATGGACCACGTGCCCCCACCGCCGGGCAGCGCCTGGGTCGCCGGCGGGTTGACCGTCCGAGTGCCGGCCTCGATCACGACCAACTCGTTGAGGTTGCTGGCCGCGCACAGGTAGCCGTCCACCACGCCGCTCTCGGGGTTGATCAGGGGCACGGCCTTCGTATAGGCCACCCGCACACGCTCGCCGGGCCGGGTGATGGCGGGTGTCGCGATGTGCGGGGGCGTCACGATGGTGACGGCATGGGACTGGGTGACGTTGTCGGGGCTCGCGAACCCAAAGATCGTGGCTACATCGAGGACCCGGCAGTTCCCCGAGTCGGCGATGACGGTGTGCATGACGCCGCCGGAGGCCCAGTACCGGTAGGCGTCTGTTGGGTGGTTGAGGGCCAGGTTCGTGTTGGCCGTGGCCCGGTAGTAGTCGAAGCCGAGCCCATCGGTCGTCCGGCGGCAGCGGGCGGCGCTGTAGTTGGCGAGAGGCCACGCCTGCCGGCCCTTCCGGTCGATCTCGACGACCCGGTTGTTCCCCGTGTCGACCACCAGGTAGTTCCCGGGCAAGACGCCCGACTCGCGCGGGTAGGCCGAAGACAGCCACTGCCCCGAGGAGTAGGTCAGGCAGTCCTCGCTGCCAAGCCGCATGACCTTGGCGGGACGGCTAAACGGGAGTCGGTCGACCGGCGCGTCGTTCGGCCATGCGGCGTTGCCGGCTGCGTCGGTGTTGAGCCAGGCGGAGTCGAGGACTCGGGGCCCGCTGCAGACCCAGTCCACCCGGGAGCCGACGGTCTCCACGATGCGCTGGTCATCGGCGATGACGGTGCGCATCGGAGAGAGCGCCGAGGCGTAGCTGGCGACCGGCGTGCCCTCATAGCCGTAGGGCAGGGTGCTCGGATCGGTCGTGTTGGGCAGCGTGTCGAGTATCCGAGCGGTGATGAGGGCCGTGTCGCCGTTCACGGCCGCGGCGCCCGAGACGATCGGCACGCGCGGCGTCGTCGGGTCAGAGGGCTCCTCGTAGACCGGCTTCAGCAGCACGCCCCGCACGGCATTCGTCACCTTGTCCCACGACAAAGCCAGCATCGTGCGTCTCGGGTCGGACACGTAGGCCGTCGGCGGTGAGGCGGAGGAGTCGGGGTAGTATCCGCCGGCAAAGGGGCTGGCGGTGAGCGGATCGTTCGCGGCCGTCGCGCCCAGAGCGAAGCTCTCGGTGCCGAGCAGGACGGTCTGGCCGTCCCCGGCGGTCACAGCCGGCGCCAGCGAGCGCCCGATCAGCCACGGGATCTGGTGTCGCTCGGGCGGCTCCTGGGCGCTGGGGATGGTCACCCGGCCGTCCGGGGTCATGCCCTTGTACGCGAACAGCAGCTCGGTCCCGCGCTGCACAGGCGCCCCGGGAGCGCCGTACGTGGCCCTCGCGCAGTTGATGAGCCCGGTTGGCAGCCACACCTCGCCGTTGACCGTCACCGTCGCCTCTCCGGCCTCGAGGCCGCCGACGGCCATCCCGTTGGGCAGCTGGGCCGTCACGCTGCTCAAGAGCACCGGATGGTGCCGCAAGCGGATCGTCCAGTTCGCCGCGCTGCTGTACGCCCACCCGGGCATGTACTCCCACCGCGCGAGGCCGGGGGCGCTGTAGACGTCGGTCACCGCCGTGCCGCCGGCCGGTGTGTAGGTCACGACCAGCATCCGACCGTACACCGCCCCGATGCCCCCACCTCCCGAGGTGACGTTGTCGGCCGTAGCCGAGGGGAAGGTGATCCGGCTGTTCGCACAGTCCACCTGGTAGCAGGTGGGATCGAGGAGCTGCGCTGCTCCCGCACCGGTCGCCATGGCGACAGAGACGGTGCCGAGGAGGGGCGGGTTGATCCGCAGGGCGATGGTCACGTCAGGCCGCGGGTCCAGCGCGAAGGCATGGCTCCGGTAGCCCTGGGGCGCGGTGATCGGCACCGAGGCGGTGCTGACGACAGCCGTCTTGGCGTCCGCCGGCGCGGATTCCACGTTAGCGCCCGCTGCGTCACCCGGGGAGGCAGCGGTGGTCGGATCGTACGCCCAGCGCTTCTCCCCGGTCGCCGGGTCGAGGCCGATGACGACGCCGGCCGCGCCCGCGACCACATCCTTGCCCACGCTCTGCCCGCTCACCCGCGAGTCGCCCATCGGGTAGCGCCGCTCGTAGAGCACCGGCCCCGGCAGGAAGGCCTTCATGTTCAGGTCGTCCGTCAGCGTCTCCAGTACGGGGGGCGTGCTGGTGTCCCAGTCGTCGTGGTGGTAGTTCACCAGGACCAGAGCCGGGCAACCCGTCTGAACGCTGTAGTACGGCGGCGCGCCGCCTATCGCGGGAAGGCCAGCGAGCCACCGCTCGACCTCGCGGTAGGGGTATTCGAAGAAGCCGTTCGTCAGAGTCGGGTTCATGGCGACCGGCGCAGGACCGACGGGCGCGGCGGAGCCCGTGAGTCCCGGATCGTAGTAGGTCCACACCAGGTCGTTGCTGTTCGCGTCCTGGTTGATGCCGGGGGCCGTGGCCGAGGCATCCGGAAGCGGCGGGAGTGGCGGCAGCGGGTCCCACGGCGGATTGGGCGGGTGGCTCCAGAGGCGCACGCGGTAGTGCCGACGGTTCGCCACGAACGGGTCCGGGCTGGGGAGCACGATGTTGCCGTTCTGGTCAAAGCCAACCGGCGTCGGGACCAGGGCGAAGTCCGAGCCGAACCCGACCTGCGTGGTCGGCGCCGTGCCGTTCCAGCCCCTGGAGACCGGCGTGCCGAAGTAGATGACCGCACCGAGGTGCCGGTCGAAGGTGGTCGGGTCCTGAGGGATCGTGCCCGGGTATTGGGGGGCGTTGCCGACGGAGGGCGTCGGCGTTGGGACCGGCGGCAGTTCCGGCCGGACGGCCGGCGCCGCCGGCGGCGTCAGCCACGCGGGGTCGTCGAACGGCGGCAGGGCCGTCTGGTACTGATCCCGGGCCGAACCGGCCGCCGGCGCTAGACTCGGGTCCGGGTACATCCACCAGAAGCCCGAGGTCCCGTCGCCCCCGGTCGTGAGGTCGAAGCAGTAGACCTGGCCGTAGGTGGCGTCTGTGCCCGGCCCGGTCGCGTCGTACTCCGACACGAGCACATGGACGTAGCCGTCGTGCACCACCGGCGTCGAGATGCTCACCTGGTCGGCCTCGGCGCGGAATGGCGTGAGGTTGGCAGCCCAGACCCCTATGCCATCGGCCGCGCCATAGCACACGACTTGCACGCGGTCGCGGCCGTTGTCGATGTACCAGAGGCTGACGAGGACGACGTCGGTGCCGGACCCGATGGGGGCCCTGGCTACGGCAGCGGAGGTGCTGCGCGGGCTGCCGGGGAGATCGACGGCCCAGATGAGATCCGCGCTGCCCGGGCCAGCGAAATCGCCATCGCCGTTGGTGAAGCCTGCCGGTAGGGGGTCGGCCGCATTGGGGACGTAGTCGTCCACGTTGCCGTCGCCGTTCAGGTCCTGCGCGGGGTCCGAGTCGAAGCAGTACAGCCTCGGCTGGAGGTTCCGGGACACGCCGTAGGACACGATGAACTCTCGGCCGACCTCATCAACGACGGGCGAGCTGACCACCGGCTCCGTAATCGCCCTCTGCCACTTGACATCGAGGTCCGCCCGAACCTCACCGATCGAGGCGCGGGTCCCCCGCGGCGATTGCCGCGACTGCGTCCAGCCCGTCGCCCAGGCGACGATGTTGTAGGCGAACCTCACGTCTGCCGCCTGATCGGGCAGAGGGTCCGGCACGCCGGCGGCAGCCCAAGCCGCGATGTCTCCGCCCACATCTCCGCCGGTTATCACGAACCCGCCGCTGCCGAAGCGTCCGGCAGCCGCGACCACATCGGCGCCGCTGATGAGCACCGGGAGCATGTACGGGAGGTTCGCGCTGACGTCGAGTTGATCCGTCTCCCCCGCGATCCCGATCTGGCTGATCTGCGTGGCGGTCATCCGGAACGGCCGGGTGACCAGGGCGTCGTTCGTGACGACCGGGCCCGTCACCGTCAGGTTGGCGTCGGTCAACCCGAAGAAGAAGGGTGACGTATCCCACGGGCAGGGCGTCGCCGCCGGGGTAGTGTTGGTCGGGTTGGCGCTGTCGATCCAGAGCACCGCGCCCTGGTTGACGGCCTCGAGCAGGGAATCAACCTGGAAGGAGGTCAGGACCGTCAGATCAGTGGAGCACAGGTAGAGGAGATCGTAGCCCTTGAGGTCGGTGCGCTCGTTCGCCTTCAGTACGACTTGCCAGTAGAGCGGCGACCCTTCGGGGACGTACGCGCCAGCCGAATCGCTGGTCGTGCCCTGGGGGTTGACGAAGTCCCAGCGAGGGGGCCGGAAGCTCGCCCGGCGCAGACCCTCCATGATCCCCGGGTTGGTGATGAGGTTGGTGCCCAGGTTGGGGTTGCCCTGCAGGACCCCGGGGGCGAGTTCGAGGTTCAGCACGCCCGCCTTGATGACACAGCGCCCGGGGGCGTAGTCGAAGGCCGTCGATTGGCCGCCGGCGGGCAGCGAGGCCGCGATGAGGGCCATCACCGCCAGCCCGAGGAGGGCGGCTCGACCTCGAGGGAGCGGACCCTCGCCTCGCCCGATGCTGGCCCCCCTATGCTGAGTCTGCATGAAGTGGAACCTCCGCTCGTCAGCCGAGGGCGGGGCCGTCGCTGTGCCCCGCACTTGGGGCCCTCGGCTCTACTGGGTCTCGCCGTAGTACACCAGGTCCGGGCTGACCGGCAGCAAGGGCATCCGCGGCAGGTTGGCCGAGTCGGTGCTGCGCAGGACGTCGGGGGTGCCGCCGGTCACGCCCGCTCCGCCCAGGCCGTAGTCCCGTGCGGCTCGGATCGAGGAGTCGAAGGTGTACGTAATGCTGGGCAGCGGATCATCCGCGTCTGTCGCCCACTTCGGGTTGGGATACGACCACTTGTCGGTCCACTCGCGCACGGCATCGACGGGCGCCGCGAAGTTCTCCGTGACCATGCCGTTCACGGTGATGTCGTAGTTGTAGCGCAGGAAGAGCCGGGCGCGCGCTTGCTCGTCCGCCGTGTCGATGACCCCGTCGATGTTGTCGCCGGTCGGCCCCACAGCCTGGTCGATCTCCTGGACGGTCGCGAAGCCGGAGCCGGGGATCACGAACCAGCAACCTCGCTCCGCGTACATCAGGGCGTTCACCTTGCAGTGGACGGCCGGAGTCGGGACCCGGGCGCTCGTCGGATCGTTAGGGTCCAGGAGGATGTCCTCCAAGATCTTCCACTTCCTGATCCATGTGCTCGTCGCGCCCGCCCCGAAACCGGGGCCCGGGTTGGCCCACGCGATCGCGAAGTCATTCCATACCCCTTGTCGGAGCTGCGTCCCGCTTGGCTCCAGGTAGCTCGTGATGTCCCACGGCACCGAGGGTGAGCCGGTCGCGTCAGGCACTGGCTGATAGCGAGGCGAGAGCGCGGTCGACACGTTCACCGCCGCCGCGGCCCCTGGCTGCAGGAAGTAGAAGATGTAGGCCTCCGGCGGAGTCGGAGGCGGGGGGGTGGGGACCACAAGCGCCGAGTTGAACACGTACGGCACCCACCCCGGCGCCGCCAGCCACCGCTGGTAGAAGCTCATGGAGACCGCGCTCGGTCCCGGCTCCTTGCCGCACATGATCGCCGCGAGTAGCACCCGCGCATCGGCGGGCGGCTGAGCGCCGAACATGAACGAGCTGTACACCCGCGCGCCCGCCTCCGAGGTCAGTTCCCAGTGGCTCGCCTCGGGGCGCGGATCATCGGTGTCATCGGGCTCTGCGCTCACGATGGGCGTCGCGTCTTGCGGCACGATCTGCGTCGTGTTCAGGCAGACGCAGTCGCGGGCCAGGATGGCCAGCTTCGTGTTCTTGTCATCGTCAGCGTTGGTGGCACCGACCAGCCCCGCATCGCGGGGAGAGAGGATCGAGCCATCGATGTACGCCGTCCCGCCGCTCACGACCGCCAGGTTGTAGTCCGGCCAGAAGACGCCGGCCTCGGTCTGGGGCGAGGTGGGCGTTGGCCGTGTCGGCCGCCGCGGCAGCACGCCCTTGACCCGCACGTTGCCGGCCGCGTAGATGACCTGCCGGGGCGGGTCGATCTGGCTGGTCCGCCGCGGGTGGTCGATGACCATGGTGAACTGCCCGGAGTCCGCCCCGGTCGCCGTCCGCCAGGTGTGGTCGTGCCGGCGCAGGACGATCTGCGGCTCGCCCGTCACGTGCGAGGGCGACCACCACGTGCCGGGAGGCATGGCCGGCGATCTCGGGTCCGGCTGGACCACGACCACGCCCTCCCCGGTGTTGGGGTCGTAGGTCGGCAGCTCCGCGCCGACGATCCAGATCTCGACACCGGGTGGCGCGTAGGTGGTGCGCGTGGCGTTCCAGCCGCTGTCACCCGCCCGGGCGTCAGTGGGCGAGATGCTCCGGAGCCAGTCATCCATCAGCGTCTGGATGTCGCACTCGCCCTTGGCATTCGTGAACTGCCGGTCGCTGACGTTGTCGATGTAGGGCGCGTCCCCGTGACACCATTCGCCGGCATGAACGTAGTAGCTTGACCCGCCCGACGTGTCCGTGATCTCCTGCAGCGGCCCCGTGTACCGCGTGAGGTCGTCGTACATCGTGTGTCCGGTCTCGGGGTCGCGTGCGAAGAGCTCCGGCGCCCTGCGCGGCGAGGCAAAGCGGCTGTAGCCGGCACCATCGAGGTTCTTCATCCCATCCACGATCGCCGGGCTCCCGGTGCCGGTCAGGCTCCCGTAGGTCTTGAAGTCCGTGCTCAGCGCCCCCTGGTGCTCGCTCGGCCAGATGGTCTGCGGATTCGGCGACGTGGGATCGAGGTTGATCTCCACCGTCGCCTGGTGGTCGGAGACGGGGTCCCGGTAGTAGATGCCGTTGGTGGCCTCGATGGTGTCCGTCCGCAGGTAGCTGCTGTTTCGGACTCCGGTCCCGTCGGGGCCGCTCTGGGTCGTCAATCCGAACTGGGTGCTGGCGATCGCCCCCGAGGTGGGGTCGAGCTGTTCGCCGACCAGATAGAGCCTGGAGTTGATCCGCAGCGGCCCGTCGAACCGCGTCACGACGTGCTCGCTGAGGTTGTCGGCGCTCGTCCGGGCCGGGTCGCTGCGGCTGCCGTCGAAGTCGATCCACGAGGGGATGCCGAGGAACACCGGCTGACCTGTACCGTCGCGGTCGGTGACGTTGCGAAGGTAGTCCGTAAGGACCAGCGGCTTGTAGGCGATCAGACGCCGGTACGCATACCCCTCATCGACCACCGCGCCGATGGACTCGATGCGGATCATGCCGGACATCGGATCCGCGTCGCGGTAGTCCACGGTGCCGTCCCCGTCCCGGTCCTCGTCGGGCGTGCCCTCGAAGGGCGGGTCCGGGTCGTACGTGACGCGGATGAGCGCATGGCCCTTGTTGACGCTCACCGGCAGGCCGGGGATAGCCTGCTCGGGCCGTCGCGGGTCAGGGATTCGGGTGAAGCCGCGGGTCACCAGCTCGCCCGCCTCGTCGAGTCGCGTCGGATCGGGGTAGAGGGGGTCGCCCAGAGCGTCGTTCGGCCGGTTGGCATCGCCCGGGAGCGCGGGCCCGAGCCGCTTCGCGCACCAGCCGCGCCGGAGCTCCTCGACGGTGTAGTAGTCATCCTCCGTCTGCCGAGCCCCGTCCGGCCCCCAGAACCCCGGGTCGAACTCATCATTGCCGGAGTAGTTGGGCTCGATGATCTGCTCGACCGAGTCGAAGGTCGGGGTCGCCTCGCCCGAGCACCAGGCCGGTGGGTCCTCCGGGCGCCAGTCGGCGGTCTTGGTTCGCAGCATGCGGTCAACGTACTGGATTCCGCCATCGGCCAGGGCCTTTGCCTGGCGGATCGACGCGTGGCGCGTGGACTGCGACTGTGCGTAGACCACGATCGCCACGAAGATCGCGCCAACGAGAAGGATCACGGTCATGAGGAGAACCGCGATCATCAACGCCTGGCCCTTCTTCGTCCTCATGGTTCACCTGCGTCTGCGCCGGAGCGCCGGTCCGCTCGGGGCCACCGGCAGGGCTGGCCCTATCGCGCGGCGTTCCGCACAATGATCGTGTCGGTGAGCGACGCCTGCCTCGGCTGCGGTGGCGGCGCCGGTATGGCGAAGGTGCCGTTGCCGTCGTCCATGTAGTCCACGTACCCGGAGACCTTTAGGTTCACGTCGATGATGTCGCGGGTGTTGTAGTCCACGCGGACGATGTCGTCCCGTCCCGACCGGTCAAGGCCGCCCCGGGTGAAGATGTCCGCATTGCGCCGCGCCCAGTACAGGACGTGAATCCCCACGCTGTTCACGTTCCCCGCTCCGAATATGGCCTCGAACCTCGACACGCTGGGAGGCCCGGCCGGATCGCTGTTGGTGAATAGGATGTCCATGCTCGTGGCCCAGTCCATTGGAACCCACGGCGCCCAGGTCGAGGGCGGCAGCGAGCGCCGCACCGCGAACTGCCAGGGGCCGATGGCATCCTGCTGGACCTGGTCGGTCCGGACGAAGTCCCAGTACCAGTCCCGCACGTCAGTTCCGGTGTCGACGTTGACGACCACGCGCACCTTGACGGTGCTGGGCAGGATAATGGCGGGGTAGCAGGCAGGGCTGGGGCTGGGGTCCTCCGTGTCAATGCGGTAGCCGGTCGGCACCGCACCCGATGGATCGAGCGAGGACACGATCGCCCGGTCCTCGGGCTTCGTGGCGGGATCGATGCCCCACTCTTCACCGGGGGTCGCGTCGGGGTCAGGCAGAGTGATGATCTGCTCGTACAGGTGGCCGAACCTGAGCGCACCCGCGTCCTTGTCCCAGGCAAGGTCCAGCGGGGGCGTGCCCCGTGGTCCCCCGGGGTTGCTGTCGAACTGGAGCTCATCGTAGGCGCTGGTCGAGGAGTCGTAGCGCCAGATGCGGACCCGCGGGTCCAACTGGCGCGGGTTGAGGTCCGGGCAGGTCGTCGCCGGGTCCGAGTGCGCGTAGCCCGTCCAACCGGTGTGGCTGGCGGAGTAGACGGTCCCGTCCTGCCGCTCCTTGAGCTGCTCACCGGCGATCCGCTGGGGCGCGAAGCTCACTCCGTCGAACAGGTAGGTGTAACCCTTCTTCTCCTCACTGCAGCTCGGGCACGTAGTCGTGTAGAGCCGGAAGCCCGGGATGTCGGCGCCGCAGTTGTCGCAGACCGACCTCGAGCACTGGATGTCGTAGCCATCGACACCGGTGAGCGCGTTCTCGCTGATCGGTCGGTTGGGCAGGAAGGTCTTGTTGTTGTCGAAGCTCCCAAAGGCCCACACCTCGGGAGGCCCGGCCGAGATGCGGTACCAGATGCCGGTCTGGCGGTAGAGAGCGAACGGATTCTCCAGCCGCGGCTCATACGCCTGCGGGCTGACCGACTCGGAGACCGAGATCGTGTGCCCCTCGGAGTTCTGCAGGCTGGAGTCTCGGGCTGAATCCTCGTAGCGGATGAGGCGCCCGCTCTTGGGATGCACCGTGTACCGCACCGCGGCCATCCACGGCTGCGGGGTCCCTGCGGGGTCGTTGGGCGCGACCCGAACCTCCGGCTGCAACGGGCTCATGAGCATCCCCGTCACCGAGTCGCGCCGGGGCTCCACTACCGTCAGCGTCGCGGGATCCCACAGCGCCGGCGTCAGGATGTGGGGCGGCAGCACGTAGATCGCGTTGCCGACCGTCCTTCGGATGTCCTCCATGGCGTAGCGCACGGTATCTTGCATCTTCGCTCGCGACTGCCCCTGACGAGCCATGTCCAGGCTCGTCATCATGGGCGCGAAGAGCAGACCGAAGAGGATCACCAGAATGGCCAGCACGACCAGGAGCTCAACGAGGGTGAAGCCGCGGCGCCGCCTGAACTCGTTTGCCACCAGGGACACCCTTCTTGCTCGCGCTCGAGCCATCGTCTTGACGCTCACCTTGGGGCGCGACGAGCCGCGCCCGCTTTGGGTCTAGTCGGTGTACTTCGGCTTGCCGTTGTCCCAGTGCCGCTGACCCGGCCACACCCGCCACGCCTCCTCCGGCGGGGTCGTGTTGAGGTGGCCGTAGCGCAGCAGCGGGTCAGTTGACTCGCCGGCACGCATGCGCTCGACGTGCCCGTCGTAGAACAGCACCAGGTATTGCGCCTTGCCGGCCTCGGTGATGACCCGTGCGTGGTAGTTGCACCAGGTCAGGACCGTCGTGTCGTCCGGCTGGTACGCGGCGCCGCGCCCCTCGTAGGGCACGCGGTCGTAGTCCCGGTCGCCGGCGACCAGCTTCCGGTCGCTCAGGTACTTGAACGCCGGGAGGCCCGCCACGTGGCCGGCAAGGGGGTCGATCCACATGTAGCTGATCGGGTCCTTGGGCCCATAGCCGAAGGCCGCCGTGTTGTACTGCGTGCACTCGGAGGAGTAGTCGCGGTCATCCGACGGGCACCGCAGCGTGTCGGGCGACCGGAGGTGCCCCGTGTCGAGCAGCGCCAACAGCCCGCGGCCGCGGATCTTCCCGTTCGCCACCTCATACGGCGGGAAGCCGCCCTCCTCCAGGCGGTACATTCGGAGAGCCTGCCCGATCTTGTTGAGCCGCATCTCGCAGCCCTGGAGGCGCTGGCCGGCCACCAGGCGAGTGGCAATGGGTATCATGATGGCGAAGAGCAGAACGATGATGCCGATGACCACCACCAGCTCCACGAGCGTGAAGCCCCTGGTCGATCGGCTTGCCTTGCGATGACCGTGGTCGCTCATGGCTGCAGCGCTCCCTGGAGCGGGTCTCTGGCCAGCGTGGGTTCGAGCTGGGCCGGAAGCAGCGTCTCCACGCCCATCGCGCGGAGCTTACCCCGCCCGAGCCACGTGGCAAACCCCTTCACCGACACGCCGGTCACCGACCGAATCTCGACACTCGCGTCCGGCCCGGCATCGAGCGTGATCGTCGCGGGGCTCTGCTCGCCCAGCGTGTGGATCTCGACTGTCCGTCGGCCGTTCCAGACGTACTCGACCCGGACCGTGTGCGTCAGGCAGGAGTCCGGGAAGAGGAGAACCGGGCTTGTCGCGTCAGATGCCCCGTCGCGCTCCGGGCGGTACCAGCGCCCGATGGCCCAGTACGGCCGGGTCGTCGCGCTTCCCCAGATGTCCTCCGTGAAGGTCGCCGGCGCGCGCTGAAGCTGCACGGTCTGCCGGTCGAGGTTGCGGTAGTAGAAGAGCAGCGTGCTGCCCTTCGCTGGGGAAGTGCCGGGGAAGGAGACACGACCCTCCATCCAACCGGGCACCGTGGCCGTCGTGCCGCCTGAGGCTACGTAGCTTACGTTGAGCAGCCCATCACCCGTGCCCACGTCGGAGTACACCCGACTCATGTCCTCGAGGTCGAACGCGATCACGTGCGGCTGCGGGGCCAGAGCGTTGTCGTCGAGGTCCGCGGTGAAGACCGGTATCTGGTCGTCGAGCTGCTGGAAGTCCAGGGCGACCTCGACCACGGACGCGACCGGGTCATCGGGCACTCGATGGATCTCCCGGGCGAGGGGAATGCGACGACCGTAGTCCGGATCGGTAGTGTCCGTCGGGTCCTTCGCGTTGCGGTAGGTCCGCAGGCGGTAGTCGGCGCAGAGCGTCTTCCCCTGCTCGGAGGGGTCGAACGAGAGTAAGTGGCCGTAGTTCGCATCGTAGTACGCCGGCGGCTGCGTCGTCGTCCGTGCGCCGTTCGAGGCCACGACCTCGTAGTCGTACCGGAACGTCGCCGTGGCTGAGTTGGGCACGACCTTTCCGTTCTCGGCCACCACCGAGACCGGGTCCGGCTTCGTGTCCCCGTCCAGGTCAGCGTTGGTCCAGTTGACCGTCTGCCCCGTGTCCAGCGTACAGTCCACGATCTCGCCGGTCATCTGGTGGACGTGATTCGCCGTATCCACCCAGGCGTAGTTGACCTCGATCTGGGCGGCGTTGGTGGGGATGCTCGGGGTGAACGGGTGGCCGTCCGGATCGCGCTCAGGTAGACTGAACCGGATGACGCCGTCGTCTCGCAGGTAGAACGAGCCGGGATAGGGCGTCACGTCGCGGGAGAACGGGTCCCGCGCGTCATCGCGGGTGAGCGGGATCGGCTGGTAGACCCGCCAGACCTTCTCGGCCGGTCCCTCCTGCAGGAAGTGCACCACGGGCGGGGCGGGGAGGTGGAACGTCTCGCCGATCACCAACAGGGTGTTCTCGGCACAGTTGAGGGGGCGCGCCGGGTCGGTCCAGTCCGGCTCGCGGGACGGGTCGTAGAAGCTGAGCGGGGGATCCGTCGATGCGGCCAGCGTGTCCCGGATCCCGTAGGGGTTCGTCACGGGGGTCAGGGGGTCTAGGGGCTTCACCAGGCTGGCGTCGTACGGAGCGACCATCGTGGGGAGAAGGGCGACGTTGTCCTTCGAGCGCTCGACCTGCTGCTCCGCCTTGCGCGCCATCTGGTCGCGCGTCTTCTCCCGCGTCATGATCTCGGCGAGCTGAGGGAACTTGGCCGCCACCACCCAGATCCCCAACAAGAGCACGAGCATTGCCACCAATAGCTCCGGCATGCTGGCGCCGCGCCTCATGACTCCACTGCCCTTTCTGCCGCGTCCGCTGGCTGCCTCATGATCCATGCTGCCCAACCGGGGCGCCGCCGAAACCCCTGTTTGCCAGAGCCTGGCTCACTGCGGTGGTCAGAACGAGGGGGGCTGCCCGGCACCTCACAGGCAGCCCCCGAACACCTTGGGACCGGGGCTGCGCGTTACTGGCGCTGGGCGATCCAGGGAGCGACCTTCGCGCTGGAGCCGTCAGGGTCCTCATCCCACTTGACGTGGGGAGCAACCACCTCACTGCTATCGACGCAGATGATGAAGTCGCGCGCCTGGGCGCTGTCGGGTTTGTTTCCGCGGTGGCTGATGCAGTGCGTGATGATCGTGTTCCCCGGGGCGGAGCGGTTCTTCAGCCGCGGAGCGTCCCGGAGGGAGAGCCCCGTGCCCGTGTAGTCCGATAGTATGGCGGCCTGCCAGGCCGCCTCTGCTGTGGCGGTGCCGCCATTGTCGAGCCCGGTCGATGGGAACGGTTGCGCGGTTACGTTGCCGACCACATTGTAGCCGTTGTAGTTGTAGTAGATCGTGGGGAGTCCTGTGGCCGTATCGACCACGAACTGGTGGGTCGCCGGGTCGACGACGCCGTTGTACGAGCAGTAGACCTGGTCGCGAGCCAGATTGGCGAGCCTCTTCGCCACCGGGTCATCGGGGCAGATCAGCAGCTTGCTGTTGTCGGTGTAGTCGGGGTAGAGATCGCTGAGCCCGCCCACGTAGCGCGTCCCGTTCCACGCCGGAGGCCCGGGATACCGCCCATGGTCGCTGAGGTACTGCTTCAGCGCCGCCGCGAGTTGCCGGAGGTTGCTGTGGCACTGCGTCTCGCGTGCCTTCCTCATGACCGCCGCGAACACCGGGAAGAGGATCGCCATGAGGACCACGATGATGCCGATGACGACCAGCATCTCGACCAGGGTGAACCCGCGTCGCCGCGGCGCCATCATCACACCGACTCCTTCCGTTACGCCAGACCGTTCACGTCGAACCCCAACCGCCTGGCCGATGATTGTGACGGCCGTCCCTCCCCCCGTTCGAGGGGAGAGTACCCCCGGCCGTCCGGTGCTAAACCTCCACCCGGGGAGCGAGTGGAGAGCCCCGGCGATGCGAGTCGCGGAGCCCTGGCGTCACAAGTGGTAGAGGGCGGTGATCGCGTTCGCGATGGGCTGGCCCCAGAGCATCATCGCCATCCCCGCCACGGCCATCATCGGGCCGAAGGGGATGTAGTCGCGCCGGGACCGGAACCTCGCGGCGATCAGCAGAACCCCCACCACCGCGCCCAGCACGATCGAGAGCAAGGCGTAGGAGAAGAAGACATACCCCGGCCCCAGGACCGCTCCCATGGCGCCCGCCAGCTTCACGTCCCCTCCGCCCATGGTCTCCTTCCGAAACACCTTCGCCGCTACCCAGGAGATCAGGTAGAACAGCCCGGCGCCCACCAGAATGCCGAGCACCGATTGGGGGAAGTAGACCGTGTGCGCCTTGTCCGCGATCACCTGCCGGAAGACGATGGCCTGCTGGGCCCAGCCGAGCGTGGCCAGGCGCCAGCCGTCCAGCACGAGCCCGCAAACGAGGATGATGGCGCTGAGTCCGTCGGGGATGATGAGGTAGCGAAGATCGATGAAGAAGATGACGAGGAGCGAGCACGCGACGATGATGGCGACGACGGCCTCGATCGAAGGGGTCAGGATGAGCAAGGCGGCGACGAAGTAGGCGCCGGTGAGCGCCTCGACCAGTGGGTACTGCCCGCTGTAGCGATGGCCGCAATAGCGGCACCGGAAACGGAAGATGAGGGCGCTGAGGACCGGGATGAGGTCGATGAACCGGAGCCGCTTCCCACAGCTCATGCAGCGGGAGGGCGGGATGACGATCGACTCGCTCTCGGGGATCCGGAAGATGCAAACGTTGAGGAAGCTGCCCACCGTCGCCCCGATGGCGAACAGGAGCACCAAGAGGATGGGCTGGCCCGAGACCGGGAGTTCCGGCATGAGGAGGAAACGCACCTGCCCGCACCGTCAGGATGGGCTGCAGTGTAGGAGCGGTTTCAACCGCGACCGCCGTTACGGACTAATCCCGTAACGGCGGTCGCGGTTGAAACCGCTCCTACAACGACTCTGTTGTCTGCTAGCTCGAGCTGAGCGAGCCGATGATCGCGATCAGCGGCATGAACATCGAGATGACGATGAAGCCGACGACCACGCCCAGGAACACGATCATGACCGGCTCGAGCGCCGCCGTCAGGCTTTCCAGCGCCGCCTCCACCTCGGCTTCGTAGAAGTCGGCGACCTTCGCCAACATCGAGTCGAGCTGACCGGTCTCCTCGCCGATGGAGATCATCTGGACGACCATGGGGGGGAACATGCGGCTCTGGGCCAGCGGCTCCCCGATGGTGTCACCCTCACGGATGCTGGTTCGCGAGAGCAGGATGGCTTCGGCGATGATGTCGTTGTCGACCGTGCCCGCCACGGTCTCCATCGCCTGCAGGATGGGGACGCCCGAGCTGAGCAGCGTGCTCAGCGTGCGGGCGAAGCGCGCCACGGAGATCATGTGGTTGAGGCTGCCGAAGACGGGCACTTTCAGCTTCACGATGTCGAGGTAGCGCTTGCCCGTCTTCGTGGCCCTGATGCGGTTGATCCCGATCCACGTCAGCACCGCGACGATCGCGACCACCCACCACTTGCTGGTGCAGAAGTGGCTGACGTTCATCAGAATCAGCGTGGGAAGCGGGAATTCCTTCACGCCGAGCTCCTTGAACAGGGCGATGAACTTGGGCAGGATGAAGGTGACCAGGAAGGTCACGATCCCGACGGCCACGATCATGACCAGGGTCGGGTAGGTCATGGCGGACTTGATCTTCCGCCGCAGCTGCATGTCGTTCTCAAGGAAGTTCGCCAGACGGTCGAGGGTCTCATCCAGCACACCACCCACCTCGCCCGCTCGCACCAGACCGACCGCGAGGTTCGAGAACACTCTGGGGTACTGCGCCATCGAGCGCGAGAGCGTGGCGCCCCCCTCGACCTCGGTCTGGATCTCGCGGATGATCTCCTTCAGGTTCACGCTGTTCGTCTGCTGTTCGAGGACGTCGAGGCAGCGGACGAGCGAGACGCCGGCGTTGATCATGGTCGCGAACTGCCGGCAGAAGATCGAGAGGTCCTTCAAGCCAACTCTCTTCCGGAAGGCAAAGCCTCTCCGCTTGGGCTTGGCCGCCGCCTGCTCCTGGACCTGGGACACAAAGAACCCCTGGTCGCGGAGCTGCTTCACCACCATCTCTCGGCTGTCGCCCTCGATCTTCCGCGTGCTCTGCTTGCCGGTCTTGTCCTTGACAACGACGCTGAAGGTTGGCATCCTGGCTACCCCCCGGCGCCCGCCGTGCGCGCGCCGCTATCCGGATGACGGACTCTCTGCTGCTAGAGACGGTCGACGCGGGATTCCTCCTCGCGTCCCCACAGGAATCACGCGCCGGGCGCGAATGTCGTGCCAGCCTAGCCACCGTCCTCGCGCCCGTAGATGAGCTTCTTCAGCTCGTCCTGGTTCTGGGCGCGCAGCATGGCTACCTCGTAGGTGATCAGGCTCTGCTGGTAGAGGTCGCGCAGGGCCTGGTCCATCGTCTGCATCCCCATCTCGCCGCTGGTCTGGATGATGGAGGTGATCTGGTGCGCCTTGTTCTCACGGATGAGGTTCCGGACGGCCGAGGACGCGATCATGACCTCAATGGCCGCGATACGGCCCGGCTGACCGGCCCGCGGGAGGAGTTGCTGGGACAGTACTGCCAGCAGGTTATTCGATACCTGCACGCGGATCTGCTCCTGCTGGTCGGCGGGGAAGACGTCGATCATGCGGTCCACCGACTCCGCCGCGTTGTTCGTGTGCAGCGTCGCCATCACGAGGTGACCCGTCTCCGCGCAGGTGATGGCGAGCGCGATCGTCTCCAGGTCACGCATCTCGCCGACGAGTAGGACGTCCGGGTCCTCTCGGAGGGCGACGCGAAGCGCGTTCTTGAAGCTGTGGGTGTCCTGCCCGACCTCGCGCTGGTTGATGACCGACTTCTGGTGCGCGTGCAGGTACTCGATCGGGTCCTCGATCGTGATGATGTGCTCGGAGCGCTCGGCGTTGATCAGGTTGATGACCGAGGCCAGGGTGGTCGACTTCCCGCTACCCGTCGGACCGGTGACCAGGAGCAGGCCACGCGGGCGACGGGCGAGGTCCTCAGTGATCGGCGGCAGGCCGAGGTCGCGAATGGTCGGGATTCGCGTGGGGATCAGACGGAGCGCTGCGGCAACCGTGCCCCGGTCCTTGAAGACGTTCACCCGGAAGCGCGCGAGCTTCTGCAGTTGGTAGGAGCAGTCGAGCTCGAGGTCGGTTTCGAATCGCTCGATCTGCTCGTCGAGCAGGACGTCGTAGATCATGCGCTGAGCGACTTGCGGCTCGAGGGGCTCGTACTTCGTCTTGCGGAGCGCGCCGTCCACGCGGATGACCGGCGGGAGGCCGACCGCCAGGTGGAGGTCCGACGCGTTGTGGGCGACCACGATCTCCAGCAACTCGTCGATGTGGACGTCGTGGATCTCCTTGAGCTGCACGCGGGGCCGGGGAGCGGCGGGAGCCTGCTGGGCAGCGGGGGGTGCGCTGGGAGGCGGCGGAACGGCCTGGGCCGGCGCGCCGGCGCCCGCGGTCTGCTCGCTCATGGGGTTCTCTCCTGTTCGCTCTTCGCCGTGGCACTGGCAGCCCGGCGGCCGGTGCCACTGCCGTAGTTGCAGCGCTAGACTGCCTCACCCGCGGTGAACACAACGCGGGTGACCTCCTCGATGTCGGTGATGCCTCGCAGAATCTTGGCAAAGGCGTCCTGCTTGAGGGTGACCATGCCCTGGGCGATGGCGGCCTCCTTGATGTCTTGGTGGGAGGCGCGGCGGACGACCATCTCCTGGACCTCGGGCGTCATGATCAGGAGTTCGAAGATGCCGATGCGGCCGTAGTAACCCGTGTGCCGACAGGCCTCGCAGCCGACCCCATGGTAGAATACCTGGTCCCGGTTCTCCGGGAGGTCGGGGTCGAAGCCGAAGCTCAGGAGTTGGTCCCGCCGCGGCTGGTAGGGCTCCTTGCAGTTGTCGCAGATCTTCCGGCCGAGACGCTGGGCCAGCGCGCCAATGACCGATGCCGAGATGAGGAACGGCTCGACGCCCATGTCGACCAGACGCGTCGTGGTCGACGGCGCGTCGTTCGTGTGGAGCGTGCTCAGCACCAAGTGGCCCGTGAGGGCGGCCTGGATGGCGATCTCCGAAGTCTCCAGGTCTCGAATCTCCCCCACCATGATGATGTCCGGGTCCTGCCGCAGGAAGTACTTCAGCGCGATGGCAAACGTCAGGCCGGCCTTCCGGTTCACGTGGACCTGACTCAGGCCGGCGAGCTGGTACTCCACCGGGTCCTCGATGGTGATGATGTTCTTCTCGACCGAGTTGATCTTGTTGAGGACCGAGTACTGGGTGGTGGTCTTCCCGCTCCCCGTCGGGCCGCAGGAGAGGATCATGCCGTTCGGCTGGATGATGAGCTTCTCGAGCTCCGCCTGCGTCGCGGCCACCATCCCCAGCTTGTCCAGACCGATCAACACGCTCGTCTTGTCGAGGATACGCATGACGATCTTCTCGCCGAGCGTCGTGGGGATCGCTGAAACCCGCAAGTCGTAGTCGTTCTCGCCGTGGCGGATGTGGATGCGGCCGTCCTGGGGCACCCGGCGCTCTGCGATGTTCATCTCCGCCATGATCTTCAGACGCGAGACCAGCGGCGCGTGCACGTAGCGGGGGAGGGGCAGGACTTCGTGGAGAACGCCGTCAATGCGGTACCGGACGCGCACGCCCTTCCGCATCGGCTCGACGTGGATGTCGCTGGCTCGCTCCTGGATGGCGCGCTGGATGACCACCTTGGTGATCTTGATGATCGGCGCCTCTTCGGTCATGTCGGTGAGGCGGTCGGTCTCGATGCGCTGCTCCGACTCCGAGCTCACATCCTCTTCGGCCCCAAGGGATCGCTGGTCCCGGATCGATTCCGTGAGCTTCCCGATGTCAAAACCTGCGAAGGTGCCGCCGTCACCCGACGGCTTAGCCGTCCGTGCAGCCTGCGCCGGCCCACTGGCCGACTCGTACGCGCGCGTGATGGCTGTCTTCAGCGAATCGGGAGTGGCCAGGAACGGCTCCACCGGTACCTGGAGCCGCATCTTCAGGTCGTCGAGCGCGATGACGTTGTCCGGCTCCGCCATCGCGACCTGGATCGTGCCGTCTCCGCGCGCCAGGGGCAAGGCCTGGTGCCTCTCGGCGGTGCCGCGGTCAAGCAGCTGGGCAATGGCGGGGTCAACGGAGTAGCGGGTGAGGTCGACGAACCTGAGCCCCTGCTGCTCGGCCAGGGCCTCGTAGAGCTGGCGCTGATCAAGGTGACCGAGGTCGACCAGAAGCTCGCCAAGCCGCTGCGTGGTCTGCTTCTGCGTCGCCAGCGCCTCGTTGAGCTGCTGTTCGGTGATCAAGCCCTTCTGCACTAGGATCTGCCCAATCATGAGCCGACGTGCAGGAGCCCGCATGGCAGAGCCACCTCTTGGGGAGAATGCACTAGGATGGCCGGTTGTGCGGGGGAAACACCCGAGGCCGGGCGAACACCATCGCCTCCCGCCCAGGCCCTTCGCCCCGGCTAACACGCACAGGCCGAATGAGCGCCCCCGGATGAGTCCCAACGACAGCCCAGATTATACCGTCAGGATACCCAAAGTGTCAACCAGCCACACGTGTGCCTAAGATCACCCGCCGTGAGCGGCTGCCCCGCGCGGGCCGTCAGCCGCTGGCCCCCGCTGCTCTGAGCATCTCTGCGATCTCGCCGTGGCCGGACTCCCGCGCGGTGCTGAGAGGTTGGGTCATGACCCTCCCCCTTCCCCTACCGAGCGATCCATCACTGGACGATCAGGAGCCTACTCTTTCCCCCCACCCAGCATCCACGCCACCTGCTGCCTCAGCTCCCGCAGTCGCTGCTCCTGGTCGTCGCTGAACGAGCCCCGCACCTGGCCGTAGGTGTCCATCCATGTGACGAGACGATCGAGGTCATCGCTGCCGAGCTGGACACCCTGGTGTCCATCTCTCAGGAGCTTCAGCAGCGGACTCGTGGCGGCGGCGCCCTCCCCGGGGATCGACCGCCCGGCGCCATAGCGCGCGAGCACGTGCTCCCGCAGACTCGGCTTGCCGAAGGAGACCAGGCTCTCCCAGGCGTTGGCCGGTGTCAGATCGAGGGCGGACTTCGCCGATTCGGTGCTGTCGGGCCGGTGGCAGCGGACGCACTCTCGGTCGAGCACCGGCTGCACGAGCTGATCGAACCGCAGCGGCCAGGAGCCCTCCGGGCCTACCGCGATCTTCGATGGCTCGCGCTTGAGCGCCAGTGGGCTCGCGTTGCTCGGGCAGGACTGCCGAGGCTCGTGGCAGCCGACGCAGGAGAGCGTCTGGCCCGGCTGCACGCAGGTCAGCGTCCGCATTGTCTGGATGGCGGCGCCGTCCTGGGCGAGGGCTTGGAGGAAGACGTCGACCCCCGCCGGTACGTGGAAGTAGGCCGACCCGTCCGCCTCGACCGGCACCGTCCCGATCACGAACTTGCCGGGGTCATCGTGGGTCATGCCCAAGACGGGCGTGTTCATGTCTGGCTGCGTCTTCGCTGGTACGCCGACGATCCGCAGGCTTTCCACGGCTCCACGCGCAATGCCGGCCAGCCCGTCGTAGGCGTTGAGGAGCAGGAAGCGGCCCTCGTCCGGCTCGTGGACGGCGCTCGCCAGCACCGGCGGCCGCAGGCGAGGCTTGAGCGGCAGCGGGTACATGCCGGAGATCGCCGGGTCGCGGTAGAGCAGCTCGAGGTTCCCGAACGCATCGAGCAGGTAGAGCCCCATCGCGTTGACCGGGTTCGTCTGCCCCTGCGGCGCGAGCTTCTGGTCGCTCCAGGCGGTGAGGTAGTACGTCTCGGAAAGAGGGTACGGGTTTGCGTAGTAGCTGGCCGGCCAACCCTCGGCCTCGGGGAAGCAGACCTCCGGGGTCAGCCGCCTGATCGGCTCCTCGCCGTCGAAGCCCTTGCTGGGATCGAGGAGCACCAGGCTCCCGGCGGTGATCGAGTGGTGCCCGGAGGCGGTGAAGACCAGCTTGGGCGAGCCGGGGACGGAGCGCGCCTCGAACACGCAGTGCGGCGACCAGGTGAAGTTCCCGTACACCATGTCGGGCTGCGTGCCGTCGGGGTGGGTAGACCACAGGCTCATGAACGGCATGTTGCTCCGGTCGACGTAATCCCAGCGGGCGTAGAGGATGCGCCCGTCGCTCGAAATCGAGGGCGTCCACTCGAAGCTCTCGAAGGGCGAGATCGCTCGCAGCCGCTGCCCGTCACCATCCATCACGTGCAACGTGTAGACCGCCACCGGCCGGCCGCTATCGCCGCCACACCGCACATAGCTGTCCGGGAGCGCCGCCGTCAGCGTAGCCATCGCGCTGGCGCTGTCGCACCGGATGAACTGCCCGCGCCGGGTCGAGAGGAAGACGATCTCGCCGCTCGGCAGGTACCGCGGGTCGAAGTCGTCATACTTCCCGTGCGTCAGTTGCCGAACCCCGGTGCCATCCACGTTCATCGCGAACACGTGGTAGAACGCGTCCTCCGGGAGGGAGGCCTTGTCGACCTTGTTCGGGTTGCCGGCGGTCTCGGGGTAGTACTTGCAGTGCGCGAAGAGGATTCTCGTCCCGTCATGGGAGAGGTCGGGCGAGCCGAAGCTCCCTTCCGGCCAGCCGTCGGTGAGGCACTTCAGGCGCGGCTCCCCTTGCCGGTAACCCTCCAGGATGCAGAGCCCCCCGCCCGGCCGCGACCACCAACCGTAGTTCTGGTCGGACATGTGGCTGTACATCGTCGGCGCGCGTTTCACGAAGAGGATCCGGTCGAAGTCCAGGAGCGGGTTGCGGAAGGCCAGCTCGCGGATGAGCCAGCGCGCCTTCAGGTAAAGGCCCCGCCGGGTATCGTCCGCCCCCTTCTCGGGCAGCTTCTCGGCCTGGGAGCTTAGCTCGCCGAGGGACGCATCGAAACTCTTGGTGTCGACGCCCATCCTCCCGAGGTCTGTCGCCAGCAGCCGGCCTCGCTCGATGACCGGCATGACCGGGTAGAGGGCCTCGGTCCCCTCGGTCGGCCGGTAGTGCCTCACGGACCACGGGCTGACGCTGCTCTGGTCGGCCGGCTTCCAGAGCGCGATGTTCGTCTGGTCATCGCCGGCCGCGTACACCTCAACCTCGTCGAAGTGCAGGTACTCCTGCCGCGGAAGCTGTAGCCGGACGAAGCACGCCGGGGCGCCGTTCATGGGCACGACCAGCGGGCTGCTGTCGGGCTGGCCGCCGAAGGCCGGACCTTCGTGCCGGTAGGACTCGGTCCACGTCTTCCCATCGGTCGAGGTCAGCAGCATGATGCCGATGGTGCGCGCGCCGATGCCGCCGTCGCACCGGTTGTAGACGACGACTCGGCCGAGCGGGGTGACGTCGCCCAGATCGACCTGCCACCAGGGCTGCGGTTCGTTCGCGGTGTGGAAGCCCCACTTGCCGTCCTTCACGCCGTCCACCGCGCCGAGGGCGTCCTCCTGGGTCGTCGCGTTCCCGACCATGGGCGCCGTGCTCCGCCGCTCCTCTTGCTTGAGCCAGTCCGCCTCCACGCGGGCCTTCCAGTCCGCACCCGATTGCGCGCGCGCCATCGCGGGCGCCACCAGGATCACTACGGCGATCGGCCACAGCCAACGCGTCCGGTTCGTCATGGTGGGTTGCTCTCCGGATCAGACTCACCCGTCGGCCCAGCAGGGCTGTCAGCAAGTTCGCGGCGCACCGCACTCTCCCCTGCCCCGGTGCACCGGGCGCGCCAGGGCAGCAGGGAAGGTGCGCCCATGGGCCGAACATGCGGCAGACCCCTGACGCCCCGCGAGGTGAGCCCCCGATGGCCAAACCACCGCCGCAAGACCTCCTGACCTCCGGGAACCTGCGGGATGTCGTCTACCGCGTCGTCGCGGAGACCCCCGTCGTCGATGCTCACACTCACATCTACTCACCGTGCTTCGGTTCGCTGCTGCTATGGGGAGTGGACGAGCTGGTCTCGTACCACTACCTCATCGCCGAAGTCTTGCGCACCGACCGCTCCGTCTCGCCGGCAGCGTTCTGGGCCCTGCCGCCAGAGAAGCGTGCAGAGCACATCTGGCGGGCGCTGTTCGTGGAGGACGCGCCGATCTCGGAGGCGCGGCGCGGGGTGCTGACGACGCTGCAACTGCTGGGTATCGAGGTCGGGCCGGACAGCTTGCAGGCCGCGCGGCAGTACTTCCGCGACGTGACCGCCGAGCAGCACGTCGATACGGTCTTCCGGGTCGCAAACGTGAAGGCCACGGTGATGACTGATGACCCCTTCGATCCCGCCGAGCGCGAGGTGTGGCTGGGCGGCCCGGAGATCGATCCCCGCTTCCGGGCTGGGCTGCGGATCGACGCGCTGCTGAACTCGTGGGATGAGGCGGTGCGGAGACTGCAGGGGTGGGGCTACGACGTGCGCCCGCCCCTCGACCCAGGCACCTGCGCTGAGGTGCGCCGGTTCCTGGGCGAGTGGGCCGACCGCATGGAGCCCGTCTACCTGGCGGCATCGCTGCCGAGCACGTTCGACTACCCCGCGGATGACGCGCGCTCGAAGCTCATCCGCGAGTGCATCCTGCCGGTCGCGCGCGACCGCGGCCTGCCCTTCGCGATGATGGTCGGCGTGAAGCGCGCGGTGAACCCCGAGCTGCGCCTGGCGGGCGACGGCGTGGGGCGGTTCGACGTGGGGGTGCTCGAGGGCCTGTGCGCGGCGAACCCCGACGTGCGGTTCCTGGTCACGCTGCTCTCGCGCGAGAACCAGCACGAGCTGTGCGTCGCGGCCCGCAAGTTCCCCAACCTCCTGCCGTTCGGGTGCTGGTGGTTCCTGAACAACCCGAGCCTGATCCTCGAGATCACCCGCATGAGGATCGAGACCCTCGGTTTCGGCTTCATCCCTCAGCACTCCGATGCCCGCATCCTCGACCAGCTCATCTACAAGTGGGACCACTCGCGGGCCCTCATCGCCCAGGTCCTCACCGAGAAGTACACCGACCTCCTCGCAACCGGCTGGCCGCTGATCGAAGCGCAGGTCCGCCGCGATGTTGAGAGGCTGTTCGAGGGGAACCTGAGGGACTTCACGGGGGCGGTGATCTGACCATGGCCGACACGCTCGCATTCGCCAGCCTCGCCCACCTCACGAGGAAGTACTACGCTCGTCTGCGGGAGCTGCTGGAGGCCGTACCGGAGGAGTCCCTGGCAGCGCGGGCAGGCGACGAGGGGCTGACGGTCGAGGAGGTGGTTCGGCATGTCTGCCGAGCCGATGCCTGGTACCGGAGCCTGACCGGGGCCACGCCGCCTCCCGAGCCGGAGACCGTGGCGGGCAAGCCGGCCCTCATGGCCTCGCTCGCGACGGCTGAGCAGGAGATGCTTCGGTTCCTCGAGGGCCTGCCGCCGCAAAGGCTGAGCGAGGAGTGGGAGGTCCCCGTCTGGTGGGGCGAGGATCGCGACCAGCCGATCCTCGTCATCCTCGTGCACTCCCTCGCCCACAAGTACTACCACTGCGGGCAGTTGCAGTCGATCCTGCATCTACTGAATGCCCTATAGCCGCGTAGGGCCTCCAGCCAGGCCACCGCCGTTTCTCGGGCCGGGATCCGGCGGCGTGGCAGGTGGCGCGAAGTGTAACCTTTTGTAACCTTCTGTAACCTTACCCGCTTCGCGAATGGTCCCCGTGACTAGGGGCAGGTCTGCCGCCAGGCGTCGAGCTTCCGATGCTTCAGGATGGCGCTGAACCTCAGCCTCTCCGCCTTGGGACAGAACCTCCCCGGGGTGATGCCGGTGTCAGTGTACTCCGCCGCGAAGACCGCCTTTCCGGCGGCAATGAAGGGGGTTAGCTGACCGGAGAACTTGTCCGCGAAGCAGTCCTCGACCAAGGCCCAGTCGAAGAGGGACAGCAGGTCTCCCACCTGATCGGGATCGTTCTTGAGGCCGATGGACAGGCCACGGGCGTGCGCCGCGCGGGCCAGGAAGGTGTTGTAGCGGATCTGGTCCGCGTAGGTGAGCGGGAAGCCCGTGCGGTTCTGGTAGCCGTCGATGTTGTCGGGCTCAAGGGCGTCGAAGCCCTTCTGCTTGGCCAGGTCCATGCGCGCTTTCATGATCGGGCCCAGAATGTCAAGGCGCCGGATGTCCAGCCATCTCTCTCCAGGCCAACCGGCGTAGTTCCTGCCGAGCACCTCGGGGTGGGCCAGGAACTTCGCCTTGTCCGGTCGCCAGTTCTCGTAGCTCCCGGCGCTGATGTAGGCGATGACCTTGCGCCCGCTCGCGTGCAAGGAGGCCACGATGCTCGCGGGGTTGTCGAAGAGGTCGATGTCGAAGACTTGAGCGTCAACGTCCTGATGGATCGCCCCCCCGCTGAGCTGCCACTGCCAGGTCGTCTCCGGCGCCGGTTGCCAGACGCTCCCCTGGCTGGCACCCCCGTCGACTTGCCGGTCTCCGCAACCGATGAGTCCCAGAGCAGCGATCGAGCAGATCACGGCTACCACAGCGCGCAGGCTACCACGGGTCTTCATGGCGGTCGGCTCCCTTGTCGCTGGGTGTGGGACAGCCAAGGCTCGGAAGAGAAGGTCCAAGCTCTCTATTCGCACTCCGGGCCCGGGCTTTGGGCGCGTGACACGTGGGGCTGTGGACCCCGTGCCCAGAGAGAGAAGCCCCGGCATCCCGGGCCTCCGCTGCCTGTGAGCCGGCTTGCCGTGCCCGGACAGGCCTCAGCCGCGGTACCCCTCCCGCATCAGGAAGTCCTGCCAGTCAATGCACTCGAGGCCGTAGAAGCGACACGCGTTGGGTATCTTCACGTAGGTGGCTCCGGGGCCCTTTGGTCGCTCGTGGGTGACCACGAGGCACTGGGCCTCAGGGTTGAGCTTGGCCCGAAGGTCCCTAAGGTCACGCTGCTCCAGCATGAGCGCAAGTGCCACCACGAACGGGTCTGCATTGCTCCTCGTGGAGCTGGGGTCGATCTGCTGGATCCCGTACCCAGGCGCCTCAGCCTGCAGACGTGTGAGATAGTCCCCCGTGTCTTCGAAGATCACCACCATCCCGGGGTGGGCACGGATGAAACGCCGAAGCTCGGCATCCCTACACTCGTCGGCCGCCTCCTCGCACATTAGCAGGCGGCCCTGCTGAGAGAGACGCCCGACCAGCTCCCACATGGCAGGGAAGACTTCGGGGCGCAGTTTCCCGAAGTCGATGAACGCGCTCGCGTCCACGCTGTACAGAGGGTACGAGCCGAACATGAGCATACGTGGTCACCGGCTGATCAGGCCGAGAACGCGATGGCCTGCGCATCCGCGAGACTCTCCGGTCTCAGAGACAGGACCTTGGCGGCCTCGTGGGTGGTGAGAAGCCCCCCCTGCAGGGCCTCCATCACCGTCGCGACGTAGCGCTTCCCTGCTTGGTTCACCCTGAGTGTGACGTGGCTCGGGCCGCTGTCTCGCTCCTGTTCCCTGCGCCGCCGTGCGTCTGCGGCCGCGATCCGAGCGTCCTCAGCGCCCCACGCATCGATCTCGGTCCAGTACCGATCGGGCTCGATCTTGCCCAGATCGAACAGACGCCGAGCGACAACGTACTTGCTGACGTGGAACTGCCTAGCACAGCGACGCGCCCGCTCCAGTGTGAAGTTCCTCCCGAGGCCATCGACGGCCGCGCTCACATGTGGGTCGGCAGCGGGCAGCAGGAACGCGGCGGCGAACCCATCGCAGTACGGCTCGATAGTCGCTGCCCTCTCGCCTGTTGCGCGCCGGAGGACTCTGCCGCTCACGCCTGGCATGCGGAGACACAAGTGCGCGACCTCGTGGAACACGGAGAAGATCCTCCCGCGGGGGCTGTCCTTGCTGCTGATCCCGACGCCCCCCAGGCCGTAGCCCAGCTCCGAGAAGGCTCTCACGGTCTCTACAGAAACCTGGAATGCCTGGACCAATACGCCGACATCGAACAGCACGTCTCGCCACTCATTGAGGGCTTGATACTCATCGCGCCACCCCATCTGCGCTTCGACGGTGACGCCCAGCAGTTCGCGTAGGTGGACCGCACGAGGAGCGGCGGGCTCGTGGGGTCCCGGCCACGAGGGTAGCGATAGACCCAGGAGGCGGTGGAGGTCATCGAGCAATGCGCGGAGCTCTGCCATGCTGTTGCGCAGTTCGCGAAAGGCAAGCCGAGCCTCGGGGGTGAAGTCGCCGCGGCGGGGACCGGGGACCATGCGTAGGTCCTCAGGGGGCGGGGGCTCCCCAGGAACCTCAGGGAGGAAGAGAGCCGCGACCGGTCGGTGCACTTTCCTGGCGAACTTCTGCAGCTGCCGGTAGGTCGGGGCGTCGCTACCGGTCTCCCATGCGTGGACGTCCTCGACCGACTTCCCGAGGTAACCCGCAATCTCCCCCAGCCCGTAACCGGCGGACTCCCGCGCCCATGTGAGCAACGATGGGTTGTTCAGCTTCACTTTCACGCTGCGGCCCATGCTGCAGGCACCTCGGACCCGTACATTCGGCATCCGGTCCCACCGGACCTGCACTCTCGCTCGACACTCCCCGACTGGCAGTTCCGGGGACGACGGTCTCGAGGACGCCGCATCCATCTGGTATCGAGGCGAGCGGCCCTGACCATCGCGAGCCCGTTCGCTCCGGCCCCGAACGTCGATCAGGGCAGATGCCCCACGTCAGCCAGGTCTTTGTGCCCTCCGGCGGCGCGCTTGTTCACCTTGAGGTGCTCGAGGTCGATGGTGCTGACCTCGACCCGTCAGGACCATCGGCGATGCCGTCCGCCCAACGCTCCCCTAACCCCGTGCTCGTTTGGCGACTGTAAGAACTCTCTGAAGTCGGTCGGAAGCCGGGTCGTAGCCATAGGCCACCTGGCGCAGGAACTCGACCGCGCAAAGGCGTTCGTAGGGGGTCTTCGACCACCAATAGGTCACCGCGTCATCGGGGCCAGACCGCGAGCCGATGGAGAAGTGAGTCCGATCCATGCGGTAGTCGTCACACGGTTCCATGTCGGCATTGTACACCAAATCCGCGAGCCGTTGAAGGGCCTCCGGAGGTGGCGAGGAGGGGCGACCCACCGGGTCGCCCCTACGACGGCACCCGTCTCACTGACCCGCTCCCGCATACTTCCCCCTCAGGTACGCATCCCGCAGGTCCCCTCGCTTCGGGTCGTTCTCGGGGAGGCGGGTCCAGGCACGGCGGGCGGCGAGGATGTCGGAGACAGCCTTGGGGTCATAGCCAGGGACGATCCCCTCGAGGTAGGGGCGCAGGTCCTCGGGGGCGCCGAGCTGGAGGTAGGCGCAGACGTAGTTCGTGCGCAGGGACGAGGGGTTCTCGCCGATCCACTCCCAGTTGATCCCATCCTCGCGCGCGGCGGCGAACGCTCGGCGGAAGAGCGACCAGCCGAACTGGTCCTTCAGCCGCACGAACATGCGCTCCAGCGGGCCGGAGAGCTGCTCGGCGTGGTGGACGGCTACGTCGGGCCGGAGCGCGTACTCGATCTGCACGGCGGTCATCAGCGGGAACGGACTCTTGTGGTCGGCCCACCAGTCCACGGGCCAGCCGCCGCTCACGGCCTGGCCGGTGAACAGGTTCACCATCTCGTGGGTCATCAGCACGTAGGCCCACCAGCCCTTGAGTCCGTAGTTGACGTTGAAGAAGGCGTCGTAGGAGACCCCGATGCCTGGCTGCGGCGCGGGAGCGACGGCGTGCAGGTCCGCGATGTCCCCGGTCGCGAATCCGCCGCCGGTCTCGGGGTACACGTAGAGGGCGTGGCTGGTTCGCGGAGGCCGCAGGCCCCAGGCCTCGCACAGGGCGTCGTAGGCGCGGTCGGCGTAGTCGTAGAGCGCCTCGATGTCGGCCCGGTGGTCGCGGTACTGATCGTCCTGAGCGTACCAGACCCAGTGTTGGCCCTCGTGGATCCTCAGGATCGTCTGGGCCCCCGCAGGGGAACACGTTGCCGCAACCATCAGGAGGCAGGCTGCGGCAGCGGTTCGCGAGAGGCGTGCGAGGTCGGTCATCGGTGCTACCCTCCGGTCACGGGGTCTCGTGGCAAGCCCGGCGGCCTGGTGCGGCTTCCCGCAACCCCCGCTTTCGGGCGCGGCGCGACGTCGTGGACGTCACGCCGTTCGCGTAGATCGGTTCCTCCGCGACTGAGACGATGCTCCAGAGCGGCGACGGGCCTCGGCTGTCACCGGTCGAGGCGCAGCGGCGCGACCGCGCGCGCCTGTTCGCCGGCTTCGCTCCGGGCGGTGACCCGCACGAGGTACCGGCCGGCCGGCGCCGCGGTGCCCGCGTCCGTCCGACCGCTCCAGAGCACCCGCTGGAGGCCGGCGCCCATCGGCGACTCGCGCACCGCGCGTGCCACCCGGCGGCCGGCGAGGTTGAGCAGGTCGACGGTCACGTCCGCCGGAGTCGAGAGCCGGAAGGCGATATCGGCGCCCTGGTGAGCCGGCAGCGCGGCGGCTCCCGTCACCGTGAGCGAAGCCAGACCCCGGCTGCCCGTCGGCACGATGCCGTCCTTCAGTGGGGTGAAGTCCACTCGGGTGACGGCGGGGCAGTCGAGCCGGTCGAAGATCCGCTCGTCGATCTCCGCCTTGGAGGTGGTGCCGAAGTCGTTCCCCTCCGCCTTGGTGTTGCACAGGGTGTCATTGACGATGAACCAGCAGTCCGTGTCCTCGAACACATTGCCACCGTCGTCGCCCGTGCTGTCGTTGCCCAGGTTCCCCAGCCTGCCCTGAGCGTTGATGAGGGCCACGGCGTAGTAGCAGGAGCGGAAGCTGTTCCGGTAGACCGACACCTGAGTTTGCGCGTCGGCCGCCCGAAGGCCGTACCAACTGCAGTTGGCGATGGTGTTGTCCTCCACAGTGGCGCTGGCGCCCCCGTAGAGCATGATGGCGTTGTCCATGTCCTCGGCGGACGTGCCGACCGGCAGGCGGCCGAAGACGTTGTACCGGATGCTGGCGGAGCTGGTGCCCCATAGTACGATGGCCTCGCCTGCGCTGGCGCCCCTCGAGACCGCGAAGTAGTTGCCCGCGGCCGCTTGCTTGCCACCGATGACCTGTGCGCCGGCGCCACCGTGAACCCAGACCCCCCTGGTCAGCGGCCGACACGCGGTGCCGGCCCGGTTGGTGCCGAAGTAGTTGCCCTGGATCACGTTGTCGGCTGTTCGGGAATCCCGGATGTCGATGGCCCCCTGCGCTCCTCCCGCGAACACGTTGCGGGCGCCGGCCGTTGTGCCGCCGATGCGGGTGTTCGTTGCACCCTCCCTGAGCCAGACCGCGGCCACGGTGATCGGTGCCACGGTGTCGCCGTCGGCCATCAAGCCGAATAGGTTGCCGCGGATCTGGGTGTTCGCGATGCCCCGGACATCCACTCCGTAGTGCAGCCCGCCGAAGACGTTGCCCGCGCCCGGCGCGTCGTAGCCGATCGCGTTCGAGGAGTAGGGCCCTGGCACGCCCGCGGTGGGTTCCACGATGATGCCGATGTTGCCGGAGCCCAGGACCTGTGACCCGCTGGCCCGCAGGCCGATGTAGTTGCCACGGATGGAGCAGCCCCCGCTACCCGTCAGGCGAATGCCGCAGTCGGTGCTCTCCGGGCCCGAGCCGATGACGTTCCGCTGCTTGGCGTCTGCTCCGCCGACGCCGATGGCATTCGAGTTGAGGACGTAGAGCGCCACACCCGTTCCCTTGACGACGGCGGCGCCGCTGAGGCTCACTCCCAGGTGGCACGAAGTGACCCAGCACCAGGCCGTCTGCTGCACTGTGAGGCAGTGACGGAGGCCACCGATGGCGAGGCCCGAGACGCGGCAGAAGTTCCCCTCGATGACGAGGCCGTCGATTCCCAGCAGGCCGCCGAGCTGGACGTTCGGCTTGCCGTTGCCGTCGATGTCGCCGTTGATCTCCGTGCTGTCGTCCGTCACGTGGGGTAGTGGGCTGGCGACGGTGATGGTCCGGCCGGTCAGCGCCGGAGCGAAGAGGATGGTGTCCGCCCCCGGGTGGGTGTTGGCCTGCTCGATCGCCCAGCGCAGACTGTAGAGGCCGGAGTCCGCCGTGTTCTGCACGGTGTAGGTACTCGCCGAACCCACGGAGGCAACGACCACGAGCGAAAGGTGGAAGCTCCACGTTCTCACAGCACACCTCCTTGCGTTCCAGAGCACACGGCGACCTCGGCCCCGATCGCGAACGCACCAGCAGCTTCGGCACCGACACGAGTGCGCTCCTCGCCGTGCGCGTTCTGGGCTCTCGTCAACGCCTCTGTTCGCGAAGTAGGCCCACACACCTGCCGCGGGGACGGCGCCGCCGGCAGACTGACCCTCCCCCGGGAAGGAAGATTCCTCTGCGCCTGTGTCGAACCCCTGGTCGCCGGCCTCTCCCGGAGGCGTCCACATGAGCACTGGTCCTCCCCTTCGCCTCGCCTACATCGGGGCGGGTGCCTTCAGCAATGGGTACCTCTACCCCCAGCTTCACCTGCACAGCGTACGGCTCGCCGCGGTCTGCGACCTGGTCCAAGCGAAGGCCCAGGCCGCGGCGCGGAAGTACGGCTTCGAGGCCGTGTACACCGACTTCCGCCGGATGCTCGATGAGGTGCGGCCCGAGGCGGTGATCTGCGTCGGCGGGCCGAAGGTACACTACGAGGTCGGGCGGGAGGTTCTGGCGCTCGGGTACCCGCTCTATGTCCAGAAGTCGCCCGCGCCGTCGGCCGAGGCGACGCGCGAGATGGCCGACCTGGCCGCGCAGCAGGGCGTGGTGTGTCACGTCGGCTTCAATATCCGCAGCTCAGAGGCCGTCCTGCGCGCGAAGGAGGTCATGGCGAGCTCTGAGTTCGGCCCGGCCACGTTGATCGTCGTCCGCTATGGCTTGGTGTTCGGGGCGACGGTGGAGAGCGCCGTGATGGACCAGCACTGCCATGCCTTCGACCTCGCCCGGCACCTGGGCGGGAGTGTACGGGAGATCACCGTGAAGCGGGGGGAGGCGCCGGGGGATCGGGGATACGTCGCCGCCCTGAAGTTCGCGAGCGGCGCCGTCGGCACGGTGAACTTCACCTCGGGGCAGATTCCGGGCAAGGAGTTCCTCTACTTCGAGGTGACCGGCACTGACGGGCATTTCCTCACCTGTCATGACTTCAACCTGAGGGTCCTGTCCGCCGGCGGGCCGGACCAGCTGTTCGTCATCGGCAACTACGGCGGCGGTCTGCGGGAGTTGTCATGGCTCGGCTACATCGCCGACCTGGGCAACTACCTCGACGCGGTGCGCGGGACGGCGGAGGATCGCTCGCCCATCGCTGATACCATCGAGACGATGGCGCTGTGCGAAGAAGCGTACCGACAACTCAGGGAACAGGGGGCCGAAGAATGAGGATCGGCACGAGCCTGCACGCACTGACCGACTTCGGCAATGACGTGAAGCCCTTCCGCCAGGCTCTGGCCGAGGCGGCGGAGTGTGGCTTCGAGACGGTAATGCTCATGAACTTCCCCGGCCAGCCGCCGGTGACGGCCGGGGAGGGCCCGGCGTGCTGCCTGGTCGACCTGGAGGCCTCCGACCCCGAGGTTGTCCGGCAGACGGTGGCGGCCGCGGGGCTGGTGCCGGCCTTCGTCTACCAGGCCTGCACCAACGTGGCCGACGAGGAGGCCGCCGCCCAGAGCGGTCGGGCCATGAGGAATCTCGCGGCCCTGGCCCGGAAGCTGGGGGCGTCGATCATCATCCCCAATGCGGGGATCGCGCCGGCGCCGCTCATGCCTGTGTCGGAGAAGGAGGAGCTGCTGCAGCGGGTGGCGCGGGCGGCCATGAGCGCCCTCGAGGGTGCGCCGGCGGAGACGCGAGTGGCCTTCGACATCCACTACGGGGCGGCCATCGAGAGCGTGGCAGACTGTGAGCGGCTGTTCGAGCTGGCGCTTGATCCCCGGGTGGGCATCGCGCTCAACATCGGCCACATGACGACCTGCCATCAGGAGGGATGGCACCTTCTGCGCGACCATCTCGACCGGGTTCACGTGGTCGCGTGGAAGGACCACCTTCTCAACCCACCACCGGAGGCGACACATCCGGTCTACTCGGTGGAGCTGGGCACGGGCGACTCACCCTTCGAGCGGTATGCCGAGGCGCTGAAGGGGAACGAGAGCGCGGTCGAGCATCTCATCACCTTCGAGCACGTGCCCCTGGCGGAGAAGAAGGAGGCACTGAGGCGGAGCCTGCAGTGCTTGAGGAGGCTGCTGGGGCAAGCAGAACGACGGACGCGCGTGACCATATGAGCTCGTTCACCTCCGGCGCAGTCACGGTGCTCTTCCTACTGGCGGGCGGCCTGCTCGCCGCCGCCGACGGCCGCCCCAACCTCGCCGCCAACCCCTCCTTCGAGCTGGGCGCAGGGCGACCCGAGGGGTGGGAGGTCTTCGCGCCGCCGGGCGCCGTGCCCAGCCGCGATGTCACGGTAGCTCACAGTGGGCGCGCTTCGGCGGGGATGGTGATCGACGAGGAAGGCGCCAGGGAGTACCCGGCCTTCAAGTTCCGCGTCACTGGCGTGCGCCCAGGGGAGGAGTACTGGGGGAGGGCGTGGGCGCGGACGGAGGGCATGACCGAGCTCGGGGCATACGTCGTCATCGAGTTCTACCAGGGCGAGGACCGGCTGTCGTTCGCCCAGGGCGACTTCACCGGCGCGGGCACTCACGATTGGCGAGAGCTGGTCGTTCGGGCGATCGTGCCTGTAGGCGCCGACAGCATTCGGCTCGGCCTGGTCGCCCATGGGCGAGGGAAGGTGTGGTTCGACGACGCGCAGCTTGTGCCCACCCAGGAGGCGCCGGTCCCCTTCGACGGCACTGAGGTGAGCCTGCGCGTGCGACCCGAGCAGGTCCTCTGCCGCCGTTTCCACGGCTTCGGCGCGCAGGGCGACTTCTTCCTCACCCGCAGGATCAACACCGATCGCGGTGTCACTGCGCAGGATCGCGAGCTGGTGCTGCGTCGCGTGGAGAAGATGCGGCCGGCGATCATCCGCACCTTCTTCGACTACAAATGGTGGGAGCCCGAGGAGGGCCGGCACACGCCGGACAGCGAGGCCATGCGCGACTACCTCCTGTGGGTGAGGTTCCTGAAGAGCATCGGCACCTCCGTTCTCCTGTGTCCGTGGGGCGACTGCTTCGCCTACTGCGACTGGATGCGCTCCGGGGGGGCGAAGCTTCCCGCACCCGAGAAGCGCGAGGCGATGATCCGCAGCCTCGTCGATCTCGTCCAGTTCCTCCGCCGCGACCAGGGCCTCGACAACGTGAAGTACCTCTGCCTGATGAACGAGCCGGACAACGACCCCACACGCGCCGTGCCGCCGGACGAGTTCGTGCGGCTCTACCGGCTGCTCGACACGATGCTGCGCGAGCGTGGTCTTCGGAGGGAGATGTTCGTGCTCGGCGCGGATGATTGCTCCGGCGGGCCGACCGAGGCGAGCCCGTGGTTCCGGGAGATCGTCGCCCGGGGCGTCGAGTACTGCGACGGGCTCTCGGCGCACACCTACAAGCACGAGTACGTGCCCGGCCTCGCGCCTTGGGTGCGGGAGCGGCTGCATCTCCTGCGCGGGTCGCGCCGGCCGCTCTTCATCACCGAGTTCGGCTACACGGGCGCGGTGATGGACACCTTCCAGAACCCGGAGAATGTGAAGTACGAGTACGGGCTATTCCTGGGGGACTTCGCCATCATGGCACTCCAGGAGAGGGTGTCGGCGGCACTCACCTGGTGTCTGATGGACACGTACTACGATGACGTGCACTGCCAGGGGTACGGCCTCTGGCGCTACAGGGACGCGAACTGGGGGCCGCGCCCGGGCTTCTACGCGTGGTCGCTCGTCACCCGGTACACGCGAGTGGGGAGCCGCGTGGTCGCCGTCGAGGTCAGCCCGGCGGCCCACGATGTGCGCGCCGTGGCGCTGCTCTCGCCGAAGGGTGAGCTGACTGTCCTCGCGGCAAACCGGTATCACCGACCGCTGAGGGCTTCGCTTCAGGTGGGGCTGAAGCGCAGGGCTACGTTGCGGGCGTACCGGTACGCGAGGGACAACGTGCCGGTGCCGGGCGGGGGGATGATCGAGGCGCAGGAGGTGCTGCCAGCGACGCCGGGCTCCGCTGTGTCGCTCGACCTGCCGGCGGAGTCGTTCGTGCTGCTCAGCGAAGTGCAGTGACGTTGGCGGGAGCGCGGGTCACAGCACCCGGTCCAACATGACCTGCACCGCGCGACCGAGTTGAGTGTAGTCCGGGATCTCGAAGCGGTTCCCGTCCACATCGGTCAGGAGCAGGCGCGTGTCGGCGACCTCCACGACCGCGTCCCGCAGCCCGCGGCAGACGAAGTCGCGCGGGCCCCGGTCCGTCTCCACGCTCCAGTAGACCACGCCGTACTCCTCGCGCACCCACTTCACTCGCTCGATGATCGGCATGAAGTAGCGCCGCGCCAGGATCTCCTCCAACACCTGCTGCGACTCGCGGTCGAGCTCCCGCGGATCGGGGATGACGCCGATCTCGCCCGTCATCCCCTCGAACAGCGCCACGTACCGACCATGCTTGGCGAGCGGGAAGCAGTAGGAGGCGCGCACATCGAGGTAGCACCGGTCGCCCTCGACCTCGCACCGGAACTGGCCGCGCGGGCCGCGGCGAAGCGTCACGCGGCGCGCGTCCAGTACGGTGCCGTGCAGGTCGTCCTGCGTCTCGATGGCGGTTTCCTCCAGAGACATGAAAGCACCACTGTCCAGAACCGTAGGTCGGGTCTCCAGACCCGACACGGTCGAGATCCACGGTCTTGTCGAGTCTGGAGACCCGACCTACGACTACGGGGTTCTACCCGTCGACCGCCTTGACGGCCGACACCTGCCGCTGCAGCTCCACCAGCTTGTGGTACGTGCCTTCGTTCTCCATCAGCTCGTCGTGTGTGCCGAGCTCAGCCATCTTCCCGTGCTCCAGGACCATGAGCCGGTTGGCGTTCCGCAGCGTGGAGAGGCGGTGGGCGATGGCGAACGTCGTTCGCCCCGAGATCAGCCGGCTGATCGCTTCCTGGATCTGCTGCTCGGTCTCCGTGTCCACCGAGGCGGTGGCCTCGTCCAGGATCAGGATGGCGGGGTTGTGGAGGATCGCCCGCGCGATGCTGATCCGCTGCCTTTCGCCGCCCGAGACGTGCGAGCCGCGCTCGCCGACCATCGTGTCATAGCCATCCGGCATCCGGATGACGAACTCATGGGCGTTCGCGGCCCGCGCGGCCCGGATGATCTCCTCCGGCGTCGCGTCAGGTTTCCCGTAAGCAATGTTGTCGGCGACCGTGGCGTTGAACAGGAAGGGCTCCTGCAGCACCGCGCCGATCTGGTGCCGGAGGTCCGTGAGGCGCATCTCCTTCACGTTGACGCCGTCGATCTCGATGGCGCCCTCGTCGGCGTCGTAGAAGCGGCAGATCAGGTTGATGAGGGTGGTCTTCCCCGCGCCTGAGTGCCCGACCAGCCCGATCATCTCGCCCTTCGGCACGTCGAGCGAGATGTCGCGCAGCACGGGCTGCGCCGTGTCGTACCCGAAGGTGACATCCTTGATGTTCACCCGACCCTCGAGGTGCGGCATGGGTACCGCCTCGGGGTTGTCGTAGTCCTCGGGTTCGGTGTCGATGATCTCAAAGACGCGCTCGGCAGCCGTGAACGACCTCTGCATCCAGCTGTTGAGCCGGCCGAGCGACTGGAGGGGACCGTAGAACATGCTGATGAAGGCGAAGTAGGCGAAGAGCGACCCCAGGGTGAAGCCCGTGTTGGTGACGATATTCCGTCCGCCGATCCACCAGATGAGCAGCGTGGTTGCGCCGATCGTGAACCCAATGGTGGGGAAGTAGATGGCCCACACCCGGTCGGCGACGTAGGCGGCCCGGAAGAGGCCGTACGCTCGCTCGTTTACGGAGTCGACCTCGCGGTCCTCCTGCGCGAAGGCCTTGACGATCCGCACGCCGGAGATCGCCTCGTTGATGCGCGAGAAGAGCTTCGCCCACCGGTGCCAGAGGCGGTGGTAGATGACGTGGATGCGCCGCCAGAAGAACACCGCCCCGCCCGCGATCAGCGGGGCCGGAACCATGACCCACAGCGCCAGGCGCCAGTCGAGCACGAAGAGCATCGTCGCGATGCCGATGACGAGCAGCCCGTCGCGCACCAGCACCTCCGCCCCCTCGGTGACCATGTGCTGGAGGAACTCGCTGTCGCGCGTGACGCGCGACATCAGCCCGCCCGTGTCCTTCTTGTCGAAGAACTTCAGCGCGAGGTGCTGCATGGCCCGGTAGAGCTGCGCCCGCACGTCGAAGGTGATCCGCCCACCGAGCCAGGTCATGAGCACGCCGTGGAGAATGGTCGCTGCCGTGCCCACCACCCGCACGAAGAGCATCAGCACCACCAGGTGCGCCAGCAGCGCCAGCCGTTCGGGGGTCGTGTGGAGCGGGGCTTCCGAGCCGGTCTTCAGGGCCTGGTCGATCATCTGCTTCATCAGCATCGGCGGTACGAGCTCAAGCCCCGAGCTTCCGAGCGACAGCAGCAACACCGCTACCCCTGCCCACCAGTATGGTCGCAGGTAGCCGAACAACCGCCGGAGGATGCGGCCCTTCTGCACGCACGCCGGACAGTTGGTGGACCACGGGGGCAGAATGCGGCCGCAGCGGGAGCAGAAGCGCTCGTCCTCGTCCTTCTTGAGGAGCCTCTCGAGGTCGATCTCCTTCTCGGACTTGGCGAGATCGTCCAGCGCGCGGGAGATCTTGTTGAAGGGGGCGCCGTAGGAGTTCGAGTAGGCGATGACGTCGCGCGGCAGGCCCGCCATGGTCACCTGCAGGATCGCCCGCCCCACCTGCATCTCGACGGCCGATCCCTCGATGTCCTTCAACGACACCACGAGGTGCGGGGCGCCGTCCTGCTCGGCCTCGGGGCCGAAGACGAGGAGGTGCTTGGAGGTAACGACGAGCCACTGCTCGCCGAACCGGCCGTCCGGGCCGATGTCGGACCGCGCGACCAGGACGACCCGCTCGTCGTCGTCCAGAGCCGTGCCGATGCGGTCGCGCAATGCCTCATCGAGCGAATCGCCGGCTCGGACGGGAGTGGGGTCACGCAGCTCGAGTTTCGGGGCCTTGTTTCGGGTCCACACGATTCGTAGTACGTCCCGTTCGGGCTTAGGATTCGCTCTCGCTACCAGTCCAAGTCGAGCAGGCCGCGGTAGCCCGACGCGGGGCCATCATCGGCATACTGCAGTCCGCCGAGCCTCGGGCCGCGGCACTCCGTGCTATCGAGCCACAACTCGACCTTCAGGTCGCTGACGCTGATGGTCCACGGCCAGTCAGCCAGCGACCGGTCGGGATGTAGTTCAACGCGCAGCCGGAGATTCCTTGTGGGCGTGAAGCCGGCCGGCGGCCGCGCGATCCAGAAGCCGTCCTGGAAGCTTCGCTCGTCGAGCCGGGCCTGGGCCCACTGGGTCCCGTCCGCGCTGACGAGCACCGCGATCCCCGCCTGCGACTGGGTCCGCGCCTCGCCGTACACCGCGATCCGGAAGTGTCGCACCGGGTAGTCGCTCCGCCACTGCCACTCCAGGCGGCAGTCGCTCCCATCGCCGGCGGGCTGGAAGCAGTGGTACTCCGGCAGTCCGTTCAGGTTGGTGGTGGACAGCCCGCACTGCTCCGGGTGCGCTACGGTGAGCAGGTAGCCGAACGGCCCCAGTCCCAGGTGCGACGTGCCTCCCGGCACGAGCTCGAAAACTTCCCCCGGTCGAAGCTCGGAGCCCAGCGAGACCGTGGTCTCGCCATCGGTGAGCCTGGGGTCCCTGAGCGGGCCGCCACCGGCCGGGATGATCCGCGCGAACGAGAGGCGCGCGCCCCCTGAGTCGGGCACGACGATCGGTTGACGGGCCGCGCTCACAATCAGGTGGGCGGCCTTCGGGACAAGCTCCTGATTCCGCTTCGGCCGCGCCGGCGCACTGCCACCGGCTGCGAGCGCGATGTCATCCAGCCTGCACTCGGCCGGGCCGGCAGACTCGACGGTCAGCGCCGCCAAGTCGCCGCGGTCCACGTCGCGGAACCGGTCCAGCCCCATGGCCACACTGCGCCATTCGTCCGCAGCCTTCCGGTCGGCCGCCGGGAACGGCGCCCGCGCTGCGTGGCCTGCGCCGTCGGTGAGCGTGGCGGCCACGCGAGTAGCATCGCCACGCATCGCGAGCCGAAGCTCCCGGAACCGGCGCGCGTCGAGGTGCGCCAGCTCGCTCGACCACCCGCCCCCGCCTTCACCGAAGCGAAGCCAGAGCGACCTCTGTCCGGTCTTCCCGCCGGGCACCAGACACGCCGATGCCTCGCCCGTCACACTCCGCCGGCCGCCGAGGCAGTTGAGCGAGTAGCCCTCCGGCGAGTAGTCCCCGGCTGGTGGGCCGTTCGGGTCAGCCTCGAAGTCCTCGACCGCCAGCGGGTCATCCGCGTCGTGGTAGGCGCGGTAGAACCAGTAGTAGGGGGCGAGCTTCACCCCGCCGTCGTAGGTCGGCGCCTGGAGAACGCTGTTCGCCTCCCCATACCCGCCGCACAGCTCCCACCAGATCAGGTAGGGCACACCCCACTGCCGGGCCTGAGCGATGATCTCCCGCGTCTTCGCCACGCGCTCGGCGGGCGGCGCCCAATCGGGCGGCCCCCCGGCCTCCCCGATCATGCAGTTCCGCGCCCCGAAGGCGCCGCTGTCGGGCGCCCTGGTCTTGATGTACCCCAGAGCCTTGACCAACTCATACTGGTATCCCCACGACGAGAGCGAGTAAAGGTCGGCGTGCGTCTCGGGCACCACCCGGTTGATGAGGTACTTCGCCCCCTCGTAGTCGAGGCTTACCACCTCGATCATCTCCAGGACCTTGGACCGCGATCCCGGCACCGAGGCACGCCCCTCCGCTATCCCCCGGTGACGTGCCTCGAAGAAGCGCGCGTACGTCTCGACCTTGGCGGGGTCCTGGGCCATGCTCGCCTCGGTCAGCCAGTGGTCCCCCTCCCAGATTCCGAGCACGAAGGTCTTGGCGACGCCGGAGTACCGGCTGAGGAGGTACTCCGTCAGTCGCCGGTAGTGCGCTGCGGTCCACTCGGGCTCGAACTGGTGGCCCAACATGTCGCCGAGGGTGATGAGGATCACCTCGTTGGCGTCGATCAGGGCCTGCCAGCCGGGCGTGCGGAGGCTGTCGATCCAGGTGGCCAGTTGCGCGTCGTAGTCGTACCGCCACGGTTCGGGATAGGCGTTGATGGTGGAGCGCACAATGCGCGTGCCGAGCCGCTGCGCCATCTCGGTGAGGGCCTCGCGGTCGCCGCGCCGGTACTCCCCTTGCCGACCCGGCCCCCACACGTACATGCCCACGTGCTCGCGCACCCACGCCGCCTCGGCGGCGGTGGGGCCCTCGGCGCCATAGCCGGCGAGGGCGGGGGGCGCTGAGCAGGCGACAGCGAGGGCGAGCAGCGCGGCTGTCGGGCAGCCTGAGCCCAGGGAAGGGCTGTCCATTCCAAGTCGTCCTTAGGCGAACGGCCACGGCACGGACCACAGCCGCAGGCGAGGGCGCCCTGCGGTCCCAGCAGACGTCAGCGGCACGAGGGCTCCGGTCGTCTGTACCGATTGCGGTCGACGCCCGTGACGACAGCACTGGCAGCACACGGCCACGCTGCCAGTGGCACTGCCCGCACGTTCCTATGGCACCACAAGCAGCCGCTCGTCTTGCCCTGCCCACTTCAGGAGGTGCCGAGCGTATCGCACTAAGTCGGTCTTGCTCGCGTGAACCTCGATGTACGTGCCGTTGGAGAGCCGGGCCGGGGACCTGAAGGCGTGCCCCCCCGCATGCTGCGGCGTCGCACTGACTAGGCAGCGCTTCCGCCCTCCTCCCTTCCGGGTCACCACCACCGGGCAGTCCCGTGCGGACAGCCTGCCAGTCCTGATGAGCCATTCGGCAACCTGGACGAGGATGTCCCTGGCGAACCTGCAGGAGTGTGCTTCGCCAGCAATCTGAACCTGAATGCCGCCGGTCGCCGGCAGGCTCACCTCTGCTGGCTTCGTGAAGGGCGGCCCCTTCCCTGCAAGGAAGCGCTGTCGCAAGTGGTCGATCGTCTTCTCGGTGCCGTCGGCGTCCCTGAAGCGCCAGAAGCTCCAGCCGTCCATCGCCTTCCAGCCCGTGGCCCTGCAAGCAGCCGCTGAGGGCGTCCGCACACTCTGGCCCTCCACCACGAGACTGCCGTCTGCCGTCACCTCGGCGGAGACCTCCCGGCCCTTGGTGGTTTGCCGCCACCGGTCACCGGGCTTCACGAGACCGGCAGAGATGAGGTCCGAGACAGCGATCCTCGGTGGCGGAGGCGGAGGCGGCGGGGGCGGTGCGGTCGGCTCAGGGAAGTCGATGCTGAAGCGGGCCCGCCTCAGCGAGCTCGCGATATCAGAGGGCTTCAGGTCGGTCTGCTTCCGGATCAGCCGAACGAGGCCGGGACTCGTCTTCTCGAAGAGGGCGACTACGGCCGAGTGGACCTTCCGATCAACGAACTCCGCCTCCCAGTAGGCCTCTATGTCCGCATCGAAGTTCTCCTTGGAGATCAGCCCGAGTGTCTCCAGTGTGCGCGGCTCCTGGTCAGCGTCCGCGATGCTCACGATGCGAAAGAGCTTCTGGTCCACGTCGCCCGGAGCACGGGTCTTGTAGATACAGTACCTATCGCCGTCTGTGAGCACGCACCACTCAACTCCTGCGTAGTTCGCGTAGTTGAGTATCTGGCTCTTCGGGCCATGGTCGTCCAGGTTCGTATCAAGGCCCTTGGCCTCCACGAACAGGCAGGGCTCACGACGAAGGAGAATGGCGTAGTCTACTGGGTTCGCCTTTGGCTTGTACCGGTACTCCGGCAAGACCTGATCCAGGTCCGTGGTGTCCCAACCCAGAGCAGTGAGGATGGGAACGATGAGGGCGCTCTTGGTGGCCTCTTCCCCTAGGCGTTCTCTCTTGTTCCGTTGCTGCCTGATGGTGGCCCGGACCTTGAGGAGCGCAGCCCGCAGGGCTTGCCCTTCGTCGGCGGCTGTCGTGGTCATTGGGAGGTCCTCCCGGCGTGTCCGTTGTGACGGCAGCACTGGCAGCACACGGCAGCTGCCAGTGGCACGGCTGGCGGGGGCGGTGCGGGTCGGGAGACCCGCGGGCACGGACGGCGAAGACGGCACCGGCAGCGACGGCGAGGGCGACCCGCCGGGTCGCCCCTACAGGCCGAGCTTCGGCATCGGCGAGAGGCCCTTGGTGCCGGGATAGCGGGCGCGGATGAGGGCGGCTTCGATGTAGCCGCGGGCTTTGTCCGGGTGGTTGGCGGCCCAGATGATCCTCTCGTGATCGAGCGCGTTGATGCGGTCGTTCATCGCCTTCAGCGCGTCCATGTTGTTCAGCAGTGCTTGCTCGACCGGCATCCGCTCGGGGTTGATGTCGATCCCGAAGTAGCCCGCATATCCGTGCATCTTCAGCACGTACAGTGCCGTCTCCTCCTGCTCGGGGCTGACCACGCCGACGTTCAGGTCCTGACCGTAGTTGCCGAGCGGCTGCGCGTTCCAGTGGGTGTGCGCGAGGCGACCCTGCTCGAGGACGAGGCTGAAGGCATTCGGCAGGTCCTCAAAGCCCATCAGCACATGGCCGACCTCGGGGTTCAGCCCGACGAGCGCATGACCGGCGGCGATCTCGATGATCGCCTGCCATCTCGCCCAGTCAGCGGTCACGACCAGAGAGGCGTTACCGTAGGTGCGCCCCGCGTCGGTGACTTCGAGGCGGATGCCATCAGGCGCCGTGGTCACGACGACGGTCTCGATGCTGTGCCACTCACCCGCACGGGCAGACTCAGCCACGAGGTCATCGGCATGGAGGCCGGAGGCGAGGATGAGGGGAAAGGCAAGGAGGATCATCTGGCCGATCACGTGAGGTGGATGTTGGTCTGCCGGTCGGGGGACCGACCGGCCCACGCGGCGGGCGGGTTGCGGTCCGACGCTTCACCGAATCTTACGATTCCGAGGGTTGGCTTCGCGGGGCACGGCGGCTGTGGTGGGCGCATAATGCAGTGAGAGAGCGTTGGTATGATTCGCAGCCCGACGTTCCCAGGCGATACTCCGTTCCGAGGGTAGACCCCGTGAGATCGCGTCACCGCATCGTGTCTTCCGTTAGGCATCCCTGGTTCCCTCTGTGGGCGATCATGGCCCTACTGGAGATCGTCGCTGTCGCCGGCTGTCCGAAGAAAGCCACGCCGCCGGCTTCCCAGGCGACGACACCAGTGCCCGCCGCGTCATCGGCCCCGGCCACGCAAGGGAGCACTCCCCTCTCCGGTCACCTGACCGTGCTCGTCCCCTGTGGGCAGCTCGGCCCATACATGGAGATCAAGGCGCTCTTCCTGGACAAGAACCCGGGGGTCAAGATCGAGCAGAGCGTCGAGAACATCAACGTCCTGCGGCGCAAGCTGCTGGCGGACAAGGCGAAGGATGCCGATGTCTTCATGGACCTGGGCGACACGATCGCGGCGGAGCTGAAGCAAGCGGGCAAGACGGTGGCCGGCACCGAGACGCCGTTCGCCCAGAACATGCTCGCGGTCATCGTGCCCAAGACGAACCCGGCGGGGATCCACCAGTTCAGCGACTTGGGCAAGCCGAGCGTGAAGGCGGTTGCGCTGGCGGAGCCGAAGGAGAACGCGAGCGGGCACTACGGCGTGGAGGCGCTGAAGAAGGCAGGTGTCTACGACTCGCTAGCCAAGGCGGGGAAGATTGTGACCGTGCCGCAGCCGGCGGAACTGAAGGGGATGGTCATCGCGGGGAAGGTGGACGCGGCGTTCATCTACGGACCCTGCGCTCACGAGGCGGCGAAGGGCGAGAAGGAGCCGGCTGGTCCGCCCAAGAGGGCGACGATGCTGGGCAGTGTGCCCGAGGACCTCTACACGCCGTTCTACGCCACAGCGGCGGTGCTGTCGCAGACGAAGAACGAGGCGGCGGCGCGGGCGTTCGTGCAGTTCCTGGCCACCGACGAGGCCTCGGAGGTGTGGCAGAAGTGGTACTTCGGCCCGCCGCCCTCGAAGGCCCAGGCCAAGGCGGAGGCACTGCTCGTACACTGCGGCGCCGGGATACGGCCGCCCATGGATGAACTAGCGAAGCTGTTCGAGCAGCGCACGGGCACGCGAGTCGACATGACCTACAAGGGCTCGGGGTGCCTGCTGGCGGATATCGAGTTCTCCCGCAAGGGCGACCTGTACATGCCCGGCGAGCCCGAGTACATGGAGCAGGCGAGGAAGAAGGGCTTCGTCGTGGAGAGCCGGCCGGTGGCCACGATGGAGACGGTCATCATCACGCCGCTGAAACAGCAGCGCCCCGTCAAGAGCCTGGCCGACCTCGCGCAGCCGGGCATCAAAGTTGGCCTGGGCGCGAATCCCCAGGTGGCGGTTGGCATTGCGGCGAAGAAGGTCCTGGACAAGGCGGGGATGTGGCAGGCGGTCAGCAAGAACGTCACGATGAACGCCATGAACGTGGTGGAGCTGGCGAACGCCTGCAAGCTGGATGCTCTGGACGCGGCCATCGTGTGGGATGCGACCGCCCACATGGTGAAGGACTCGGTGCAGGTCATCAAGATCGACCCGAAGTACTCCTACCGCACAACCATTCCCCTGGGTGCGCTCAAGTTCTCGGGTCATCCGGACCAGGCCCAGAAGCTCCTCGACCTCGTGAGTGGGTTCGAGGGGCAGGCGGTCTTCAAGAAGCACGGCTACGGGCCGGTGGCGCAGCAGTAGACAGGGCCGGAACGCGGCTCGGCCCACCATGCACCAGGCACCATGCCCATGGCTTCCACCCTCTCGGTCGAGCGCACCTCGGGCGCGGCGCGGAAGGATGTCCTCTTCCGCGCGTTCCTGCTCAGCTTCCTGATGCTGTTCCTGGCGTGCGTGCTGACGTTGATCATCGCGGACATCCGCTATGTGCGCGCTCAGGACTGGGTCAGCGCCTTCACGACGGGGCGCCACGAGGTGTGGTTCGCCGTGAGGCTCAGCCTGGTGACCTCGACGGTCGCTCTCGTGGCGGCGCTCATCGTCGGGCTCCCCTCGGCCTACGCGCTGAGCCGCTTTCGTCTGCCCTTCGCCACGGTCATCGACACGATCGTCGACCTCCCCATCGTCATCCCGCCCCCGGTGGTCGGGCTGAGCCTGCTGGTCGTCTTCGGGAAGACAGGGCTGGACCGGTGGTTGGAGAGGACTTTCGGCCACGGGATCATGTACCAGCCCTGGAGCATCCCCCTGGCGCAGTTCATGGTGGCCGCCGCCTTCTGCATTCGGGCGCTGAAGGCGGCGTTCGATAGCATCAACCCCCGTCTGGAGCATGTGGCGAGGACCCTGGGCTGTTCGTCGTGGCAGGCCTTCGTGCGGGTGTCGCTGCCCCTGGCACGGACGGGCCTGATCGCGGGCGCGGTGATGACGTGGGCTCGCGCCATTGCGGAGTTCGGGCCGATTCTCTTTTTCTCCGGCGCGACGCCGATGAAGACCGAGGTCTTGCCGATCTCGATGTTCCTCAACTTCTCCGCCGGTAACATCGAGCGCGCCGTTCTGCTCGCGGTGCTCATGCTAGCCATCGCTACCGCGACGCTCATCACCTTCAAGAAGCTCGGCGGCAAGGGCTACCTGTGGTAGGGTGGCGACGGGAGTGCGGGTCGGGAGACCCGCGGGCACGAAACGACCAGAGAGAGTGGCAGCCCTGAGGCTTCGGTGCGGACCGGCGCGGCGCCGACAGCCGGCTGGGGGGGAGGGAAACGCGGTCGGAAGACCGAACTAGATCGTAACGTTCCGTACACCCTTTCCGGCGGTGGACGGCGCCTGGCCCGGAGCGCAAGGAGGGTAGGGTCTGCCGGGCAGAGTGCGGTCGTGGTCGCAGCGTTCTACCCACATCCAATCCATGTTCAGCTAGCCTTCACATCCTGCACATCGGGGCCTGACAGCCCCCGTCCGGAAGGAGGTTCTGGGGTGGCTATCCCAGGTATCGCGACGCTCTTCGTCGCCGCTATCACTCTCGTCGGTGTACTGGCCGGGAACTGGCTCGGCACCACCTTGGGCCAGGCTGTCCCTGTTCTGAACTCAGCACCCACTAGCCAGGTCCTGTTCTTCAGGATGGGCATCGATGTCATCTTCGGGCTGCTCGGCTTCCTGATCGGGTTGCACTCGTTCCAGCGCCTGATGTCGGTCGTACGGCACTTCGAGCGGGTGGCGCTGCTCGACAAGATCGCGGCCATCTTCGGAGTCGTGGTGGGTCTGGGAGTCGCCATGCTGGCGACCGTTCCTTTCGCGCGCATACCGGGCATCGGCGTTCCGCTGCAGGTCGTGGCCGCGGTGGTCGGCATCCTGTTCGGCGTTGGCTTCATGATGAGTGCCAAGGCGCAGATCGCCAACATCTTCCCGCAGCTAGGGGCCTCGGGCCTGATTGACGACCCCGGGCATCTCCGGCCCGGGGCCAAGGTGCTCGACACCAACATCATCATTGACGGCCGGGTGGCGGATATCTGTCGCACCGGCTTCCTCCAGGGGCCGGTGTACGTTCCGGGCTTTGTGCTTCAGGAGCTGCAGCAGATCGCCGATTCGGCGATGCCCCTCAAGCGGGCGCGGGGACGGCGAGGGCTTGAGGTGCTGAACCAGTTGAAGAGCGACACCAGGGCGCCCGTGGAGATTCTAAACGACTACGGGGAGGGCGATGTCGAGAACGATCCGGTCGATCTGCGGCTGGTGAACCTCGCCAGACGTCGCGGGGCGGCAGTGGTCACAAACGACTACAGCGTGAATGAGATCGCCAAGCTCCACGAAGTGCCGGTGCTCAACGTGAACGAGCTGAGCAACGCCCTCAAGCCGGTGTTCCTCCCCGGCGAGGAGCTGACGGTCACCATGGTGAAGGAAGGCAAGGAGCCGGGGCAGGGGGTGGCGTACCTGGACGATGGCACCATGGTCGTCGTGGAGCACGCGAGCCAGGCCGTCGGACAGCTCTGCCCGGTGGTGGTGACCAGCGTGCTCCAGACGCGTGCCGGGAAGATGATCTTCGCGGAACTAAGGTCAGAAGAGGAAGGCGAGTCGTAGCGCCCAGGGAGGCGGCCCGAACGTGAGCTCCCAGACCCGCACCGCGGCGGTGGTGGCGGCGGCGGGGGCGGGCACTCGTTTCCGGGAGGCGGAGGCGCCGGCCTCAGCGGGCGGTACTCCGTCATGCCTCCCGAAGACTCTCCTCTCCCTCGTCGGCCGGCCGCTTTGGGCTCACGCCGCGGCCGCCCTCGCATTCTGCGAGGAGGTCGCGGCGATTGCGGTTGTTGCCCCGGGCGAGTGCCTCGATTCCGTGCAGGTCCAGGCCCGCAGCCTCCGCAAAGTGACAGCCGTCGTGGCGGGCGGCCAGCGCCGGCAGGACTCGGTGCTGAACGCGCTGCGCGCGCTCGCACCGGCTGCGCCGGACTTCGTCGCCGTCCACGACGGCGCCCGGCCGCTGGCTACTCCCGACCTCATCCGCCGCTGCATCCGAGCAGCGTGGGGGAAGGGGAGCGGGGTGGCGGCGCTGCCGGTGCGAGATACGCTGAAGAGCGCCGACGCCGACGGACAGGTGACGGCCACCGTGGACCGTTCCTCCCTCTGGGCGATCCAGACCCCTCAAGTGTTCCGGTACGAGACCCTTCTGAAAGCCCACGAGGCTGCCGAGACGCAGGGCCAGGAAGCGACGGACGACGCCGCTCTCGTGGAGCGGCTCGGTGAGACGGTGTGGCTGGTTCGGGGCGAGGAGACCAATCTCAAGGTGACGACTCCCGCAGATTTCGACCTGGCGGCGAGCATCCTGGGGCGGCGCGAGGGGCTGATGGAGGTGCGCGTGGGCCACGGGTTCGACGTCCATCGCTTCGACCCCGCCCGGCCCTGCATCCTGGGTGGGGTGGTCGTCCCGCACGAGGCGGGCCTGGCCGGTCACTCGGACGCGGATGTGGTGACCCACGCGATCATGGACGCCGCCCTCGGCGCTCTGGCCCTGGGCGATATCGGGCAGCACTTCCCGGATAGCGATCCCGCCTACGCGGGCGCGTCGAGTCTCGAACTGGCGACGCAGGTAGCGCGACTGGTGGCCGAGCGCGGCTACCAAATCACCGCGGTCGATGCGACCGTCATCGCTGAGGCGCCGAAGATCGCGCCCCACGCCGGCGAGATGCGGCAGCGTCTGGCGGAGGCCCTCGGGTGCCAGCCGGGTTGCGTGAGCGTGAAGGGCACGACCACGGAGGGGTTGGGCTTCACCGGCCGACGCGAGGGCATCGCGGCACATGCGGTGGTGGTGGTGCGGCAGGTGACAGGCGAGGCAGTTGCGTAAGTCGCACAGGCCAGTCAGACACCAATTGCCGGTCGCAGTGGCTGATGAGCCGTCTCCCAGACGCCTTCAGCGGGAGGCGTCGGGGTCTTCGTCATGTCGATGAAGCCGTGGGGGAGGAGGAAGACGCGGGAGGTCTGCTCGCGGTCGATGGTGGTCTCGACGCCCCAGACGTGCAGGACCTCGATCCAGTCGCTCGCATCGTACAGCCGGGTGACATCGTACTCCTTCGACCGAGCATCACGCCAGCGTTCCGCAATGGCCACGCCGAGCCCGGCGTTCCAGGGCTCGTCCCACGAGGAATCCAGCCACCCTGCCTTGTCGGCGTTCCTTTCACTCGGCGCGTCACCGAGATACCCGAAGTAGAGGTCGCGGTAGTCCGAGCTGTCGCGCAGGACGCCACGGCTGACGGCCCCGCCGACGCCGGGCTGCAGCGCGAAGGTGCCGCCGCGCTGCTCCAGCCCGCACCGTTCGCCGGCGGCGGTGATCTTGAGCGGCGACTTCGGCGAGAAACGGCGGGAGATCTCGATGGCGGGCGTGAGCGGCGAGAAGACGTACCGGGTCTCGCCATCCACGAGGTCCGAGCTGAGCGGGACCCTCACCGTGAGCCACTCGCCCGGCTGCGTGACCTCGCAGGGCTGGGGCTTCGGCTGCGTGGAGCAGACGAAGCCCCACGGCGACTTCAGCAGCTCCGAGTTCGACCCTGCCGGGATGAGCGAGGTGATCTCGTCCTCGGCGGTGTCGAGCTGAGCCTGGTAGTGCGGCGTGCGGATGCGGAGGACATCGCCTTCGCGCTCGCACTCGATGTGGCCCGAGGGTGCGGGGCGCTGCCCCTGGGGCGGCAGGATCGCGAACACCCGCCGCCCGTCCGCCGGGGTCCCTCCCGCCGCGACCCACCACAACACGTTACCGGCATTGCCGGGGACCTCCAGCGACGGCACTTCAGCCTTCGGTGAGCCGGAAGCGTCGAGCTCGACGACCCGCAGGCCCTCCGCCGGCGACGTCAGGGGCCACGAGACCGGCACATCCCAGCGCTCCCCGTCCGGCCAGGGCGGCAGGTACAGGATCGCCTCGGCGCTTCGAGTCTCAGGCGGAAGGAGCTGGCGGGAGCACGCGAGTTCCTCCGCCGTGCCGTCGAGCAGCGTGTAGTGGGGTGAGGACTCGACCTCCGCCCTCACCGTCGCAATGCCCGCCGACGGGGCGAGCGAGGCTACGATCTCCCGCTGCTCGCCGGAGGCCAGGGAGGGGATGATCCTCTCTTGCGCGGAGGCCAGCTTGCCGTCTCTTGCGATGCCCACGCGGAGGCGCACGTCCCGGGCGGCCATGCCGCCGCAGTTGGCGAGGGTGACGCGGGCCTGCCACTCCTTGCCTGGCTTGAGCGAGAGTCTGCGCTGGACGAGCGTGATGACCGGTTTGACGAAGTAGTCGCCGCAGAGCTCATCCGCGTACTCCGCCACGCCGGGAGCCGCCGAATCGGAGGTGAAGAAGCCGAGTCCCGGCATGTCCGGCGCAATGCGCTTCACGTGTCGGACCTGGCGGAGGACGTCCTCCCCGGTGGGCACGACACGCGGCTCGCCGGTTTTCTCGTCGTTGATGACGTTGATGCCCAGGCCGAAGACCGTCTGGGACATTGTGCCGGTGCGACGGATAGCGTCGAGGTAGCCGTCGAAGCTGCCCAGGTGGTTGCCGCGGTAGTTGAGGTAGACCTCGGGCAGGAAGAGGTCGATGATCTCCTTGACGTCCGCCCAGTAGTCGTGGGCGCCCATGGACCAGATGGCAGCGAAGTGGTCGGGGTGGGCGGCCCGGATCTTCCGGAGGGCGGCCATGAACTTGGTGGTGTCCTCCCCGGGGCCGCCGATCTCATCGATTGCGATCCAGCGGCTGCTCGACCAGTTCCCGACGAACTGCTCCTTGCTCCACTCGCGATAGCAGACGCCGCCGCGCCAGGCACAAGGGATGGCCCCGCGGCGCAGCCAGAAGCTGACGTCCTCCTCCTTCACTGTGGTCGGCACGTTGCACCAGCGGAACGCCTGGGGGGCGCCGAACCAGGCGAAGTAGAGGTCGTGCGCGACAACGGCGACCTGGCGCAGCTCTGCGCGATGGCCGGGGATCGACCCGCCGCCGGTCGCATCAGACAGCTTGAAGACGAGGTCGTGGAAGCCGGTCTCGGTGGGGCGCCATGCCAGGCGCACATCGCGCGCCTCGCCGGGCTGAAGCTCGGCCCGCAGCTTCGCCGGGACGAGCTGCGCCGCGCGGCCGTTCTCGTCCGTCGCCTTCCCCGACACCTGACACGACACGGTGGCAGCGCGGTCGGTAGCGTTCTTCACCGGAACGAGGAAGACGACTTCGTCGCCGATCTTGGGGATGGCCTTCGAGAGGCCGATGTCGGGCCCGTCAAGCCGGAGCGCGGGGGCCTGGGCAAGCCCAGGGCCCTCGGCGCTCAAGAGGGCCAGAGCGGCGAGCGAGACCAGACGGCGGGGGCTCACTTGAACTCCTTCGGCATCTTGAGCAGCTCAAGGAGGTCGCTGGACCGGGCCACGGCACTCTTGGCGGGCTCCTCGTCCGTGCGTCGGACGGAGGTGACGAGCTCGTAGGGCGGCTCGAGCCAGAAGCGAGGGATCTCCTGCCGGCGGCGCAGAGCGGCCTCGGCCTTCTCGCGGATGAGCTGTCGGGCGTGGGCCGGGCCGAGGTGGAGCGCAGCGCCATTGTGGAGCTTGTTCTCGTCACAGGTGAGGCCGGTGGCCGGGCCGCGCCTGTCGCCCTCCTTGACCGCAGCGGTCTCGATCTCGGGCACGAGCGCCTTCGCCTCCGCGCAACAGGCCAGGTCGCCGCTGACCATCACCGTGGGCACGCCGAAGTACGCGGCGAAGAGCATGTTGCAGCCAAGCTCGCCCATCGAGACACCGTTGATCGCCAGCTCCTCGCAGTTGAACCACCCGGTGTGCGAGAGGTGCCCGCCATCGGTGTTCGACTTGGCGTGTTGGCCGACGATCATTGCGGCGTCGAACGTTTCATCGCACCGGAACGGGTAGTTCATCGGCCGGCCAGCATAGAGCTTCGCGCCGGGATGAAGCAGCAGCGGATCCATCGCCCCGCAGCCATGACCGTCTACCACCACCACCTCCGTCGCCCCCGCGGCGAAGCAGCCCTCGGCGGCCGCGCTCACCTCCAGAGTGGCGAGTTCGCGACCGATCTCGTAGTAACGGCTCTCCGGTGTGCAGTAGTCATCGAAGTTGAGGATGCCGGCGACACCCTCCATGTCGGTCATGAGGTAGACTCGCATCACTTGTGCTCCTTGGGGAAGGGCGTGTCAGGTGTCACATGAGGTAGTTGCAGAAGCCCTGCCGTCCCCTGGGAGCGCCTCACATGTCACACCTCACTTCACCCACACCGTCGTTGGCTGCTGCGGCTTGACGCGTACGGTGACCGTCGAGTCCTTCATCGGTAGCTCGGACAGCGGCTGCTCGAGCAGGTTGCACAGCGTGGCCCTGGTGAGGCCGGGAAGGCCGAGGGTGAGGCGGGCGGTCACGGGCTTGGGTTCGAGAGAGAAAAGGCGGACGATGAGGCCGCGGCCGGTCTCGGGGGCCTTGATAGTGGTGACGATCACGCCCGGACGGTTGACGCGGCAGAGGCTGGTTGGGTGTGAGCCGAGTGGCCCTGGCTGCGCGCCGGAGATGACCTGGCAGTGCACCGGCATAGCGGCTTGCCAGCCGAACCGAGCGGCCTCGGCGTTGGTGGCGGCGGAGGTGGTCAGCGCGTAGGCGAACTCCATCTCCCCGCCCTGATCGGCTTTGTAGTTCGTGAACCAGTAGTTGTTCATCACGTAGGAGTAGAGGTGACCGTTCTTCAGCTCGAGCTTTTCCTGCCAGAGGCCGCGGTTGATGTCTCCCAAGCAGACGAGGGGAGCTTCGGGCGAGGCCCAGGCGACGCTCCCCTCCTTGCCCGTGACACGGGCGAAGTGCTGGAGCGCGTACCAGTCCTTGCAGGCGCCGGGGAGCTGGTCGACCTCTGGGCGCATGACGCCATTGGGGATCTCCAGAGACACCTCCGGGTCGGTCGCGGCGAACGGGAAGGCGAAGTAGGCAGCTTCTTTCCCGCGCTCGGCTTCGCGGGTGACGTGGTTGGTAATGAGCACCCGGTCGCCCTCGCCCCAGAGCATGACGACGGACCGGAGCTTGGGCGTCTTCTCGCACTGGCCCTCCACGGCCACCCACGCCCCGAGGCTGGGGAAGGCGACCTTGGACAAGCGGGAGGCCGTCGGCTCGTGGACGGTGAGGTTGGCGGGCTTGTTCGCGCCGAGGTCGACGATGTTGGTGCCGTCGCCGCCGGAGACGTAGAGGTACTCGTTCAGCTTGTACCGCGCGCTTTGGTCTACGCACTCGCGCCCTGTGCGCTTGTCCACGAGGCTGGCGATGGCACCGGTCTTGAGGTCGAAGGTGAGGCGAACGGACGCATTCTCGAGCACCGGCGGCCCGGGCTCCTTGGCCTCGTGGGCTCTGGCCAACTGACCCCTGGCGAGAGGGCACACGACGTAGCCCCAGGCGGGGATAGTGGGGGTGCGGAAGGCGGTGTCGTTCGGGCTGCCATCGTAGTCGGTGTCGAGGTCAACGGCCGGCAGGGGCTTGCCGGTGACGGGGTCAACCGGCACCATGCCCCTGGGGAGCGGCGCCAGGAACACGTCGCCTGCGCGGGGCCAGCTTGTTGCATTGAAGAGGAGCAGCGCGGGACCTTTGGCCGGGACGAGCGAGGCAAGGCGGGAGAGACCTTCAGCCAGGAGCGCCTCGCTCTGCCTCTGGGCGTTGTGGGCGAAACTCGCCTTCACCTTCCACTGCTCGGTCGTTTGGGAGTCGTCAGGGTTCGAGATGCTGCACCAGGCGCCCCAGGTGTGCTCATCGTAGAGGAGGATGTTGCGCCAGAGGGCGTTCAGCGCCACGCCCGGCGCGGGCCTGGCGCCGGCCGCGTGGGAGAGGGCGAAGAGGGCGTCGGCGGCGGAGGCCGTCTCGTGCGCCCGGCGGTTCATCGCGGTCTCCAGGGCGCTGGAGGCCGCCCCGTCCTCCCAGTAGTGCCCGCCGTCGCCCCGCACCACGGGCAGCTTGGCGCCGTAGGTCTCCTCCATGTAGCGGAAGTACTCCGCGTTCGTGCCAACGATCACCTTGGGGTACTCGTACTGGTCCGCCCACTTCTGGGCGGTCTCGGCGATGGTCTCCTGGATGGGGGCGTTGTCGCCGAACCCGCCGTAGAGGAAGAGGGCGTCGTAGGGGAAGTCCGCCCGATTGCGCGTGTTGGCGAGGATCCAGTTCCGTAGCTCGTCCGGATTCTGGAGCGGCGCGCCGGCGTGAGCGTAGCCGGGGGCGAAGTAGGCCAGCACGCGGCTTCCGTCCGGCCCCTCCCACCAGTAGGGATGCCCGGTCATGAGCTTGGTGAAGGTGTACCCGCGGGTGGTGTTGATGCCGGTCGCGAAGTAGCGGATGCCCGCGGCGGCGAGGGTCGAGGGGATGCTCCAGGCCTGGGTCGGCACGTCGGTGATGAGGGCCGACTCAGCGGGCACGCCGTGGCGCCGCTTCAGGGAGCCCGCGTAGTAGAGCCAGCGGTTCAGCTCCTCGTGCGAGCAGAGGGCGGTGAGCATGTTCAGGTAGCTCGCCTGACTGCCCATCTGGCCGAGACGGGCGAGGGCGTACAGCCGCTCGCTCTGGGCATCGGTGCGGCGCTGGCGGTAGACCTCGGCCTGCCACGCCGTCTCGAGGTTCCAGCCGAAGGCGGGGAACTTCCCACAGAGGGCGAGGGCGCGATCGGTGTTCTCGTTGTGGCGGTCGGTCACCCGCGACTGCAGGTCGGTGTAGCCGATGTCGGTGTGGACCGAGGGGGCCATGTAGATGCGCCACTTGCGCTCGGGCTTCAGCGTCATCTCGGCCTTCGCGGTGGTGTCGCCCATCTTCGCCTGCACCGTGATCGGCGTGTCGGCCTTGACCTCGGGAACGAGCAGCTCCTGCTCGACCGTGCCGAAGCTGATTCCCGGCTTGGCGGGGATCGTGGTCTCCTGGCCCGCGACCTGCGCCGTCAGCGCGATGCCCTCGGGCGGCCCATCCACCTCGATCCGCGCGATCAGCACCTGCCCGAGACCGCTTCCGTCGGGAAGGCGCTTGAACATGATGGTGGGCTCAAGGGTGAGGCTGCGGATGGTCCCCTTCATCGTGCCACCTGCTTCGGCTGACAGGCTGACGGCGTCGTACAGGAACCAGGAGCCGGTCGACCAGATCACGATTCGGTTCTGGCCGGCGCGGAAGAGGGAGGCGGCGAGCAGCACTGAGACGGTCTGCTCCTGGCCGGCGGCGGGGTTGGCAAGGCTGGCCTCGTTCCCGATCTTGAGCCGGAAGAGGCCTTCGGCGTCGTTCACGCGCAGGCCCATCGAGGCGCCCATCATGCCCTGCACATCGACCAGGTCGATGAGGAGCCGCAGGGGAGTGGCGGGCGGCTGGGCGAGGTTGAACTCGATGGCAAACGGGTGGATGCGCGCGCCAGCCCACGCGTCGGCCGGGCCGGGGTTGACGAAGCACCAGTCCTTCTTGGGCGTGGACTGGCCGATGCGGTAGGTCACATCCTGGGGGAACGTGCTGGCGTACGCACTGTAGTTGCGGGCGCAGGCGAATTCGTCGTAGCTGTTGTCGGACTCCCCGATGCGCCAGAGTTCCTGGGCCGGGGCGACCGTCGCCATGAGAACGGCAAGGACGGGAGCGAGGGACATGCGCCATCGCCTCCATGAGTGGGAGTAGCAGGGGAGGCGTTCCGCATGGGAGCCGAGGGCACCTGCGACATCGGAGGACTGCTTGACCGCCAAGACGAAGAGGAAGACTAGAGCCCGGCTCGGCGGGCAACAGTGCGTAGAAGGGGGAATGGCGATGAGCAACGCGGCACGACGTCATGCGGTGACGAGACTGCTTGCACTTGCGGCCCTTCTGCTGGCGGCAGCAACGGGTGGCGCTCAGCCGAGTCCCGAGGCCGCGGTGGCTCAGGTGGGGTGCCGGGCGGAGTGGGACATACCCACCGACGTGCTGATGCACACACCCGGAGACGAGCTGTTCCTCGGGGTCGTTCACCCGGAGGCTGCGCTGTTCGAACGGGCCTTCAGCCTGGCGGGAGCGGCGGGCGAGCACCGAGAGTACATCCGGCTGCTCCGGCAACAAGGGGCGCGGGTGCACACCGTGGTCGAGACCCTGCTTGCGGGTGCGGTCGACGAGCAGGGCCGTGCCGTGCCGGGCGCGGCGCTGGAGGGCCTGCAGGGACTGGCGAAGCAGTTCCTGCGAATCGACGCCTCGGCGCTTCCCGCCGACGAGCAGGCCGAGCAGCAGGCCTACCTTCAGGAGACGCTGAAGGCCCTGCACCCCCGCGAGCTGGTGGCGATCGTGCTGCAGTCGCCAACGGTGCACCTGCGGCCGAGCCTGGTGCCGAACACGCGGTACTCCGCCTCGTACGAGATGTCGCCGGTGATGAACCTGTACTTCTGCCGCGATCAGCAGATCACGACCTGGCGGGGCGTGGTGATGGGGCGCATGAACTCGGAGCAGCGCGCCGCGGAGACGGAGATCATGCGGTTCGCACTGCGAAAGCTCGGCATCCGGCCGGTATATGAGGTCACCGGCGAGGGGCGTCTGGAGGGCGGGGACTTCATCCCGGCCGGGAACACCGCGTTCCTCGGACAGGGCCTGCGAACCAATGCCGAGGGCGTGCGGCAGCTCCTGGAGCATCGCGTCTTCGGGGCGCCGCGAGTTGTCGTGGTCAAGGACCCGTGGCGGAACCAGGACCAGATGCACCTCGACACGTACTTCAACATCCTCGGCCCTCGGCGAGCTGTGCTGGTGGCAGAGCGCATGGATGTCCGGGACGCGAGCGGTCGTCTCGTGCAGCCCGCGCGGCCTGACCGGCGCTGCGCCATCGACGTGTATGAGTTGGGGGCGAGCGGCTACCGACTCGTCGCGCGGGACGGGGGCTTCCAGACCTTCCTGGAGGGGGACATGGGCTTCCGTCTGACGCCCGTGCCCAATGACGACCAACTGCGGTACGGCATCAACTTCCTGTGCGTAGGGCCCAACCGGATCCTGGGCGTGGCGGGCGTCTCAGCGGAGTACCGCGCGAGGTTGGGTCGGATCGACGCGACCTGGATGGACTTCGCCAACCTGACCGGCGGCTACGGCGCCGCGCACTGCTGCGTGCAGGTGCTGCACCGCCGACCCGTCTAAGCCGGTCAGGCGTCGCCTTGAGCGGCCTCCTCGCTCGTCTCCGCGTCGGGGTACATCTCCGACAGGCGGCGGTACCAGGTGAAGTAGAGGACTGCGCCGGTCACGACGACGACGACGAACAGGGCCCCGGCGACGTCGTAGCGGTGCAGGACGAGGTAGATGGGGAAGACGTACATCGACAGCAGGCAGGGGAGGCCGACGAGGACGTTCAGCAGGTCCCGTGAGAAGGGCGAGTGGCGGCGGAACTCCGGGTCCAGCTCCTGCACGCGGCGGGCGACCGGGCCCCAACAGCCGGCGGGCTGGACGGTGCGGTAGAAGTGGACGAGGGTCTCCTCAGGGGTGGGTCTGGTGCAGAGGGTGACGACGACGGTGATGACGAGCACCGCGCCGGCGATGATCGGGAAGGTGACAAACAGGGGTTGCTTGGCCAGGGCAGGGACGAAGGCCTGGATCAGACACAGGACCATGCCCGAGATGGCGCCGGCGGCATAGCCGGTCCCGTTCGCCCTCCACCAGTACCAGCGGAGGACGTTAGGCATCAACACCCCGGCTCCCAGAGCGCCCATGATCCACGTGAACATCTCGTTGATGGTACGCGGGTTGAGGTGCGCAAGTGCAGGGGCGATGCGGCGGAACACTGCATTCAGGATGTCGGGGAAGTAGCCGACCAGGAGCCCCAGCACGATGAGGAGCGACGAGGAGACATAGCTGGCGCGGATCAGCGTGCGCTGCGAGGCCTGGGGGCGGAGGTACTTCTGGAAGATGTCCTTGACGAGGTACGAGCTGCCGCCGTTGACCGTGGAGTTGAAGGTCGCCAGAAACCCCGAGAGGAGGGCCGCCAGCGCCAGGCCACGGAGACCAACGGGGAACAGCTCGTTGAGGACCCGGGGGAGGACCTCCTCCGCGTCCGCCACTTGCCCCAGCTTCTTGACCACCATGAGCGCCGCCAGGGCCATCGCCATGGGCCAGCGGATGGTGTGGATGACCCCCCAGAGGGCACCGAGCTTCGAGGCTTCGGCCGGGTTCTTCGCGGCGAGGAAACGCTGGAAGTCGTAGAGCTGTTCGGGCCCGCTCAGGTCGAGCAGTAGACCCTTGGTCACCCAGACCAGGGTCAGGAGGCCGAAGAAGTAGAACCCGGCGTCCTTCAGGTAACTGACCGTCCATTGGGGAACTATCGTGCCCCAGCCCGCCGGGCGGTTGGCGGTCACCAGGTCCCAGGAGGTATCGCGGAAGCCGACGTAGGCGATGATGAGGGCACCGATGCTGAGCACGACCGTCTGGAAGACCTCGACCATCACGACTCCGCGGAAGCCGCCGAGGACGACGTAGACGCCAGTCAGCCCGATGATGAGCACGGCGGAGAGCCAGTAGGGCAGGCCCAGGATCACCCCGACGAACTTGCCCATGCCGACCGAACCATAGGCCAAGAAGGCGGTGATGGTGACGACAGCGTAGATGGTGTAGGCGAGCCTCGCCCACTCGCCTGGCTTGCCGCTGCCGAAGCGGGTCTCCATCCACTCCGACCCGGTCATCACCCGCGAGCGCCGGATCCAGGCGCCCATGTAGGCCATGTAGAAGACGGTGATCGGGAAGCCCCAGATCCACTGCACCCACATGCCGCGCAGCCCGATGGTGAAGAAGAGCGAGACGATCCACATGGTGCCGGTGATGTCGAAGTAGGAGGAGCTGCCGGACATCGCCAGCGCCCACCACGGGAGCTGCCGCTCGCCCAGGAAGTAGGAGCCGATGCTCTTCTGGGCCCGGCGCTTCATGATGACGCCCAAGGTCACCACGATGGCCAGGTAGAGGACGATGATGACGATGTCGAGGGGCTTCAGGGTGAGGTGCCAGGTCATCAGAGCCTCCGCGGGAGCGGGAGGTGCGCGGCCAATGGATGAACAGTTCGGGCCGGGGGCGGGGTTTCCCTCTCCAGGCCGCGTGGCCGCACCGGGGGTGCGATTCTTTTTCGTCGGCAGTTCGCTTAGGCGACACGACGTTGGCGATTCCAGTAAGCATCCCACCGGCCGTTGAGGTCGAGGATACGGAGGTTGAGAGTGGCTTGGGCACCGCGTTG